>Ga0079226_10000342_pt1 | contig 32088 bp, 32 predicted proteins | sample Poulit2014_FD_76345 | JGI IMG/M metagenome (GOLD analysis project Ga0079226, IMG submission 76345) | Agricultural soil microbial communities from Georgia to study Nitrogen management - Poultry litter 2014 | ecosystem: Environmental > Terrestrial > Soil > Agricultural land | place: USA: Georgia...
TGAAGTTTATTCGAAGCTGGCATTGCCGGAGGCTCAAGAAAAATATAATGAAGTCATGGATCGATTTCCGTTATAATTTGTACTACTTTGCCCCTGGTGACAGCTTCGCTGGTACTGCCTCATGAAGAGCAACACGTTTTATCGAAGAGTTAAAGAATACGAGGCTAATGAATTAAATGGCTAGACTGACTTATTTTCTTGTCAAAGCAAGACGCTAAACACCCTGGTTCTCGTGCATAACTAGGAATAAGCAAACATATAAAATTGAACATGAAAGTAAATAAAAAATGCTTCTCCATTTTAGTCTGGATACTTCAAAATGCAAATTCAAAAACTTAAGTACTTATTTCAGAATGCACTTAAGTTTTTAAATACATATTTACCTCATTGGTGCCAGTTTCGTCGCCTGGTTAATCGCTTCTAACATACTTCTATCATCAACTATACCTTTTCCTGCAATATCAAATGCTGTTCCGTGGTCTACACTTGTTCTGATAATCGGTAAACCGACTGTGATGTTCACTCCATATTCAAGTCCTAATACTTTGATTGGCCCATGTCCTTGATCGTGATACATAGCAACGACAATATCGAAGTCTCCTCGTTGAGCTCTGAAGAAAAGTGTATCAGCAGGTAGTGGTCCTTCCACATCTATCCCCTCACTAACAGCCTGCTCAATTGCAGGATTTATTTTCTCTTCTTCTTCTCCGTAGCCAAACAATCCATTTTCTCCTGCATGGGGGTTGATGCCGCATACGCCAATTTTAGGAACTTCTATTCCTGATTTACGAAGTATATCATGCGCTAAACGTATAACTTTGTGCACTCTTTCCGATTTGATTATGTTTATTGCATCAAGCAGTCCAACGTGTGTTGTTACATGAATTACTTTTAATTTTGGTGATGATAGCATCATTGAGAAATCTTTTGTGTTAGTGAGTTTTGCCAGAATTTCCGTATGCCCAGGGTATACGTGTCCGCCTTTATGTAATGCTTCTTTATTTAATGGTGCTGTACAAATTGCATCAATGTTACCTTCATTTGCAAGTTCAATCGCTGTTCGAAGATATTCAAAAGCAGCATGACCTGATTCGCTTGACACCTCGCCATAAGTTAAATCTGCCGGTAGAATATTTAAATCAATGCAGGCAACCTCACCATACTTTGTTTTAAAAGCTGCGTTTTTTTCTACTATTTTAATTTCGACGTCCAGTTTTAAAACCTCGGATGCTCGTTGCAACATTTTTGCATCTCCTATGACTATTGGTATTGCGCGTTCATATATAGATTCTGACTGTAAACTTTTAATGATTATTTCCGGCCCAACTCCAGCTGCGTCTCCCATAGTTATGCCTATAATTGGTTTATTTGCCACCCTTATATTCTCCCTTCAATGTCCCTCTTGTTACGATAAACTTTATTTTATCTATTATGTAGCGATGAAACAAATCGGCGCGATACTAATTGAATAACTAAGCTACCTGGCATATAATCTGTATTTGTTGAAAATTGACCGGTTTCATTGATTAATCGCTTATGGATACAATTCGCTCTTTTTTCAAGTAAATTACAATTAAATCCATAGTTAATCTAACATCGGATTGCTTACGAAAGTAATTCATGAGAGAATAAATACCTTTGATGTACCTCCTCAAAATATATTTTCAAAACTAAGTCAATGAAACATAAAAATCTTATTTATTATTCTGTTTAGCTCGCTGAATCTTGAATCTATAATCGACAAAAGGCGGCTCAGTCCCTCACGCTTATTGGATTAAATCATCCCCAATAATTGGCTATTCTTGACATTAAAAAACTACTGAATATTGCTTGTTTTAAATTCAAAAGTGTAAATCTTAGTATTTTGAATGTAACAATCTTATTTGCGCGGCTAACTTATAGCACATTAATAATAGCATTATTGATGTAATTGCTCTATGCTATAAGCGAAAGAATATAATTTGTCCTCTGATAACGGCAAACCAATTAGTTGAATCGAATTAGATGCTTCATACTTACTTAGTTTAATAGGTATTGTTATAGCAGGAAACCCAATTAAGTTAGGAATCTTCACTAATCTAGAATATACTTGTCGAACGTTCTTTTTTACCCCGTTCAAATTAATTTCTTTTGCACCAATCTCACCAGGTTGTGCACACATTGTGGGGGTCATGATTGTATCAACCTCTTCTAAAGCTGCTGTAAACTTTTTTTTAGCTAATGCTTTAACCCGAAACATATCAATATACTCGTGTCCTTGAATAAATAAACCTTCAAGGATTCTATTTCTTATTTCAGGCTCTATTCTTTCTGGGGTTTGCTGGATTTCTCTCTCTAAAGAATTATAAACTTCAGCAGCAAAAATAACTGACAAAGCAGTATTAAATTCTTTTAAATATGGGATGTCAATATATTTTATTTTAAAGCCGTTCAGTGAAAGATTTTGAATCACTTTATAAAAGTGTCCTTCTATACTTGAATCTATAATATCAAAATAAAATTGCTTGGGAATCCCTATGATATTTCTATTTATAACTTGTTTTTTTGATTTTATATTGTTACTGGTTTGATTTATTGTTTGAAACATTAAATAGTTATCATATACATTTTTAGTCAAAGGGCCTAAAGTGTCTAAAGAAGGAGCCAATGATACAGTTCCTTTTCTACTAATAGAACCTAAAGTAGGTTTCATCCCTACGATTCCACAGCAAGCTGCTGGAATTCTTATAGATCCTCCGGTGTCAGATCCAATTGAACCATAGCTCAAATTACTAGCTACTGAAGCTGCAGAGCCAGAACTTGAACCACCTGAAATTTTATTTAAATCGGAGGGGTTCTTTACTGGACCATAATGAGAAATGTCACCTGTAGAACCATAAGCCAAGCTATGCATATTTTCTTTACCTATAATAATAGCGCCATTACTAATTAAATGTTTCGCTACTTCTGCATCATAGTTAGGTTTATTTTCGGCATTTAATAAAGACCCACAAGTAGTCTTAGTTGTTCTTAAGTTAATAATATCTTTGAGACTTATTGGAACACCATGCAAAGGGCCCTTAAAATTCCCTTTTATTACATCTTCTTCCGCTTTTATTGCTTTCTCTATAGCAGAGTCATGTAACACTGTTATAAAAGCATTTATCTGTTTATTTTTCTCATCTATTTCTTTTAAAATACTCTTTGTAATTTCCACAGGAGAACAAGTTTTATTTTTTATTACATGTTGAAGTTCGTAAATGGACATTTTTAAAATATTGTCGTCGTACATTTTTCACAACTCTTTTGTGTAATATTTTAATTCAGGTATCTTTTTTATTTCCTCAATTCCAGCAATTAAGTTCTCTAACTGAAAAGTCACAGCATCTATGTCGAAATTGTTAATAGATAATCTATTATATTTCATTAAATCTCTTACACATTGTTTTTTCATAATATAAACTCCCCCAGGACTAAAATTATTATGTGTTTGTCCTCATCTTAGAATTTTTATTAAATGTTGTAAAAACCGTATTATGAAATTATAAGACTTCTCCATATGCAGGTAAGTAATTTCTAAAGTAGCTGTTTTTAATTCTTTATATCTTGTAGGTTATGTGAATAATTTTAAAAAATTTCATTTGTTTAAAGCTTCTCTTATTTGTTCAAACACAGATTCCTCTCCAATTTTTGTTAAGAGTGGGACAGCATTTATAACTTGGTCTTTATATTCTTCTGACACCATAGTCGTGGAAATAACAACATCATACTCATCAAGGCGATTTAGTTGGTCCGATACTTTTCCTTGATAAATTTGCGTATTTTTACCAAGCTCGTTTTCATTTAACCATTCTTTTACTCTATTAGTAACAACTGTTGACGTAGCTACGCCTGTGCCGCATATTATTAATATCTTTTTCATTTTGTTTCCTCCTATAAATTAAAAAATGTTTTATGTTTTAAAAAAATAGTTAATTGATTAAGATAAAGATTATGGAAGTAGTTTTAAATATAAAAATAATATTTTACCATTGGCTGTGTTAATAGTTTTTTACATTCCTAAAATTTGTATTTTACAGTGTCTTATTCTATCACGCGTTCTGTCCCAATCTATAAAGTATATATAACCGAACTCTCCAATTTGGATTGTAGATTTTTCTATAATAAATGTCTCACTTGATCCTATGAGTGTCGCTTTTAGATGAGCATCAGCGTTTAGTAAATGCTTTTTTTCGAATTGTTTATGCTTCTGTTTGTTTTTTTCATATTTTTTATTAATGCTATTAGCAAACTTTATATGTTCGGGACCAGGAAACCAATAATCTTTATCAGAAACGTGGTCAGGTATTACTTGATTCAAAACATTGTCCAAATCTAATTGAAGAAACTCTTCTTTGGAATCTTTGAAATCATGTGAATATTCTTCAAATAAAATTGAACAAGTTGTGTGGGGGGACATAACTACACATATACCGTTTTCTATATTACTCTCCTCAATTGTTTTCTTTACTTGAGAAGTAACATCACAATAAAAATTTCTATTGTTTATTGTCTTTATTTCTATAGAACTATTGTAAACAATCATTACAAAACCCCCTTGACTGTTTATTACTAAATTTTAAATAAAGAGCTGGTCATATGTTCAATTTTCCTCTCCCAATCAGATGATTCAATAATGCCACTTGTTCCCCCGGTGCCGTCTGCTCCTTCATTCATAATTCTTTCGACATCATTTGAAGATTTTACACCAGCTCCTTGGATGACTCGTATATTTTCATTTATACTTTTGATTACACTAGTAGTATTTATTCTATAACTAGATGCACTGGTTTTACCGGTTCCTATTAAATTAGAGGGCTCACATATCATAATATCTGGATATAACTTAGCAATCTTTTTACATTCTTCAACAGTATCTGCACATACTATTGAGATTATATCAAATTTCTTCATTCTTTTGATTGTTTCATTTAAAATTGATAACGATAAAGGAAATTCTGCATGATTTAAAATAACAGAGTTAATATTATGACTTTTTAAACCCTCAGGCAAGACACGCCCCATACCTTTCCCAGGAGTATGATAATCTACGTGTTGAGCTGTTATTATTAAGTTAGTGGTACAACACTGAATTTCTGACAAATCTATAGGGGGCGCTGAAAAATAAAAATCTATATTTTTTTTTGCAGCTACATTATCTGCTATTCTAGCTAGCTTTATTATATTTTGACCATGGAGATATGATTTGGTATTTATAATAAAAATAGGCTTTCGATGATTATTGGTTGCTGTTTTCAATTAGCAACTCCCCCTTTCTTAGCATTACTAGCCGTTTATTATAGTAAAGTTAATTATATAATAATTAATTTTTATAAAATAAATAACATGCAATGTACTTGGTAATACTATTTAATTCGTAATTATTCACCAAATAGATATAGCATAAACTCTCACCAAACTTACCATAAAACAGAAAGATCAGTCTGCCTTATCAATGAATATCTTATTTTATAAAATCTGTAAAAGAAACCATTGAATAATCTGAGCTAACATAAATACTGATAAAAATTATTCTTCTTTTCTAAATTTATTGTGGTAAATTAACAGAGATAGCACGACAATAAAAACTAACCCTATACCTATCCAACTTATCGTTTCTGCTAAACCACCGAAAAGTAAAGTAGTCCATATTCCTCCATCACTTAATACAGTTATTGAAGTGTTCCCTTTCAGATCAAAGTTAGACGCTATTGCAGAGTCTGTTATTAATGGGGCCGCCCATGAAGCTATATATAAAGCAGTTATAATAAAAATTGTACCTCCTATAACGGTCCTTAGTATATCACCTCTGAACACAGCAGCCATTAAAGCAACCATAAAAGGTATAGTTGCCAAGTCGCCTAAAGGCAAAGTAATATTACCTGGTAATATTACTGCTAGAAATAATGTTATGGGAATTAATATTAAAGAAGGAGCCAATGCTGAAGGATGGCCTATCGCTAAAGCACTGTCCATTCCTATAAATAAGTCTTTATTAGGAAACCTCCTTTTCACCCATTCAGTAGCAGATTCTGAAATAGGAGTAAGCCCCTCCATTAACAAAGAGACCATCCTTGGCAAAAGCAACATTATCCCAGCTGTAACTACACCTAAATTTAAAGTATCACTAACGTTATATTGAGCTAGTAACCCAATTATTATACCGATTATAAAACCTATGACGGTGCTGTCTCCAAAAGCTCCGAATCTTTTTTGTACTGTTTCCGGGCTAATTTTAATTTTATTTAGCCCAGGAATACGGTCAAATACCCAGTTCAAAGGCAAAGCTATAACAAAACCAGCAACTGATTGTCCATGAGGAAAAGACATATTCGGCAATTCGTAATACTTTTGAACATATTTTGCACTTACATCTCCCAGATAATATATAAGCATAGAATGTGTTATCATAGTAAATATCCCTAAAAAGAAATTTCCTGTAGCTGCGTAAACAATTGAACCAGTAAAAGCAATATGCCAAAAATTCCAAATGTCAACATTTAAAGTTTTTGTTAAATTAAATAACAATAATATTATGTTCACTGCGATTCCTACAACTATAGCCATACTACCTAAGAAAGTCCCGTAAGCGATTGCTGAGGCAGCTGGCCAACCCACATCAATAGTACCAAGAGATAAATTATACTTGTCTACCATTGCGTCAGTTGCAGGGCCCAGATTTTCTGTTAAAAGATCAATTATTAAATTTAAACCTATAAATCCTACTCCAATGGTTAAAGCAGATTTAAAGGCTCTACCGATTTTCAAGCCTAATATCAATCCTAAAATTAGAAAAATAATAGGCAACATAACAGGAGCTCCTAGATCAAGAAACCAATTTATAACGCTTTCAAAATTTTTCATCTTCCTTCCTCCCTTTTATTTTAAATCGGTTTAAGTATATCTAAAACTTCTGTAGCTTTTTGTGATTTTGCTAACTTATTTAATAATTTTTCGTTTTGAATTACACTCATAACATTTTGAAGCACTTGGAGTTGCTCATTTGAATCGTTTATTGCTAACATAAAAATCATTTTTACATAGACTTCTGTATCTGAATCACCCATACTGGAAAACACAACAGGTTCTTTTAGAGTAGCAAAAGCGACTTTAGATTCAATAACTTTATCAGAGTCAGTATGAGGAATAGCAACCGCATATGGGCGGGTTGGTAAACCAGTAGGGAAAGTTGATTCTCTTTCAATCACACTTACTATAAAATCATCCTTGACATATTTTTTTTTACTCAGTAGGTTTGCAATAAATTTTAGAACTTCTTCTTTTTGAGAAAAATTTAATCCTAATTTTATTAAATCTTTTTCTATTTTCAAAAATTAGCCCTCCACTATTTAGCGGTTTTAAATATAACTAAAAGTAATGAAATTTCTTATAAGGTTTAGTTTAAGGAATTATTCGTAAAGATGGAAAAAGAACTCTTCAATGTTTATATATACCATGTGTATAAAGTGAGACCATTTAATAAGTGAAAGAAGTCACTTTTTAAATCTAAAATTAAAACATAAAGAGTAACTATAATATTTTGAAAAAACAAGCTCCCGTTTAGTAATTTATTAAGTAACCAAATTATTTAATAAGTCTTGGTGTATAAAGCCATTAGTAGCTAATATTTGGCTTTTGGTAAAGTCGTAATTGTTTCCACGAGTATCTGTAACCTTCCCTCCAGATTCTTGCACTAACAAAATACCTGCTGCAATATCCCATATACTTAAATCAGATTCCCAGTAGCCGTCTAACCTCCCATGAGCAACGTAGGCTAAGTGTAATGCTGCAGAACCAAACGCTCTAATTTCTAGACATTTATCTCCTAAATTTGCAATATTTTTTATCGCAATTTTTCGTTCTATAATAGATTTGTTTGGTAATCCTGTTGCTATTAAACTTTTATTTAATGTTTCAGAAGTAGAAACGTTCATTCTTTTTCCATTTACAAAGGCTCCATTCCCTTTGCTAGCATAAAATAAATCATTACTTGTCGGGTCATATACCACCCCTAATGCGATTTGTTTGTTATACACTAGTGCGATTGAAACCGTATAGCCAGGCAAACTATGTATAAAATTTAACGTCCCGTCTATAGGATCAATTATCCAGACAGGCTCCTCTTTTTCAATGGCGTTTAACATTTCTTCTAATTGATTAGTATTGTTCGAGGCTCCTTCCTCTCCTAAAATATTATGTTGTGGGAATTCATCAATAATGTTTGACCTAATCATCCTTTCTGCTGTTTGGTCTACCTCTGTCACGAAGTCAATGTCGCTATCCTTTACTTTAATTTCAAAATTACTATTAATTTTTTCTTTAACCATATCTCCTGTATTTTTAGCCAGTTGCTTTGCGAATTCTAAATAGATTCGGTGGGGCATCAACATCCACCTCCTTAATTAACTACGTATTCATATATTTCCAAAAATATATTTTACTCCACAATATATTGGAAATAGGAGTAAGCTTATTATAAAATAACACTAAGTTAAACAATTTAAATCTTCCTTGCACAATCAAAAGATATTTATTAGGTTATAGTTATAAATATCTTCGCAACTAGCTGACATCCTGCCTTTTCTTTTGTATTTTTATTTGCTTAATAGCTTCCTGTACAGCCTTTTTATGTTTTTTATTTTTCCAATCAATTACGTCAATATCTTCACCAACGTATTCTTGATATTTATGAAATCGAGATAAAACCAACAACCCAGATAATATCCTACACTCACGTATGATCCCGTTTTTGTCAGTTGCTATAATTGCTACTTTCCCGGGGTTAAAAGTTTTTTTGGTCATACCAACTCCTAAATAACCATTAGTAAATTCTTTATTTATTTTGCTGACTTCTTTTTGATAATATTTCGCATGCCAAATACCCATAAGTGCTTGCAGAAGTAAGGCTAATATTAAAAAAAGCAAAAATATAAAACTTTCACCCATTTTCTTACCTCCTAGTATCAAAAATTTTATAAAATTTCTATAATTCGTTTACTTAATATGACTGGTGAATCTGCAAAATTTCCACGTGATGACCCAGCAATATGTGAAGTTAACGTAATGTTTTCCAAACTATTATATGGGTGGTCAGAAGGAAGTGGTTCTTGGTTATATACATCAATAGCTGCTCCTGTGATTTTTTTGCTTCTAAGAGCTTCTATTAAATCCCGCTCATTTACTAACCCAGACCGCGCTGTATTTATTACTATGGCTGTCTTTTTCATTAAGTTAAAATGGTGTTTATTTAACATGTTCTCTGTTTTATTAGTTAAACGGTAATGCATTGATACAACATCTGCTTCCATAACTAAATCGTCTATTTCTTTTAATTGGACGTCAGATGTTTCTTCTTCAAAATATTCATCAAAAAAGATTATTTTACATCCAAAAGGTCTAAGAAGATCTGCAACTCTTTTTCCTATAGATCCATAACCTATCAAACCTACTGTAGACTTTTTCAATTCTGGAGCTAGTACTCCATTTGGAAAGTTTTTTTCCCACTTCCCATTCTTTAGATTGTGATTAGCACGTGCTATATTCCGCATTTCTGCTAGTATCATCCCTATAGTAAATTCAGATACACTTGTTGTGCTTCTTCCTGGTGTATTAAGCACTGTTATAGAATTTGAAGTTGCATAATCATAGCATATATTTTCCATGCCAGCGCGCAATACACCTATAATTTTTAAATTCTTTGCATTATCTACCACATATTTCCCGATAGGAGCAAACTGCGTAATAATAATATCAAATTTGTCTAAATCTTTTAGTAAAGACTCAGATAGATTTATAACTTCACTTCCTTGTTGTTCTAATTTGATATTATCTTTTTGTAAAGATTCTAAATCCTTATGTCTCCATTGTCTAACTTCCACATCAACCCCTGCTTTTTTTAAAGATTGCAGGCCGTTCTCCATCATCGTTTTATCTATAAATAGGTCAGCAATTGCTAAACATTCCATTACATCAATCACCCTACTAACTTATTGTATATTTTTTGAAAACTATTCTTGCAGCATTACAGAGATACGATAGCTACCTCGCTGACTAGCCTTTTCAAATGCTTCTTGAATTTTACTTAAAGGAATTTTTTCTTCAATCAAATGTAAAACGTCTATTCTTTTTTCATTCAACATTTTTGCGGCATTTTGAAAGTCAACCAATCTAGAGCCATAAGTGCCAATAATATTATATTCTTTGTAATGTATTGAATTAGAATCAACATTTAATAGAGGGGCAGGATAGCCAGCTGCAAATAAAAGAAGCTTACCATGTTTATTCTTTAGCATACGTAAAGCTTGTTGGTTTGCTGAAGATGTCCCTACAGCAACTATAACCGAGTCTGCTCCCTTATTATCAGTACGCAAAAACACTTCATTTACAGGGTCTGAATCATTAGCATTGATGACCTCAAAACCCATTTTTTTTGCTACTTTTATTTTTTGGGGATTCCTTTCTGATACAATAACTTTAGCTCCCATAGCTTCAGCAGCTCCAGCATTTAACAAACCCATAGGCCCCCCGCCGATAACAACGACGGTCTCAAAACCGGATTGAATTTGTAATTTTCGCAAACCTTTTAAGACAGAAGATAACGGTTCCATAAATGCAGCTTCTGAATAAGAAAGTTCATTACTTATTTTTATTACACTTTTTGCGTTTCTAATAAAATAATCTGAGAACCCAAAAATACCATAATAATCTTTTGAATAATTCTTTCCAAATTGTTTAATATTGCTACACGAGGTTATTTCTCCTTTTATACAATTATCGCATATTCCACAGAAATCAAATAAGATACTAACTTTATCCCCTACTAATAAACTTTCTGGAACATTTTCTCCTTTTTTAATGATAGTTCCGGAACATTCATGCCCCCCAGCCATTGGATAACCTTGATGTTCTCTTTTTCCTTGCCATTGTTGGTAGTCTGTAGTACATATATTGCATACTTCTTGTTTAATAAGAACTTCGTTTTGTTTTAAAGTAGATAAAGTGCCAGATTGCATAATAGCTTCTTCTTTTTTTGTAAGAGTGCCAAACCGAAAAGTTTTGGGTAACAAGTTTATACCTCCATTGTGTTTTAGCGATTTACAAAGCAAAGGACATGAAATAAGCAATTACGACAGCAAGTGGTCCGGTAATAACTCTCGAAAATAATATTGATGGAGCGGCTACATCGACCGTTTCAGGCTTGGCTTCGCCCAAAGTTAACCCAACAGGAATAAAATCACAACCGACTTGTGCATTAATGGCAAATAAAGCTGGTAAAGCTACACTCATATCTATACCCCCATGAGCGATTTCATTTCCTATTAGCGTTCCTATAACAGCGCCTATAACAGCTCCTGGAGCTAATAAAGGAGACAAAAAAGGTAAAGATGTAATAACACCTAATAAAATGAGACCGATTAAATTATTGGACAGTGGGGCTAACACATTTGCTAACAAATCACCAATACCAGTATAGTTAACGATACCAATTAAAGTAGCCACAAATGCCATGAAAGGAATAATATTTTTGATAATGGTATCTATAGTATCCCTTCCAGCTTGATACAAAGTATTGACAATCATACCGGCAACTTGCCCGATTTTATCAATTAACTTCATTACTTTATTTTTTTCATTAGAATTATTTTGTTCTTCTCTACTATCTGGCCCTTTACTTTCTTCAGTAGCGCTGGATATTCCAGCTTTGTCATCTGACTCTTTTTTTTGATCAGTATGTTCTGAATATTCATTTACACTAATATCTGATAAGGTTACATCATTAGTTCCAACTCCAGATACAAAAATATCTTCCGTCATAAACTTAGCTAACGGACCAGATGGGCTCATTACTTTAACATTAATAGTAGGAATACCTATCCTTGGATAAGTTCCACATCTAGCTGTTCCACCGCAATCTATAACAGCAGCTAAAGTTGCTTCTTTTTCCACAGCAGTTTTAAATGAATCTACAGCTGTAGCACCAGTGATTTTAGCAATTCGTTGTGCTACTGGATGTATTCCTCCACCCGTTACACTAATAACATATTTGCGCTCATCTGTAGGCGTTAAAATTAAAGGACCGCCCCATCCATTTCTTCCTTTAGTGACTTTTGCTGTTTTAAAATTTGCCAATTTAATTCACCTCCAGCACCTATATTATTATTCAGCATTAAGAATTTCTTGATGTCCCTGCTGTTTAAACATACGATTACTAATCCTTTCGGTAACTATCCCTCTCATGAAAATTACAATCAAACCAGTTAATAGAAACATAATCGCTAATTGAGACTGATTTCCTCCTGCAGATGTATATCCTTCTGCTACACCAAGCCATACAAATAGTTCTGCAGAATTCACATGAGGAAACAATCCTGTTATCGGATGTACGAAAGAAACTGCGGAATCATAAAAAGCTGGCTTCTGTTTTTCAGGTAAGAATCTTCCGACTGTATAACACATAGGGTTGGTAAAGAAAAACACTGCTAAAGCTGGAACAACTGTATACCGCAAGATGGCAAAACGTGTCATTTTTTGAAGGTTAGCATTAACTCTATCTTCTCCGATTAATTTAACAATAGTGTTTACTGCTGTTATTAATGTAACCAATAAAGGAATTATTCCTGTCATATAATCCATAAATACATCTGCACCTTCTTGAAACATACCTATAAAACCGTCAGCTATAGAGGTCAAAATATCCATTTTTACTCGCCACCTTTATAATAATTATTCAAAAGTGATTAAGTCGTTAATTTCTAAATCTGGAAAGACATTAGGTGTTACAAGGATTGCTCCTGGGAGAACCTCTTGTCCATTATTTTCCCCGAAATATATAGACAAATGACCCAGTTCATATAAATTTTTATTTGCTTCATCACCTACTTTCCTAATTGTATACTTATCATTCCCTATTCTAAGAATTCCCTCTTTTTTTATCACATTTTTAGACTGCTTTTCAGAGTCATGAATAACAGAAAATTCTCTTAATTCTGGTGGTGCTGATTTTCCAAATAAAACTAATAGATTTTCTTCTTTAAAATCAGGTACAAGAGGTCCAATCTCCAATATTTTAGCTTTAAACATTTCTTTACTCCTTTAAATTTTTTAAGCTTTGTATGACTAATAAAAATAAAATCAATTTATAAAAGTTTCATCTTGTAACTTCCTAATTTTCCAAACTGTTGTACTTGTGTCTAAAGATACATTGTCATAATTAAGAAAAGTATTAGATTTTATATCATGTTTTGCTACAATATCTCCTGTCATAAGACCAATAGGTATATGATTTTGTTTTTTCATCTCTTTGTGTGTTTCCATGACTCCTCTTATACAATAACCACCTATGCCATCGATTTTTTCGCCTTCTTTAATATCTTTTTTTGCTACGGCAACAGTTTCCGAAATCGGTGCTCCATAAGGAACAATTGCATGGTCTTTATTTAGTACAGCCTTTGCTATTGTTAGTGGTGTTTCTAAACTAGCTAAATGAAATGGTCGATATAAAATATGGTGTTCACGCTCACCTTTTTTTAATAAGTAATTTAGTTCGTTTGTTACCCCTTCATTTACACCTTTTACTATTACAAATACACCAGGAGCTAAACCATTTACATATTCTACTACTTTAAAATTATTAAGTATACCTCCCTTTTCTTTTGTATTTAAATCTTTAATGACGGAATCTAAATCGCCATCTATTCCATGCATACCAGTTACATCGGGTTTAAATCCTGTAGCATTTGAAAGCAATGTCATTTCAGCCATTGTTTTTGTTCCATCTTGAAAAGCAGCCAACATGTAAGGAGACATGGATTTTTCTCTTGCTTCTTCTTTTACTGTTTCAGGGTTAGCATGCGGCTTTAAAGCATTATTCTTTCCTTTTCCAGCCACTAATACTTCTAACCCCATTGACTTGGCAAATTCATAAAGACCTAGTGTGACAGCCGGCTCATCTCCATCCGACCCTGTATAAATCAACCCTGCCGCGTCGTAAAGTTTTTTCATAATAGGCCCTATTGTAATATCTACTTCTACATTCAATAATACTAAATGTTTTTTAGCCATTAGCGTTTCTAAGGCAATTTTTGCTCCGACTTCAGGAATCCCTGTAGCATCAACAATTACCTCTGGATATACAGAGTGAATAACTTCTTTAAAATCAGTTGACACAATAATTTTTTCCTCTTTTTTGCTGGATTCGTTATATGCCTCCCTAGCTTTTAGTGCATTCTCTTCCCTTATGTCACTAATACCTACCACTTTCATTCCAGGTATATGCGCTATCTGCGAAACCATTCCAAAACCCATTTGCCCGGCTCCGATAACACCTACACGGATGGGGCTTTCTGTTTCTTCTCTTTCTAATAGCTGTGTATATAATGTCATTTTAAAACCTCCTGCGGTTGCACATTTGTTCATGCGTAGAAATTTTGTTATATCTATATAATAATATTGAAAGCGCTTTCTGTCAATTTCATACATAGTCTGTTTCATTAAGATTTAAAAAGATATTTAAATATTTTTTCTATGTCTCTATTAACACGTTTTCTGAAACACTCAAGTGCCCTTTAATAGTTTAGACACTTGAGCGAAACTATGGCTGATCTAGATGTCTCCTGATTTTTTTGTTGTATTACTTCATATAAAATAGCATTATCAATCTTAAAAAATTTCGTACTAGTTTTTTTCAGTTATTTTAAATTAATATAAAATAAAATTTTACTGACTATCTTTAAAAGTTTAATGCAATTATAAAAAGTATTACCATTACTTCATTACATAAAAGTACATTAGAGTTATTTTCTATTTAATAATTTTTCTGCGGTCGCTTCGTCAGTTATAAGGACATCTACAAAACCACCATGTAGTGCAGCAAAAACACTATCTACTTTATGCACTCCAGCTACAACAGCTATGACAGTATTGATTTTTTTAAGATTGTTTAAAGAAACACCTATTACTTTTTTATCTAACAAATCTAAACAAGGAGTTCCCTTTTCATCAAAAAACCGAAATCCCATATCTCCTACTACTCCCATTTTTTTTAATTGTTCTTTATCATTATCATTTAAATACCCGATTGTTTTTAATGTAGACTTTTGAAATGGATTCCCTAGCCCTATAAGCGCCGTATCTACCCCTTTTCCTTCTTCTAAAACAGTATTTACATCTTCTAATTGTACCAGCCTATTTCTCAATTCTTCTGTTTCTACAACAGCGGGGGCATATAAATAATGACAGGTCCCTCCTGTTTTTTTTGCTAATTCGTAGGCTAATTGATTAGCATGTATTTCAACTCTACTCTGCCCCATACCACCTTCTAATGGAACAATTTTTAAATCTTTTTTTTTGTCATATGGGTATTCTTCAACTAGAGCTGTTAAAGTTTCCCCCCAAGATACTCCTAAACTTTTAATATTTTTCATGTTATTCAATAAGTAATTAGCCCCAGCTTTTCCTATTGATTGTAAAGGGTTCTTTGTTAAGTTGCCTGATGTTGGGGTAATAACAACATCTTTTAAATTAAACTCATCCGATAAAGCGTTTTCCATTTTCACTGTATGCACAGTTTTATCATCTATATATATTTTTATAATACCTAGTTCTTTCGCTTTTTGAAGAGACTTCGAGATGATAGGTCTTGAAATAGACAATTTTTCAGCAATCTGCTCTTGAGTAAGATTTTCATTATAATACCAATTTGCAATTCTAACTAACCTTCTTTTTTCTTCCCAATCGATCATATATACGATTCCTTCCTTTAAATATTTTTCATTTTTAGTAGAAATATATTTTATTAAATATAAAGATTACGCCAACCTGATTTTTTTCATCTTAATTAAAGATTTTAAAGGAAGTAGACACCGACTTCTAGTATTACTGAAATAATTTCAAAAGCCATATATCAATGTAAAGAGCTTATACTACAGTTAATAAAACATGCTTCTTTTTAAGTGTAATGTATACCTAAATCCATCCAGGTACTTCCAATTTCTCCTAAATTTTCTGAAAGAGTCGGATGTGGGAAGACCATAGAGTCTAATTCTTCTATCGTTCCCTCCAAGTGCATAAAAGCTGAAGCCTGACTAATCATTTCTGTAGTGTTTGCCCCAACCATAACAACCCCTAGAATTTCTCCATATTGCTTTTCAGCAATAAGCTTCATAAAACCGCTCGTTTCATTAGCAGTAATTGCTTTGGCATTTGATGTAAGAGGTGTTGTTTTGACTTTCACTTCATATCCTGCTTCCTTCGCTTGGATTTCTGTTAATCCCACACTAGCAACTTCTGGAAAAGTATATACACAACGAGGAATTGTTTTTTCTTCTAGAGAATTATTACTTCGCTTTCCAACTATATGGTTAATTACACTAATTCCCTCAGAACTCGCAGCATGTGCTAATTGAAACCCACCAATAAGATCACCTATTGCATAAATATTTTTTATTGACGTTCTCATATTTTTGCCTACTTTTAAAAACCCATCATCAAAATCTACTTTTATATTCTCTAGTCCAGTCAAATTGGGTGTGCGTCCGGTAGCTAAAAGTATACAATCGGTTTCGATTGAATCTGTACTTTTATCTGCAGCTTCTATTTGCACTACTTGTTTATTATCTTTACTAACAAACCTAGTGATTTTGCTGTTAGTGCGTATAGTAATATTTTTATTTTCTAATTCTTTTTTCAAATAACTTGACGCTTCTTGGTCTTCATTTGGAAGTATATCTTTTGCCATTTCAACAACCTCTATACTAGTACCCAAACTTGAGAAAATACAGGCGATTTCTAGCCCGATAGCTCCTCCTCCTACGATTACCATATGTTTAGGAACTTTTTCTATATCAAAAATAGTGTCACTTGTTTCATAAGTGATATCTGAAATTCCTGGTATATTAGGAACGAACGGTTTAGAACCATTAGCTAAAATTATATGTTTCCCCTGAATTGTTTCACTAGAAGTGGAAGACTTTATAATTACAGATTTGTTTTCATTTACATATCCATTTCCTTGATATACATCTATTTTATTTTGTTCCATAAGACCATTGACCCCATTTTTTAAAGCCTTCACAACTTGATTTTTTCGTTTAACCATATATTCTATGGAATAAGTGAATTCATTTATTTCTATACCTAGTTGCTTAGAATTTTGAATTTGCTCTATTAATTCCGCATGTTTTAAAAATGTTTTGGAAGGAATGCATCCACGATTTAAACATGTACCACCAATATCATCTCCGGTTATTAAGGCAACTATCAACCCCTCTTTAGCGGCTCTGATAGCAGATACATAACCACCAGGACCGCCCCCTACTACGATCAAATCATAATTTTTCATTCCGTTCACACTCCTATATGAGCAAACCATATGGCTCTTCAATGCGTCTTTTTATTTCAGTAAGAAATTCTGCCGAAGGTGCTCCATCAATTGCTCGATGGTCAAACGATAAACTTAGAGTCAACATTGGGCGAACTACAATATCTCCTTCGATTACTACAGGTTTTTCCACAATTCTTCCGACACCTAATATCGCAGTCTCTGGTGGATTAATAATTGGTGTAAATCCGTCAATAGCGTACATTCCTAGGTTGCTAATTGTAAAAGTATTTCCTGACATTTCATCAGTGGTCAACTCTCCATTGCGTGCTTTTTGACTCATTAGTTTACTGCTTTGAGTTAATTCGGCTAAGCCTTTTTTATTTGCTTTTTTAATAGAAGGAACTATTAAGCCGTCTTCTACTGCAACTGCTAAGCCTATATTAATTTCTTGATTCAAAACGATTTCGTCATTCATTAAAGATGCGTTTACTCTAGGATAAGCTTCCAACGTTTGTGCGGCAGCCTTCATTAGAATTTCTGTATAAGAAACTCTAAAACCATTTTGCTTTTCGATGATTGGAAGTAAAGATTCACGGAGTTCTATAATATGCGTCATATCTACTTCGCTTGTTAAAGTAACATGCGGAATATTTCTTGTGCTTTCCGTCATTTTGTCAGCTACAGCCTTGCGTATACCTTTTAATTTGAATCGTTCGCGTTCGTCTGTTGCTTCAGCACCAAATTTAGCTGAATCTAATTCAATGTGTTTCAAAACATCGGACTTCTGAATTTTCTTATCTGGTCTAGATGCTTCTACTTGATTTAAATCAATACCTTTTTCCTCAGCTACTCTTTGCGCAAGAGGGGTTACTTTATTTACTATAGTCCTTACATCGTCTTGTTGAATACGACCTTTAGGACCTGAACCATCAATTGATGTTAAGCCTACTTGATTTTCCTTAGCAACACGTCTTGCAGCCGGAGTGGCTCGTATTTTTTCTTCCATGGAATCACTTTTCTCTTTTTCTGTCTTCTCGTTTAAGGAAGGTTCTAGCGCTGTACTATTTTCTTGGTTGTTTTCTTTTGGTTCAGCCTCTCCTTCTACTCCCGGCGACTGTTCGGGGACTTCTTCGCCCTGATCACCGATATACCCAATAATTGTGTTGATTGGGATTTCTTCATCTTCTTCGAAGTATTTTTTTAATAGAACTCCCTCTTCATAAGATTCTACTTCCATATTAATTTTATCTGTCATTATCTCAAATAAAGGCTCTCCTATTTCTATCGTATCTCCTTCTTCTTTCAGCCACTGTAGCAAGGTTCCTTCTTCCATTGTACTGGTTAACTTTGGCATAAACACTCCCTTGGCCATTAAAATCTCTCCTTACTGTATATTTAGCGCTTCTTTTACAGCTTGAACAATATCAGATGTTTGTGGCACATGCGCTTTTTCTAACTCTGGATTATATGGAACTGGGGATTCAAGTGCTCCCAAGCGTTTTATAGGAGCGTCTAGAAAGTCGAATGCTTCACCTTCTGCTATTACACTAGCAATCTCCCCTCCATAACCTCCTCGTTTTACTGCTTCATGTACTATGATAGCTCTTCCAGTTTTGGAAACAGATTCAATTATAGTTTCTTTATCAAGCGGTACTAACGTACGTGGGTCTATTACTTCTACGTTTATTCCATCTTTTTCTAATTCTTGTGCAGCGTCCAAAGCTCGTTGTACCATAACTGCTGTAGCTATCACTGTGACATCTTGTCCTTCACGCTTAACGTCTGCTTTCCCTAATGGAATATGATACTGATCTTCGGGTACATCAGATTTAGTTCCATATAATGTTTTGTGTTCGTAAAAAACAACTGGATTATCATCATTTATCGCGGCTTTTAGCAAACCTTTCGCATCATATCCAGTTGAGGGTTGGACTACTTTTAAGCCCGGAACGTGAGAAACCCAAGCTTCCAAGCTTTGAGAATGTTGAGCAGCCGCTCCTGTTCCAGAGCCACTCGGAGTCCTTAAAACCATTGGTACTTTTCCTTTCCCACCATACATATAACGTATTTTAGCTGCTTGATTGGCTAATTGATCCATAGCAATTGTAATAAAATCAGAAAATTGCAGCTCTACAATAGGGCGCATTCCAGTAAGTGCTGATCCGATTCCAGCCCCTGTAATACCTGATTCACTAATAGGAGTGTTACGAACGCGCTCTGGTCCAAACTCTTCAATCATTCCACGTGTAACACCAAATGCTCCTCCATAGACTCCTATGTCCTCTCCCATAATAAAAACATCGTCATTATCATGCATTTCTTGGCTCATAGCTTCACGAACAGCTTCTAAATAAGTTATCTCTCGCATCAACATCTCCTCCTAAGCATATACGTCTGTTAATATGTCTTCTTCAGTTGGCATTGGCCCTTGTTCGGCAAAAGTTACAGCATCCTCAATTTCCTTTTTTGCTTCATTTCGAATTTCTTCTGCCGTTTCTTCTGTTAGTATCTCTGATTGAATAAGAACATCCTTGAAACGCTTTATAGGGTCTTTTGCTTTCCATGCTTCTTCTTCCTCTCGGGTGCGATATTTCTTAGCATCACTTTTAGAGTGCCCTTTCCAACGATATGTTTTGGCTTCGATTAACGTTGGCCCATTCCCTTCTCGTGCATATTCTATAGCTTCATGTGTTGCGTTTATCATGTTTATTAAATCATTTCCATCAGCTACCACCCCTGGAATGCCATACCCTTTTGCACGGTCAGCAATTGTTTCAATGTTGGTCATCTCTTCAACTGCTCCGGACATACCATACTGGTTATTTTCGCAAACAAAAACTACAGGTAGTTTCCATACTGAGGCTAGATTCACTGCTTCATGAAAGCTTCCTTCGTTAGTAGCACCATCACCAAAAAAGCAAACCGTTACATAATTTTTCTTTTTCATATAGGCAGTTAAAGCTGACCCTACTGCTAAAGGGACGCCTCCTGCTACAATGCCGTTAGCTCCAAGGTTACCAATGTCAATATCAGCAATATGCATAGAGCCACCTTTTCCTTTGCAATACCCTGTTGTTCTACCAAATAATTCTGCCATCATTTTATCTGTTGTTGCCCCTTTAGCAATGCAATGACCATGCCCTCTATGAGTGCTAGTTATTTTATCTTCATTATCCAATAACGCACAAGCTCCCACTGCACTGGCCTCTTGCCCAACGGCTAAATGAGTTGTTCCATGTATCATACCCTTAGCAAAAAACTCATCTACCTTCTCTTCAAAAAAACGTATTCTCCACATTTGTTGAAATAAATCAATTAATTTATCCTGTTCAATATTAGGTATAAGTTTTTCATCATTAGTTAAATGCATTTTTTCACTCCTAAACTTAACATTTGTTATAATGTGTTACAAATGTAATTATACACTTTTTTTTAAAAAAACCAAGTACTAGCTAATTAATTTACAATTATTTTAACCACATAAAATATTTTTTGGCATACACAACAAGTGTATTAGAATAATAATCATACAATTTTTATTTTTTCCGACTTTCCTCAAAACTAAAATATTTGTTAATTAACAAAGCTACACCGTCTTCTTCATTAGATAAAGTTATGTCGTCAGCTATATTTTTAATAAAATTGTTACTGTTCCCCATAGCTACGCCCTTCCCAGCCCATTCAATCATTTCACTATCATTATCGTAATCTCCCACCGCAATTACTTCTTCATTTTTTATATTTAAATTATTACAAACTTTATTTAAAGCATTTTTTTTACTTACCTTCTTGTCATTTATATCAAATCTTCTTTTGCCTGTTCTAGTTACGCTTAAACCTGTCCATTTGATCATTTCTTGATACAATTTTTCAACTTTTTGTAGATTACTGTCAATAATAGTAGCTTTAAACAAAGGCGAATCGACAAGGTCTGGAAAGAAGTGTAAGAAATCCCCTACTTCAACTAGTTGAAAAAGGGAAAGTTGTTCTTCGTAATCTTGTATTTTCGCTTGCTTTTTTTCATCTATTACTACATTACCCATAAACCATTTATCATTCATACTATTTCGCTTCTCAACGTATAATTTGTTATATCCATAAAAATGCACATATACATTGTGTCTTTGCGCAAACTTTATAATCTCTAAAACATCTTTTTCTAAGATTGGCGTTTCTTCTATTGCCTCTCCGTTAGTTGAATCTAATATAATCGCTCCATTTAAGGCGATTAATTGGCTTACTAGCCCTAATTCTTTCCCATGAAGCCAAACTGATGCTGGAAATCTTCCAGTAGCTATTGTAACGTGTATATCTTTATGCAATAAATATTCAATAGAAGCTTTTACTTTTTCAGTAATCATCTTTTGGCTATTTAATAATGTTCCATCCATATCCAGTGCTAATAACTTATACAATATCCTCCCTCCCATCTGTTTAGTCATAAGTAGAATTCTTGTTTTTCTAGCGCTGTTAAAACTGGTTTACCAAACGAATCTTCTGCTTGTTGTTTCATTAAATTAAAGTCTCCATCATGAGGTAAGTGGGTTAAAAGCAGCTCGTTAACACTTGCTTCTTTTGCAATTCTACCGGCTTCAGCGGCATCCATATGTCCTTCCCCCGTTGTATGCGTACTATTTGGGGAAATTGTTGCTTCACAAATAAATAAATCAGCATACTCCGCGAATTTAATTAAGCGCTCGTTAAAAGCTGTATCAGCAGAATAAACAAAAATCTTCCCTTTATAAGTTAACTTTACCGCATAGCAAGTAATTGTATGTGAAACTTGCAAAAGCTCAATTTTAATGTCATTAATTTTAAAAGCGTTTTCTTCTTTTATAGTTATTAACTCGCTAACTTCTTCATCAATAAAATTCAGATCTTTATTTGACACTATGGGCGCATAAAGTTTCAATTTCTCTTTTCTTTTTTTTGTTCGCAAAAGCCCTTTAATAATATATTGTAATACTCCTACATCCGCTGTGTGGTCATAATGAAAATGGGAAAGAAATACCGCATTTAAATCTTCTACCTTTGTTTTTTCAGATATCTTACTCAAAACTCCACTTCCACAATCTAATAAAATTTTCGATTCAGATGTAGTAACCAAATAACCAGCAGTTGCACCTCCCAATGAAGGGTACCCTCCCCAGCATCCTAAAACATCTATTTTCATATTTACCTCCTTATTTATCTAGCCATATTCCCTCATCAAAATTTATTCCAACAATTTCTCCCACTTTATATTTCTCTTTAGCATCTGTTAATATTCGCAATTCATTGTTTTGAACTTCGGTATGATATTCAATTCTATCGCCTTGATATAAAGTTCTAATTATTTTTACTTTTAAAGAAGAGTTATTATCAATAGAAATATGGTGTGGGCGTACACAAAATATCCCTTTTTCTTGATTTACCTTTTTGTTAGGGACCTTTATTTCTTGTCCCAACACTTTCAAATTTAAATACTTTTCCGTTTGTTTAATTAATTCACATTCTAATAAATTAGCCGCTCCTATAAAACTCGCTACAAAAGCATTTACTGGAGTTGTATAAATTTCTTCCGGAGAACCAATTTGTTCAATGCGTCCCTCATTCATCACAATAACTTTATCTGACATTGTCATAGCTTCAATCTGGTCATGAGTCACATTGATAACGGTGACATTTAGCTTTTGCTGAATATCTTTGATTTCGCTACGCATAGTTTCTCGCAAAGCTGTATCTAAATTTGATAAAGGTTCATCTAACAATAATAATTGCGGCTCCATAACTAGAGCTCTCGCTAAAGCAACGCGTTGTTGTTGTCCGCCTGATAATTCATGAACGTAATTTTTTTCATATTTGTCTAAATGCACAAGTTCTAGTGCTTTTCTAGTTCTGCTTAACATTTCTTTTTTTTGTACCTTCCTTATTTTCAATGGGTAGGAAACATTTTTAAATACGTTCATATGTGGCCACACAGCGTAAGATTGAAATACCATTCCTATTTCTCTTTTTTCAGGTTCTATAAATCTTTTTTCTTCGATATTTACTAATTCTTTTTTTCCCATCTTTATTTCACCGAAAGAAGGATTTATAAATCCCGCTATCATTCGCAATGTAGTCGTTTTCCCACACCCTGATGGACCCACTATGGTTATTAGTTCATTTGATTTTAATTCAGCAGAAAATTTATCTACAACGGTTTTGTTATCATATTTTTTTGTTATATTTTTTAATTCTAAAACACCCATTTTCTTCCCCTCCACCATCATAAAATTACTTTTTAAATTTTAATAATAAGTATTTGCTCATTCACTAACATACCAAGTAAACTTTTACAATTTACCAAAACTTGCATACAAAAAATATTTATATCAATTGTACTGAAACTTATATTACAGGCCAATCCTACCTCTAGAAGCAGTCCTTATAATAAGATTTAAAATAATAGTAAATGCTAATAATAATATAGCCAAGGCAGCAGTTAAAGTTACTTTTCCTTCCATTTGTGTAGTAAAAACAGATACTCCTATAGTTTCATTTCCTACCGACCAAAGTAACGCTGAAAGAGATATTTCTCCTAAAGCAGGCATCAGTACTAAAAAAAATGCACTGTACATGCTCGGTCTTAGTAAAGGAAACATAATATCGATAAAGGATCGCGCACGTGATGCACCTGATATTCTACTAGCTTCTTCTAACGAGGTATCAATTTGTCCAATAGCTCCAGATAATGTAGTCAATCCTAGGTTCATGAATCTTGCTATATAAGCAATCATCAAAATAGCAAAAGTATTATATAATTTCCAACCCGTAAGTGGAAGTGGTTCTGAAAAAGCCATAATCATAGCTAACGCTACAACCGTTCCTGGTACAGCATAAGGAATGGCTATAAGATTACTTATTATTTTAGAACCCTTGGCTTTAATACGAATGGACATATATGCAATGACCAAACCACAAATAGCTATAATAGCTCCAGCACCTACAGATAAAATTATACTATTCACTATAGAGCGATTAATATAACTTAAGTCAAATATCTTTGTAAAATTTTCCATAGTTAAATTTGACGGACTTGGAAACACCCCATAAACTTCTGTTAAACTTGTTATTAATATTGCCAATATAGGTAAAATAAAAGTTACAATAGAGAAAAGTAGCAAAAACAATTGTGCAAGCCAATGCCATTTTCCCAATTTTGTATTTTCTGCTGAACCACTTTTTCCACTAACAACAACATATTTATTAGAAGTAGTGTACTTCGAATAAAAGTACAATCCAATTGACCCAATAATTACTAATACCATGGATTGTGCAGCAGCTATATGTAAATGGTTTGGAACATCAGTTGCCAAAACTGTATAATAAATCTCTGTTGTCATAAGATTTATTTGATCTGGCGCTCCAAGAACAGCAGGAGTACCGAATTCTGCCATATTATACATAAACAATAGCAACATGCCACCTAAGATTGCAGGAGACAAAACAGGGATAGTAATATCTTTTAAAATTCTAAACGTTCCTGCTCCTGAAATACGAGCCGATTCTTCAACAGAAGCATTAATTTTTTTCATGGTAGGCAAGATTATTATAAAGGGTATTGCAAAGCCATACATTGACATTACAAAAACCATTCCACCAAGACTATAGATATCTATAAGAGGGTCTGTTGCGTTAAACAAATCCATATACCAGTTATTTAAAAACCCTACTGGTCCCAATAGGTAAGTCCATGAAATTGCACCTACAAAAGGAGGAATCAAATAAGGAATGACAATTAACGTTTGCCATATTCTTCTTCCAGGCAAGTCTGTTCTTGCAACTAGCCAAGCTACAAATATAGCTAAAATTGTTGATATAAGGGTAGCTGGAATTACAACAATAAAACTGTTTATTATGCTCTGAATGACTCCTTTATTTTTAAATATATGTAGATAATTCACTAAAGATAATTTATCGTCGTTTATAAAACTTTTTATTACTAAAACAATAGAAGGGTAAAAAACAGTAAATAAGAGCAGTAAAATAATTACCCACCATACCAGATTAGGTAAATTTAAAATATTTCTAAATTTTTTTTCAGACGTTTCTTTATATATGTTGGATTGCGGCATGCTTGCTTCACTCCTTTAACAAGTCTCAGGAGCAATACGATACCCCCTGAGACTGTAAAACATTAATAATTTTTTTAACCAAAAATTTCTTTATATTCCTCATTTAACTTTTCTCTATTTTCTTGTAAATACTCTGGATCAAAAGGCATTATATCAACATCTTCTACATCAGGTGCATTTTCTGGAGATTCTACATTGGGATTAACAGGAATATAACCTTGTTCTGAAAATAATTCTTGATTTTCCTCTGATAACAAATAATCCATAACTTGCTCAGAAGCTTCAGTTACTTCTGAATCCTTTATGATGCCAACTGGAGTAGGAATCATCACAGCCCCTTCCTCAGGCCAAACAACTTCAACAGGGGAGCCCTCATTCTTAGCATTAACAGCCATAAAATCCACTATAGAAACAGCATGGTACTCACCAGAAGCTATTTTACTAGCTAATCCCCCGTTTCCTTGTTCAAATTTTACTTCGTTATCTTTTAAAGATTTGTAATAATCGATACCAATATCGTCATTATCTGCTAATGTTGCAAGAGTTAAAAAAGCTGCCCCTGAATAATCAGGATCTGCTACAGCGATGTTTCCTTTTAAATCATCCCGAAGCATATCTTCCCAAGATGTAATAGGGTCATCTACTTTCGTCGTATTATAAGCTAAAACATTAAAAATTTGTCTTACTTCATAATATTTTCCATCTTCATATTTAAAATCTTCATCTAATTCTTCTGCATTCGGTGCATCATATTCTTCAAGTTGATCTTCTTCAGCCAAAGTATTGAAATAATCAATATCTGCAAACCACACCATATCTGCTTTAATTTCTCCGGAAGAAATCTCTGCTTCTAATTTCGCTATTAACTCCTCTGTACCTGTACGAAAAACATCAACATTAATATCCGGATGTTCTTTTTCGAATTGATTCATCATTTCACTAACCTGATCTTGGGATTCGGAAGTATAAAGATGAACTGTTTCTTCTCCTCCATCGTTAGCTTCTGCGTTATTGTTATTATTTTCGTCATTGTTTTCATCATTTGAACAACCAACAATAATCATCATAGAAAACAGAATTAAAAAAATAATCAGAATTCTTTTATTCATCTTTTCTCCTCCTCGAGTATTGTATTAAAGCTCAAGTAACTTAACCCTCCTTTGTAAGCCCTTACATTTCATTTGTAAAATATACTTACTTTTGTAATAATACTATTATGTATCCTAATTAATGTCAATAGCGAAAATATAAACTTATAAACCAAATATACCGTTCATTGGGAATAACGAAGGTGTAAAATTATTTATATAAACGACACTTCCTTCAATCTTAAGATTAAAAGAAGCAGTTTTTACTACAAAGCAATAGTCCAAAAAGCTATTAAAAATCTGTGAGTCAACTTCCCAAAGAGCAACTAGAAATTTTCTAAATTATGAGTCATATAAATGCAAGGAAATCCATACCGAAAGTTCACATACTGACTTTTATGATTGTACTCTATATACAGGATGCAGAAGTCTTACTCTTCATATATCAAGAAATTATAATAATGAATTGAATCAGCACACCTTTGTTCCTTGTAACCTATTGGATAATAAGATGGAAACGTTATATTTACGTTTACCATTATGGAGGTATTCACATATAATTATTGACACTCCATAATTTATCGTCTACAAGTTTTAAAACAAATTAATATATTAATCTTTATTTGATTCTCTAGTGATTATTATTTTATATAATTCTTTTTGTAGTCATACTAAATAAAACATTATTGCAAACTTTTTAGATTTCCAAAAATTTATAAGTATTATTCATTTTAAATTACTCTTCTAAGGTTATTAATGTTTATATTTTCGATAAAAATCTCATACTGCAAGGAGGGTGGGTACCATGCTAATGCGATCCAGTTATTATGACAAACGACGGTCTAAGATTAAACAGCTGGTCTTACAAACATTAGATGATTTAATGACCATGAAAGATTATTATTTAACTTATCTAAAGAAACCTTCTGCAGAAAACAAAGAACGAATCTTGCAGATGGAAACTTATGTCGATAAAAATGAGAAAAAAGTGGATAAAACCATTCAGGAAGTAATGTCTGTCCAGCAGTTGGACAAAAATGAAATCAAGTGGCTTTTTACCATGAGCCGGATGATTCGCGAATTAGAACGTATTGGAGACCAAATGACGAATATCATTACTATCAGCAAATTATCCGATGTGAAAGAACTGCAACAGATGATTCAGCAATTTTTTCATTATGAAGAGGATATGATGAGCAAGCTAAAAGCAGGTATTGATGAAGATAATAGCGAAGCTCTTGAAGCAGTCATTGACCTTGACCAACAAGTGAATACGTTGAATAAAAACACTTATCGCGAAGTGGTCACGTTGATTAATCGTGCCGCGCCAATGACAGAAAGTAAACTTAAAATGGTTGTAATCAGCCGCTTTTTAGAACGCATAGGCGATCATTTAGTGAATGTGGCAAGAATTTATCTGAAAGTTATCAGTTTAAGGAAATAGAGGCGAGATACAATGTTTTCCATTTTATTAGCGTTTCTAGGAGGCTTGGGTATATTTCTATACGGTACTCACATTTTAGGAAGCGCGTTACAGCAATTAGCAGCCACACGGATGCGTACTTTATTAAGTACGGTTACAAACACACGACTGAAAGGCGTCTTAAGTGGTATTGTCGTTACTTTTTTCTTGCAAAGTAGCACCGTCACTTCTATTTTAGTCGTCGGACTAGTCGGAGGCTCGGTCATTACGCTATCGCAAGCCTTTGGGGTCATCCTTGGTTCTGCCATAGGCACAACCTTCACTGTTCAGGTGCTCACATTTGATATTACAAAATATTCTGCAGCTTTCATATTTATTGGAGCTATTTTCATTATGTTCCTGAAAAAACAACTTTATCAAAACGTAGGTTCTATTTCCTTAAGTATTGGTTTTATATTTTTTGGTATTGGAACCATTACCAGCTCTTTAGAACCTTTAAGTGAGAACCAAGAAGTATTATCCTATTTAACTAGCATTTCTGCTAACCCCGTGATTTTTGCATTGTTATCTATGATCTTAACTGCTCTGATGCATAGCAGCGCAGCTATGATTATAATTGGAATTGCTTTTGTACAATCAGATGTTTTAACATTAGAAGCTATCATCCCTCTAGTTCTCGGTGCTAACATTGGCTCTACCTTTCCTGCAGTGATTTCCAGTTTTGCTTCAACAGGAGAAGGACGAAAACTTGCTTTGTTCAATGTCTTGTTCAAAGGGACAGGGGTTATCCTTGCTTTACTTGGTTTGACTTGGGTAATAGATATCATTCCTTTTCTATCCGACTCGTCCGGTAGACAAATAGCAAACTTCCACACCTTATTCAATATAGCTATTGCTATGCTGTTTTTTCCACTTGTTCCATTAATCAAAAGACTTTTTATTCTCTTGTTCCCAACCAAAGAGCCAGAGATTGCGTATGAAACAAAGTTGTATAATAATTTATTGGAAATTCCCGATGAAGCTCTTAACAGCAGCCGGAAGGAAATTATCCATTTAAGTGAACATGTGCAAGAACAGATGATTATGCAGTTAAAAGGGTATGTAGAAAAGGCGGTATCGAAAGAAACTATTTTTGAAGTCGAAAATACGATTGATACTTCTTACGTCGCGATACAACAGTATTTGCTAAAATTAGGTCAGAAAAATCTATCCGAAGAACAATCTAATTTAGAAGTAAAGTTATTAAATATTCTAAATGACATAGAAAATATCGGAGACACAACAATTCATTTTATCCAAAAAGCACAAAAAATAGAAGAAAATAATATTATATTAACTGAAAAAGACTTAGATCAGATTAAAACGCTGCTCGGATACATTGAAAAGACCTTTCAAAACTCCGTGGAAGCTTTTAAACAACAGGACGATACATTAGCTCGACAAACGATTCAATCGCAGTCTGATGTAGAGGCATTTGAAAAAGATATCAAATTCGAACATTTTAACAGTCTAATCTATAAACAAGAACACAACCCAAATATTAGTGCGGTATACTTAGACGTAATCAATGAACTTATCCAGCTGCATCATTTAACCATGAATATATCCCGTACTGTGTTAGGGCTTGTTTGAAATAAAAACCCTTATTTATTAATATACTTTATATGGTATTGTTTTATGGGAGATAGCTTCAATCTACTAAAACATAACCCATTGTTTATTAGTGAATCTATCGCTATTACGCCCTTTTTGGTATGATATACGAATCTGAATTGGGTCACGTTCAAAGCCTTGGATTATTCACTACAGAATTATTAACCGCCAAGTCTTTTTAATTCTTGACTCTTTTTCATTGATATTAACATGATACTATTTCTAAAGGTGTCATATCTAGAGGGCAAATATAAAATAATAGATAAAAACCAAGATAACTTTTAAAAAGTTGCCCTGTTTTTTTTAAGTACATGAGACTTCCGCCAATTTTTCCTCTTTTCCTTACTGTTTGCAATCTAGCCTGTGTTCTTTCTCAGATAATATCCCTTTCAAATTCCTCAAAAACAGCTAGCATACCAAACATCGCTGTTCCGCTGGGATCGCTTTAAGAACATCATGGACGTTCTTTTATACTTGCATCAATAGTAAATTTTAAAGTACATTTATCCGAACATAAATAAAATTACGTTTCTTGTTAAATAATGAAATTGATATACAAACAAAGAGGCTGGGACAAAATTCAGCGAAAAAGCCTGTATCCTGAATAATCAGGATACAGGCTTATAAAGATTGGCTATTTAACGTCCATACTGAATAACATAACTCGTGAGTTACGAAATCACTTAAATATAAAATTTAATAGAAAACCTGCAGCAAAACTTACAGTGAATGGCAAAATAATAGAAAGTAGAATGAATACAGTCGCTCCTCTAATCTTATCTTTATCATTTTTAATCGTATCAAATTTAATTACTGGAAAAAGATTAAAGACATATTTTTCTATTAAAGTTACAATTCCTACATGTATGCCAATTATTCCTAAAAAAACTATAAAAAGTAATATGGAAAGTTGAGTTTTTTGGAGATCGAGTCCATTATTTTTATTGTATTCTGAAGCTAAAAAAGACAAAGTAAGTATAGTTATTAATCCAATTAAATTACTAAATATTAATTGCGGTATAAAACTATTAATAATTTTATTCCTTTTGGTGCATTCCCTATTACTTCTTCTAATTTTATGTACTTAGCATTCATCCAATCTTCTTCGCTGCTTTTTACTTCATAATCGATATATTGATCAGAAGCACTAAGAATTATTACTTTTCTACCCATAGTATTTCCAGATAAATCGTATTCATAAATACTCAAATGAAAGAATATATCCTTAATTTTTTTGTCATCGATTAACACAGAACCATCTTCTTCTTCCAACTCTAAAGTATTATTTTCATCTTTATATCTTATTCTAAAGCTTAAAAAAGCTCTTTCTTCATCATTTTTTTATTTCTTTCATGTTTGAAGAAATCAATTATTTCTATAATATTTTCTTTTTTTAATGTTCTGTACTTTATATTATTTGTTTTTTTCCTTGTAACATTTCCCTTTTTATTTTCTGTAGTCATTCAATCCCACCTTTAGCAACTGCTAACTAATTAAAATTTATAATACAATGATGTGCATTTTCAGTATACTCTGTATTGTTTTACGTACTGTCTTGTGTCTCATTCAGCATATTATCTCATGTCCTTTGTTACATATATTATGTAATATAATGTATAACGCTACCATTTATTTTTGTAACACAGTAATATGGTGTTTTATAGTGTCGATTAATTGCTACTGAATTTCTATATCTTTTCTTGTCCATTCTCTTTCTTTTGCATCTACTTCCATAACTACTCTGTAATTACTTCTTACATCTGCGCCAAAGCTGTTTTCTGCATCTACCCAACCAGTAACTTCCCATTCGTCCGTGCTTATTTCAGTAGCATTTGTTTCAGTGATACCGCTGAATTTAGCGGATTTTGGACTTTTTAAGATATCTTTTACATATGTTTCAGCTTGTACTATTGCTTCATGTTTATCTACCGGTTGATTGTTTTCGTCTGGCAGTAAAAAAGTTATGATTATTGAAAGTATGACAGCTACTACAAAAATACCACCAAATATTGTTAAACAACCAAGACAGCAACCCATTTCTTCAAATTTTTTTGCAATCTTTCCTTGTGGCTGTACACCATTTTTTGATTGCTCTGTTAACCTTGCCTCTTTTAGCTCCATGATAATATCTCCCATGCTCAATTAATGTAAAATGTTAGCATCAATATACCTGTCTCAGATTAAATAAGCTAATTTTTAGCATTACTTTAGATTCGCATAAAAGTTATTTTATTCTCGATACATTTTTAAATAATTTTTCAGTTGATTGTCTATTGTTCGCTTTTATTAAAAAAGTTACTCAGCAACTAAATAACCGTTTTTGTGCTAATTAGCGATTAAATCTACAAGTCTGAAAATAAAATAAGTATCAAAAACGAATGTTTTTGAGATAACTAACTTATTCAACCAACAAAAATTCAAATTGTTGGTTTTATAAGGTTTCGATATTCTCAAAACTTGATTTAATTTCTATGTTACAAATACCAA
>Ga0079226_10000343_pt1 | contig 32065 bp, 30 predicted proteins | sample Poulit2014_FD_76345 | JGI IMG/M metagenome (GOLD analysis project Ga0079226, IMG submission 76345) | Agricultural soil microbial communities from Georgia to study Nitrogen management - Poultry litter 2014 | ecosystem: Environmental > Terrestrial > Soil > Agricultural land | place: USA: Georgia...
ACCCCATGTCCCATTCAAATAGAGACGGCCCATTTACATAAGCATTTTTTAACAGGTGTAAAATACCGCTCTGGTTAAAAGCTAATCGTGAACAGATTAAAATCAATCTGTTCGAATTCCCACGAGGAGTGATCAGTTGTGGCAGATAACAAAAACGATTTGTTGGTGCCTGGAGCAGAGGATGCAATGGAAAATATGAAACAGGAAATTGCAAATGAATTTGGTGTCCAGCCCGGAGCAGATACAACTGCACGTGAAAATGGCTCTGTGGGAGGCGAAATGGTCAAACGCATGATCAAAATAGCCGAATCCGGCATGTCCAATAACAAAAAATAATGGTTTATCGGGCATGCAACAAAAAGGTGGATCCAGGTAAAGCTGGGTCTGCCTTTTTATTTTTTGATGTGCAGTAAGTGAAATGTTTTGTATTCATGACGAAAAACAGATAAAATTTAGCAGGACTTTTCTATATTCAGTAGAAATAATATTTAAAGTATTGAAATATGCTGGTAATAAGCATTATCTAAATATATCGAGGGGGAGATTAAATATGGAGTCTGGAATACTCTCGCTGCTGCCACCTGTAATAGCGATTGTACTGGCCCTCATAACCCGGAACGTTATTCCTGCTTTATTTGCAGGGGTCTGGCTGGGGGCGACAATGATGTATGACTGGAACCCATTTATGGGCCTCTACGCCAGTTTCAGTGATTTTATTATTCCGAGTGTGGGGGATCCATGGAGTGCTACCGTGCTGATTTATTGTGGACTTTTTGGTGTGCTGATCGCATTTCTGCAAAAGACTGGCGGTGCACAAGCCATTGCAAGTGCGATTTCCAGAAAGGTCAAAACGCCACGAGGTGCACAAGGGTCGACGATGCTATTTGGGATCATTATTTTCTTTGAAGATTATTTTAATGCATTAACGGTTGGAAGTGTGATGCGTTCGGTAACTGATAAAATGCGTGTTTCCCGTGAAAAATTGGCGTATGTTGTTGATTCAACCTCTGCACCGATGTGTCTTTTGGGGCCTGTGTCCACGTGGGTGGTTTTTGTCATGGGACTGATTGGGGCGCAGTATGCAGAGCTGGGCATTTCTGAATCGGAATATATGACGTATCTTTTCACAATTCCCTTTAATTTTTATGCTATTTTGGCTATCATCCTTGTTGGTATTATTGTTTTCTTCAAGTGGGATTTCGGACCGATGGCACAAGCGGAGTACCGCGCACGGACTGAAGGCAAGGTTATTCGTGATGATTCGGAGCCGCCGTCTGATGATCAAATGGCTGACGTTCAAATGCCTGAGGGCTATAAACCCAAAATTCGAAATATCATAGTACCGATTATTGTGCTTGTTGGTATGATTCCGCCACTATTCCTGTGGACAGGCGGCTACCCGGAAAAAGATTTTGTAACGGCGTTCGGGGAAGCTGATGGCGCAACGTCCATTTTAATTGCTGCTTTTGTGGCAGCTGTTGTGGCACTGGTCATGGGGATGCAGCAAAAGCTTTATTCGTTTAAAGAATCCATGTCCATCGTAGTCACCGGTTTCCGCAGCATGATGATTGTCTACATTATTTTGACGTTGGCTTGGTCAATTGGCAGTGTGACAACTGAACTTGGAACGGCAGAATATATTGTGAATTTTGCTGAACAGACAACATCACCGGCTATCATTCCGATATTGCTTTTCTTAATCGGTGCCATTGTTGCCTTCACCACAGGAACATCATATGGTACGTTTTCGATTATGATTCCGATTGCCATGCCGCTCGCTGTTTCAATGGATATTTCGATGTACCTGGCAATTGCTGCTGTATTTAGTGGCGGGATTTTCGGGGATCATTGTTCACCGATTTCCGATACGACGATACTGTCCTCGGCAGGCTCTGGAAGTGACCATATTGATCATGTTAATACGCAGATTCCTTATGCTATAACTGCGGGAATCAGTGGTGTCGCCGCCTTCCTGACAGTCGGAATGACAGGTTCAATTGTGCTGGCTATCATTGTTGGTGCTGTTGTATTATTCATCCTGGCCTTTATCTTGAATAAAGTGTGGGGCAAATCGATACCAAATGAACAAGAAGTAACGGTGTAACAAAAAACGGATTGCCGCAATGCGGCAGTCCGTTTTCTTTTCCTGCTTCATATCGGGCCGTTTGTATCGGTAACTTTAATTTTTCTGCATCGATTAATTCCACCTTCCCACAAAGTATTCGACATTTTTTGAAAAAACCTGTTTGCGTGAGGATTAAATTGACTTTGGTTAAGCGTATAGATAAACTGGTATATAGTAAAATAAAGTTTAATGAGGTGAGTATATGTTTAATTTGGCCTTGGTTATGGGGATTTCGTTATTAGTTGTCATTATGATCATCAATATCTTTATTACGATGGCATCATCACCTGGAGGTTATGGCATTTACATTCCCGGCGCGGTGGTGTTCGCTGCTGGTATCATCATGGTGACGATTTCATCATTTGCAAAAATTGAAATGATTGGATTAGGTTTTGGTGGATGGGGCGGCGCCAGTCTGTTTGCCGCAGCAGTTGGCTTTATTATAACGTCACTCGTTGAAACCTATAGGCATTCATGATTGAGAAATGTTAGAACAGATATCTGCCTGTCGAGCAAGGCAGATATTTTTACGTTCTGCAGGGCGCGCTGAACATGTGCAGGGGAATACAACAACGACAGAAAAGAGATCATAGCAACAGAAGACCAATTTAAGCCGGGAATTTTAATTTTCCCGGCTTAAAGTTTTGTCACTTCATCGGCAATCACCAAGGCATCTTTAGGATCAGTCTTGTCCATTAAAACACTATCAGGAATTGCTGCAACCGACTGGTAAGCTTGCCATTCGAATGGTAGACTGGTGAAAGATTTGCTTTTTTAATGGGGATGTTAGGATGGACTTATTTTTTCAAGTTGTGTTACCGATAATGGCGGTATTTGGGGCGGGTTTCCTGCTGCAGTGGATTCGTATACTTGATGTGAAGTCACTTGCCGCGGTATCGATTTACATATTTCTGCCTGCCTTGGTATTTACAAATCTATATGAAGCCAACTTTAATCAGGGTTACACGATTATTGTCATATTTGCGTTCTTCTTATTATTTGCCATGATCTTTTTCGTGAAGATGTTTGCGTGTATATTTAAATGGCGGGAATCGGTGGAAAGCGGTGCGATTCTGACGACTGCATTCATGAATGGCGGGAATTACGGGGTACCGGTAATCCTGTTCTGTGTCGGTGAGGCGGCCATGCCGTATGCCATCTTTTTGATGGTACTTCAGACGATGATCATGACGTATTCGGGGTGTATTATGCTTCGCGCAGTACGAGCGGGTTTTTCCGGGCGTGCAAGACCATTTTAAAAATGCCGGCAACGTATGCCGCGGTTATTGGGATCGGGCTTCAGGCATTATCAATCAATATACCGGAATCGGTTTATTCGACCCTGACGATGTTAAGTGATGCGGCTATCCCGCTGATGATGGTAATATTAGGGATGCAGCTCGCATCGATTACGTCACTGTCATTCAACTGGCAGGTGATTTTTGCGGCGGCGGGGACACGGATGATTTTATCACCATTGCTTGCGTTTTTGTTTATTTGGCTGGTGCCGGGCGATCCGGTAATCAACGCTGTCCTTGTTATTGTAGCAGCCATGCCCAGTGCTGCCACGACAACCATGTATGCGATTAAGTTTGATTCGGAACCCGATCTTGTTTCCAGCATCACGCTCGTGACAACATTGGTGAGTATTGTGACCGTTACGGTGCTGTTAAACGTTATAACGTAGTAAGCAGGCAGCTGGCTGGGCTGGGGTGAATTGGATAAAAGCCAAAGAGAGTTAATCGGGTACGGCCCGCGTATCTCAGCGGAAGAATGCGGCTTAATGGTGTAAAGGTGTACTGTACAATTGGTGCGATTGTCGTAATTGGTTGGATTCTTTCGATATTATTGCTGGGTTTATCATATTGTTTTATTCGATTGGGGCAGGGCGGTTATTAAATCATATTCAAAATTCCAAGTATCATGAGCAAAAATGGAGGCAGCAGTGTGAGTTGCTGCATCCACTTTTTGGCTGACAAAAAGATGCCCATCCGGACACCACATAATACAAATAGCCCACTCATCAAAGCGATTGAACATGCTGTTATCATGGCTGAATACCCGAGCATAGCAGCGCCCAGTCCTGCTCCGAAAGCATCAATTGCCAGAGCGAACCCCAATAAAACCGCTTCCGTTAGCGATATGCTCCCCGATTGATCCAAATCGGCCTGGTAGGGCTCCCTCATGACGGTTCTGAAATTGTCCCATGCTTCTTCATCGGCAGCGATTTTAGAGGGTGCTTCCTGTTTCGAGCGGACAACATTGTATAAACAGTACGACCCAATAAGGAGCAGAATAATTCCGCCGATATTATCTGTCAGACCAGGTGTTATGAATGACTTGATCACATTGCCGATTGTCATCGATATATAGACGATCAAACCGGAACAGAGCATGATGATCCCTAATGCTGCAAGCGGCACATGGACACGTCGTATGCCATATGACATGCCGACGCCGAAACCATCAATACTGACTCCGATAATCAAGAGAATTAGTCCGGTATAATAAAGCATCGATATCAGTTTCCTTTCCGCTTTGATCCCGTATGTATCTGATCTAAGATAGTGTATGGATTTTTGCGGGATGCGTGAAAACATACATAGCCCTGCAAATTGTGTTACAGTAGCAACATAGAGTTTTTACAAGAGAGGATTTATGACATGAGCAAAACAGTTGTATTAGCTGAGAAGCCTTCTGTCGGCCGGGATATTGCCCGTGTCTTGAATTGCACGAAAAAGGGCAACGGCTTTCTGGAAGGTTCAAAATATATCGTGACATGGGCACTGGGGCACTTGGTAACTCTGGCAGATCCTGAAATATATGAAGATAAATGGAAAACATGGCGCCTTGATGATTTGCCGATGCTCCCTGATCAGTTAAAACTGGTTGTCATCAAAAAATCCGGCAAACAATTCAATGCAGTCAAATCACAATTGAACCGTAAAGATGCCAGCGACATTGTGATTGCCACCGATGCCGGACGTGAAGGGGAACTGGTCGCCCGCTGGATCATTGAAAAAGCGCGTGTCAACAAGCCTGTGAAGCGGCTCTGGATTTCATCCGTTACCGACAAAGCCATCCGTGAAGGCTTCAAAAACCTTAAGCCGGGCAAGCAGTACGAAAATCTTTACGCTTCAGCCGTCGCGCGTTCGGAAGCTGACTGGTATGTCGGGCTGAATGCAACACGTGCACTCACAACGAAATTCAATGCCCAGTTGTCGACCGGACGTGTGCAGACACCGACCCTTGCAATGGTCAGAGCAAGAGAAAAGGAGATTAACGCATTCAAGCCACAGCCATTTTACGGTATTGAAGCCAAAACAAGTACCGGCATGACACTGACGTGGCAGGATGGCAAAAACAACAGCCGGATTTTTTCAAAAGACAAGGCGGAAAAACTGCTGAATCAACTGAAAAACAAACCGGCAAAAATTGTCAATGTGCATAAAGCTTATAAGAAAAAACATGCACCACAACTGTACGATCTGACCGAATTGCAGCGGGATGCCAACCGAATTTTCGGCTTTTCCGGGAAACAGACGCTCTCCCTGATGCAAAAATTGTATGAGCAGCATAAAGTTCTCACATATCCACGGACGGATTCCCGCGTGCTTTCAACAGATATCGTGCTAACGTTGAAGGACCGATTGAAGGCTGTTAATGTGGATCAATATGCGCATATCGCAGGCAAATTAATGAAAAAGGAATGGAAGCTGCCGAAATCAGTCGTTGATAATGCCAAAGTATCCGACCACCATGCGATTATCCCGACGGAAGAGTCCCCCGTACTGGCCGATTTGAATGATAAAGAACGGAAAATTTATGACCTTGTCGTGAAACGGTTTCTGGCTGTTCTGTCCGATCCGCATGAATACGAACAGCTGACGATCGAAGCGGAGATTGACGGTGAGCGTTTTACAGCCAAAGGAAAAAATATCAAAAAACAGGGTTGGAAAGAAATTCACAGCGGTGACGGTGAGCGTGATGAACAGCAATTGCCGGCTGTCCAACAAGGTGCCACCCTTTCCGGAATTAAAATCACGCTGACGAATGGTGAAACCAAGCCGCCGGAACGTTTTACGGAAGGGGCGCTCCTCCAGGCGATGGAAAACCCGGTCCGCTACATGAATCAGGATGAAAAGCATTTGGCCAAAACCATCAGCAAAACCGGCGGAATCGGTACCGTGGCCACACGGGCTGATATCATCGAAAAACTGTTCAACAGTCAGCTTATGGAATTGCGCGGCAAACATATTTTTACCACATCGAAAGGACGGCAGCTGCTTGACTTAGTTCCGGAAGATTTACGCTCGCCTGCGCTCACGGCCCAGTGGGAAAATAAACTTGGACAGATTGCGGAAGGCAAGTTGAATAAAAAGCACTTCATCAATGATATTAAAGGCTATACAAAAGAGGTTGTCCAGCAGATTAAAACGAGTGACGAGACGTTTAAGCATGACAATCTGACCGGCAGCAAATGCCCGAATTGCGGTAAACTCATGATGGAAATAGACAACAAGAAGGGCCGGATGCTTGTCTGCCAGGACCGGTCATGCGGTTACAAGAAGAATATTTTCAAACGGACGAACGCCAGATGTCCGAACTGCCATAAGCGGATGGTATTGCGCGGTGAGGGTGACGGGAAAACGTTCACGTGTCAATGCGGCTTCCGCGAAAAACTATCCGCATTCAACAAACGGAAGGAACAGGAGAAAAGTCAGAAAGTCTCCAAAAAGGATATCAACAAATATTTGAAAAACCAGGATGACGGGTTTAAAAACAATGCATTGGCAGAAGCACTGTCGAAGTTAAAAGAATAGACTTACGGTCAGGATCCCTGCAGCAGCAGGGATTTTTTTATTTTTAATGCGGTTTGCATTCCGGAGACGAACTCTATCCGTCAGTCAAATCTCAAAAAATAGTCATTAAACATACTAGTTTTATAGGAATAATTATGTTATTGTATAAAAATGATAAATTGCCAACTGTATTGCATACTATGCATGACTGTTCGACAAAGGAGGAGCTGTGATGGGCAATAAAAGTGAAAAGAAAACCGGGTTTGCCCGTTTTCTTAATGTTATCGAACGCATCGGGAATAAATTGCCTGATCCGTTTATGCTGTTTGTATCACTTGCTATCATCGTTATATTATTATCCTGGTTTATTTCTCTGTTTGATGTGACGTTCACACAGCCTGGCAGCGATGAACAAACCTCAATTAAAAATCTGTTGTCCGGTGCAGGGCTGCAATTTATGGTCACGTCTGTCATTGAGAATTTTGTCGGCTTTAAACCGCTTGGAATCGTGCTGACGATGATGCTTGGGGTCGGGCTTGCAGATAAAGTCGGTTTGTTGGAAACATTTATTAAAAATACGATTTTGCGAGCACCAAAGGCGTTAATCACATATGCAGTCGTATTCACTGGTATCCTCGGAAATCTGGCTGCGGATGCTGCGTTTGTGATTGTTCCGCCGCTTGCAGCGATGGTTTTCTACAATGTGGGAAGACATCCGCTGGCGGGGCTGGCTGCTGGGTTTGCCGGTGTCGGAGCAGGTTTTACGGCCAATATTATTGTGGCCAATACGGATGCTGTGTTATCAGGGATATCCACTGAAGTCATGCAGACGATTGAAGGTGCTCCGATTGTTACACCTGTCGACAATTGGTTCTTTATGTTTGTTTCAACACTTGTGCTGACAGCAGCCGGCGGATTGATTACGGAAAAGATTGTTGAACCAAGGCTCGGTCAGTATGAAGGTGGGTTAACGAAAGCATTTGAGGAAACGACGGCATTGGAAAAGAGAGGTCTTCGCAATGCTGTTATAGCGGCTGCCGTTTATGTGGCACTGCTTGTTCTTGTTTTGGTTTGGCCGGACTCCCCGCTGCGCAATGACCAGGGCGGTATGATTCCATCACCATTCATCTCCGGTATCGTTCCGGTTATTATGCTGTTTTTTATTACAATCGGTGTTGCCTACGGGGTAACATTGAAAAAAATTGAAAACACACGGTCAATCGCTAAATATATGGGGGAAGCGATGAAGGATCTGTCAAGTTTTATCGTGCTTATTTTTGCTGTATCCCAGTTTATTGCCTATTTCGAATGGACAAACATTGGTTCATGGCTGGCGGTCACGGGTGCCTCATTCCTGGAGTCGGTTGACCTGACGGGTATTGTTGCAGTTGTGCTGTTTATACTGCTGACGGCTTTGTTGAATCTGTTCGTCTACAGCGGTGCGGCACAGTGGGCACTTGAAGCCCCGGTATTTCTGAAAATGTTCTACTTTTTGGATTATCACCCGGCTTTTATTCAGGCGGCCTATCGTATTGCCGATTCGTCTACCAATATTGTGACCCCAATGAATCCATACTTTGTGATTGTCCTGGCATTTATGAAGGAATACGATAAAAAAGCCGGGCTCGGGACGCTGATGGCGCTCATGCTGCCGTACAGTCTTATTTTCCTGACGGTCTGGATACTGCTGTTTTTAGCATTCGTATTGTTCGGCATTCCATTTGGACCGGGTATCGATGTTCACGTGTAGATTTTAAATGGCTTCTCAGGGGGTCATTTTTTTATTCATAATTTTCGAAGTCTATGATAAACTGTATAAAGATTAAAATAATTGAAATAATGACGAAGGGGGAACGAAAAATGTCGAACAACGAAGAATTAGAACGGACAACCGGGGACAGGACGATTCAAAAGCTGGATTTCCGGCTCGGGCCATTTGGTGCAGCGGTTCCTTTATTATTCTTTGTCGTCTGGGCGATTACCATCAGTGTGATGCAGTTATCATCCGAAGTGGCTCTGGTATTGGGTGCTGTCATCGGTCTGACACTGGGCTTATTGCTCTGTAGAAGCAAGTGGGCAGACTATGCTCAAGGGTTATTTGACGGTCTTGCACAGCCGGTTGGTGTCATTGCCATGGTGGCATGGTTTTATGCCGGCATGTTCGCACAAGTTCTGCAAGTGGGCGGTCTTGTCGAAGGATTGGTGTGGATTGGATCGGTCACGGGTGTGGAAGGCGGCATGTTCGTTGCTTTAACGTTTCTGTTGGCAGCAACGTTTTCAACGGCTGTCGGTACCGGGTATGGAACGACGGTTGCGTTTTGTACGCTGATGTATCCGGCCGGTGTTGCGGTAGGGGCAGATCCGACATTTATGTTTGCGGCCATTTTGGCTGGAGCCGTGTTTGGTGATAACCTGGCACCGGTATCAGATACGACGATTGTGTCCGCAACAACCCAGGATGCTGACGTACCAGGGGTGGTCAGGAGCCGTTTCAAGTATTCGGTTGTCGCGGCAGTACCGGCTGTCATTTTATTCGCAATCTTTGGCGGCGGTGGTTCACAAGCCGGCGGGACTTCCATAAGTTCCGTCATTGAATCGGTCAATGCGAGCGGTCTGATGATGCTGATACCTTTTGCGTTGGTTCTTATACTTGCTTTATCCGGCCAGCATCTGCTGACATCATTGACATGGGGGCTCATCTCAGCCATTCCAATCATTTTACTCCTGAATTTGGGAACGTTCGGTGACATTCTAAGTTTCAACCCGGATTCAGATGCGATCGTAGAAGGTGCCCTGGTTGATGGATTAACAGGCTATTTTAATATGGCGATTCTCATTCTATTAATTGTAGGGGCTGCACATATCATGCGATTGGGTGGCACAATGGCGGCTATTACGAAAGCGTTAGTGAAATGGATTAAAAATTCTGTCCGCCGGGCCGAGGTGTCGATATGGGCAATTGTCGCATTGCTGAACAGCTCGATCACGATCAATACTGCAGCTGAAATCGCAGCAGCACCGTTTGTTAAGGAGATCGGATCAAAGTATAACATTCACCGATACCGCCTTGCCAATATTCTTGACGCGGTGACATCTGCTTTGGGATATATATTCCCATGGGGTGCACCGGTACTGCTGGGCTGGTCAACAATCCAGACGATGCAGGGGCAGTATGACTGGTTGCCGATCGTTGAGCCTACTGCGGTGTTCCCATTTGTTTTCCAAGGCTGGTTCCTCTTCATTGTCATGCTGATTGCCGCATTGACTGGATGGGGATTGCGCTATGAAGGGAAAAACGGTGAGGAATTGAAAGAAAAACCGCGTGATTAAAACGATTCATGATATGGGATTAGAAAGGATGGAATGGCTGAATGGCCGTTTCATCCTTTTTGTATTATTCATATGGCAAAATCAACTTGAATTTAAAAACAAACAAGCTTCAGTCACTGAAAAGCTATAATTGACGGGGTGGCGATTTTGCTGGCGGATATGGTTAAATAAGAAAGACAATTGTCTTTATGTCAACGCCGGAAAATATATAAGATGGATAACCTTTTAAGGAAAATAGGGACTCACTGTAATGACTTGATAAAAGCCAGGTTTTTCAAGGGAGCGAAAAATATGAAGCATGCAGATATCGACATTATCAAAACGGCTGTGAATCCATTTTACAGTGCCATGAAGATCCATTTATATTATATTGATGGTCTCTTGATTGATACAGGTCCGTTCATAAGGAAAAGACATCTCATTCCTGCTTTCAAGACAAGGGATATCCGTCAAGTTGCTCTGACACATAGTCACGAAGATCATGCCGGGATGGCCCGATGGATTGGTGACCATTTTTCGGCGGATATTTTTTGTCATGAAAAAGCCGTTTCTTTCATAAACAAGACCCCATGGTATCGCAGATTATTCTCCGATCAACATTTAGGTTTTACGGCACGGGCATATCCTGACGTTATTCGAACGGCTCAGTATGAATTTTTACCGATTGCAACCCCGGGGCATACGGTGGATCATGTATGTCTCCTGGAACCGAATAAGGGTTGGCTGTTTTCAGGTGATTTATATATCACCCCTTATCCGAAAGTGTTTTTGAAACAGGAATCAATTAACGCTTATATCGATTCATTGAACAAACTGATGCCATATGATGTTAACACGATTTTTTGTGCACATGAGGGTTTCATCCATAATGGGAAGGAAATGCTGAATCGAAAGCTTGATTACTTGCTGAATATCCGCCGGGACGTGACTGAACTCCATCAGTCAGGCTTTACGGACAGGGAAATCAAGAAACGTTTATTTCCCGATAAGGTTCGCCTGGAATTGATGTCATTTGGCTTATTTTCCCGCCTTAACCTGATCCGGTCGTGTTATCGGGAGTGATTGTCCGTCATAAGTTTTCATACAAATGACGTATAGATATGTAAGATAATATGATGAACCCGACATATTAGGGAATATACTTTTTACTTCGGGCACAGGTAAGATTGAATTATAACATTTTTGAAGGAGGATCAGCATGGCAGATGTAAATCAGATATTCACGGAAATTGAATCAGCAATTAAGGAAGATCCAAGCCGTACGAAAGGGGTGGAAGCTGTTTATCAGTTTAACCTGGACAATGGGATACACCAGATTGTTTTTAACGGTGAGCAAAGTTACACCGCTGATGGTGAACAGGAAACGCCGGATTGCACATTAACGATGAGCACAGATGATTTCAAAAAAATGGTTGATGGTGAATTGAACGGCACACAAGCGTTCATGACCGGCCGTTTAAAGATAAAAGGTGAAATGGGTCTTGCTCTGAAACTGCAGGATATTTTAGCCTCATACAACCAGACAACCAAGTAACACACATAGTCAATTCAATCAGGAAGCAAAGGAGGAGGGCACGTGATTTCCTTTCAACCGACAGAAGAAGAAACATCATTTATTAAGGTAGCCAAAGATTTTGCTAAAAATAGAATTCGCCCTTCAGCCCGTAAATGTGAAGAACAGCGGGCTGTTGATAAGGCATTAAGTGATGAAGCTGCTGAATTGGGTTTTTTATCACTTGAATTATCTGATAATTTGGAAGGGCTGGAATTGCCGCTGATTACACAGGTTCAGCTGATACAGGTACTGAGCTATGGTGACCTTGACATTATTCAGGGTCTCCGTGGGACCGGTGATGCAGCTTCATTCTTCCGACTTCTCAGGGATAATCCAATTTTAGACGGCTATAAAAACGCCCTCGCCAATGGTGCAACGGCAGCGTTTATCGACATGGAAAACACAAAAGAGCCATGGGCAAAACAGCTGAGCATCCGAAATGATCATGACGGCTATGTTCTTCAAGGTGTGTCACAGCCGGTGCTTTTAGCTGCCTTTGCCGATTATGCAGTGGTTGCTTTAAAAGATTCTCAGGGAAATAGTGTTGTTCTCTGGTTGGATGATACGGTTGACTGGACCATTCAACAAGGCGATTATCGTTTGGGACTGCTTGCATCCGGTCTAGGCCGGTTTTCATTTGAAAATGTGAAAATTCCCGGCAGTCATGTGTTTGCAGAAGGGCAAGCTGCTGATGACTTGCTTCGGACAGCACGAACCCGAATCCGTGTATTACAGGCTGCCAAGGAAGTCGGTCTGATGGAAGCAGCACTTGACTATGCAACCGAATATACGGCAGAACGAAAGGCGTTTGGCCGTGAAGTTGCTAAATTCCAGGGCGTTTCGTTCCGCGTGGCATCGATGACGATGGAAACAAGGATGGCCAATCATCTCGTCCTGGAAGCGGCGGTCAAAACGGATGAAAACGATCCTGCAGCGGAACGGTTGTCACTTCGAGCATTGCACCGTGCCCATCGTTCGCTTCGTTACGTGACAGATTCAGCAGTACAGTTGCTTGGCGGACATGGTTTTGTACAAGATTTTCCGGCAGAAAAATGGATGCGGGATGCGCAGGCACAAGTGGCACTTTACGGACGGGAACATGATTTACTTGTCCGATACGGTGAACAGCTGATTGCCGGAGAGAAAGAGGTGACGGCCACATGATCAGTTTTGAATTATCCGAGCAGCAAAAACAGATTAAGGAAATGACCCATTGGTTTGCTGAAAATGAAATCCGTCCGATTGCCATGGAAGCGGACAAGATGGAAAAAGTTCCCGACGAATGGCTCGATAACGTCAATAAAATGGGCATTCATTTAAATACGTCATCGTTCAGCGGAGGCGGAAGCAAATCCTCGTCAGGCAAAAAAGGAAAAAAAGCACGTGAAGGCAATCGCATGGGCGTTTTGGCAACAGAAGAGATGGCATGGGGCGACCCGGCCGTCACGTTATCCCTGCCCGGAGCAGGGCTTGGCGGTCCCCCAGTGGAAAGCAGCGGAACTCCCGAGCAAAAGGAGCGGTTTTTGTCAATTTTCACAAATGATAAACCGAGATGGGGTGCTTATGCGCTGACAGAACCTGATGCTGGTTCCGATGCTTCGGGGATCCGTACCACAGCCACAAAAGTGGACGGCGGCTATATCCTGAATGGCCAGAAAATATTTATCACCAATGGGGCGCGCGCCTCATGGGTTGTTGTCTTTGCAACGATTGATACCTCAATGGGCCGTGCCGGACAACGAGCTTTTGTTGTGGAAAAAGGGACACCAGGGTTCAGCTGCAGCCGTCTTGCTCAAAAAATGGGGCTGCGGGCAAATGAAACAGCAGAACTCGTATTTGAAGATTGCTTTGTTCCACAGGAGAACCTGCTTGGTGGTGAAAAGCAGTACGAAACGAGTGGATCGAAACCATCCGGCTTCCAGGTTGCTATGAAAACATTCGACAGCACACGGCCGATTGTGGCTGCGATGGCTATCGGCATCGCACGGGCTGCCTATGAATATACACTCGATATTGTAAAGCGCGACTATCCGAAACAGGGCCATTCTTTCCGCCTGGCATCCGAACTGCTGGCAGAGGCCGAACAGGATATTGCGGCATCGCGGCTTTTGACGTGGGAGGCTGCGTGGAAGGCTGATCTTGGTTTGGCGAATGCCAAAGAAGCAGCAATGTGCAAAGCGTCTGCCGGGAAGACAGGGCTTGATGTTTGTGCAAAATGTTTGGAATTGCTTGGGCCAACCGGTCTTGACGGGCACCTTGTAGAGAAGTTGTATCGGGATGTCAAAGTGTTCGATATTTTTGAAGGAACAAACGAAGTACAGCATCTGGTTATTGCGCGTCGTCAGTATGCGCCATATAACATAAGAGTTTAAGAGGGGAGGGTTAGTGTGTCCCATCAGACAATTACAATCGATAAACGGAATAAAGGTATTGCCTGGATTACGGTTGATAACCCGCCGGCGAATACAATCGGGGAAGAACTGATGCAGGAATTGGAGGCTGCTGCTGATACACTGGCAGCCGATGATTCTGTCCGTGTGGTTGTTATTGCATCCAATCATGAAAAAATATTCCTGGCCGGTGCTGATTTAAAAGGCATGATTCAAAATAGCGGCGATCACCAAGATGAGGAGAATATGATTGCCAAGCAAAGCGCCAGAATGCAAGCGTGTTTTCACCGGTTTGCCACAATGCCAAAGCCGGTGATTGCAGCGATCAATGGCCACGCACTGGGCGGCGGCTGTGAACTGACGATGGCCTGTGATTTTCGCATCATGGGAAAAGGGCGGATCGGACTCTCTGAGCTATCCCTGGGACTGATACCGGGAGCGGGTGGCACACAGCGGATGACGCATCTCTTGGGCCGTGCCAAAGCGACCGAACTTATTATGACCGCTAAACAGATTGAAGCGGAGGAAGCGGAAAAGATTGGTCTGGTCAATAAGGCGGTTGATCCCGAAAATTTGGAAGCGGAAACAACGACATTTGCTGAACGGCTGGCTGAAGGTGCTGTTCATGCGATGGGACTTGCAAAACGCGCCATCAATGCAGCGAACGGTCCGCTTAAGGAAGGCCTCGAGGTTGAGGCGAATGCGTTCAGTGAAACGTTTCTGACAGATGAGCCAAGTATCGGGCTTGCTGCATTTTTCCAGAAAGAAAAGCCGCAGTTTATCAACTAATAGATTTCATAAAAGGTGGGATTGATGTGTCATCATGGGATGAAATGCTGAAAGGAAAAGTAGCTGTCATCACAGGCGCTTCACGCGGACTAGGGCGTGCGGACGCTTTAGCCTTGGCTGAAGCAGGCGCTGATGTTGTTATAACTGATATATTGATAGAGTCAGATGAAAACAATGAAGCGGAAGCAGAACGATTTGGCCCAATCGCCCAGGTGATGCAGAGCACAAACGTTATGTATGCCGACAAAACAGCTCAGGAAATACAGAAGATGGGACGGCGATCGGTTGCGATTAAGATGGATGTCACCGACAGGGAACAAGTTCAGGAAGTCTTTGAAAAAATTAAAGATGAGTTCGGGAAAATTGATATTCTCGTCAATAATGCCGGTACGCTGGATCATGTGTCACAAATCGAGGACCAGAACGATGATTTCTGGCAGCGGGATCTGAATGTCAATCTGACCGGATCATATAATTGTACAAAAGCGGTCTGGCCGTATATGAAAGAGCAGGGATACGGTAAGATCATCAACATGACTTCTGTGGCCGGTACACTGGGAGGCTTTGGTCAGGCGAGCTACTCGGCCACGAAAGGCGGACTTCTCAGTTTCACCAAAAGCATGGCGCTTGAGGGCGCAAGACACGGCATAAATGTGAACGCAATTGTTCCGGGCATTGTCGGTACCGAAGCTTTTAATATGGGCAATGCCAAAATGAATGAGCGGATGATTAATCGGACAGCATTCAAGAAACCTGGGGAACCGGAAGATATCGCGAATGCCATTACGTTCCTGGTTTCGGACAAAGCGAAATATATTACCGGAATCGGGTTAAATGTTTCCGGCGGGATTGAACTGTTCACATTTTGATGGAAAGGAGGCTAAAACATGACCGAAGCAGTGATCGTGGATGCACTACGGACTGCAGTAGGGCGCAGAAAGGGAAAGATGTCCAAAACCCATCCGGTTGATATGCTGGTCCCCGTATTGAAAGAGCTGACCAAGCGGAATAATGTTGACCCGAAGGAAGTGGAGGATGTCGTAACCGGTTGTGTCACCATGACCGATGAACAGGGCGGAAATATCGGGCGGATGGCTGTGCTTGCCGCCGGTTTTCCCGTTGAAGTGCCGGCATTTTCACTGAACCGAATGTGCGGATCAAGTCAGCAGGCGATTCACAATGCGGCCCAAATGATATTAGCCGGTGACGCAGATATAACCATTGCCTGCGGGGTTGAAAATATGACCCGTGTTCCGATGGGAAGTGATATGGGGAGTTTCAGCAATGATCTGGTCAACCGTTATAACATTGTTCCGCAAGGTTTTTCAGCAGAAATGATTGCCAGTCAATGGGGATTAACCCGTCAAGAACTGGATGAATTTTCACTGGAAAGTCATCACCGGGCTGCTGCTGCAACGGATCAGGGACTTTTTGACCGCGAAATTTTGCCGATTGATGTGGAAACGGAAAACGGCAAAGAGACATTCCGGTATGATGAAGGCATACGCCGGGATACTTCAATGGAAAAACTGGCTGGCCTGACACCGTCTTTTCAGCCTGATGATGGTGTTGTGACAGCAGGTAATTCAAGCCAGGTGAGTGATGGTGCAGCAGGCCTCTTGCTCATGTCCGGCGAAAAAGCAGAAGCGTTAGGTGTTAAACCTAGAGCCAGGATTATCGCACGCGCCGTTGTAGGTGAAGATCCGGTAAGGATGTTGACAGGTGTCATTCCGGCGACACGCAAAGTGTTAAAAAAGGCCGGCTTGACACTTGATCAGATGGATTTGATCGAAATAAACGAAGCATTTGCATCGGTCGTCAAAGCATGGGAAAAGGAATTAGAACCGGATATGAGTAAAGTGAATGTCCGCGGTGGTGCAATCGCCTTAGGGCATCCGCTTGGTGCAAGTGGTGCAAAGCTTGCGACAACATTAATGCATACATTGGAAGATCAGGATGGCAAATATGGTCTGCAAGTCATGTGTATCGGATTTGGCATGGCGACGGCGACGATTATCGAACGATTATAAAGGGAGGACATATCGATGACAGAATTTGTAAAACCGAGTACAAATGAAGTATTTGAGATGATTGATGCAGCGATTAAGTACGATCCGTCTGCAACAGAAGGTAAAGAAGGGATCTACCAATTCAATATTCAGAGTGATGATGACGGCACATACCAGATGATTATTGATGACGACGGTCCACGCGCTGTAAAAGGTGAAGAAAAAGATGCACAAGTAACGTTGACGATTGATCATGATGATTTTCGGGACATGGTGGCAGGTACATTAAACCCGACCGCAGCATTTATGAGCGGAAAACTGAAAATTAAGGGAAATATGGGGCTTGCTTTAAAGCTGCAGACAGTTTTGAATTCGTTTTCATTTTAAAGGAGGCGTGTAAAAATGGCTCATGAAACGTTTCAGACGGTGGAAGGGCAGCTCAATTGGAATGCGCCGATGTTTAAGTTATATGAAAAGGCAAAGAAGAACGGAAAATGGGATCCTGCTGACATTGACTTCAGCCAGGATCAGATCGATTTTCAACGTATGACAGAAGATGAAAGAGTCACTTCGCTGCCGCTGGTTGCATCGTTCTCTGCCGGTGAAGAAGCCGTGACCGTTGATATATTGCCGATGGTTCATGCGATGGCCAATCAGGGGCGGCTTGAGGACACGATGTTTTTGACGACATTTATGTTTGATGAAGCCAAGCATACGGAAATGTTTTCGCGCTGGCAGAAGGCGATTGGTGTCGGCGAGATGGATTTATCCGTTTTCCACAGTGACAGTTACAAACGGATATTTTATGAAGCATTGCCCGAATCGATGAATCGTTTAACGACCGATGATTCCCCTGAAGCAGTCATTCGCGCAGCAACGGTCTATAACATGGTGGTAGAGGGCATACTTGCGGAATCGGGGTATTATTCGTTCCGGCAAATTTTTAAAAAAGCAAATCTGCTGCCTGGTATTTTAATGGGAATCGATTATTTAAACAGGGATGAAGGCCGGCACCTGCAATTTGGGATTTATACGATACAGCGGCTGATTGCCGGCAATGAAAAAAATCGGCTTATTTTTAATGATTATATGGATGAATTATGGCCCGATGCATATGGCGTCATTGAATATTTGACGTCATTGTATGATATACAAATGGCGCAGGACTGGACCAACTCATCACTTGAATTCGATTCGGATGCGATGCGGGAATATGCCAAAAAACAATTCGAGATTCGTAAGCGTCAAGTTAATCGGGGAAAAAATTATAGCAGTGCAGCTGAGCTGGATGAACGGCTAGTGAAATCGAAAGACATTTAAAAGGGCTGGATGATAAATACAGGGAGATTGAAAGGATTAACGCAGGGGGGTTTCTCATGAAACCGAATAATTTGGTGGAAATGCTTGATCGGACGGTGAAGACATTTCCACAAAAAGGTGCTTTGATGTGGAAGGAAGATGGCGTCTATCAAAGCATCACGTACGGGGCGCTTTGGAACCGGATTTACAATGCTGCATCAGGGCTGGCCCATCTGGGGATGGCGGAAAATGATAAGATAGCCATTTTATCAAACAGCAACCCCATGTGGGGGATTACCGATTTTGCGGCAGCGAGCATAGGGGCAGTGACGGTTCCGGTCTATCCGACATTGCCGGCTGAGCAAGTTGCATATATTCTTAAAAATGCCGATGTGCGGGCGGCTGTTGTTGAAAATGAAGAACAGAGACAAAAGATCAAAGCCAGTGATGCCGAAATTGAATGGATCATGACGATGTATCCTGACAAAGACTTTTCCCCGGCAGATGGCGAATTAACCTTTACACAATTGGAGGCAATAGGCGAAGAATACGGAATCCCGGATTGGGAAGAGAAGTGGCGGGCGATCGATCGAGACCAAGTTTCAACGATCATTCATACTTCCGGTACAACCGGTAAGCCAAACGGCGTTATGCTGTCCCATGGGAATTTCCTGTCAAACGTTGAAGCGGTTCAATTTTGGCTGATTGAACTTTTGCCTGATGATCTTGCACTTTCCTATTTGCCGTTATCCCATGTCTTTGAGCGCATGGCGGGTCACTATACGCCACTGTCAGTTGGCGTAACAATTGCTTATGCGGAAAGTATCCATACCATTCAGGACAATTTAAAGGAAATACGCCCGACTGTCCTGACAAGTGTTCCACGATTGTTTGAAAAAGTTTATGCCAAAGTACGAGAGGAAATTGATAATGGGACGATAGTAAAACAAAAAGTCTTTAACTGGGCTGTTGACATCGGACTGGAACGTTATGAACGGTATCTTCAAAGCCCGATAAATGAGCTGATCCTTGGTGAAGCCATGCCAAAGGAATTAAGGCGAAAGTGGAAAATTGCTGACCGTCTCGTTTATCAAAAAGTGAAATCGGAGTTGGGCGGAAGAATCCGCGGAATGGTCTCCGGCGGTGGCACACTGAATCCTGATATTGCAAAATTCTTCTGGGCGATTGATTTGCCAATACTGGAAGGCTATGGATTAACGGAAACGTCACCGGTGATCACGACAAATCCAATGGTACGTGCTAAAGCCGGAACAGTTGGAAAAGTTATGCCGAATCTGGATGTACGTATTGCAGATGATGGTGAAGTGCTTGTCAGGGGCCCGAGTGTGATGAAAGGGTATTACAACAATGAAGAGGCAACAGACAGAATTTTTGACGGGGACTGGCTGCAGACCGGCGATATCGGCGAATTGGATGAAGATGGCTATTTAAAAATTATTGACCGAAAAAAGCGTATTCTCGTTTTATCCACCGGAAAAAATGTCGCACCGCAATTAATTGAAAATGCCATCAATGAGAGCAGTTATATCGAGCAAACCCTTGTCATCGGAGACCAGCGCAAATATATCATTTGTCTTGTCAATCCGGATTATGAAAATTTATTACCGTGGGCAACACGGAATGGGATCAGGTCAGAATCGCCGGAAGACATTTGTCGTCATAAAATCGTAAAGGATTTAATTGAAAAAGAAGTGGAAAGTCATACGAAATCCTTCGCCAATTTTGAAAAACCGAAGAAAGTAGTCATTATTGGCGAGGAATGGACAGTGGAAGGCGGAGAATTAACACCGAAATTATCGATGCGGGTTAAGGTGATTGAAAAGAAGTATAAACAATTGATTGAAGAAACTTATGCTGAAGATGCGTCTGCTGATTCCCGGGTAGAAGTGGGGGCATCGGTGGAAGGCGGCTAACTGAAAAACCGAATTTAGATTGGAAGAAATCAGTAAGATAAAAAAGGAGCATCACAGCTGAATGCTCCTTTTCCAATCTCTAAATCAGCCCTTCACGAATCGCCCTGGCAACGGCCTCGGTACGATTACGTGCTTCCATTTTTTGCATAATGGCTGACACATAGTCACGGACAGTATATTCACTTAAGTTAAGCTCGCTGGCGGCCTCATTTGTGGAAGCACCTTCTGCCATCAGTTTCATCACTTCAATTTCCCTTGGAGATAAGTGCAGTATTCGGGATTGATCTTCATTCCCGGGGTGTTCATTATAATATTTTGCCAGAATTTCACCCGCACTCTGACCGAATTTCAGCAATGCAGTAAATGTTTCCTGGGACACCTTGAAGTGTTTACCCGCACCTTGATCCAAAATGACAGCTCCGAAAAGTCTATTGTTTGACGAAACGAAAATGGGTGCAATCACAACCGAACGCAAGTCAAATTGTTTAACGTAATGATCCGGAAAACCGCCCGAGGCATCTTTAATATAGATTGGCTGCAGATAATTCATGGTTTTGCCAAATAATTGCACTAGTTGCAGGCTATCCCTGATCAGTGGCAATTTACTGATATCCTCTGAAATGTTCTGGATTGCTTTATTATCGAGGCGATGCCCAAAAAGTCCAACTCCCGTCTGTTCATTAGCCGAATAGGAAAACAGTGCACAACGCTCAAAAGGCAAATAATTGACAAACCCTGCTGTTATATTTTCAATCGCTTCGTTATAGTTATTTGATCGCATAATCGTTTCATTGAACATGATGACCGAATCTTTCCATTGCTGTTCCTGTTTCGTGATTTCAAATGAATCTTTTCCGTTTTTGAACATTTGCAGTGCGTATGTGATAAAAGGCATGACATGGGATGTATCATCATGATGAACACAAATTAAAAGTGTGACATCCTCATGCGGTATTGGCAGGACATTATATTTTTTTCTGTATTGTTGTGTCATTTGACTGAGCAGCAGTTCGGATAAAGCGTATAATGTATCCGCTTTCAAAGAATCGTTTCCCAATAACAAGTCCTGGCTCATGTTATTGAACCATTTCTCCACAACATAGGATTGCTCCTTTTTGATGGCAATTACTGTCCATTCAATCGGTAATTGATTGGAAGAAACGAGATTTTTTAAAAAGGAATCGATCGAAAAGTTTTGGAGATATGGCTGTGTAAACATATCTTCGCCAATGGTTGAAAATAAATATCGTACTGCCTGATGGTCCTGGTAAGAATGATTTCCTTGTGTCTGTATCACCTTATGTACTGCATTTTCCAGCAATGTAAGTGTGAATTGATTGATTTGAAAGGATGCGGTTCGCTGAGGTATAGCTTTCTCCGGCTTTTCATGCTCCTGTAAAAAAAGGTAATCTGTAAAAAAGTTGATGGCTGATTCCATATTAACAGCAGATTTTTTTCCTGTTCGCTGAAGGTGTGAAAGAACGTTTTCCCATTCATCCATAATCAGGTCCTGATGTGATCGGACAATGTTCAACCCATTTTGAAATAAAGCATTCATCTGATGGTTGATTGTCAGGGACATGTTAATTTTCCCCTTTCATTTAATTTACTCCGTGTAAAGCGTTTAAGGACTTGCCTATTTTCTCAAACAGCCTCTTATTTAAAAGACCAAGAAATAAAGATTTCACACTTCTTTTCCTTTACAGATCAGGATGGACAGCTATGGAGAATTACTTAGTAATCCAGTAGGTATCATTTCAACAAAAATCGTATAAATCCTTCTTTAATGATGACATTTCACAAAGGTCTTCATATTATAAGATCTTTCGATATTTTAAGAATTTAAGGTTGTATTTACTAAATTATAGTATAAAATTATCAATAATTCAAATAAGTTCGAAACCTTTACTTAATTTAGTCGTCTTTAATGTTTATTCAAAACAACCGGATATTATGAAAGAGACCATATTTGTATTCTATTAGAAGTTAATGCACTGGCTCATATAAACGTAGGGTATGTTATGAAATAATTCAAAAAAATCCTATTTTTCTAGGGATTGGTACAAGTTGGTAAGCATTTTATACTAAATATGGAGTCAAAATAATAGACATTAGTCCTAGTAATCTATCAATGTATGCGATTTCAAAATTACATAGGCATAATGACTCCTAAAGCAATCCAGGGTAAATTGATATGGAGGATGTAATCTCCTGTCCGAGATTTGTTAGGGGGTGGTGAGACGGCTTATTTGAGGTGATTCATGATCAAAAATATCATATGTTAAGGAGGCGTTTGCAATTAGTAAGATGTTTAAAAAAGTAGTAGCCGCCATGCTGGTTGTCCCAATGTTTTTGATGTACGCCGGCGGACTGGGTGCGGTTAGTGCGGAAGAATCGACAGAGTTGAAATACGCATGCGTTGGTGAAGTTTTAGGTCAAGAAATTGACGTAGCTATGGATGTTGAAATTAATGCTGGAATACCCGATTCAGTGGAACCAGAAACAGCATTCACTGTTGACAATTCATATACAAATATTAGTTTGACTCTGGAAAATCCAGATCTGTTGGGTTTGATAGCACCACTTCAAGGAGAAGTGACAACATTTAATCTAGGTCTTACTAATGCTACTGATACAGAAACGGGAGAAGATGTTGTTAATGTAGCTTCAGAAGATATTCCAATTGGCCCTGTTGAGATTCCTGAAGGGGCTGATTCAGTTGACTTTAGAGTGCCAGCAGAAGGAGGTATCGATCTAAATTTAACCTCTGGTGAATCTGGAACTGTCGAGATTGAAGCAGGAACAATTATGAATACCGTCTATGCACTAGATGGTGCGGTACCTGTTGAGGTTACATGTAATCCTGCTGAAGGGCAAGATCTTGTTTTAAATGAGATTCCGATTGAAGAAGAGGACACAGTTGAACCAGTAATTACATTAAACGGTGACAACCCAATGGAACTTGAAGTTGGGGAAGAATACGTTGAGCCAGGAGCGACCGCTGAAGACGATGTAGATGGAGAATTAACAGATCATATCAAAATTGACGGTAATGTAAACACGGACGAACCTGGTGAATATGAAGTTACCTATACCGTTTCCGATGCAGCTGGAAACAAAGCCACAGAAACACGGACTGTAATTGTAGTGGATCCCGATGAAGGCGAAGATCCCGCTGAGGAAGCGCTTAAAGATGTGAATGACGCAGACAGTGCTGAGGCTATGCAAGTTGCCCTGGAAAACGAAGCTCTTGGTCTGAACCTTGATGATTACAACGTACTATCCGCGGATAAGAAAGCAGAAGTAGCTGCACTGGTGTTAGAAAATCGCCCTGAAGATGATGAGGGGTATCCTCTTCCAAATGATATCCAAGCAGCCTTGGATCAAGCGGTGGATGAGGTTAGCGGTGAAGAGCCTGAAGAACCAGGTGCTGAAGGTGGAACCTGGTTTACTGGTGAAGGAGCACCAGGTGAAGATTTAGGTGCTGAAGGTGACCTTTATTTAGATGAAACTAATTTCGATATATATAAGAAAAGTGCTGAAGGTTGGGGAGAACCAATCGGCAATCTAAAAGGTGAAGATGGAGAAGACGGTCAAGACGGCGAAGATGGCCAAGATGGAATTGATGGTGCTACTTGGTTAGTTGGTGAAGGAGAGCCAAATGCAGAAAATGGTGTGTTTGGTGATCTATATCTAGATACAGTTAATGGCGATGTATATATTAAATCTGCAGAAGCAGATGGATGGGAATGGGTAGTTAATTTGCAAGGACCACAAGGACCTCCGGGAGAAGACGGTGAAGATGGCCAAGACGGTCAAGATGGAGAAGACGGAAAAGATGGCAAATGTGAATGTGATGAAGAAGCTGCCGGAAGTGATGACAGTGAAGAAGGCAGCGATGAGGAAGAGAATGGAGACGAAAACGGTTCGGATAATTCAGGTGATAAAGGCGGAGACCTTCCTGATACCGCGACAAGCAATCCTCTGTTTATGCTGATTGGTTCATTGATGGCTGTTGCAGGGGGCGCACTTGTATTTATCCGCAAAAAGGTTTTAGGATAATATGAAAAAAATAGGGATCGTACTGATTATTACAGGATCTATAATGGTTGGATGGTTTGGATGGCAATATTGGAATGGCATGCAGTCGGTGGAGCGTCTTGATGGTAATGTCGTCAAAGCTTCAGATAATGAAGATCGTAAAGGTTATTTATCTGTTGATACGGAGTCCGATAACATTGAGAAGACAGATAATAGCGAAAAATTGATTAGCACGGATTATGATAATGGTGAAGGTATAGCAAAACTCGTCATTCCGGAAGTTGATTTAGCGTTTGATGTCTTTTGGGGTACTGGTGACGAAGCACTTGCCAAAGGTGTCGGGATGTATGACAGCAAGTGGACCGCTCCACCGGATCAAGGCCGGCATACAGTATTATCCGGTCACAGGGATAGCGTATTCCGTCCGGTCGGCGATTTGCAAGATGGCGACTCTCTCTACGTCAACTACCAAGGTGTAGACTATGAATACCAGATTAATAAAATTTGGATTACCGACGCAAACGATCGTAGTGTCATCGTTGAAAAGGATGAACCGACGTTAACGTTATCAACATGCTATCCATTCCGTTTTGTCGGAAGCGCACCAGACCGTTATATCGTCCAGGCCGAACTGGTCAACAAAGGCGATCTCTTAAATTTGGATTAAGAATTGCATGATGATTAAAGACACAAGTTCCGGAATCATCCGGTATTTGTGTCTTTCTTTCTAAACCGGGTAAAAAATAAAATCAGTTATTAAAAAAGGAGTATTATTTCGATGAAGCTAATAAGGCAATCTTGTCATGTTTTTTTGCTGCTGCTTCTTATACTCTTCACATTATCACCACTTAACGTGATGGCAGAATCTAAAGAAGATCAATCATTAAATTATGTTGCACTAGGGGACTCATTAGCAGCGGGGGTTTTAAGCGATAATTCCTTAGGAAGCGGATATCCTGTCTTCATAAAAGATGGTATTAAAAAAGAGCATGGATATGATGTGACTTTGATTAATGAGGGTGTGCCAGGATATACAACAACACAAGTGTTGGAGCAGTTGAAAGATAACGATAATAACGTGCGCAATGCGTTAGAAAACGCCGATCTTATCACGATTGATGCAGGTGCAAATGATTTATTGCAGGCAGTGGATATCGAAAATATTGATCCGGAAAATCCTGGTGAAACGATTAAAGATGTACAAGAAGTTATTAAGCTAATCAATATAAACATGTCAACGATTCTTAAAGAGATAAATGAAGTTAATCCAAATGCTCCGATTTATGTCATGGGATATTACAATGCAATGCCTTATTTGGAGGGGATGCAAGACCTAATCGAGTTAGCAGTAGGGATGATGAATGACACTATCCAAGCTTCCACTGAAAATGGAGGAGCAATTTATATACCGACATTTGCAAGTTTTGAAGGGAATTATGAAACCTATTTACCAAATCCGGAAAATATCCATCCAAATGAAGTGGGGCATCAGGTAATTGCTGATGAATTTCTTGACGTGATTATACCAATCAAACCGTTAGATAGAGTTAAACCTGAAATTAAGCTATTAGGTGATAATCCTCTAAAACTAGTAATGGGCGAAAAATACGAAGATCCGGGTTCAGAGGCTGAAGATAATATTGACGGTGACTTATCGGAACAGATTGGAATATCCGGAGAGGTCAATACGAATAAACCTGGCGAATATACTGTTACATATACAGTAACTGATGCAGCAGGGAATACTGCAAAGGCAACACGTCTTATCAATGTAGTCGAGCCGGATCATATAACAGTAGCGCCTGGTGATAAAACAGACGTAAGTCGCGGTGAAACTGTTACAATTGCAGGAACTGACACTGAAGTGACAATGCCTTTAGATCTTCCGGATGGTACCAGTCTGGAAATTCATGATGCAAGTGAAAGTGAAAAAGTTACTGGTGCAGAAGGCTTGGCGCTTGCCGGAGATGTATACAATTTTAAATTGAGTTTCCCATCTGAGGCAGGGGGCACAACCGGATCATATACACTCCAAATGGAATACGATGCAGGCAAATTTAGCGCTGATCAGGTGGCTATTTATGATTATCATTTAGATTCCGGTGAATGGGAGAAAAAGAACGGGACAGTGGACGAAATAGCAGGAACCATAACACTCGAGACTCCCCATTTGTCAACATATGGTGTATTTATTGAGGCAAATAATGACAAGAATCAAAATGGCAACGACGGAAATACCGGGCAAGAGAATAATGACAGCGATCTAAATGGAGATTGCAAGTGTGAAAAAGAGGATACTGGCGAGACAGAAAATTATCAGGACAAGACCGAGAAAAGTACGTACGAACCCGTTGAAGAAGGCGGTGAGCTGCCGGATACTGCCACGAGTAATCCATTAATGATTTTAATAGGTTCGTTAATGGCTCTTACAGGGGGAATTCTTCTAGCTGTCCGTGGTAAATTACCAGATTAAGAGGTACAGCCATACGTTAAAAGCAAATACCTATAATTGTCGGGTATAATTCTTCATGTTTATATTTTACAATGGAATAAGTATAAAAGAATTTTCATTTAATTCAGTTAACATTAGGCAGCTTGGTTTTCCTTCAAGGTTATGCGTGTAAGCCTGATGACACTTATCTGGGGAAATGCTTCATTCCAATATGATTGGAGGAAGGGGGGACATAAAATATGAATGGAGAAACTGCTGTTGGATCAACAGTTAAGAAAAAGTTTTTCACAGCGCTGCTGGCGGGCTTCTTTCTATTTGGCATGCTAATTGCAACGTTTGGATTCACGGGTACGATGTTTGCCGTCCCACTTGGCGGGATGGGGGATTTTTATGTCAGTTTCGATAAATTGGAAGGAGAGGGATTTAAGCTAAATCCAAATATTGGTGAAACCGGAAATCAGGATGAGGCACCATTGGTAAGAAACCGAATGGATTCAGCAACGATTGAAAACTTACACATTTATAAAGACCTCAAGCTGCCTGTTGGAGACTGGGTCCGGGTAAATATCACAGCAAGTCAGCCTGCAACGATTGAAGGACTCATACAGGATGCACGTTTTATTGATGCGAATCTCAAGTTTCATGATATGGCAATTGAGCAATCAAATACCTCTGAGATGTCAGCTGAAGAAGCTTTTAAACAGAATTGGACGCAAAATGCCAATACCGTTACGATCACGGATGCAGTGATTGTAACAGACTATTTATTCCAAAACATGGTAACGTTAAATGGTGCTGAAATTTCTCTTGAGAGTATTTCCGAGCCTGACCAGATCAATCATGAAAGCGATAACAATGGGTCGGATAGCAGTGTTGCAGCCGGATCATCTAATGACGGAAATGGTGACGGCGGTGGAAACTTGCTGCCGGAAACAGCGAGCAATATTTTCTTGCCAATCTCAATTGGTACCGTGCTGGTTATTATCGGGGGAATCCTGCTTTTAGTAAGAAAAAGAAGAAATGGTGGAATAGCGAAAAAGGGAAGTGACATTACCTAAAATTAAAGGGGTGGGACTATTGAAAAACGAAGGTAAGGTAACAGTAGGAAAAACACTGAAAAAGAAATTTCTAATAGCTTTTCTCACTGGTTTTTTAGCACTTGGTGGACTTTTGTCAGCCTTTGGTTTTAGTGGTACGGCATTCGCACTTCCACTTGGCGGGATTGGTGATTTTTATGTGGAGTTCGATGAATTGAATGGAACAAACTTCCAATTACTGCCGCAAATAGGTGAGACAGGAAACTCAGATGCAGAGCCAATGGTTCGGAATAAAATGGATACCGCCGAAATAAGCGGTTTGCATATTTATAAGGACTTACCTTTACCAACCGGCAATTGGGTTAGATTTCATATACGGGCAGAAGGTCAAACAACCATTGAAGGCTTAATCCAGGACGCCCGTTTTATCGACGCTAACTTGAGCTTTGAAGAACTGGCTATTGAGGAATCGAATACCGATGACTTTTCAAAAAATTGGACTCAAAATGCATCGACTATTACGATTACCGATGCCAGCCTGGTAACGGATTATTTATTTCAAAGTGTGGTCAGCTTAGAGGGTGCTAAAATCTCTGTTGAATCTATCGATGAACCGGAGACGATGGAGCAATAAATCCTCACTAATGTAAAGGAGGATAATTATGGATAAGAAGGAAGCCAGGGCATTAAAAAGAGAAGAAAAATTACAAGAGCGATACGCGAAAGTTGAAAATGCCGGTAAATTTAAAAAGTGGCGGAATCGGCGGCCGTTTTGGGGCGCAACTTTAACATTGCTCGCAGGATTGTTGATTTTGTATATTCCATTACATTTGTATGCGATTGCTTTTATCCCAGGGAATCTCGTGTTTGTCGGCTTTATATTCGGTGGACTGATGCTGATCACCGGAATATTCTCGTATATTTATCCGCAATTTTCGACCGTATTTGGTGTTGTTGCTATATTCTTATCTGTCCTGTCAGTCATGGGAGCGCTGGGTGGATTTGTTGTTGGCACGATAATCGGCATTATTGGTGGTGCAATGCTGATTGCATGGGAGAAAAAAGTGGTGACCATTGATAATAAACGGAATAAAAATAACGACAAGAAGAAAACGAAACACTCGAATGAAGAAGTCGAAACGATTCAAGTGTAATGCAATGCAGGAGAGTTTGTTAACAAGGAGAATTCCATATGAAAAACAATCGAAAAGGTCATAAATCTGTTTTTCTTCACCAGGTATTCATACTTGTGTGTACGCTTATTTTTTCGCTCATAGGTGCCTCCTCTGCCTTGGCGGAGGAAGGTAAAGAAAGTGAAAAAAACGGGAACAATGGCGGGTTTACCATTGAATCCGAGAAAGTAGAAGGTGCTATGGATGTACTCGGTGCACTTGAAGGTGAGATTGCTATTGAAGCGGGAATCATCCATGGTTTAACGATAACGAAAACACTTGACCGGGGTGAAGAAGAGGGGCTGATCATTAAAATAACATCACCCGGGCCGATACACGTCACCAATTTAAATGCAAATACGATTGATGGCGGCCCGCCTCACTTCGATGGCCTTTGTGTATCAAAAGAGATGGGATGGGCCTGCTTAGAAGGTGTGGAAATGACAGTACCTAAACAGACAGCTGAGAATATTTCACTACCTGATGCTGAAGTGGAAACATGCTTTGAAAGTGAATGTGAGGGTTCTTCTTCTGAAACATCAATGAGTGAAAAAGAAATGAAAATGACCCTGAAAGAGATGGAAGAACAGGAAATGACCCTGGAGGAAATGATAGAAGGACTTGAAGATGATAAGAAAAAGCTGCAAACAATCGAGGAACTGCTTAAACAAGCGGAAAAGCATTTTGAGAAAATACAGGACAATGAAAACACGGAACATTTGCAGCAAATGACTGATGTTATCGACAAATACCTGACAGATGACATGACTGAAGAAGAAGTGGTTCAGTTCATGGAGGAAGATTTGGATTCCGACAGAGATACATCTGAAGATGAAGAAGTCAAAACGGACGATGATTCCGCAAGTCCGGTAGTACGACTGACTGATGAAGTCGAGAAAACTTATCAATCATATGATGATACGACTTCTGAATTTCTCAGTACAGCAGAGGAAGCAGCTGAATTAGTCAAGGAACTGGAAGAGAGTATCCAACTGAAAGAAGAATCTCTGGCGGCACTTGAGGCTGAAAAAGACAAACAGGATCCGGAAAAGCAAAAACAAGCCGAAAACTATAAAGAACTGAAGGATAAAGCAGAGGCAGATAAGGGTGAGAACAAAGAGGACAAAGGCGCCAACCATAATACACAAGCTGATTCCGGTTCTGAAAAGGATTCAGATGAAAATAATGAAGACATAACAATCGATGCGTTCAAGAAAGAATTTAAAGCATTTAAAGAAAAAATGGTCAGTCTCCTGAAGCGGCATGATGATTTACAAGAAAATGCAAAGTCCATAATTGAGGAAAAAGAAGACATCACCAATCACATAAAGGATTTAAGAGCTGCCATTAAGGAGTCTGAAGATGATTATTCTGAGGACATCTATCAAATTTTAATGGAAAATCTGTCATTTGTTGAACTTGAAGATAAGCCTGAGAATGAGGATAAAGGAGAAATAGAAGATTCTGAGGGTGAAGAGTCATCTGTAGCAGAGGAGGACTCTGAGGAACAGAACGGAGATACTGATTCCGACCCGTCGAGTGACAGTTCTGATCAAAACGATAAAGCAGAGCCTGCCAACCAGGGCGGAAAACAAGAAATAAAAAGAAATAATAATCGTGCGGAACAGGCCGGGGGTGATAGCGGCAAAAATGAATCAAAGCAGGGCAGTGAAGCTGATCCCTAGCAATTCTTAACAAAATCACATAATTTTTTATAAAGACGAGGTTTGCATGCAAACCTCTGTCTTTTTGTGTCCCGGACATGTGTTATGCCAGGCATTAAAAGCTTGGTAGCATGAATTCTAAGACAACAAAGACCTATCCAGACATTCCAATGCGCAGTAAATTATTGAATTTGACCGTAAGTATGACGGTGTGAAAGGTCGACTATCCCAAACGGGTTCTGTTATATGTCAACATTAGAAAATATGACTATTTGCCATTAAAATTGCATAATCGGTTATCTTTTATGCTATAGTAGAATCTAAAGGAGCGTTGGGTTTTCCATGAGAATAAAAGGATCAATCGATCAGGAAAGGCGCTGTGAACACTATCATGCTGAGAATGATAGAATTGCGATCAAATTTTACTGCTGCGGTGAGTATTTTCCGTGCTATCTATGCCACAAACAGTATGGATGCGGGGGATCGGCTGTCTGGCCGAAAGAAAAGTTTAATCAGAAAGCCATTCTTTGCGGAAACTGTAAAACAGAGCTGACAATAACGGAATACCTCGAAAGCAGTTACCGCTGTCCCTCTTGTGATGCAGCCTTTAATCCGGGCTGTGCATTGCATTACCATCTTTATTTCAAAGGTGATTAATGGATATCAAGTTGTTTACTTGCCATCGTAATATCTTGTATCATGATAATGACAGTAATGGAAGGAGGTCATGATGATAGATGGCTTTTGTCATATTGGATCCATGCCGCGGTGAAAAGTCAGGCGAATGTGTGACGGTTTGCCCGGTTGATTGTATAGAAGAGGGCCCGGAGCAGTTTTATATAGATCCGGATGTGTGTATTGATTGTGGTGCATGTGTATCAGTATGCCCTGTCGATGCCATTGTTGAGGAGTATGACATGACTCCCGATCAGGAAAAATACTTGGAAGAGGCAGAAGCATTTTTTGCAAACAGGTGATTGTTCACGATGATGAAAACCCTTGTACATGTTGCAGAGGACACGGTACGAGGGTTTTGTTTTGATGGATATTTGCTTTGTTTATGTGGGTGCATTGAGGTGCTCATTGGAAATTTGATGCTTTAATTGGGCAATATCGCGTTCATTTTCAACCGTCTTCTTCCAGATATGGTCCTGATCTGCACGCAGAATTTTGAATTCATCCATAATTTCGCGATGACGTCTGTCGCCTTCTGTTTTCATTTCGGATATTTCTCGCCTCATTGGGGATTGCTCTGTTTTCATTGCGGTCTGTTCTTCTCTCATAGCAGCCTGGTTTTCTTTCATCACAGCCTGTTTCTTTACGACCCCGTTCAATTGCTCCTTCATTTCAGTCTGTTCGGTACGCATGCTGTCAACCATTGAGATTAACTGAGAAAGCATATTTTCGATACGCTCATTTGTTTCATCTCTTTTTTTCTAGTATATCTTCTCATCAGATAGAAAGCT
>Ga0079226_10000344_pt1 | contig 32065 bp, 28 predicted proteins | sample Poulit2014_FD_76345 | JGI IMG/M metagenome (GOLD analysis project Ga0079226, IMG submission 76345) | Agricultural soil microbial communities from Georgia to study Nitrogen management - Poultry litter 2014 | ecosystem: Environmental > Terrestrial > Soil > Agricultural land | place: USA: Georgia...
ATGGGCACCGTGACTGCGCCAGGAAAACATCGACCGGACCGGAAATCCGTCGCCAACCCAGTGCGGCGCGGGCGCGCTGTAAATTCCAGTGATCTTTTTCATCATCAGGCTCCTGTCGCTTTTTGCGCACGAGTCGGGGCCTGCCTGCTACTGTGTGCAGGCAAGTCATTGATAAAATAGGGAACAAGGGACGGCGACCGAAACCGGATCACAGGGTCCGGCCGCCGTCATTTTGCCGGCGTCAGCTCAGTGACGCCCGGACTTCAACTTTCTTCAGCGGCAGCGGCCAGCGCAGCAGGCTCAACCGCCTCAACGGTAATGGCAATTTCCACCTCGTCGCTGATGTAGGGCACAAAAGCATCCAGGCCGTATTTTGAGCGCTCAATGGTGGCTGTGGCATCAAAGCCAATTGCCGGCGCCTGCAGCATGGGGTGCTCGCCCGCCTGGTTCAGGGTGGCCTCAAGCGTCACCGGGTAGGTCTGGCCGACAATGGTCAGCTCGCCTTCAATCTCAAAACGGTTTGAATCACCGCGCTGCTTGACTGCCGTGCTTTCAAAGGTGATTTCCGGATACTCCGACACCTTGAAATAATCATCCCTGAACATTTCGTCCAGCTCGTCAACCTGGGTATGGGCGCTGCCGGCGGCCAGGGTGACCTTGACCGAGGACTGTGACGGGTCTTCATCGTTCCAGACCAGCAATCCCTCGGTAACATCAAAACTGGCACCGGGGCGCGAAAAGCCCAGATGATCCCAGCTGATCCGAACCTGGGTGTGGCCCGGATCAAGCGCGTACTCCTGGCTGTCCGCCAGGGCCAGGGTCGAAAAACTGGCGGTGGCCAACAGCGCGGCCGGCAGCAGCATCGCAAAAGCTCTGTTGAATATTTTCATCGTTGGTTCTCCTTGCAACTTTCCGAAGTTAAAGACTGCTTGAATTCACTTTTGTTTTTTCGTTGATGTCCAGCATCATACTTTCAGCGGAATTGACCCGGTAGGGGGTTTTCTCTAAACTCATCGTTCTGTTTATGGAACGATGGGCCATGCAAGACCTCAATGATCTGTATTATTTTGTCCAGGTGGTGGAAAATCGCGGCTTTGCGCCGGCCGGGCGCGCTCTTGGCATTCCCAAGTCCCGGCTCAGCCGGCGCGTGGCGCAGCTGGAAAAACGACTGGGTGTGCGCCTGATCCATCGCTCGACGCGCAGCTTCAACGTCACTGAACTGGGCCAGCAGTACCATGACCACTGCAAGGCCATGCTGATCGAAGCCGAAGCGGCCCAGGAAGTCATAGAGCGCAGCCGCGCCAGACCCAGCGGGACAGTGCGCATGACCTGCCCCATCACCTTGCTGGATGCCAGCATTGGCGCCATGGTGGCCGAATACATGGTGGAAAACCCTGCGGTGACCGTGCAGCTGGAGGCCACCAACCGCCGCGTTGACGTGGTGGCCGAGGGCGTTGACGTTGCCATTCGTGCGCGCACGCCTCCACTGGAGGACAGTGATCTTGTCATGCGCACTCTGGCTGAGCGCAGCTGGACCATGGTGGCCAGCCCCACGCTGGTCAAGGATCGCCAGCTGCCGCTGCTGCCCGCCGATCTTCCCGAGCTGCCCAGCATGGTGATGGGCTCGCCCCAGCCCGCCTACAGCTGGAATCTTTACGGCCCCGACGGCGCATCGGTCACCATTCCCCACCAGCCGCGCATGATCACCGATGACATGCAGGCCCTGTGCACAGCAGCCGTTGCAGGGGTCGGTATAGTGGAGCTGCCGACCATGGTGGTCAAAAAAGACCTGAAACAGGGCCGACTGGTAAGAATCACGCCCGATTGGGCATCAAAAAGCGGTATTGTGCACGCCGTGTTTGCTTCCCGACGCGGCCTTCTTCCCTCGGTGCGTAGCCTGATAGACTTTCTTGCCGCCAGCTTCGAGACGCTGGACAGGGCGTGAGTCGACTTTCGGCTTTACACGCCATTCAACCACAGGGTCCTTGTCGCACATGTCCAATACGACAATCAGCATAGAGCAGGCGCTGCTGCGCGCCGCCACAAGGCTGGACTCGCGCCTTGAAGCCGACCTGCTGGCCTGTCATGTTCTGGGCTGTGAACGCAGCTGGCTGTATGCCCGCGGCGACCGGCGCATGACCGCCAGCGCACAAAGTGATTTTGACGATCTGGTCGAGCAGCGCCTTGAGGGCCGCCCGGTGGCCTATCTGCTGGGCGAGCGTGAATTTTACGGCCTCCGATTTATGGTTGACGAGCGCGTGCTCATTCCGCGGCCGGAAACGGAGCTGCTGGTGGAGCTGGCGCTGTCCCTGCCGCTGCCCGCACGCGCGCGGGTTTGCGATGTCGGCACCGGGTCGGGGTGCATTGCGCTTGTGCTGGCCGCCAAACGCCCCGACTGGCAGGTCGTGGCGTTGGACGAGTCCGCTGCCGCCCTGGAGGTTGCCGAAAAAAATCTCAGCAACATGAAACTGGATAACGTCAAGCTGTGCCAAAGCGATTTGCTGCAGGCAACCGGTGCGGAGAAGTTTGATCTGATTGTCTTCAATCCGCCCTATATCGAGGCGACCGATGAGCATCTGGACAAGGGCGATTTGCGCTTTGAGCCACGCAGCGCGCTTGAGGCGGGCGCCGACGGCCTGGACTTGATTCGAGCACTGATTGCGCAGGCGCCGGAAAAGCTCAATGATGGCGGGTGGCTGTTTATCGAGCATGGCTACAACCAGGCCGCAGCAGTGCGGAAGCTGCTCGAAAAGGCAGGGTTTGACGATGTGCGCTCGCACTTCGATCTGGCCGCCATCGAGCGCGTGAGCGGCGGAAAAAAAGCCGGCTGATTGCAGCCGGCTTTGCATGGTTTGCAACAGCGCGGCCCGGCGTCGGGCCGCTGCTTACACAATCACCGAACTATGTCTGCGAATCGGTGGCTTCGTCCTGTTTCAGTCCGGCCAGTTTCTTCAGGAAAGGCGTGGCAACCAGGAAGCCAACGCCCACCACCGCCAGGAAGATCACGATCTGACGATAGAGATTGGGGAAGTCGGCCACATTGTCGTTGCTGAAGCCGCCCGCCAGCATACCCGCCAGCAGGTTGCCCAGCGCGTCCCCGAAGAACCACATGCCCATCATCTGGCTGTAGTAGCGGCGCGGCGCCAGCTTGGAAGTGGCCGAAAGACCAATGGGGCTGACGCACAACTCGCCGGTGGTGTGGAACAAATAGGTCAGCAACAGCCAGGTGGGCAGCACCTGCCCGCCATCCTGAATCAGCGAGGCGGCAAACCACATGAAGGCAAAACCCAGCCCCAGCTGGAAGAAGCCCAGCGCAAACTTGAGCGGTATGGACGGATCCATGTTGCGCCGCCCCAGGTTGATCCACAGGGCCGAGAAGAATGGCGCCAGCAGCAGAATGAAGATGGCGTTGAGCGACTGGAAGGCCTCGGCCGGAATGACAATTCCCAGCACGTTGCGGGCCGTGTAGCGCTCGGCAAACAGGTTGAGCGATGAACCGGCCTGCTCGAAGCCCGACCAGAACAGCGCCGCGCCAATGAACAGGGCCACCAGCACCAGCGTGCGACGGCGTTCAAGGCTGGTCAGCTCGCGGTCGATAAAGACGCGAATATAGAAAATGGCGGCCACGGCCAGAATGACATAGGCGCTGTATTTCGACATCAGGCGGGCATCCATGTGCACCTTGCCTTCAAGCCCCAGTATGGCCACGACAAACAGCGCCAGTGCGCCGGCATAAATGAGCCAGGTCATGATTTTGGTCTGGATTTTCTTGTCGGCGGGCACCGCTTCGGGGTGGCGTCCGAACTCACCCAGGTGACGGCGCGTGATGCGATAGGTAATCAGCCCGAGAATCATGCCGATGGCGGCCGAGGCAAAGCCCCAGTGCCAGCCGATGTTGATGCGCAGGAAGCCGGCAATGGGCGGCGCCAGCATGGCGCCCAGGTTGATGCCCATGTAGTAGATGACGTAGCCGGCGTCGCGGCGCGCGCCGCCTTCGGGGTAAAGCTCGCCCACGCAGCTGGAAATATTGGGCTTGAGCAGGCCGGTGCCCAGAACAATCAGAATCAGCCCGAAATAAAACCCGTACAGCTCGGGCACGCCGGTAAAGCCCGGCAGCGACAGCACAATATGGCCGGCTGCAATGATGATGCCGCCATACCAGATGGCATTTTGCTGGCCGAATACCCGGTCGGCCAGCCAGCCGCCCGGCAATGCGGCCAGATAAACGGCGGCCGTGTACAGGCCGTAAATTGCTGCGGCGGTTTTGTCATCAAACCCCAGACCGCCCTCGGCAATCGCCGCCACCATGAAAAGCACCAGCAGGGCGCGCATGCCGTAGTAGCTGAAGCGCTCCCACATTTCGGTAAAAAACAGCGTTCCCAGGCCGGCCGGGTGGCCGAAAAACGAGCGCTCCCCCGGTACCGCCACGCTTCCCTCATTGGGCTGGTTCATGAAAATTTCCTTTGTTTTGAATTACGGTCAACCAGCGAAGTTGACCAGAAAACGGGTCTGGAATCAAGCTGCGCCGCCCTTGCAGAGCGGCGCTGGCCACCAAAACCGCTACATGTTGCGGCGATATTCACCGCCAACCTGGTAAAGCGCGTGGCTGATCTGCCCCAGTGAACAGCACTTGACCGCTTCCATCAGCGCCTCGAAGGTGTTGCCGCGAGCGCGGGCGATTTCCTGCAGTTTTTCCAGCGCCTTCCCGGAGCGGCTTTCGTTGCGCCGGTTGAATGCGCGCACGTTGTCAACCTGCTGCTGCTTCTCGTCTTCCGTGGAGCGCGCCAGCTCGATCTCCCCGCCTTCCTGCTCAAGCCCTTCGGGCGGCAGAAAGGTATTGACGCCGATCAGGGGCAGCGAGCCGTCATGCTTCTTGTGCTCGTAATACTGCGATTCGTCCTGAATCTTGCCGCGCTGGTACATGGTGTCCATGGCGCCCAGCACGCCGCCGCGCTCGCTCAGGCGCTCGAATTCAGCGTATACCGCCTCCTCGACCAGCTCGGTCAGTTCATTGATGATGTAGCTGCCCTGGAACGGATTTTCGTTGTAGTTGAGCCCCAGCTCGCGATTGATGATCATCTGTATGGCCACCGCCCGGCGCACCGACTCCTCGGTGGGCGTGGTGATGGCCTCGTCATAGGCATTGGTGTGCAGGCTGTTGCAGTTGTCGAAAATGGCATACAGCGCCTGCAGCGTGGTGCGAATGTCGTTGAACTGGATTTCCTGGGCGTGCAGCGAGCGGCCGGAGGTCTGAATGTGATATTTGAGCATCTGCGAGCGGCGGTTGGCGCCGTAGCGCTCGCGCATGGCGCGCGCCCAGATGCGGCGGGCCACCCGACCGATCACGGCGTATTCGGGGTCCATGCCGTTGGAAAAGAAAAACGACAGATTGGGCGCGAAGTGATTGATATCCATGCCGCGCGCCAGATAGTACTCGACGATGGTAAAACCGTTGGCCAACGTAAAGGCCAGCTGGGTGACGGGATTGGCGCCGGCTTCGGCAATGTGGTAGCCCGAAATGGACACCGAATAAAAGTTGCGCACCCCGTTGTCGATGAAATACTGCTGGATGTCGCCCATCATGTGCAGGGCAAACTCGGTCGAGAAGATGCAGGTGTTTTGCGCCTGGTCCTCCTTGAGAATGTCGGCCTGCACCGTGCCGCGCACCACCTTGAGTGCATCAGACTTGATTCTTTCATAGGTTTCGGCATCCACCAGCTCATCGCCGGTGACTCCGAGCATGCCCAGCCCCAACCCGTCGTTGGTGCCCGGAAGCTCACCGACATATTCAGGCTGTTTTTTGCCCAGAATTTCGGCGCGCTTTTTCTGCGCCGCGTCCCACTGACCAGTTTCCTTCAGGTGTTTTTCGACCGCCTGGTCAATGGCCGTGTTCATGAACATGGCCATGAGCATGGGCGCCGGCCCGTTGATGGTCATGGACACCGACGTGGCCGGATCGGACAGATCGAAGCCCGAATAAAGCTTTTTCATGTCATCGAGCGTGGCGATGGACACGCCCGAATTTCCAACCTTGCCGTAGATGTCCGGACGTTCGGCCGGGTCTTCGCCGTACAGGGTGACCGAATCAAAGGCGGTTGACAGCCGGCGCGCCGGCTGGCCTTCGGAAAGATAGTGAAAGCGCCGGTTGGTGCGTTCGGGCGTGCCTTCGCCGGCAAACATTCTGATCGGGTCCTCGCCGGTGCGCCGGTAAGGATAAACACCGCCGGTGTAGGGGTAATGACCGGGCAGACCTTCCTTCATCAAAAACATCAACTGATCGCCCCAGTCTCTTGTTTTTGGAGGAGACACCTTGGGGATATCCAGCCCGGCCAGCGACTTGCGGTAGTTGTCGCCGCGAATTTCACGCCCGCGCACTTCGTAGCTGAATTCCTCGCTTTCAACCGAAGCCTTCAGCCCGGGCCAGGCAGCCAGCAGGTCGCGCCCTTCCTCACCAATGGCCTTGATGGCCTCGTTGTAGCGCTCGGCAAGAAATTTTGTGGTGGCGTCTTCGGGCAGGTTTTCAAAGCGTTGCAGCGGGTCGGGCAGGTCTTCGGTCTCAAGCTCGCGCAACACCTCGTAATAATGCTGGGCGCGGCGCGCTTCTTCGGCACGCTCGGCAATGCGTCTGTTCAGCTCGCGCCCCTGCTCGGCAATTTCTGCCAGATAGCGAATCCGCCGGCCCGGAATGAGTATCGAGGGATGCGGTTCGCGCTGCTCGGCATTCAGCGCCGGGTCAAAGTCACACTGCGGACTGCCCCAGGCCATCTTGTCGCCGTCAACTTCCTGCTCGCGCAGCAGGCGGCACAGGCTGGCAAACATCCAGGTCAGACCGGGGTCGTTGAACTGGCTGGCAATGGTTGGATAAACCGGCGTGTCCTCGTTGGACAAATCAAACGCCAGCCGGTTGCGGCGCCACTGCTTGCGCACGGCCCGCAGGGCATCCTGCGAGCCCTGGCGATCAAACTTGTTGAGAACGACCAGCTCGGCATAGTCGAGCATGTCGATCTTTTCCAGCTGACTTTCCGCACCATAGTCCGAGGTCATGACGTAAACCGGAAAATCGACCAGATCCACCACATCGGAATCGGACTGGCCTATGCCGGCCGTTTCCAGAATGACCAGGTCAAAACCCGCCCCCCTGAGCAGGGCCAGCGAATCGGCCACCATGTCCGATGTGGACCGGTGCAGGCGGCGGGTGGCCATGGAACGCATGAATATCTGCTCGGAGCGCAGCGTATTCATGCGGATGCGGTCGCCCAGCAGCGCGCCACCTGTGCGCCGGCGGGTCGGATCAACCGCCAGCACGGCAATGCGCATGGCGGGGAAAAACTGCAGAAACCGGTTGAGCAGCTCGTCGGTCACCGATGACTTGCCGGCCCCGCCGGTGCCCGTCAGGCCAACCACCGGAACATGGCTTGCCTGGCCGGCCCTTGCGCGTATTTTTTCAAGCCCGGCCTCGTCCACCGCTTCGTTTTCAATGGCGGTCAGCACCGCTGCCACGCTGCCGCTGTCGGCTGCATCCACCTCATTGAGTCGACCGGCGGCCTTGCGCTGGCGCCGACTGCGCGCCTTTTCAGCCCGCTCCACCAGATCGCCAATCATGTCAACCAGGCCCATTTTCATGCCGTCATCGGGGTGATAGATGCGCGTGACGCCATAGTCCTGCAGCTCGCGGATTTCTGCCGGCGTGATGGTGCCGCCGCCGCCGCCAAACACCTCGATGTGGCCGGCGCCCAGCTCGCGGAGCATGTCCACCATGTACTTGAAGTATTCGGTGTGGCCGCCCTGGTAGGAACTGACGGCAATGGCATCGGCATCTTCGCAGATGGCCGCGCGCACAATTTCGGCCACCGAGCGGTTGTGGCCCAGGTGAATGACCTCGCAGCCCTGCGACTGGATCAGCCGGCGCATCAGATTGATGGCCGCATCATGTCCGTCAAAAAGACTGGCCGCAGTCACCACCCGCAGCGGCGGACTGACGGCAACAGTTTCAGCCGGGACTTCAGCTGTTTTGGCGATCTGGCTCATAAAAATGACTCGGTTGCATTACAGACAATCCATCATTGTAACCGTCTGCGTGATGGCGGACACAGGTGCGCCCCGACTCAAAACTTCCAGCTGACGCGCAGGCGGGCATCGCGATCCTGCCGACGCTGCCCTGCTCCGTCCTGCAGCTCCACGTCCTGGCGCAGCCGGGCGCGCACGGACAGGGCAACGGCCTGCGTCAGATCGTATTTGTAGCTCAGCTCCCACAAGTCGCCGTTGTTTTTCAGCTTGCTTGAAATCAGCCAGCCGGCCCGGGCCCGGCCCCAGACCAGGCCCAGATGATGCCCCGGCGCCATGTCAAACCAGCTGGCGCCAAGCTGAAGGGACTCACCGCCGGCCTGCCCTTCGCCATCCAGCAGTACGGCTTCAGCAAACGGACGATTGAAGGCGTAGCCAAATTCACCGGCAGCCACAAAACGGCCCGAAGGCAGCGGCCAGTCAGCCGCTGCCTTGACGGTGGCCACCACGTAGTCCCTGCGGCGCGCGTCGGCAATTCCGTACGGTGCAAGCGCATCGGGCATCCAGGTCAGTGACAGCATGCGCAGCGAAACGGGCCCAACGCGCTCGGTGGAACGCAAGCCAAAATAACCGCTGACACGGCTTGAGCTGCTGGAAAAGTCCAGCGGGCCGCGAATGGTGTTGCCGGTGCCCTTGCGATGGTTGAGCTGCGCGATGGCATGGCTCTCCCAGCCGCCCGCCAGCTGGCTTCTCCAGTAAAGGCCGTCTGTCCAGCCAATGCCGGACGAGTCCTTTCTGTCAAGATTCTTGCTCGACACAATGGGCAGGCCGAAGCTGGTCTGGAAACGTCCCAGGGTCAGCCGGTTCCGGCTGTTTTTGCCGCCCCAGCGCAGATAAAGCTCGTCGGGATGCACCTCGCCATAGCCGGTTCCGGTGCCGGTGGCGCGGTAGCCGTCAACGCGAAAGCCAAAATCATTGCCGTCGGAAATCGCCTGAGTGGCCGGTCGGGCGCCGAAGCGCCACTGCGCCGACAGATTGCGGCGCGCATACAGGCGCAGCCGCGATTTGAGCGTGGTGGCGCTGCTGTACCCGCCGCTGCGGCCGTCGCGTTCGCTGGCCGAAACGTCTGCGCGCCAGTCGCCGCCCAGCGTCCATTCCGTGGCGTGGGCACCGGCGGCAGCCAAACTCAACAACAAAGCAACAGCCAGCCGGCGACCGGCGTTCAGCGCCCTGCAGCGCGGCAGACATAGACTGGGCACCATTCGGCCTCGACCACATGCGTGACTCAAAGATGCAATTGTAAATCAGCGCTCGGGCAGGGCTCCATTGGAAACCAGTCGTTCGATGTGAGAAAAAACCTCATAGCGCCCGAACGGTTTTTTCATGAAGCCATCGGCGCCTACCCGCTCCAGATAGAACTTTTCCACCGCCTGCGGGTTGCCGCTGATCATGATGACCGGCACGCTCTTTGTGGCCGGATGCCTTCGCAGCTTGCGCAGGGCGGCAAAACCGCTCATGCCGGGCAAGACAATATCCAGAAAAATCAGATCGGGCGGATCATCCAGAGCGATGTCCAGCCCCGCTTCCGCATCACCGGCCGACAGCGTTTCAAAACCGTTCTGAACCAGCATCTGGGTAAGCGCCGCTACAATGGTGCGCGAGTCGTCCACAACCAGCACCCTGATGCCGAGACGGGCTGAGCGCCGCCCGCGACGACGCCTGTCGGCAGCCCGGCCCGCGCCGAACAGGCGCCTGAATCTGTTAAACCTGTTCAAGTTCAACCTCCCTCAATTGAACAGCTGCCCAAAATGCCCCCTGTACTGTCTGTACAGCCGGTAGCATACCCCCCGCGACACAAACATGCCAAACCTTTAAAGCTGCTACAATTCGCGCCGATCAACCTGCCAACCAGTTTTTTGCTGAAACACGGGTATTCAATCACCATGAATCCAACCGGTTACATATCCCGCCTTTTTGGCCGGTCGCCCGTACGCCCCCTGCAGCAGCATTTTGAAAAAGCGGCCGCATGCGCGCACGAACTGCCCGGCTTTGTGCAGGCCCTGCAGAACAGGGACTGGGAAAAAGCAGCAGAAATCCGTCAGCGCATCGTCAAGCTTGAACACGAGGCCGATGATCTCAAGCGTGAGCTCAGGCTCAACATGCCGCGCAGCCTGTTCATGCCGGTGGCGCGCACCGACGTACTTGAAATGCTGTCGGTCCAGGATCGCATTGCCAACAAGACCCGTGACATTTCAGGGCTGATGCTGGGCCGGAAAATGGTCATCCCCGAGTCGCTGCAGACTCTTTACATGAGGTTCATTGACCGCTGTCTGGATGCCGTCGGCCAGGCGCACAAAACCGTCAAGGGCCTCGACGAGCTGTTTGAATCCGGGTTTGGCGGCAGCGAAACGGACCTGGTCATGACCATGATTGAAAAGCTCGATCTGATAGAAAATCACAGTGATGACCTGCAGGTTCAGCTGCGCGCGAAGCTGTTTGAAATTGAACAGGAGCTGTCACCCATAGACGTCATGTTTCTGTACCGGATCCTGGACTGGACCGGCGACCTTGGAGATCTGGCACAAAGCGTGGGGAGCCGGCTGCACCTGATGATCGCCCGCTAAGCGGGAGCGGTCACAGCCGCCCAGCCAACATCAAGGCATGGAACTGGCGACTTTCTACATTGTTCTGGCAACAGTCTTCGGGCTGTTCATGGCCTGGGGCATCGGCGCCAACGATGCCTCCAACGCCATGGCGCCATCGGTCGGCTCACGCGCCATCACCATTCGGCAAGCCATTGTCATTGCGGCCATTTTCGAGTTTGCCGGCGCTGTTCTGGCCGGGGGTGGCGTTACCAGCACCATCCGCAAGGGGCTGGTCGACACCTCCCTGCTGGCCGATCAGCCCGAGCTGCTGGTGTTTGGCATGCTGGCCTCCCTGCTGGCGGCCGGCACCTGGCTCCTGGTGGCGTCGGCCCGGGGCTGGCCGGTATCCACCACCCACACCATTGTTGGTGCCGTGGTCGGTTTTGCCGCCATTGGCATTGGCGTCCATGCCGTCAAGTGGATGCAGGTGGCCAAAATCGTTACCAGCTGGGTCACCAGCCCGCTGCTGGCCGGCATTCTTGCCTGGCTGTTGTTTACCAGCGTGCAAAGACTGGTCTTCGAACACGACAATCCGCTCCGGCAGGCCCGCCGCTATGTGCCGGTCTACCTGTTTCTGACCGGATTTTTCATGGCTTTGGTCACCGTCGGCAAGGGGCTCAAGCACATTGATATCCACCTGACCACCCTGCAGTCCGGCATTCTTGCCTGTGCCGTTGGCGCCCTGGTCACCTTTTGCGGCTCGCTGTTTATGCTGCGCATACCGGATGTCGAAATAGATGACAGCAATCTGGTCTACCACACCATCGAGCGGGTTTTCACCATCCTGATGGTTGTTACGGCCTGCGCCATGGCCTTTGCGCACGGCTCAAACGATGTAGCCAACGCCATCGGGCCGGTGGCCGCCGTCATCAGCGTGGCCGGCAGCGGCAGCGTCGAGCAGCAGGCCATCGTTCCCGTCTGGATTCTGGTCATGGGCGGCATTGGCATCGTCATTGGGCTGGCCACCTACGGGCACAAGGTCATCGCCACCGTGGGGTCGAACATCACCGCGCTGACGCCCAGCCGAGGTTTTGCCGCCGGACTGGCGTCGGCCGCCACCATTGTTCTGGCATCGGGCACCGGATTGCCCATTTCAACCACCCACACCGTGGTGGGCGCCATTTTGGGCGTCGGCCTGGCGCGCGGAATTGCCGCCATCAATCTGAGAACCGTCAGCTCCATCTTCATGTCGTGGGTGGTCACCATCCCGGCCGGTGCCGGACTGGCCGTGGTGTTCTTCCTTCTGCTGCGCGCGCTGGCCGGCTGAAACGGCTCTTACGGCCTGAACGTCTGACGGCCCGTTTCCAAGTCAGGCTGACATGCCCGCCCGCTTCAGTTTAAAATAACCGGCTGACTCGCCTGTCAGTGCACCATGGGCGAGGTTCGTACAGCGTCAGGCTTGCGCCGACGTTTTGGATCGCCAGACACATTTCTGGCCAGTTTTGGGGGAACTGGCCCAACCGCCTGCGCTGCAGACAAGGGCGCCGGCTTTGGAGGACAGTCAATGAATCTTTTTGAAACCATGCACACCAGCGAGCACGAGCAGGTCGTCTTCTGTCACAACAAGGACGCCGGGCTCAAGGCCATCATCGCCATTCACAACACCACGCTGGGTCCGGCCCTGGGCGGCATGCGCATGTGGCCCTATGCCAGCGAGCAGGAAGCGCTGGAAGACGTTCTGCGCCTGTCAAAGGGCATGACCTACAAGGCGGCTGTCTCCGGCCTCAACCTGGGCGGCGGCAAGGCCGTCATCATTGGCGACTCCCGCCAGGACAAGTCCGAAGCGCTGTTCCGTGCCATGGGCCAGTTCATTGAATCGCTCAACGGCCGCTATATCACCGCCGAGGATGTCGGCATCGACGTCAACGACATGGAATATGTGTTTCAGGAAACGGGCAACGTGGTGGGTGTTCACCAGGTGCACGGCGGATCGGGCGACCCTTCCCCCTTCATTGCCTATGGGGTTTTGCAGGGCATTCGCGCCAGCCTGCAGAAAAAGTTCGGCGATGAAAGCATCGGCAAGTACTCCTACGCGGTGCAGGGCGCCGGGCACGTCGGCCTGGAGCTCATCAAGCTGCTGCGCGCTGAAAACGCCAAGGTGTTTGTCACCGACATCAATGAGGACTCCGTCAATGCGGCCGTCGAGCTGGGCTGTGAAGCCGTAGGTGTTGAAGACATCTATGATGTCAAAGCCGATGTATTCGCCCCCACGGCCCTGGGCGCCATCGTCAACGAAAACACCATCCCCCGCTTCAAGTTCAAGATTGTGTGCGGCTCGGCCAACAACCAGCTGGCCACCAACGAAAGCGGCGATGAGCTGGAAGGACGCGGCATTCTCTACGCGCCCGACTATGCCGTCAACGCCGGCGGGCTGATGAACGTGTCCATTGAGCTGGAAGGCTACAACCGCGAACGGGGCCGGCGCATGACGCGCGCGATTTTCTACAACGTGTCCAAGATCTTCGAAATTGCCGATCGTGACGGCATTCCCACGTGGAAGGCCGCCGATCGCATGGCCGAGGAGCGCATCGCCATGGTTGGCAAGCTCAAGCTGCCGCACATGGGTCAGTCACGCAAATTTTCCGGGCGCCAGCGCAACAGCGGCTGACAAAGTCCGCGCACAATGCCCGGCCCGCCGAAGGCAGGCCGGGACCTGCCAAAACCCCTGTCAATCCAGATCACCATGAAATTATCCGAAGACATCGAGATGCTGCGCGAAAGCGTGCAGCGCTATGCCGCCGAATCCATCGCCCCGCGCGCCGGGGACATCGACCAGGCCAATGAATTTCCCCAGGAGCTGTGGGCCGAACTGGGCGACATGGGCCTGCTGGGCATTACCGTGCCCGAGGAATACGGCGGTTCCGACATGGGTTATCTGGCCCACCTGGTGGCCATGGAAGAAATTTCGCGCGCTTCGGCCTCGGTCGGTCTGTCCTATGGCGCACACTCCAACCTGTGCGTTGACAACCTGCGCCGCAACGGCACCCCCGCCCAGCTTGAAAAATACCTGCCGGGACTGGTGTCGGGGCAGCGGGTGGGCGCCCTGGCCATGTCCGAGCCCGGCGCCGGCTCCGACGTGGTGGGCTCCATGAGCTGCCATGCCGAAAAACACGGCGATGTGTGGGTGGCCAATGGCACCAAGATGTGGATCACCAACGGGCCGGAGTGCGATGTGGCCATTGTCTACATGCGCACCGCCGACAAAAATGAGGCCGGCAGCAAATCCATCACCGCCTTTCTGGTTGAAAAGGACTTTGCCGGCTTCAGCAAGGCCCAAAAGCTCGACAAGCTCGGCATGCGCGGCTCCAACACCTGCGAGCTGGTGTTTGACAACTGCGAAATTCCCGAAGGCAACGTGCTCGGTGAAGTCAACCAGGGCGTAAAAATCCTCATGTCGGGCCTGGACGCCGAGCGCCTGGTGCTGTCCGGCGGCCCCATCGGCATCATGCAGGCCGCCATGGACAACGTGCTGCCCTACATTCGCGAGCGCAAACAATTTGATCGCACCCTGGCCGATTTCGGCGTCATGCAGACCAAGATCGGCGATATGTACACCGCCCTGCAGTCATCACGCGCCTTTTCCTACCAGGTAGCCGGTGCCTACGACCGCAACGAGCATTCCAGAATCGACCCGGCCGCCTGCATTCTCCACGCCTCGAGAAATGCCGTTGATGTCGCGCTGGAAGCGATACAGGCCCTGGGCGGCAACGGCTATATCAATGAATACCCCACCGGCCGCCTTTTGCGCGACGCCAAGCTGTACGACATCGGTGCCGGCACCAACGAAATCCGCCGCATGCTGATTGGCCGCGAGCTGGGCGCCGGACGCAGCTGATCGATCCCGTCACAGGCAGGCACAACCGGCCTGCCTGTAGACGCTGCCCGACCACGCAGGCAATATAGGGGCATGTCGGGGCGCTGCGCCGCATTGCTCCGTACCGCATATACCATGCCCGGCGGGCGGGGAAGGACCATGCCGCAATGACCATTGAAATCGCGCTGGTTTTCGTCATTACCGGTCTGGCCCTGTATCTTTTTGTCAGCGAACGCCTGCCGCTTGATGTCACCGCCATTCTCATCCTGGTCGTGGTGACGGCCATTCCCCAGCTGTTTCACAGCCAGTGGCTGGTCAATCATGGCGTTGATCTCAAGTCGGCCTTTCCGACTGCCCAGGAAGGCCTTTCCGGGCTGTCGTCATCGGCCACGGTCACGGTTCTTGCCATGTTCATTCTTTCGGCCGGCATTCAGCGCACCGGCCTGGTTCACCGGCTCGGACAGCTGCTGTCGCCCTGGATGAAAGGCCCGGAGTGGCGCCAGCTGCTCATCATTGCCGTTCTGGTCGGGCCGATTTCGGGGCTGATCAACAACACCGCCACCGTGGCCATCGCCATGCCGCTGGTGCTCGGCATGGCGCATCGCTCGGGCGCCAGTTCCGCGCGCCTGCTCCTGCCCATGAGCTATCTGGCCATCATGGGCGGCACCCTGACCCTCATAGGCACCTCCACCAACCTGCTGGCCTCCAGCATTATTGCCAATCACGAGTCATTCGGGCGCGAGCTGGGCATGTTCGAGTTCAGCCAGGTCGGCTTGATTGTCATGGCCACCGGCGTGCTTTATTTTCTGACCATCGGCCGGCTTTTGCTGCCCGAACAGAGTCGTGCGGACTCCGAACAAGTCGGAGATCGCGAAGACGACTTCATATTCGAGGTCAGAATCAAGTCCGGCAGCCAGCTGATTGGCACCAGCTTTCGCGCCGCCGGTTTTGGCGAGCGCAGCGATACAAAAATCGTGCGCCTCATCCGGGGCGAAACGTCGCACATCAAGCGCGCCGCCACGACGCGTCTCAAGGTTGACGACATTCTTCAGCTGCGCGGCGCGCGCCGCCAGGTGGCCGACCTGATCAAGTCCGATGATGTCACCGTGCTGTCGGATTTCGGCAACATGCCCAACGTGCGCAGCGACGGATTTCTGGCCCGGGTCCTGCTGCGCAACGAGCGCCGCTTCAGCCGTACAACGGGCCATGAGGTGGATTTCTGGCGCCGCTACCGGGCCCGGCCCGTTGGCCTCGAGGCCGACCGGGTCAAGTCCGCGCGCCTGGGTCGGGAGCCGCTCAGCGTCGGGGAAATTGTCCTTTTGCAGCTTTCGGGCACGGCCCTGGAGAAACTGCGCCGGCACCCCGACCTCATCGTGCTGGACAGCTTTGAAGACGAGTTTGATACCCGCCGCATGTGGGTGGCCGGCCTGATTGTCGGCGCCGTGGTGGCCACTGCCACCCTGACACCGCTGCCCATTGTCATTGCCGCCCTGGGCGGGGTTCTTGCCATGCTGTTCACCGGCTGCCTGGCGCGCGACGACCTCTATTCCGGCGTGGCCTGGAACGTCATATTTCTGCTCGCCGGCATTATTCCGCTGGGTATCGCCATGACCAAATCGGGCGCCGCCGCCTGGCTGGCCAGCCTGCTGGTGGTCAATGCAGGCAGCTGGCACCCGCTGCTGGTTCTCATGAGCATTTACATCATGACCAGCGTTTTGACCGAAATGATCAGCAACAACGCCGCCGTGGTCATTCTGGTGCCCGTGGCCATCAGCGTGGCCGAGCAGCTCCAGCTGCCGCCCCTGCCCCTGGTGCTGGTCGTCATGTTTGCCGCCTCAACCAGCTTTCTCACTCCGGTCGGCTACCAGACCAACACCATGATCTACGGCACCGGGCTTTACCGCTTCAGCGACTTTTTGCGCCTGGGCGCCCCGCTCAATATTCTGCTGCTCGTCATCACCCCGCTGGTCATCTATCAGATCTGGCTGTAGATTCAGCCGCCCCGTTTGGCACAACGGGCCCGCTTGCATGACGCAACCTGCGATAATGACAGGCTGTCAGCCAAACACATGGAAAAACACATGACCGACGACATTGTCATCGTTTCCGCCCGCCGCACCGCCATCGGTTCATTCCAGGGCCAGTTCGCGCGCACCAAATCCACGGATCTTGGCGCCGCCGCCATTCGCGCTGCCGTTGCCGATGCCGGCATTGGCGGCGAGGAAATCTCGGAAGTCATCATGGGCTGCGTGCTGCCCGCCGGCCTGGGCCAGGCACCGGCGCGTCAGGCGGCGCTGGCGGCAGGCCTGCCTGTATCCGCCGGCTGCACCACCATCAACAAGGTGTGCGGCTCGGGCATGAAGTCCGTCATGCAGTCTCACGACGCGCTCCGGGCCGGCTCGGCCGATGTCATCGTTGCCGGCGGTATGGAATCCATGACCGGCACACCCTATATGGCAAAGCGCGGTCTGCGCATGGGCCACGCCGAGTTTCTCGACCACATGTTTTTCGACGGCCTGCAAAACCCCTATGACGGCAAGATGATGGGCCAGTTTGGCGAGCAGTGCGTGGCCAAGTACGGCTTTACCCGCGAGCAGCAGGATGAGTTTTCAAAAGCATCGGTCGAGCGCGCGCTCAGCGCCATCGAATCCGGCGATTTCAAGGACGAAATCACGCCCGTTACAGTCAAGAGCCGCAAGGGCGAAGTGAAAATTGACACCGATGAGGAGCCGGCCAAAAGCCCGGTTGAAAAAATCCCCCAGCTGCGCCCGGCATTTGCCAAAGACGGCACCATCACGGCCGCCAGCTCGTCAAAGATATCCGATGGTGCCGCCGCCTTTGTGCTGATGCGCCGGAGCGATGCCGAGGCCAAAAACATCAGGCCGCTGGCCCGCATCGTGGCCCATGCCACCCATTCCCATGAGCCGGAATGGTTTACGACCGCGCCGGTGGGCGCCATGAAAAAGGTGCTTGAAAAGGCTGGCTGGCAGACGGCTGACGTCGATCTTTATGAAGTCAACGAGGCTTTTGCCACCGTTACCATGGCCGCCATGAAGGAACTGGACCTGCCGCATGACAAGGTCAACGTCAACGGCGGCGCCTGTGCGCTGGGCCACCCTCTGGGCGCCAGCGGCGCGCGCATTCTGGTCACTCTCATTCACGCGCTTAAAAAGCGGGGCGGCCGGCGCGGCGTGGCCAGCCTGTGCATAGGTGGCGGCGAAGCCACGGCCATTGCCGTCGAGCTGCTCTGAAACCATGGCCGAACGCGTCACCATCGTTGAGGTCGGGCCGCGCGACGGGCTGCAGAACGAGCCGTACACCATCCCGACAAAAATAAAGATCGGGCTGATAGAAAGGCTGGCGGACACCGGCCTTGGCGTTATCGAGGCCACCAGCTTTGTGGCCGCACCCGCCATTCCGCAGCTGGCCGATGCCGAAGAAGTCATGGCCGGCGTTGAACGCAGGGCCGGCGTGCGCTACCCCGTGCTCGTCCCCAACATGAAGGGCTACGAGCGCGCGCGCAGCGCCGGCGCCAATGAAATAGCCGTGTTCACTGCCGCCTCCGAAGCCTTCAACCAAAAAAACATCAACTGCTCCATTGCCGAATCGCTGGAGCGCTTTGCGCCGGTTATTGAACAGGCGCGCACCGACGGCGTGCGCGTGCGCGGCTATGTCTCCACGGTTCTGGGCTGTCCCTACCAGGGCAAGGTGCCGCTGGACGATGTGGTGCGCGTGGCCGAGGCACTGCTTGAAGCCGGCTGTGCCGAAATCTCGCTGGGCGACACCATTGGCGTGGGCACGCCCGGCAAGGCGCGCGCCATGCTTGCAGCCGTGGCTCAATCCGTGCCGATCAGCCGCCTGGCGGTGCACTTTCACGACACTTACGGCCAGGCGCTGGCCAATATTTTCACCTGCCTGGATGCCGGCGTGCGCGTGATCGACTCATCGGTGGCCGGGCTGGGCGGCTGCCCGTTTGCGCGCGGCGCCACCGGCAACGTGGCCAGCGAGGATGTCATCTACATGCTCGACGGGCTGGGCATGGAAACCGGTGTCGATCTGGAAGCCCTGGCGCGCGTTGGCGACTGGATTGCCGGCGAACTCGACCGCCCCCGCTCGCGCGCCGGTCAGGCCCTGCTCAAGCGCCTGCAGGACTAGGCCGACCGCCTGCTCATAAAACCGCATCAAACAACACATCACTGCAAGGAAACATCAGCAATGAACACCCGCAATATCAGGGCCGCCATCACCGGCGGCGTCTCCGGTCTGGGCCTTGCCACCGCCCGCCATTTTGTTTCACTGGGCGGCAAGGTTGCCCTGCTCGACGTCAGCGAAGACAAGGCCAATGCGGCCGTTGAGGAACTGGGCGCGGACAATGCCCGTTTTTTCAGGGCCGATGTCACCGATGAGGCGCAGATCGAAGAGGTGCTTGGCCAGGCCCGCGACTGGATGGGCGGCCTCAACGTGGCCGTCAACTGCGCCGGCATTCTGGGCGCCGGCCGCGTACTGGGGCGCGAGGCCCCCATGCCGCTTGCAACCTTCTCGCAAACCGTCATGGTCAACCTGGTCGGCAGCTTCAACGTTGCCAAGGCCGCGGCCAGTCTCATGCAGCACAACGAGCCCGGCGAAGACGGCGAGCGCGGCGTCATCATCAATACCGCCTCGGTGGCCGCCTTTGAGGGCCAGATCGGCCAGGCGGCCTACTCCGCCTCCAAGGGCGGCGTTGTTGGCATGACCCTGCCCATGGCGCGTGAGTTCACCCGCTTCGGCATTCGCGTCATGACCATTGCGCCCGGCGTTTTCCACACCCCCATGGTCGACATCATGCCCGAAAAGGTGCAGCAGGCCCTGGGCGAGTCCATCCCCTTCCCCCAGCGGCTGGGCAAGCCCGAGGAATACGCCCGCCTGGCGGCCCACATCGTTGAAAACAGCTATTTCAACGGCACGGTCATTCGCCTGGACGGCGCCGTGCGGCTGGAGCCCAGGTAAAAAGGCGAAGCAGTTTGCCGGTCACCCTGTGGCCGGCGGCATCTCTTGCAACAGCCCGGCCTGCATCGCTAGACTGGTCAAAACAGACAAAAAGGTGTGCGTGTGGAAGCCATTCGTGAATGGATTGCCGGCATGGACAGCGCCGGGCTGATGGCGGTGGGCTGGAAGCTGCTCGGCGCCCTGCTGATCTTCATCATTGGCCGCTGGGTGGCCCAGGCAATCACGGCGCTGCTGGTGCGTGCCATGACGCGCCGCAAGCTCGACGCCATGCTGGTGTCGTTCCTCGAAGCCATTTTCTACATTACGCTGTTGCTGTGCGTTGTGCTGGCCGCCATCAGCTATCTGGGCATTGCCATCACGCCGCTCATCGCCATTCTCGGCGGCGCCGCGCTGGCCGTGGGCCTGGCGCTGCAAAGCACGCTTTCAAACTTTGCCGCCGGGTTCATGCTGGTCATATACAAGCCCTTCACCAAAGGGCACTACGTGACGGCCGGCGGCGTATCGGGCACGGTTGACCGCGTCGGGCTGTTCAATACCTGGCTCATCACCACCGACAACTGCAGGGTCACCGTTCCCAACTCGGTCATTACCGAAAGCGCCATCACCAACTTCTCGGCCTTTGAAAGGCGCCGCTGCGACATGAACATCCGCATCGACCCCGGCGATGACCTGAAAACCGCCCGCGCCGCCATCATGAACGCCATCACCGGCCATGAAAAAGTGCTTGCCGACCCTGAGCCGGCGCTCTTGCTGATGGAGCTGACCGACTACAGCGTCAACTTTTCGGCCCGTGCGTGGCTGCGAACGTCCGACTTCTGGGCAGTGCGCAGCGAGCTGCTTGGCAATATCAAGGAATCGCTTGAAGCCAGCGGCTGCAGCATTGCCCTGCCGCAGCACAAGGTTCACTACGCCGGTGACCAGAGCCCGAAACAGGACTGACGGCCAAAGCCGGGCCGCCGGGCTCGCTCGTTCCGGCCCGGGGTTCTACCGTATGGCTCTGATGATATAGCCGCCGGATTTCTCGTCCGGCACCAGCTCAAGCAGCTCGTTTTTTTCAGCTTCCAGAAGCAGTTCCGAAAAACTTCTGAAGCCGTGATAGGACTCGCTGAAACCGGGGCGACGGCGCTTGAGCGCCTGCTTGACCATGGACCCCCACACCTTGTCCTCGGCGTCTCGCTCGGCAAACAGCGCCTCTGCCGTTTCCAGCACCAGGTCAAAGGCCTCCTGCTTTCTTGTGTCAATTTTTGAGGCGGTCTTTTTCTTCTTCTTTTTCGAAGCCTTCTTTTTGGCTGCGGTCTTGGGCTTGCGAATCAGATCATCATAAAAAATGAACTCGTCGCAGTTGGACATCAAAAGATCGGAAGTCGAGCTTTTTACGCCAACACCAATCACCATCTTGTTGTTTTCACGCAGCTTGGACACCAGCGGTGAAAAATCAGAGTCGCCGCTGAGCAGCACAAAGGTGTCAACGTGCTCCTTGGTGTAACACAGGTCCAGGGCATCGACCACCATGCGAATATCGGCCGAGTTCTTGCCCGACATGCGCACGTGGGGTATGTCAATCAGCTCAAACGCCGCCTCATGCATGGCCGCCTTGAACTGGCTGTAGCGCCCCCAGTCACAGTAGGCCTTCTTGACCACGATATTGCCCTTGAGCAGCAGTCGCTCAAGCACTTTTTGAATGTCAAATGCCTCGGAGCCCAGGTCGCGCACGCCCAGGGCAATGTTTTCAAAGTCACAAAAAACCGCCAGATTGCGGGTCATGTCAGGGTTCATTTTTTCACCTTTGCGGACAGCCCTTTGCGGGTCCGCATGAATTTCATTCGGATTCGGAAGCCATCAGACGGGCAATCACGGGCGCGGAGCGCGCCTCAATGCCGGCACTGAAGAACTCCGCCTTGTCAAAGCCCGCCAGGCGGGCAATCAAAAGATCGGGAAAGCGCTCAATCGCCGTGTTCAAATCACGCACCGCGCCATTGTAAAAACGGCGCGCATGCGACAGCACGTCTTCGGTGGCCACCAGTTCGGCGGTCAGCTGCTGAAAATTCTCGCTGGCCTTCAGCTCGGGATAGTCTTCGGCCACGGCCAGCAACCGCCCCAGGCCGTCTACCAGCGCCGCCTCCGTCCCGGACATGCGGCTGGCGCTGCCGCCTTCTGCCTTGACCGCCGCGCTGCGCAGGCGCGTGACATCCTCAAGCAACTGCTGTTCATGCTCGCTGTAGGCTCGCACGGTGTCGACCAGCGCCGGAATCAGGTCATGGCGGCGCTGCAGCTGCACGTCAATATCGGCAAAGCCGTTGCGCACCAGATTGCGGGCCCTGACCAAGCGATTGAAAACAAACACGGCCCAGCCCAGAAGAGCCGCTGCAAAAACAACTGTAATAATCAGCATTGATCAATTCTACTCCACAAAGTCACCGGCTTAATACCGCAGGCAAATGTTGAGGTACGATATTGGCCCTGAACAAACAACAAAACTCACGATGACAACCACGGTTATTTTCAGTCACGGGCATTTGTCCAGTCCGCAAAGTTCCAAAATCCAGGCGCTTGCGCCCATGGCCGAAAAGGCCGGCTTCAAAACCCTGGCCATCGACTACCGCGATCTGCAGGATGACCCGGTCGGGCGTGCCGAACGGCTGGTGGAAGCCATTGGTGGACTGCCTTCTGCACCGGTTCTGGTCGGATCGTCCATGGGCGGCTGGGTGTCCATGACTGCCGCTGAAAGGCTGCCGGTGAGCGGCCTGTTTCTGATGGCGCCAGCGCTGTTTCTTGAAAACACGAAATACGGCGGCGCCGTACCCGACGGCTACCGGCCGCAATGCAACCATGTCAGCATTGTTCACGGCTGGAATGACGACATCATCCCCTGGCAAAACAGCCTGAAGCACGCCAGCGCCAGCCGTGCGGCCCTGCACCTGGTCGACAGCGATCACAGGCTGGAAAACGCCCTTGGCGACATCAAGAACGTTTTCAGCCGCTTCATCCAGCAGATTTAAGCCTGAAGCCTGCTTCAGGCCTGCAGCTCGGCAAGATCGCGATAGTGTTCCAGCGCTTCGGGGTTGGCCAGTGCCGACACGTTCCGAACCGGCCGGCCCTCGACCACGTTGCGCACCGCAAGCTCGACAATCTTGCCGGACACCGTGCGCGGAATATCGGCCACCGCCACTATTTTGGCGGGCACATGGCGCGGAGTGGCGTTGGCGCGAATGGTTGAACGTATCCTGGCCTTGAGATCGTCATCGAGAACCACGCCATCGCGCAGGCGCACAAAAAGCACCACGCGCACATCACCCTCCCAGCTTTGCCCAATGCAAATGGACTCAAGCACCTCGTCCACCTTCTGCACCTGCCGGTAGATTTCGGCCGTGCCAATGCGCACGCCGCCGGGGTTGAGGGTGGCGTCCGAGCGGCCGTAAATAATGACTCCGCCCTCGGGCGTTACCCGGGCAAAATCCCCGTGTGACCACACATTCTCGAACGTGTCGAAATAGGCGTCGTGATAGCGCGCACCCTCGTCATCATTCCAGAACTTGACCGGCATGCACGGAAACGGCAGTGAACAGGTCAGCTCTCCCGTTTCATCCTCGACCACGCGGCCATCATCGTTGCGAATTTCAACCTTCAGGCCCAGCCCCCTGCACTGCAACTGCTCGCGATAAACCGGCAGCAGCGGGCTGCCCAGCGCAAAGCACGACACGATATCGGTGCCGCCCGAAATCGAGCTGAGCTGAACGTCTTCCCTGATGTCGCGAAACACATAGTCAAACGACTCCGACAGCAGCGGCGAGCCGGTGGAAAGAATGGCCTTGAGACTGTCCAGGCGATGGGATTCCTTCGGCACCAGGCCGGCCTTTTCACAAGCGGCGATCCACTTGGCGCTGGTGCCCAGCACCGTCATGTCCACCTCATCGGCCAAGTCCCACAGCATCCGACCGTCGTTGTAAAAAGGCGAGCCGTCGTACAGAACCAGGGTGGTGCTCAACGCCAGCCCCGACGCCAGCCAGTTCCACATCATCCACCCGCAGGTGGTGAAATAGAACAGCCGGTCATCGCGCTTGACGTCGGTGTGCAGCGCCAGCTCCTTGAGATGCTGCAGCAGGGTTCCGCCGGCGCCGTGGACGATGCACTTGGGCACGCCGGTGGTGCCCGACGAATACAGAATATAGACGGGATAGTCGAACGGCAGCCGTGCAAACGTCACTTCGGTGGCGTCATTGTCGGCAAAGTCGGCCCACATCAGCGCGCCATCAATGCCGGAAAGGTCCGGATCGGCGTCCTCATAGCCCGTAATCACCACCTGTTCGATGGACGGCATTCTGTTCCTGAGCTCGGCAATGCGCTCCAGGCAGTCGAATATCTTGCCGTTGTAGCGATAGGCGGCGGCGGCAAACAGTACCTTCGGCTCAATCTGGCCAAAGCGGTCCATCACGCCCTGCACACCAAAATCCGGCGAGCAGCTCGACCACACGGCGCCAATGGAGGTCGCCGCCAGCATGGCAATCACGGTTTCGGGCAGGTTGGGCAAGTAGCCGGCCACCCGGTCGCCCTTCTCCACGCCCATTGCGCGCAGCGCGTGCGCCACCCGCGCCACCTGGATATACAGCTCGGCATAGCTGATGCGCTGTTCCACGCCGCGCTCGCCGGCAAATATCATGGCTGTCTGATCGTCACGATAGCGCAACAGGTTTTCGGCAAAATTCAGGCGCGCTTCGGGAAACCAGCGCGTGCCCGGCATGGCCGGCCAGTTTTCGGTCGTTGCGCTGCCGCGCTCGCCCACGACATCAAAAAACGCCCACAAAAACTCCCAGAACGCCTGCGGCTGCTCTATCGACCAGCCATAAAGACTGTTCCAGTCCCTGACGCCTGGCGCCTGGCTGGCCTGGAGCCGGCTGATAAAGCGGGTTGCATTGGCCTGTTCGCGGCGCTGTGCCGACGGCTGCCACATGGGAGTGCTCATGCTTTCGTCCTGTTCATGGTCCGGTTGACAAGTCTTTTAGGGTACTCAAAAAACAGCCCCGGGTCAGGAAAACTTTGGTTCAATGGCCCACCGGCCCGGCTTTGGCGTAAACTGTGGTGCCCGAAAAACACGATATGCAAATCATGAAAAAACTGGCTGTACTACTTTTTCTGCTGCTGCCCTTTGTGGCCCCTGCGCAAGCCAACGACAATCCTCACGTCTGGCTGGACACCGACTTCGGGCCCATCATCGTCGAGCTTTACCCCGACAAGGCCCCTATCACCGTCGAAAACTTTCTGGCCTATGTAAATGAAGGGTTTTACGACGGCCTGATCTTTCACCGTGTCGTCAGTCATTTCGTCATTCAGGCCGGCGGCTATGATTCAAACGGCAAGTACAGAACGCCTGATCATGACCCCATCAAAAACGAGGCATCCAACGGCCTGCTCAACGAGAAGGGCACAATTGCAATGGCGCTTGGGCAATCCTCAGACTCGGCCATGACCCAGTTTTTCATCAATCTTGATCATAATGAGCATTTGGATGGCGTACACGCCGTGTTCGGCGAGGTGGTGCGCGGCAACTCCACCGTCAACGACATCAGGCAGATTGGAGTCACAGCTGGCGACAGCCCCTATCGCCCTCCACTGATCAGACGCGCCGTGCAAACCGCCGACAAATCCCCCATCATGCCCGACCACAGCGGCTCCTGGTACGACCCCGACAACGCCGGCGTGGGCTTCAATCTGGAAATTGGCGAAGATGCCGGCGGCAATGGCCCGCTGATCACCGTTTACTGGTACGACTTCGACACCGAAACCCAGTTCTGGCTGACCGGCACCGAATCATTCGACTACGGCGACAGTGAAGTCAAAGTCAACCTCATCAGCCATTCCGGACAGGAAGAAGGCGTTGATTTCCAGCAGCCGCCCGAATCGGACTTTGAGGACTACGGCAGCATCACCATCAGCTTCAAGGACTGCAACCGGGGTCGTTTCAGCTACGATCTGCCCGGCTACGGCAAGGGCCACATCCGAACCGAACGACTGTCGCGTCCCGACGGCTACACCTGCAGCTGACCGGGCCGGACCACGCCGAATTTTTCGGCTTCAGAATCAAAAAGCCCCGATCATTGGATCGGGGCTTTTTTGTGCTGCCAAATTACCAGGCAAACTAGCGATCGCGCGTACGCGTGCGTGAGCCGGCACTGCTGCGGCTGCTGGAGGAGGATGACGCCGCCGAACGGCTGCTCGAGCGTGACGGCGCAGCGCTGCTGCGGCTCGGAGGTGCACTGCTGCGGGCTGCAGCCGCAGGCCGTGACGTCGACGAGCTGCTGCTGCGCGCAGGGGCAGAAGGCGCCGAGCGGGTGGCCGGCGCCGCCGGTCGCGAAGACGGGGCAACGCTGCGGCTTCTGCTGGCCGGAGCCGCCGATCGCGAACCTGCGGACGAAGAACCGGTGGTTGTTGAAGGCGTCAAACTGCGCGGCACCGCAACCGATGACGAGGACGACGGTGATGACTGACCGCTGCGGGTTGAAGCAGACGGTGAGCGCGCCGGCGCTGCAGCGCCTGTGCCGGAGCTGCCGGCAGAGCGCGTTGCCGAGCGCGAACTCGACAATGCTCTCTGAACATCGGCACTGTTGCTGCGGGAACGTGCCGCAGAACCCGAACTGCTGCGGGTGGCGGCAGAATCATTTCTGCTCCTGCTTTGCGCCGATGAGCTGCGCTGCGGCGCCGTGCCCGTAATGGTGCGCCCGGAAGATCCGGACGCTGCGCTGCGTGCACTGCTGCGCGAAGCGGCTGCGGAAGACCGCGTCTGGTCGCTGTTGCGCAGGCTGGACACGCGCTCGGTACGCGACGAGGCCCGGGCCGCTGCCCGACTGCTGTCACTCACGTCCAGGCTGGAGCGGCGTTCGGACGCCCACTGGCGCTGGTCGGAACGCGCCACTGCACGGCTGGAGCGGCTGCTGGCAATGCTGCTGCGCGCCCCCGGTGCCGACTGTGTGGCAAGCGCCGGGCTTCTGTTTTCAACCAGCCTGGATTTCGGCACCGTTGAGCGATAGCTCACACCGCGCCTGTGCACCGGATCATGGCGCCAGTGCCTGGCGTCACTGAAACGGGCCACTTGGCGAGCCGAGGTAAAGCGCCTTTGGCCGTAGTAATGATGATGATTGACCACCACCACGCGGCGCGTGGCCCAGTGGAACGAGCTGAAGTAAAAGCTCGGGCGCACGTAATAGGCCGGCCCCCAGTAAAAGTGCATGCCAACGCTGAAGCCGGACGGCCTGTGCCAGTAATACGGCGGATAGCTGGCCCAGCGCCAGCGGGTATAGATCACGCGCGGGTCGTAATAGGGAACATAAACCACGCTGGAGCGCGCCGGTTCAATATAAATATACTCCTTCTCGCGCACCACCTTGACATGCTCGTTGCTGGCCAGCGTGCCCTGAGAGTACGCTTCATCGCGCAAATACTGGATGGATGCCAGTACTTCTTCTTCCTGCAGCAAAAAGGCATCGCCCAGGTTCTGGGTCCAGTCCAGATCTTCATCCATGCGCGCCAGAAGCTCGGGGAAGGCGGTCAGCGCCTTGACGCTGGGATCCCAGTCAAAGCCGTCAACAGCAGCCACGGCATCCTCGCCGCGCAGGTCGGGATGTTCGCGCGACCAGCGCGCCGCCTGAATAACCTCCAGTGGATAGGTGGCGGCAATCAGCAAATGCGACAGCACGCTGTCGGGATACAGCGCCACCGGCGCCAGCATGGCGTCAATTTCGCCCTGGCTGAACAATTCATTGTCAGCAGCGGCCGAGACGGAACCGCCGAGCATCATGCCAAGCGCCACCGTCAGTGAAAGAATCAGCGTATTGAGCTTTTTCATGGCTTGTGCCTCCTTGCGACAAGCAGTATCGCGTGGTGCCTTTATAGCGCACGCTGCCTGAAGTGAGCCTGAACAACTGTTAGCCCAAAGCTGTAATGCCTCTTTGCAAAAAGACCGGTGTTCCCCTCCCGGCCATTGCAGGTCGGGACAAGCGACGAACGGCGACCGCCAGGGCGGGTGTTCTTCGGATGGCCCAATTTTTTTTCGCACGGCGTTTGAAAATGGACGGAAATGATATAACATAACCAGCGGAACAACGAAATACTCCTGCCAATATGTCCTTGTCATGCTGTCACTGCCTGTGCGCCGATTAAAATCATGGTTCCCGCTGTGTCTGGCCGCAGCTCTTGTGGCAGCTCAACTGCTCGGCGCGGCTCATCTGGCTGCTCATCAATCCGGCGGCGACAGCGATGCATACATTGTTTGTGCTCACGCAGGCCAGCTTGATTCAGCGGCGCTGGACACGATTGCTGCCGCGATCGAGCCGCAGCCTTTCGTGTTGCACGAAACCGGCAAGGCATCAGCTTCGCACGGCACACCCACCATTGAACTGCAGGCTCGAGGTCCGCCCTCTCCGGAAAAGATTCTGCCGGCAATCCGGCCCTGAATGAATCCCGGCTGGTCCCCATTGGGGCCGGCTCATCAATTTCTGGAGAAAACCGATGTACAAACGCATACTGCCGGCAGCATTGCTGCTTGGCGCCGCTGCGCCGCCCGCACTGGGCCAACTGACCGATGGCGCCGAGTTCAACCCGGCCATCAGCCTGACGCTTATGGGCCAGTATTCCAATTATCACGGAGTGGATGAACTCAGCCTGCCCGGCTTTCAGCTGGGCGGCGAAGCCGGCATGCCCGATTCGGGCTTCAGCCTTGATCACAGCGAAGCGACCATGTCGGCCAATGTTGATCCGTATTTTTTTGGCCAGCTGACCGCTGCCTTGTCCACTCACGGTGACAACACTGAAGTCGAGCTGGAAGAAGCCTTTATCGAAACAACATCCCTTCCGGCCGGACTGGGCCTGACCTTTGGTCGCTTTTTGTCGGGTATCGGCTATGTCAACAGCAAGCACAGTCATGTGCAGGACTTTGTTGATGCGCCGCTGCCGGCGCAGGCCTTTCTGGGCGGCAGCTACTACGATGACGGGGTGCGCCTTGAATGGGTGGCGCCTGCAGCCCTGTTTGTGGAAACAGGTGCCGAGGCCTTGCGTGGCGGCAGCTTTCCGGCCCAAAAAAGCGCTGGCTCCGGCATGGGTGCCTATAGCGTATTTGTGCGCATAGGGGGCGATATCGGCATTCAGCACAACTGGCGGGTCGGGCTGTCGCGACTGTGGACCCGGCCTGAAGGACGCACCGGTGGCCACAGCCACAGTTATGATCATGATCACGATCAAGGCCATGACTATGGCTTTAGCGGCTCAAGCGACCTGAATATTGTCGACATCACCTGGAAATGGGCGCCAACCGGCAATCTTCAGAACCGTTCGCTGACGGTTCAGACGGAATATTACGACCGTGACGAAAGCGGTCGCCTGACCGGCCAGGATGCACATGAGATCACCGACTACAGCGGCCGCCAAAAGGGGCTGTACGCCCACGCGGTGTACCGATTCAAACCGCGCTGGCGCACCGGCCTGCGCTATGACCGTGCAAGCAGCAACAACCACGGCTCGGATGACGCGCTGCTGGCGGCTGCCGGGCTGTCTGATGCCGGCACCGCCGCCACGCGCTACAGCGCCATGCTGGATTTCTCACCCAGCGAATTCAGCCGGGTGCGCCTGCAGTACACGCGCAACAGACTGCCTGATGATCGCGGCAATGCGGTTTTTCTGCAGTACATCATGTCCATCGGCGCTCACGGCGCCCATCAATTTTAAGGTCATCACCATGCATATATTCAAATGCGCGGCAGTTGCCGCACTGCTGCTTTTTTCTCACATGGCCGAAGCCCGGCTGCAGATATTTGCCTGCGAACCGGAATGGGCGGCGCTGGCAGAAGAGCTGGGCGGCAGCCAGGTTGTCAGTTTCAGCGCCACCAGCGCCATGCAGGACCCGCATCATATCGAGGCACGACCCGCGCTGATTTCGCGTCTGCGGCGCGCAGATCTTGTGGTTTGCACAGGTGCCGGCCTGGAGGCGGGCTGGCTGCCCATGCTGCAAAGACGCGCCAACAATATGCGCACGGCCCCCGGAAGCCAGGGGTATTTCGAGGCGTCCGCGTTCGTGGAGCTCAGGGAAAAACCAGCGCGTCTTGACAGGGCTGACGGTGATGTTCATGCCCAGGGCAATCCTCACATACAGCTGGACCCCCACAACATTGCCACGGTGGCTCAGGCGCTGGCAGAGCGCCTTGCACAACTGGATTCAGACAACGCTGAAATATACAGCGAACGCGCCGACAATTTTCTGCAGCGCTGGATGGAGGCTGTGCACGGCTGGGAAGAGCGCGGCGCTTCCCTCAAGGGAATGCAGGTGGTGGTCGATCATGCTGGCTGGGTCTATCTGGAAGAGTGGCTGGGCCTGAAACGCATTGCCACCCTTGAGCCCAAACCGGGCATTCCGCCAAGCAGCGGCCATCTGGCCAAAGTTCTGGCTGCAGTCCAGGCACAGCCGGCTGCTGCAGTGCTGTATGCGGCCTATCAAGACAAGCGCTCAGCACAATGGCTGGCCGCACGCGCTGCAATCGAACCGGTAAAACTGCCCTATACGGTTGGCGGCAGTGCGCAAGCCCGGGATCTGTTTGCGCTGTTTGATCAGACCCTCGATCTGCTGCTGGAAGTCCAACAATGAGTTATGTGCCAGACAGCCACGAGTGGTCAATCCTGATAACGGCCCTGGCGACCGGCGTTCTGATTCTGAGCACGCATGTTCCTCTGGGGCGTCAAGTGCTCAGGCGCGGCATTATTTTTATTGATCTTGCCATCGCACAGATTGCAGCCCTGGGCGTAATGATTGCCGCCATCCGCGGCTGGCAGGACTCCGTCGTTGCCGTGCAGGCGGCTGCCGGCGCGGCAGCCGCCATCGGCGCCCTGTTCATGACCTGGAGCGAAAGGCACTGGCCGCAAATGCAGGAAGCCATCATTGGCGCCACCTTTGTGGTGGCTGCTTCGGTCAGCTTGCTGCTGCTGGCCGGGAATCCTCAAGCGGGTGAGCACCTGCAAGAAATACTGGCAGGCCAAATTCTGTGGATTTCATGGTCCGACCTGGCGCCGGCGCTGGTGGTGTATTTGCCGGTGCTTGTTTTATGGTTCGCTCTGGGCCACCGGCTCGGCAAGGTGGGGTTTTACCTGTTGTTTGCTGCGGTTGTCACCATTTCAGTGCAGCTGGTCGGAATTTATCTGGTATTCGCCAGCCTGATCCTTCCTGCGCTGGCAACCCGCAGTCTGCTTGCAGCCTACCTGATCGGTCTGACCGGCTATGCAGCAGGTCTGTATGCATCCAGTGCTCTCGATTTGCCCGCTGGCCCCGCCATCGTTTGCGGATTGACCGCAGTGACGATTTTGGCCGGGCTTGTGCGCCATGAACACAACCGCTTTCGCCCCGCCGGCCATAAAAGCCGGCCGGCAGATGCAAAAAAATCGGCCTGATACCACTGCATCAACCAAAAGACGGCGTGTTTGCACTGAGGCGGCCAAAAGCATACAAATGGATGGGCAATACCGCTCGTGACCATTCAAACCTTCGACCGGGTCCGGCAAGCCGGCGGCAATGGCCGGCCTGCCGGTCGGTCCAGGTGCGTTGCCGCACCTGATGCGCCCCCTTGGCCGGCTCGCCCCCGAGCCGACCTGCGCATACCAACCAAAATGAAGCAAGCCTTCCCGAGTTGGTGATACGCACCATACGATACCGTATTCTCAAAACGTGAGAATACGAAAAAAGAAATTTTCAAGGGGACAAGAGCGGCCGGCTGCGCAATTTTCATGCCGACAGCTTTGAGGATGCAGGCAACCCGGCGCGCGCGCCGGATTGCCGCTGGACCGTCGTCAGCCCAGCTTTTCCTGCAGCTCGGGCACGATGTCAAACAAATCACCCACCAGGCCCAGATCGGCCACCTCAAAGATGGGCGCGTCGGCATCCTTGTTGATGGCCACAATGGTGCCGGCATCCTTGATGCCGGTCAGGTGCTGGATGGCTCCGGAAATGCCAATGGCAAAATACAGATCCGGCGCAATGATCTTGCCGGTCTGGCCCACCTGCAGTTCGTTGGGCACATAGCCGGCATCCACCGCCGCGCGTGATGCGCCCACGGCCGCATTCAGCTTTTTGGCCAGGCCGTGAATGATCTCGAAAGATTCGCTGGACCCCAGCGCCCGTCCGCCTGATACCACCGTGGATGCCGTCGACAGATCGGGCCCCTCGCCATCCCCGCCCTCGGTTTTCACGTAGCGGGTGTGGCCCGGGTTTTGGGCCTGCGGCTGGCGCTGTTCGATGTCTGCGCTGCCGCCCTGCCCGGCCGCGGCCTAGGATCGCTGCTATGACCAGTGCCTCGGACCGCCCCGCCCCCGCCCGACTGGCCGGCGAGCGCACCGACTACCTCGCCGGCTCGCTGCCGGACGACGCCCCGGCGGATCCGCTGGCGCTGTTCGATGTCTGGTTGGAGGAGGCCTTCGCCCGCCGCGAGGAGCACGCCGACCTGCCGGAGCCGTCGGCGGTGGTGCTCTCCACCGTCGCCGTCGACCCGGGGGGCACTGCCCGCCCCCGCTCCCGCACCGTGCTGCTGAAGGGTCATGACGAGGACGGCTTCGTCCTCTTCACGAACCTGGACTCGGACAAGGGCCGCGA
>Ga0079226_10000345_pt1 | contig 32061 bp, 31 predicted proteins | sample Poulit2014_FD_76345 | JGI IMG/M metagenome (GOLD analysis project Ga0079226, IMG submission 76345) | Agricultural soil microbial communities from Georgia to study Nitrogen management - Poultry litter 2014 | ecosystem: Environmental > Terrestrial > Soil > Agricultural land | place: USA: Georgia...
CGTTTCCTTCCTAACTCACGCGTTTATAACGACCTCTTCCATGGTTGAAGGTGATAGCATGTATCCCACGCTTGAAGATGGGGAACGGATTTTATTAAACAAGTTCACTTATATGATTTCCAGCCCGGAACGTGGTGATATCATTATTTTTGAACGGCCGGAAAAAAAGTATGTAAAACGTATTATCGGTTTGCCTAATGAAACGATTGAAATGAAAGATCACAAATTATATGTAAACGACATCGAACAGGAAATATCTTATGTAGACGGGTTTGAAACGAAGCTAACCGGAGATTTTGGTCCAGTTACAATTCCGGAGGACCATTATTTTGTCTTGGGGGACAATCGTGCGATTAGTAAAGACAGTCGAAATGGTCTTGGTTTTATTAGCCGTTCTGACGTCATTGGTAAAACAGAAATTGTGATGTATCCCATTCAGGACTGGAAGTTAATTAAATAAATTAAAAAAAGACCGATACCAATTGGTGTCGATCTTTTTTATAGTATGAGCTTATTCATGATCAAACAGGCAGTATCCCACGTTCAACAAAACAACTGCCAAACAGACAATTGCAAACACTGTAATTAACATGCCTCAGCACTCCTTCAATAAATCTAGTCTATGTAAATCGTTTAACCTTACTCTTATCATATCAGTATCAGCTTCATTTGAAAAGGAAAATCTGCCTCCTTTTTGTTACCCTATAATAATTCTCTCTTTAGGGTAACGAAAATGATCGTCATTTTGTGATTCTTTTCGAAACGTATAAAGAAAGGTAACCACGCCTATTCGACCCACAAACATCAGGAACATAAGAAGCAATTTGCTAAAAGTAGTCAAATCTTCTGTGATACCTAAAGATAAACCTACCGTTCCAAAAGCTGAAGTAATTTCAAAAATCAGCTGATTTAAAGAGAATGGCTCTACAACTAATAATAAAATCACTGAAACAAAAATAAATACAAGAGCTAAAACCATTACAGTGACAGCCTTTAATAAGTCTCTTTCATAAATTTGCCTGTTAAATAATTTAACTTTCCGACCGCCTCGAGCGTAGGTAATAATGAAAATAACAACAAGTGCTAATGTTGTTGTTCGTATGCCGCCTCCTGCACTGCTCGGTGAAGCACCTACAAACATTAAAAAAGACATAAACAACTGATTAGGCTCTGTTAACAAACTAACATCCATCGTAGATAATCCCGCACTGCGAGTTGTAATCGATTGAAACAGAGCATAAAACAACCCTTCATGCCACGCTTTATCCTTCATAAATCCAAACATATCAAACACATAAATAAGCACAGTGCCTAAAAATACAAGAGAAAAAAAGGTAATACTAGTCGCTTTAGTAAATAAAGAAAAACGAAAAGAACGCTTCGTTTTTTTATCCAATAAAATATAATGCTTCAACTCGATTAATACAGGAAAACCGATTGCTCCAAAAATGATTAAAAACATAATAATGGATTGAACGAAATAATCATTGCTGTAAATGGTCAAAGAGTTATCGCTTAAAGTGAAACCAGCGTTGGAAATTGCGCTGATAGTACTAAAAAAACCCTGAAAATAAGCTTCCTTTGCAGAATCAAAATAATGTAAAAAGTAGGTGCCCAGTATTAGAATACCTGATGCTTCAACAACAAACACAACATATAAAATTTGTTTGATTAAATTTACCATACCGCCAAATGCTGTCTGATTTTGGTCCTGCATGATAAGCCGTCGCTCAGAAAGGCCGATTTTCTTCCCTAATAAAAGCCATATAAATGTACTGACAGTCATGACCCCAACGGCTCCGAGGTGTAAAATAAAAGCAATAAAATAAATGCCTGTTGTGCTAAAGGTGTCGGCAACCGAGATAGGTGTTAAACCAGTCACGCTCAAAGCACTCACAGCCACAAATAAGGTGTCGATAAATTTCACCTGTATGCCTTCCTGATAGGAAACAGGCAGAGATAAAATGAATGTTGATAAAATAACAGCGAGCAAATAAAAAATGATTAATATTTGCGGCGGTGATAATTTTCGTACCCAAGGCGAAAAGAGATATCGCTTAAACATAGACAAAGCGCCTCCTGCAGTGTAAATAACTCTATAAGAAATGAATATTCAGGTAAGTACTCATATTTCTTAATAGAAGCATCCAATTTCTAAAAGATTACTTGTTGTAAAGAATGATATTAGTATAACAAAATGATTTCAAACGGACAATAAGTACATATAGCCGTTCCACAGGGGCGCCGAAACGTGCTATACATGAATACACAACGGCGTGCTCAAATGCTCTCGTTTCATTTTTTATAAATAAAAGCCGCTTTCTTCAGATAGAGTCTTTAAATTTCTTCAGCAAAGACTCCCCTTGATACCCTTCTTCCATAATCATACGCAGCATTTCTTCTATACGGTTTTTACTGTGATCTACAACAAAACCTTCAAATAAGACATTGATTTGGTCGTCACTTACTTGATTCACACTGGCAATTTGTGTAATAAAAAAAGCCGGGTCGTTTTCTTCTCTGGTAATTTTTGCTTGAATCATCAAATCTGAAATGCCGATTAATGGAGTGAAATAGTCTTCATATTCACTGGAAACATAAGCTTCAATCAGCCAACCGCTTTCATCCTCCCGGTTAATGACTAAACCATCCAGTAGCGAAATACGTTTTTGTTCAATATTATCTTCTTCCTTTTTCATAATCTTGAGACCTTTCAGTTTAAACGTTTTCATCGTGTTGGCTCCTTTTTAGGTTGATTGAGTATACTTCTAAAGGTATGGTATTTTCCCTTACATGTCAATGAAGAGTTTGCCGCTCAGCATTGCCGACATGCAGCAATGTATGGATGATTGCATTCTTTCTGCTCCTATCCTGCAGAACATTTACAAGACACTTCTCGCCGTAAATTGGCTGCTCCCTAAAATTGCTTCTTGTTCCATCGTTCAATAAAAAAGTTAAGCACCATGTTTAAGATATGATGTCTTAACTTTTTCTTTCTTTTATCTTTTTCTAATTCACGGAAGTGTAATCGCTAATTTACCAAATTGGACATTTTCTTCCAGCATGCGAAACGCATCTTTGGCTTCTTCTAAAGAAAATACTTTGCCAAGGACAGGCCTTATCTCATGCTTTTTTATAAACCCAAGCATTTCTTGTAACTCTTCACGGCTCCCCATCGTGGAACCAAACAGTTGATATTGTCCGTAGAAGAAAGCTCTTAAATTCACTTCCGCTATATCCCCTGCAGTAGCACCAAATATAACGATGCGACCGCCCTTTTTTAATATTCCCAAGGAACGGTTGAATGTAGCTCTTCCTACACTGTCAATGACTAAATCAATCGTCTCTTCTTGGAGTTCTTCTTGCCAATCCGCTTCTGTGTCAATTGCTTTATCTGCCCCGAGTTGTACAGCTGCTTCTTGTTTTTCTTTGGAACGGGAACTGACAATTACTTTTGCCCCTTTAGCTTTGGCAAATTGAATCATAAAAGTTGCTGCGCCACTCCCGGCTCCGGGAATAAAGACGGTTTGTCCTTCGCTGATTTCGCCTTTCGTTACCAAAGCGCGGTAACCTGTTAGTCCCGCAAGAGCTAAAACGCCAGCTTCTTCCCAAGACAAATCGCTTGGTTTAGGTTCTACCTGATTTTCGGAAAGAACAATTTTTCCAGCAAGTGTTCCATGATCAGGTTTTCCTAATATATCAAAAGATGCTGGAGGAGCGTCACTCTTTTTTTCCCAGCGCAAAGATGGGTTTACAATGACCTCATCGCCGACTTTCACATCCTTGACGGCTGATCCAATTGCTTCAATGATCCCCGCACCATCTGAACCAATGATCAATGCTGGTTTATCTTCTCCTAATTGTTTGGAAATGGATAAATCTCTTCTGTTTAACCCAGCTGTTTTCAAGTTTACAACCACTTCGTCTTTTTCAAAGGTTGGATCTTCCATTTCTTTTACTTTATATTCTCCTTCTTCCCATACAAACGCTTGCATCTTTTTGCCCCTTTCCATTGTCTTGATTTACTTCAAATAGGTTGAAAAGTTTTCTAATTGTTCTAAGTTGATTATATCATGAGAAAAAAAAGGAACAAATATTAGCTGTTTATCAGAGAATTCCTCTTTAATTCTCTCCAAATGACGTGCTTCGTATGCTTTTCTCTGTTCGAAAAAGTCCCCCGTTTCTTCTGTCGGCAACACGCGATTCACAATAAGCGTCCGCACATGAAGATGGTATTGGTCGAGCATTTCTATCGCGTTTTTTGTCTCCTCAATTGGCAGCTGTTCAGGATTTAAGACAAATATAAATCCGGTTACTTCACCATTAAGCATAATTTCTCGTGCTTGGCTAAAGCGCTCTTTTCTTTCTTTCAACACTTCGTAAATCGGGTCATCAATAGGTTCTCCATCATTTAACAATTGCGAATACTTTTCTTTGGTTTTATATCTTTTTGATAACATTCCCTCAATCCAGACACCCATAAGCTCTGGTAAAGATAATAGCCGAATCGTGTGCCCTGTCGGTGCCGTATCAAAAATCAACTTATCATAAGCCTTCCTTTTATCGATAATAATGGAAATAAGTTTATCAAACAAAGCTGCTTCATCCGCACCTGGGGAAGCCCTTACCGTGTCTAACTGCCGGTGAACTTCTTCCATCATCGTAGGTTGAACGACCCCTTTAATATTAGACTTCACTTCTTTAATATAAGCTGCCGTTTCTTTGGCCGGGTCAATTTCCAAGGCATCTAAGTTATTGGTAACAGAAGTGATGGTCCCGCCAATTTTCCTTTCAAAAATATGTCCGATATTGTGTGCCGGATCTGTCGAGATTAATAACGTCTTTTCCCCATTTTCTGCAGCCCGCAAACTTAAAGCAGCTGCCGTGGTCGACTTCCCTACTCCGCCTTTTCCACCTACGAAAATTATTTTTCTTTTCATGATATCCATTTGAAATCCTCCAGCTAGTATTTATTAACAACAACGAATGCCTGCCATCGGTGACTTTTCCATCCCCATCCGGAGATGCCACTCGTGAAATTCTTCAATCATGTAAGGATATAATTCCAATGTGTGATAAAACACTGGATTAGGTATCCCTATCATCTCCGAGTATAGCAACAGAAAGAATAGGTCATCTTCATCTCGAAGTTCCCGGGCTATCTCTCCTTTGTGAGGCAAGCTGATGACATCTTCATAAAATTGTATAAGTTTTTTAACATGCTCCAACAAACTCTTCACCTCCAAAAGTGAATAAAAGAGACCTGTTAAAGATCAACAGGCCCCTTTCTTAAAATTATTTCAGTGTATCTGATTTTTCTTTCGCAAGTGTTGACAAAGCTGTGATAGAAATCCAAATCGCAAATACAAAAATGATGGCTCCAAGGATAAACAGCAGGTAACTTGTGTCAGACCCTGCCCATGACCATTCAAAAGCGACTTGCTGGAAAAGAGCAATTAACGTAACAGCCAGTACGAAAAACATCGGGATGATGACCAATATATAACTTCTGCCTTTTCGCTTCAACCAAACTGCAATCAATAATAAACTAATCGCTGCAAGCAGCTGGTTCGCTGTTCCAAATAAAGGCCATAATAAATAACCGCCGGATCCAAATCCTTTAGGCCCTTCAGGTAGTAGCACCAATGCTGCTGAAGCGAGCACAGCTATCGACGTTGCCACATGCTTTTTCTCTAATGCAGGCAGATTGTAGTTAATCCCAAGCTCAGAAATGATGTAACGCATTAAACGGACAGAAGAATCCAGTGAGGTTGCTGCGAAACTAACTACAATAATTGAAACGATTGTCGTTGCTATATCCGCAGGGATAAATAATCCTTCTGCTAAATTAGCTGCTCCTTCAATGAACACGCCTAACCCTTCAGCATTTGCATCTGTGAAACTGCTGTATGTCGCAGAAAAATCACCTTGCGTTGAAAAAAGTGTTACGACAGCAAGGATAGATATAATGGCTAAGACTCCTTCTCCAGCAGCCCCTAAGTACCCAACGAAACGAGCATCTGTTTCATTATTCAGCTGCTTTGAAGTTGTCCCTGATGATATTAATCCGTGAAACCCGGAAATCGCCCCACAGGCAATGGTAATAAATAGTAACGGGAACCAGGAAACATCATCTACAGCTTGCGTAGCTGGAGCAGAAATACTTGGGTTCGTTACTAATAACCCTAAATAAAGGATTCCTAACCCTACAACTAACTGGTGTGAATTGATAAAGTCTCTCGGCTGCAATAATTTCCAGACGGGTAACGTAGAAGCAATGTACACATAAATCATTAAAATAATAATCCAGATAAAGAACGCTGTCCCCGTTGTGGAGAGACCACTCAAAGCTGCTCCGTCTTCCCCTCCCATGTACCGTATCAAATCAATTTGTAAAAAAGGCACTTTACTTGCTACTATTGCAGCGATATACATGACTGCTAAAGCAGCTAATGAAGGCAGCAGCATTTTTTTCTGCCATTTATACACAATATAACCAATCCATACAGCTAATGGAATTTGAATAAAAACCGGAAATACACTGGATGGATATGTAATAAACAAGTTCGCAATAACCCATGAAAAAACGGCATTTACCATAAGTACCAAAATTAAAATAATAAATAAAAATAATATCTTAGCTCTCTGACCGATTAACGTATCAGCTAAAGTTCCAATCGAATGCCCTTTATTCCGGACAGACAGTACAATGGTTCCAAAATCATGGACGCCTGCTGCAAAAATTGTTCCTAAAACGACCCATAAAAAAGCAGGAAGCCAACCCCAATAGACAGCAATTGCCGGACCTAAAATTGGTGCCGCACCTGCCACGGAAGTAAAATGATGGCCCCATAGGACAAACTTATTTGTCGGAACAAAATCCACTCCGTCCTCATATTTATGAGAAGGCACTTCATAATTTGGGTCCAGTTTAAAGATTCGATTTGCTAAAAATTTGGAATAATAGCGGTATGCTATAGCTAATGCAACTATTCCGATTAACGCTACTAAAATAGCATTCATTTACATCCCCCCATTTCTTTTATAGTAATATTCGTAATTAACTGAATATTTCTATTATAATTCTAGCAATACTCCAGTTGTATTGCAATAGCTGAATATAAAAACACTTCCTTGACAGGCTTAAGTCAAGAAAGTGTTTGTATTAACCTGAGTAATGCTTCGTTGTATCTTAAAGATACACAGAATAATCACTTACTGCTATCTTACATTTTCATTAGATTTTCAAATTCATTCAATTTCTCTTCAAACACGTCTAATGCCTCTAAGATGGGAGCCTTCGAAGTCATATCCACGCCGGCTTTGTTTAATACTTCTATAGGAAAATCACTGCTGCCAGCTTTCAGAAAGTTTTTATACCGTTCTACAGCTGGACCTTTCTCCGTTAGAACTTGATTCGCCAAGGACGTCGCTGCTGCATAACCAGTCGCGTATTGATACACATAATAGCCCATATAGAAATGAGGGATACGCGCCCACTCAAAACCTATTTCCTCATCGATCGTCATGTTATCTCCAAAATACGTTTTATTTAAATCGTAATAGATATCTGTAAACCGTTCAGCTGTTAATGGTTCACCTTGCTGATCCAATTGATGGATTTGATGTTCAAATTCAGCAAACATTGTTTGGCGGAATACGGTTCCTCTAAATCCTTCCAAAAAGTGATTCAAAATATAAAGCCGTTCTTTTTCACTTTCGAGATTATTTAATAAATATTCACTTAACAATGCCTCATTACACGTCGAAGCCACTTCTGCCACGAAAATGGAATAATTTCCGTAACGGAAAGGCTGATTTTGATGTGTATAATAACTATGCACGGAGTGTCCCAGCTCATGAATCAGTGTATACAAATCATTTAGATTTCCTTGCCAGTTCATCAAAATAAAAGGCTGTGTCCCATATACACCGGAAGAATATGCACCGCTTCGTTTACCCTTATTTTCCATCACATCAATCCAACGGTTGTCAAAGCCTTCCTGGACGATCGAAACATATTCTTGCCCTAATGGCTCCAGACTTTTCAGGACAATATCTTTTGCTTCTTCATAAGTGAATGTCATATCAATATCTTTCACAAGCGGTGTATATAAGTCATACATATGCAATTCATCGACATCAAGCAGACGTTTGCGCAAATCCGCGTATCGATGTAATAACGGCAACTTCTCGTTAATGGCATCGACTAAATTATCATAAACAGACTCTGGAATTTTATTGCTGTCTAGCGCTGCTTGACGAGCAGAATCATACATCCGGGCTTTTGCATAAAAATTGTTTTTCTTCACATTTCCGTTCAACGTGGCTGCAAATGTATTTCTATAATTGCCGAAAGTGTCGTACATAGAATGAAAGGCCGCTTTTCGAACTTCCCTGTCCTTGGATTCCATAAATCCAATATAACGCCCGTGTGTCACATCCACTTCTTCCCCATTTTCGTTCAGGATACTAGGGAAAGTTAAATCAGCGTTATTTAACATGCCAAACACTTGCGAGCTATTGCTGAGTGCATCAGACGCTTCTGATAAAAGCACTTCCTCCTGTTCACTCAGGACATGCTTTCGCTGTCTGGAAATTTCATCTAATGTTTTTTTATAATGCTGCAATTCCGGTTTTTCTTGTAAAAATTCCTCCAAAGTTTCCTCATCCATCTGGATAATTTCCGGAACAATAAAACTCATCTGGCTGGAAAAATGCGTCAATAGGTTTTCTGCTTTTAAATTCAACGCCTGATAAAAATCGTTTGTTGTATCTTCATCACTTCGCATATGGGCATAAGTGAACAGCTTACCCAGCCGTTCAGACAAAGCATCCTGCAGCACGAACATGTTATACAAATCGGTTGCAGAATTTCCCAGTTTTCCTTGATATGCCGTTATTTGCGGCAAGGCTTCTTGTAAAGCGTTAAATTCTTCTTCCCACGCTTCATCTGTTGCAAAAATAGATTCTAAGTTCCAAGTCAATTCTTTTGGTATTTCTGAACGTTTTGGTACTTCTTTTGTCATATCTGTCATGATACATTTCATTCCTTTCATTACTTGTCTTCCCACTCCAGTATACATGATTGACGTTTAAATTTATAATAGAGAAACTATCCCTTTTTGTATAAGGCTTCTAAAATCAGCTCATCTCCTGTGAGCCCTCTTTCTATATTATTAAAAAATAAAACAGGACGACGTTTCATCCATCTCTGATGATCACATTTGGAGACAATTCCAAGCTGAGCCAGCTGTTCTATATATAACTTAATTGGATTATTAATCATTGAAGTGTGTAAGCGAGGAGTTTTAGAGAAGGGAGAAGAAGCCAAACAGTTATGAATTTCCCGTATAGTAAAAGATTTCCCTATCGCTAACGGATGCAGGAAATCAATAATAAATGTTGCTTGCCAATGCAATAGAGGTAGATTCATACGGTGTTGTGCTTTGTTCGGCAAAAAAATAATACTGGGCAACTGTTGTACATGCAGTTTTTTACTATATAACCACTTTCGAAATAATTTCTCTTTCCCATAAACAGGGCGACTATTTAACCGTATGTCTTGTTTGATTGGCAACCAGGACCGACATAATTGAGCCTGAGATAGTGGAGGCGGTTTAAACAAATACGTGAATGGCTTGTATTTTAAGGAGCTGTATGTAAAACGTGCAACAGCTCGCTGATGATGAGTGAAATAGATATCGGAAACAAGTAATAATTGCTGTTTTTGGGGACAATAATAGAAAAGTTGTGTTGGCATATGTGGAGCGAACTGATGGATAGCCTGGGAGGTAAATGAATCCATTTTCATCGTTTGTGAACCAATTTTTCGTAAGCGATTCGCGCCTAATATCCAAATAGGATAAATATTCGTTGCATGAAAACCATTCGATCTTTTCTGCAGTTTTTTTGCCTGAATTTTTGAGCATTGATATTCCATAGCAAAATATTTTTCACGAAACGAAAGCAATATATCGGGATATTGGTTGATTTTAGGGAGATATTGTTCTAGATGAGGGGAAAGGTTTTGCATGTAGAGCCAATGAAACAGTTGGAATTTTCCTAGTAAATGAGTTTTGGATTCTCCTTGCCTTTGGGAACAGGCTGAGATGCGTTGGTGAGCAAAATGAGGAATGACGTAATCGCCAGCTCGTAAAATCACTTGTTCTTTGCAACTCGGACAATAATACGTGTCTGATCGCAACTTCGGAATGTTGCTTTTCCTGATCAGTGCTGGAACAACGAACTTATTCTCTTTGGTAATAGCTTGAAGCATGCGTAAATCACAACCTTTATTTATTTTTTAATAAAAAAGTCTGGACAACCCCCGAATAGAAAAACGTTAACGAAAATCCTTTTCAGGACTGTCACAGACTTTTCATTCTTTTTAAATAGTGGCTGTAAAATAACTGCGCACATTTTCAAATACATTTTCGCTAAATATAATGTGACCATATTCAGCCAAGAGATGATACGTCACATCAGACTCATGACAGTATTCCAAAATCTGACTCAAGATATCATCATGTACTTCATATATTTGTGGAGATAATTCCACATAAAGATAATAATCTTCTTTATAGTAATAAAGGGCAGTGGATAATTCTGCTTCATAACTATCCTGGAAATAATGACTTAGTTGGATAACATCTTCTAAATTGTTAAACTTCGCTGTCATCCAAAGTGTTTCATCCTCACTTGTTTTTTCTTGCTCGGCTGTTTCATCTTCATTGGTTTTACCAAATTTTTCATCGAGGATGTTTTTTGCTTTCTCATCAATGGTAATATCTACCGTTTCATCTACGTCTTCAACAGAATCAACCGGCGTACCGCCTTTAGAGATTTGGGCTTTTGTTACAATAATTTCCAGTCCTTTTTCTAAAGCCTGCACTTGAATCCATAAAGGTCCTTCAACGGAAAAGTCCTCTTTATAATTTACTTCGTCCATCATTTGCCAAAATAATTGTTCGCTTCGTTCTCGATTATACCATATTTCTTCACGTTCAAAACCGCGATCTTCAATGTCCACATACGATATATAAAATTTAACAGTGTTTTCATTAATTCTTTCAATTTCCATTATGCTCTCTCCTTTCAATTAAATTCATTCCTTAAAGCAAAGCGTTTCATAGATAAAGTGGAGATGACTTCATCTAGTCCTATATGATATCATTTATTGAAATTTTTCATTCATCCTTTTTCTTTTCTTCTTTGTGGTTATTAATATACTATGGATGCCGCTACTTTTCAATTAATCACTATACGAAACTCTTTCTTATACTCTATTCTATCAGAGAATGCAGAAAAACCGTAAACAATTCATTTTGTCTACGGTTTCTGTTCTTGCTCTTTTTTAAATACGAGGAAATCAATTCACCATTTTCTGTGCTTCTCTTAATTGAAATGTTCGTACAGTTCTCGGTAAGAATCGTCGTATTTCATCTTCATTGTATCCTACCTGCAAACGTTTGTCGTCTAATATTATTGGTCTTCTTAACAAACCTGGATTTTTCTGAATCAACTCAAATAATTCTTTCAAAGGCAATTGATCAAGATTAACATCGAGTTTTTGAAAAACTTTCGAGCGTGTTGAAATAATCTCATCTGTTCCATCTTCTGTCATTCGTAAGATTTCTTTAATTTCATCTAAAGACAGCGGTTCGGAAAAAATGTTTCTTTCTTTGTAACTAATATCATGTTCTTCCAACCATGCCTTTGCTTTACGGCATGATGTGCAACTTGGCGAAGTATAGAGTGTTACCATAAAACTTCACTCCTCATTTCTACATATATATCTAGTATTAAACTTCCTGATTTAATCAGGATTCCCTGTTGGGCTCAACCCGTAGTCTTTACGGTGTCCATCCTGGTACGATACTTATTATATACCAGCATGTTATATAACTATGTGATAATAATCACATTCGGATCCATTTTTATACTTTTATCGAGCTTTTCTCGATCTCCAGCTTCTAAATGAACGAAATGTTCTTTCTGAAAATGGTTTTCCTCGTACCAATTAAAATGATTTTAATTAACTTACAAGTTAAATTATACTACATTTGTCAAGCAAAAGGTAGAGGTAAAATAAAAAAGTTACATTTTTTTTATACTTTTTCCGTAAACCTCTCTATATTCTCTTGTACAAGTGTTTTACCCTTTCTTTCATTTCATAAACATTTTATCTTTCCAATAAACACGCCTCTTACGTTCACAATTCAGACATAATTAGACATGTGCTGCTCCTCTTTCGTAAACAGCAGAAAGAATATTTCTATATAACTTGCTTTCGTAAAACAGCTATTATATGATTTTACGTGAGCTATATACATACAGATAAATACAAATCGTCATTTTTATTAATTTGGAGTGAGTATAATGGAAACAATTTTTTCCGGCATTCAACCAAGCGGTACCTTAACCCTTGGAAATTATTTAGGAGCTATCCAGCAGTTTGTTCAACTTCAGGAAAATTATGATTGTAATTTTTGCATTGTCGATCAACATGCCATTACAGTGCCGCAAGACTCGAGTATACTAAAAGAAAATATTCGTTCCTTGGCAGCCCTCTACATTGCTTCCGGCTTAGACCCTGAAAAAGTCACACTATTTATTCAATCAGAAGTACCGGCACATACAGAATTATCCTGGCTGCTGCAATCTGTTGCTTATATGGGTGAATTAGAAAGAATGACACAATTTAAGGATAAAGCAGAAGGCCGTTCGGCGGTTTCGTCTTCCTTGTTTACGTATCCTGCGCTCATGGCTGCGGACATTCTTTTATATGACACAGATATTGTTCCGGTTGGCGAAGACCAGACACAACATTTGGAATTTACCAGAAATCTAGCGGAGCGATTTAATACGCAGTTTGGTAAGACGTTCGTTGTTCCCGATATTAAAATACCTGACGTGGGGGCACGAATTATGTCTCTTAAAGAACCAACGAAAAAAATGAGTAAATCAGATGAAAATACCAAGAGTTTTATTTCTATGTTAGACACACCGAAACAAATGGAAAAAAAGATTAAAAGTGCCGTTACAGATTCAGAGGCTGTCGTCGCTTTTGATAAACTGAATAAACCAGGCGTTTCTAACTTGCTGACCATTTATGCCGCCTGCTGTAATCAAACAATCGAGGAAACGGGAGCGTATTTTAAAGACGCACGTTACGGCGACTTTAAAGCAGCAGTAGCTGAAGCAGTTGTAAATAAACTGGCACCTATACAAGAGAAATATGAAGCACTCATTCACTCAGAAGAATTAGATGACATTCTGGACAGAGGTGCGCAAAAGGCAAATCAAAAAGCGAACAGAGTACTGCAAAAAGCAAAACAAAAAATGGGTTTGTTGAGACGAGGATAAAATTGAAACGGACCTGACATGATGTAAGTATACATCGATTTAATAAAGGGAACACGCATCACCGGAATGAGCGTGTTCCCTTTTTCTTTTACAGCGAAGGATTCCTTGTAAATGCACACAATGAAACGATCAGTTATGAAGTTGCAAAACAAATATAGAAACGGCATTAAATACAAAACACCCCAATTGTTTTTAAAGTTCTGTAACAATTGGGGTGGAAAAACATTCGTACATTGGTTAACTTTGATATTTTTTGAAAACCAGACAAGCATTATGCCCGCCGAAACCGAAAGAATTACTTAACACGGTGTTTACGGTCTGCTTACGTGCTTCGTTCGGTACATAATCCAAATCCAATTCCGGATCAGGCGTTTCGTAATTGATGGTAGGAGGAATAATATCATCCTGAATAGCTTTCACTGAAATTAAAGCTTCTACTCCTCCAGCAGCACCTAGTAAATGGCCAGTCATCGATTTGGTAGACGACACAGCCATATGCTTGGCATGGTCGCCAAATACTGTTTTGATGCCCTGTGTTTCATATTTATCATTCAACCCTGTACTCGTTCCATGGGCGTTGATGTAATCAATTTCTTCTGTTGTTAAATCCGCATCCTGTAAGGCCGAATTCATGGCTCTGACAGCTCCAGCTCCTCCTTCTGCCGGTGCTGTAATATGATAGGCATCTGCTGAAGCACCGTACCCGACAATTTCAGCATAAATAGTAGCACCTCTTGCTTGAGCGGACTCCAGTGTTTCCAGCACTAAAATACCTGCGCCTTCGCCCATGACAAAGCCATCGCGATTTTGATCAAATGGCCGACTGGCTGTATTTGGATCCTCATTGAACGAAAGAGCTTTCATTGCTGAAAAACCTGCAAAAGCCATATTCGTAATCGGAGACTCTGTACCACCCGTAATAATATAATCCACATCTCCGCGTTGAACGGCTTTGTATGCATCGCCTATCGAATTCGAACCAGAAGCACAAGCTGTTACAGAGCAGGAATTTATTCCTTTCGCCCCTAATTGAATAGACACTTGTCCTGCTGCCATATCAGGAATAAGCATCGGGACGAAAAAAGGACTTACACGCCGGTACCCTTTGTCAATGAAACGACGCAATTGTTCCTCATACGTATCCATTCCTCCAATTCCACAGCCGATCCAGACGCCTACGCGTTCACTGTTGGAATCATCTATCGTTAAATTCGCATCTTCTACCGCCATTTTCGAAGCAGCAACTGCATATTGAGTAAATAAATCCATTTTTTTCTTTTCTTTTTTATCCATATATGGCAATGGATCAAAATCATTTACTTCAGCAGCTACATGGACTGGAAATTCGTCTTTATCCACTCTTGTAATATAATCAATTCCTGATTTACCCTGGGTAATATTATCCCACATGGTTTGTGCGTCATTACCTAATGAAGTAACAGAACCGACACCTGTAACCACAACTCGTCTTTCAACCATATCTGTTCCTCCTCCTATCGTACTCTTTACATTTTATATAGATTTTATTTACCCCAGCGAAGAGCTACTGCGCCCCATGTAAGCCCGCCGCCAAATCCGACTAATACGACAATATCTTCGTCTTTAATTTTTCCTTGCTGCAAAGATTCGGATAAAGCAATTGGAATAGAAGCAGAGCTGTTATTGCCGTACCACTGGATAACTTTTGCCATTTTATCTTCTGAAATTCCAATCCGTTCTCTTGCCGCATTCATAATCCGAATATTAGCTTGGTGCGGTACAAGGAAATCAACATCTTCTTTTTTCAGCCCTGCTTTCTCCACTACATTAGCTGTAGACTGCGGCATTTGTCTTACTGCAAATTTATATACTTCTCTGCCATTCATTTCAAGATAACCTGTCTCATTATTTTGAAATAACTCTTTTCCTCCAGATCCGTCAGCTCCAAGCTCAAAAGACAGAATACCCTTTTCTGGAGATACTTTTCCTAAAACAGCTGCTCCTGCCCCGTCCCCCAGAAGAACGCAAGTATTCCGATCTGACCAATTAATAATTTTAGACAATTTATCGACGCCGATTATTAAAATATTATCATAAGCACCTGTCTCAATATATTGCTGCGCTGTAATCATCGCGTACATAAAGCCGGCACAAGCTGCTCCTAAATCCATCGCAGCTGCTTTGGATGCTCCAAGTCTCTCCTGTAACATACACGAAACAGAAGGAAAGGGCGTGTCTGGTGTTACCGTTGCAACCAGTATTAAATCCAAATCTTCAGCTTTTGTTCCTGCATCCTTTAAAGCAGTAACAGCAGCTTTATAAGCCATATCTGACGTGTCCTCATCGTCTGTTGCTATTCTTCTTTCTTCAATTCCTGTTCTTGTTCGAATCCATTCATCTGTGGTGTCCACTATTTTTTCTAATTCTTTATTTGTAACAACGTTTTCTGGTGCGTAGTGTCCTGCTCCTAATACACCTACTCCCATTTTGACATCTCCTTTTATAAGAAACTTAATATCAATTATTATGACTTGGTATAAACTTTAAGCTATTTTTTGTTTACTTGCAAGAAAAAAAGTGCTTTTGACATTCCATTTGCTTCTTGTTGTTATGTTTTTACAGAATTCGCTACATAGACTTTGTATGTAAAAAGGCTTTTCTTTGCCGAGCATCTTTGATACAATTGAGAAGGAATAAATCGTGCTTATAAAAGTTATTAAATGAGGTGCAGAGAAGTGAGATTTCTTATAACAATCATTTGGGCATTACTTATTGGCAGTACATTAGGGTATGTTTTAGCCAGTATCGGAGAAGAAAGTTTTAGTTTATTACAATCCATTGTATATGGAGTTATTGTATTTATTATCATTCTTGGTTTGGACGCAGCGTTGAATAAACCGATGGATGAACGATAAATCTGTTGAATTATAACAATCGAGTGTACATTAAAATATATGTTAATTCGACACTTGGGCTCATAGCAGCAGCTTTTATTAGTAAACTTGGTATTCGCCGCTTTGGATAGCGAAACCTTTAGTTGCGCTTATGCAGGAAGAACATTTCGTACTTTCTTAACTGCCAAAAAAGCTTTTTCTATTCATTGACGTGAATTAGAAAAAGCTTTTTTGTTACTTCTTTAAATACATGAAATCTGTCATAAATGAATTTCTTTAATGCACAGTTCCTTTATTTAGCCGAAGATAATGTTTCTTTTATATTTCCCCCTTGTTCCCGTCACACAATAAAAGCTGGAGACATTTACAAGTAAATTGTGATAAACTTAAAATAGATTAAATAAAGGATGATCAATCAATGAAAAATAACGTTATGCAAGAATTTTTAAAGCAGTTCACTATTTTTAAAAACTTGTCTCCCAGTGAAATGGAGCCAATTATTGATATCGCTAACTCTAGGAAGTATAAGCCGGGGAAAATAGTATTTATGCAGCATGAACCTATTACAGATGTGTTTTTTATTCAAAGCGGTAAAGTGAAAATATATAAAACAGACTACGATGGGCGAGAACAGCTTTTTCGAGTATTACAACAAGATGATATGTTCCCTCACCAAGGATTCTTCCGAAAAGGAAATTATCCAGCACATGCTGAGATCATGGAAGAAACTGTCTTAGTAAATATTCCTATCTTGTCCTTCGAAAATTTTTTGCTGACTAATCCTCAAATTTGTATTAAAATGTTTGAAGTTTTAGGAGAAATCATTGTTGATTTACAAAATCGGCTGGAAGAAAAAATATTGTACAGTGTCTACGATCAAATCGTACTGCTTCTCTTACGTCTGGCGAGAGATAATGGAGAATTAATGGCAGATAACATTTACCGGCTTTCCATCAGTTTAACGAATGGTGAATTAGCCAATATGATTGGATCAAGCCGGGAAACAGTGAGTCGAACGTTAACAAAGTTAAAAAATCAAGAACTTATAAGTCAAGACATTCACGGGTTCCTTATGATATATTACGATCAGTTGGAAGCGTCCATTTTCACTTGAAAGATGGACACTTCTATCCTTTATCCACCACTCACAGGAGGTACAAACGCCACAACGTCTCCTTTTTTCAAAATCGTATTTTTTTCAGCGTACTCTTCATTCACTGCAACCATCGCCTGGTCCAGTAAATTATCTGCGCCATAAGCAGCTAAATGTTTATGTCTTAAATCATCTATGGTTATGTTCTCTTCCTGTATGTCCAAGGTTGAAGCACCAACTTTATCTTTTAACCCGGCAAACAGCAGTACTTGTATCATTCCTCTGCCTCCTCCATTATCTTTTCGTTTTTATAAGCGATTTGTTCTTTTTGGTCGCCTATCCACTTGGTTCCGTCTTCCCAATGCTCTTTTTTCCAGATGGGAACAATTTCTTTAATACGTTCAATCGCATATCGGCTTGCTTGAAAAGCTTCATCACGGTGGGGACTGGAAATCGCAATTGCTACAGCCGTTTCTGAAATTTCCAACCGGCCAATTCGATGGGCAATCGAAGCTCTTGCTTCAGGCCATTTAAGCTGAATCTCGTTGCCAATGCGTTCCAGCTGTTTAACCGCCATGGGGACATAAGCTTCGTATTCCAAATATAAAGTGCGCTTTCCTTTTGTATATTCCCTGGCAATTCCTATAAAAGTACTAATGGCACCTGCTTCCGGACGAACAACAGCTTTTATACAGTCATTGATTTCTACAGGATCTGCTGTAATCCAAAATTTTTGCAACATACCCCTCATTTCTATTCAAATGCAACTCAATTTATTTCATTCACACCGTATTTTGACAGTTCATTATCACATGTATCTAATGGATAAATGGTCGTTTCACCAACTTCCAATAGAGCATTTCTTCATTGCAATTTTGCAACAGGAAAGCTGTATAGCAACTTATTTGTCAAAAAGAAAGCAGTTACATTATTCTCTGTGTAAATAAAAGGCTGATTCTTTTTTGAATCAACCTTTCATCTATCATTTATTAGTCCGGGATTCCCAAGGCAATTTTTGCATAACGAGACATTTTATCTTTGCCCCAAGGCGGGTCCCATACAATATCGACGTTGACTTCTTCTGCTTCAGGAATGTCAGCGAGAACACCTTTCACATCTGACTCAATATGACCAGCCAGCGGGCACCCCATTGAAGTCAGGGTCATTGTGACAGTACACAAACCATCATCTGATAAATCAACACCGTATACTAAACCTAAATTAACAATATCGATACCTAATTCAGGGTCAATGACATTTTCTAAAGCACCAATAAGATTCTCCTTTGTTGCTTCATCCATGTGGTCTACCTCCTTCAATCCTTTCTATTTCTATTTAACCACATAACCTGCCTTGTTGACAATTAAATTACACAAAAGAGTTGAACCAATTTGCAGCTTCATGCATCGCTAAACGACTAACATGATGTGCCCGGCCCGGCTCACTTACTAACTTAATATACTCAGGCTGGTTTGCCACCTCTTGGAAAGCTTGATAAATTTTAGGACTGTCATCATATGGTACGACATTATCTTCTTCTCCATGCCAAATCAGTAAGGGGCGTTCATTCAATTTGTGGAGTTGTTTTGATAAATCGTAAAACCGTAATTTTCGGTACACCTCTTTTTCTTGATTCTTTGATATTTTTTCGTCATGATGCTTATTGTAATAATCAATAAGAGAACTGGCATAATCCGTCATGTAAGCAGTTCCCATAAGTGAAGCACCTGTTTTAATCCAATCATACTTCGCCAGCGCACCGTATGTTGTAATGGCCCCCATACTGGTACCGCCAACTCCTATACGATTTTCTACCGTTTGATTTTGTTGTATAAGATGGGCTGTGATTGTAGGGATTTCGTCAATATTTTGCGTCACTGTATCCCAAAAAGCAAGATCTGATTCTGCAGCCGACAGATTTTGACTTCTTTCTCCATGGTTTGGGCTATCAGGCAGAACCACACGTATTCCCTTTTCTGCTATCATATACGCTAACGTTAAACTGCTGATTTTCTCTCCATTATACCCATGATAATAAATGACAGTCGGCAAAGCTTGTTCATGGAAACCTTCTTGAACTGCATGTAAGACTGGTATATCTCCTATTTGTTCTTTTATTAATTGTATCATTTCCTGATTCCTTCCTTCTTTGTATAAGCCTATTATGAATGAATGATAATTCACTTGTAAACTTATTTCCCTTCTCAGACAATTAAACTAGAGAAATAATACTTTTTTTGCTAAACTATCATTAATGAGGTGATTAATTGACAAAACAACATTTGATTGCTCTTGATTTAGATGGTACGCTGCTCACGGATAATAAAACCATTTCAGATAACTCTAAAGTGATGATTCGTTCTCTGATAGATCAGGGACATATCGTCGTCATTGCTACGGGGCGTTCGAAGCGTGTCACCATGAACTATTATCATGAACTGGGTTTAAAAACACCAGTAGTTAACTCAAATGGAGCTTTTATGCACCATCCTTTTGATAAGAACTGGAAGACACAACATCTCCCGTTAACTTTTGACACTGCTATGGAAATCGTTGAAACTTCGAAGCATTTCCAATCCAAAAATATTTTAGCCAACGTTCAAGATAATATTTATTTAGACACGTACGATGAAGCGATAGCCAACTTTTACGGTTTCACTCAAACCAATGATGAGTTTATCGTAGGAGATATGAAAGATTCCCTAAAAGATGAACCAACAGGTATGCTATTATATCCTGACGAAAGATATTTACCTGAGCTAACTGAAAAGTTGAATCAACTGCAAACGGAAATGGTTGATCACAGGAATTGGGGCGCCCCTTTCCATGTCATTGAAGTATTAAATATTGGCGCTAATAAAGGAGAGGCCATCAAACAGCTGGCTGATCAATACAACATTCCGAATGAACGAGTCATAGCCTTTGGCGATGGCGGTAATGATTTGGAAATGATTGATTACGCAGGTGTTGGCGTAGCAATGGAGAACGCAGTAGAGGATTTAAAAAACCTCGCTTCTTATCATACAGCTACGAATGAAGCACATGGGGTCGCAGATTTCTTAGCGGATTATTTCAAATTGAAAGATTCCATTTTATCTTGAAAGTGAATGCCTGCTTCAGGCAGTTCACTTTTTTACATTTTTATTAAAAAGAGAACGATTCATACAACAGACTACGATGGTCTTTTAACACAATCTATGATAAATTAACGGTATATGAGTACAAAAATAGGAGGATTACATATGGGAGTAAGACCTGAAAATACACCGAATCCAAATGCAATAAAATTTACCACTGATAAAATGATTTTCGAAGGGAACGATAGCGTTTCTGTGATGCCTGGTGATGAAAGCGAGCATGCTATCTTAAATGATTTAATGCAGCTTGACGGAGTAGACAACGTTTTTGGTTATCAGCATTTCATTACGGTCAACAAGCAGTTCAGTGTTGAATGGGACGATATTATGGACCAGATATTAGCAATATTTGAAAAACATGGATACCAGTAAATCCGCACTTTTTTCTGCACTTAGCCTGAGTTGCTAAGTGTTTTTTTAACGATAGCGATTTTTAATTTTGGATGCTTGTTAAGATAGAAGAGAAAAAGAATTTTTGTTTGCATGAATAAAACAGTAACGCATGTCTTGATACTCTGACCAGTGAAGGAGCAAGCCGCTACACATGTGCCGCTTGACCTGTAATGTCTTTAGCGTATCTGACTTTAAAATGCTTGATTGATTTCTTTTAACGAGACAATAGTCACGAGAACTGTTATACAACCCGCTGAGAAGGATGAGTAAAATGCCTAGAACTCTTGTTCATTTCGCTTTTTTGTCACTATTTTTAACCGGAGTGACTGGTCTATGGATGCGATTAGTTTCATTTGAACCTGGATTATTATTTACAGCCTACGATTTTTTACTGCATGCACACTCACATATCGCCATTTTAGGATGGACATTTATTGCTGTCTATTGCATTTTTCTTTATTTAGTATGGAACAGTTTAAAACAAAAAAAACAAGCTATCCTAATCGGAATTCTTACTATCATTATTTCTATTTTAATGTTTGGCGCTTTTTTGGTTCAAGGGTATGCTTTATTTTCGATTATTTTTTCGGTTTTACATATTTTTATGGAATATTGGCTGGCTATTTTTATGTATCAAACTATACAACGTCATAAATATATTCCGAAACTTAGTGCACTTTTTTTAAAGGGGGCAATCTCATCCTTAGTGCTCTCGACTATTGGTCCTTTTCTGCTCGGTGCTCTTGCAAGTAATGGATTAAAAGAATCTGCTTATTTCGATATGTCTATTTATTTTTATTTGCACTTCCAATACAATGGTTGGCTCTACCTTGCTTTAATCGGTTTGTTTATTTGGATCCTCCATAATAAAAATATTTTAGTAAAACGTGGCCTCCTGACAAGCAGTTTTTGGATATACATACTTACCTTAGCACCTGCTTATCTGTTATCCATTTTGTGGTTTGATTTAGGAGACATTGGTTCCGTTTTTTCTATCGTTGGAGCTGCAGGACAATTTTGGGCCATTCTCTTACTGGTTCTATCTATTTGGAAGTTAAAACCGTCTTTAAAAAATGTGTTCAGCTCGCATATACTGCTTTCTTTACTCTTTGTATTTCTGTTGCTTGTGGTAAAGAATATCAGTGAATTCGGCTTGTTATATGAACCTTTCGCTTCTTTCATATTCGATACCAGAACGATTGTAATTGGTTATTTACATTTAACATTACTCGGTTTTATCACCCTGTTCTTACTGACACAATTACAAATGATGGGAGCACTTGACGAATCAAGAAATAGTATCTTATACGGTATCGGCATATTTATGACAGGCTTTGTATTAAATGAATTTATCCTTTTTATTTCGGGAATGATGGCATGGCTGAACAGCCAACTTCTATTCGAAAAAGAAGCGTTATTGATTGCAAGTTTATTATTAGTTTTGGGTCTGGTCCTTATTTGGGCTGGCTCTGTAACCAAGAAGAAACAGCGGCTAAAATAAATGCAATGTACAGCACCATGGTGTAAAAATAAAAGCGAATTGCTCTCTCGTCCTCGCCTAAACTGATGACTGAGCAATTCGCTTTTAAGTTGCATGAAAACAGCATGTATACCAACTACTGAAATACTTCTTACTGTTTGAGAAACAATTCAGTTCTTAGCTACTTTTCCGCATTCTTTTCTCGTTTATTTTGTTTCACTTTTAAACCGATAACCCCAACTACAAATAATAATAAAACACCTGCGACAAATCCGATAAAGATCCAGTTGAAGCCTTGGTCTTTCTCTACGATATATACTTCCTGCGACTCTCTCTCCAACCCGACAGAAAGTTTACCGTTTTCCTGTTGTCTGACCGTATCATCTTGAAGCAATCCTTTTAATTGAACATCTTCTCCCAGGCCATCGATGTCAATAACTCGCGATTCATCATCGTTATTAATACCGACATAAACATCTTCTCCTTCATAGGAGCGTTTGAATAAACTAAAACCTTCATCTGAATCTAACAGCTCTATATCGCCTTTTCTCAGAGGAGCGAATTCATCCCGAACAGCTGCCATTTTTGAAAACTGGTCTTCTAAATCCGGGTTCGAACTGGTAAAATCAGCAAGATACTGATTTTCAGGATAACCAGGACCATACATCGGAATTTCAGACCCTTGATAAATCATAGGGACTCCAGGGGTGAAATACAAATAAGCTAATGCTAAATCCCAGGTTGTTTCCGCTGTTCTGCCATGATCAGCAAAATTGTTCGAAAAACGAGGTGTGGTTATCGTATCGACGTACAATAAGCTTTTATCGTTATCGGACGATTCCCAGGTTTCGTATAAATCGGATATCGGCTGATCAGGCTTGGTTAACGTATCATTAAATGCTTCTAACATATCGATGTTACTGACCGCGTCAATTGCTTCGATATCCTGTAAGTCATCCATATCTTCTTTCTCATCCAAGGACGTTGCCAGAATATAAAATTCAGGATTATCTTTTTTCCATTTTTCTGTTAAGCTCGTTAAAAAATCTGTATCCATTTGTTCCGCACCATGGATGTTATACCCATCGATATCGGCTTCCTCTTTCCAAAAATCAGCGATTTTCTTAATATACTCTTGCACTTCTTGTTTCGAATCATCAAATGCCTTCGCTTCATCAAGCCATTCTGTAGCTGGAACGGTTTCTTCCTCTACTTCTTCAAACCAGGAAGAATGTTCTTCTACCAAAGGACTTGTCTCAGCAACATAATGCAGATCCATTTCCAAAATGACTCGTATATCTTTATCATGCGCTTCTTCAATCAATGTGTGCAAATCATCCATATCCCCAAATTCTTCTTCAACTGAAAAATAATCTTCAACCAAATACCCATGATAGCTCTTTTCTTTATTTTCCATAATTGGCGAAATAGAAATGGAGGTAAATCCGGCCTCTTCTATATCTTCCAAGCGATCCGTAATTCCTTGGATATCCCCCCCATTGTATGTATAAGGGTCGTCGGTATCCACTTGCTCACTGGGCGCTTGTCGTCCATTATTATAGCGGTCTACTAAAATATTGTACACAACCTCATCCTCGATGGATCTTTCCTCCCCGCTTTCATCTTGCGCTGTAGATATATTAGGGACCGAAAAGATAGACAGCAACATTCCTAGTCCAAAAATAATAGAAATCCTTTTTTTCATTTGTATTCCATCTCTTTCTACTCAATATTTTCAGAAGTGTCGTGAAACATGGGAAAAGCTATCCGAATAACGGATAGCTTTTCTTACGGTAATATTCCTAGTGGCAAACGACCAAACCCAAGAGCAATTGCAATGATTGCAGCAATAACAAATTGAATCCACCAGCTTTTCGCTGATTTTTCTTTACTGTTTTTAACTAAAATCATTTCAATGGAAACGATAGTCCATATTCCAGCTAATACTTTAATAATGACCTCTCCGCTGAGACCAAAATTAAAGTACTCTCCAAACAAGCTTCCGCCACTGTATAAGATAAGCAAATAATCTAGACGCACAATCATATGAAGTATTTTGCCGGGTTTTTGACTTCCTCTTTGATACATGGAAGATGCAATAAAAAGTAAAATAAACGCAATCACCCATGCTGTTATGTGTAAATGTGCCATTAAAAAGCTCCCTTCTTTCCGTTTTCATCATCATTTCTTTTCATCCTTGTGCATTATAACATGTACGATTCACAATATATAGTAAACACTATTTTTTCAAATTGAACTGATTTTTTAACCATTTATTGCTATACTTAAGAAAACAGATGAATTATTCCCGTTATCATCTTATTTTCATAGTAAAAAGGAATACTTAAAGTGTTATACAGGAGGATTTTTATGAATAAAAAAGTATTAGTCGTCAACCGTTTGGAAAAAGAAGCATTGGACGAACTGCAGCAGGAAGCGGATACAAATGTTTTTATCGGAGATGCGTCCTTGGAAAATCCTGAATTTTTAGAAGCACTGCAAGATGCAGAGGGGATTACTGGTCTTGGTCTGCCTGTAAATAAAGAACTTTTACAAGCAGCACCTCAGTTAAAAATCGTTAGTAATGTTTCTGTAGGACATAATAATCTTGATTTAGAAGAAATGACTAAACGTGGCGTAATGGCAACAAATACCCCTGATGTCTTAAATGACACTGTGGCAGATTTAGCTTTTTCACTCATCTTAGCTACTTCAAGACGCATTCCTGAAATGGATCAATACGTGAAAACTGGTAAATGGCAAGAAGATTTGCCTGCTGAACTGTATGGCTGGGACGTGCACCATAAAACTCTCGGCATCATTGGAATGGGAAGAATTGGCGAAGAAATTGCTCACCGTGCTCACCATGGTTTTCATATGGACATCCTTTACCATACAAGATCCAAAAAACCAGCTGCGGAAGAAAAATTCGGGGCAACATACTGCTCTTTAGATGATTTGTTACAAAAAGCGGACTTTGTTGTTCTAATGATCCCTCTCACACCCTCTACAAAAGGGATGATTGGAGAACGAGAATTTTCATTAATGAAAGAAACGAGTATTTTTATTAACGTATCCAGAGGTCAAAATGTAGTAGAGGAAGATTTAATCGCCGCTTTACAAAATGGTGAAATTCGTGCTGCCGGATTAGACGTCTTTGATCCAGAACCTGTTGTTCAGGATAATCCGCTCCTGAACATGCATAATGTGGTAGTTACCCCTCACGTTGGATCTTCAACATATGCAACAGAATTAAAAATGTCCAAGCTTGCTGTAAAAAATCTATTAATAGGCTTGCGCGGAGAAAAACCTGGTGAATTATTGAATGAAGAAGTATGGGAAAGATAATCACGCCGCTTAAGCCAGCTTTTTTCTATAACTGCAGTTAAAAACGGAGAGCTCTTTAAAAAGCTCTCCGTTTTTAGTTCATATGGTTGAATCACCTATTTTAAACTCTACCATTTGGCGTTGTAGTTATACTTTTAATGAGTTTTTTTACTTTACTTATTCTGCAAACATACTTATCTTTGAAAACTTTCGAAAAAGTAGGCGGAAGCTCTCTGCATTATTCCAATTCTTGTGATTCCTTTTCTAATTGCGTCAGTCTTTCTCTAATTTTTTCATTTGGTTCTTGAAGCTGTTGTTTCAAGATAATAAAAATCTCAAAAACCATCACACAAAGTCCGATGACAAATAAGACGGTCATGCTGTTCATGGAATCCCTCCCTAACCAAAATTATTCTTAATTTGTCTTTTTTTATTTGGTTATCTATATCCTTTTCGAAGAAATTTAAACCATTTTGGAATAGGGTAAGTGACTATAAACTGCTGCAACCCTAACATCAGCTTTTGGTTTTATAGGATTGGGCTAATGAAAAACCTCGTCCTAATACTTCAGATGCATTTAAAAAGACGACAAATGATGCTGGATCTTTCTCTTGTAATAATTTTTTAATGTAAATAGCTTCCGGCTGCTCGACGACACACAGCAGCATTGTCTTTTCCGTATTGCTGAACCCACCAATTGTATTTACTTTCGTAATGCCCCGGTTAACCTCTCCCTGAATAACCTGATTGATTTCTTGTTCTTTCTCTGTGAAAATCAAGATCAGTTTCGAATCAGAAGATTGTAATTGAACAAAGTCAATGACTTTACTGGATACAAAGATAGCCATCATCGCAAACAACGCAAGTTCTAAGTCAAATACGAATGCGGAGGCCACTACGACACATCCATCCGCCAACAATTGAGAATAGCCGCTCGATAGCCCCGTATATTTTTTAATCATTTGACCGACCGTAGCAAGTCCTCCTGTCGATCCTCCTCCGCGATATACGGTTCCTAGGCCAACACCTAGCATGATACCCCCGTAAATCGCTGCAAGCAGCGGGTTATCAATTGCAAATGGCATACCTTCTGTCAGCCAAATAACTAAGGGCACAAATACGGTTCCTACAATTGATTTCAAACTGAAACTCCTGCCTAAAGTGACATATCCGATGATAAAAATCGGTATATTAAACAGCCATTGCACATATGCAGGGTTCCAAGCGTACAATTCAAACAAGATGGTACTAATACCAGAAACTCCACCTGCTGCCAGTCGCGCTGGTAATAAAAACATGTTAAATGCCAGACCAACAAAGGTAGCGCCAATAACCATTGAGGCATAATCACGAAATACTGATTGTTTTGAAGTCAATGTTTTCACTTCCTTTTCCTCCCCTTATCACAAGAGAAAAGTTCCGACTGGTCTCTATCTCCGTCGGAACTTTCCCTGAATTTTGAATCAGAAAAAACAGCTGTCTTATCCTATGCCTTAACCTGCAACGAAACATCTTCGTGGGTTCTTAACGTTGCATTACTGTATAACAAAAATCAGTATAACATATCCATCTCTTTTTGTAAGACAAAAATCAAATTGAAGTGCTTTTTAAGTACATTTGAGCCTATGAGTCAAACATTTAATTTACCATAAAACGAGTTTGACTGACCCCTTCTTTTGATTTTGTAACGTGCAGCATCGCAGGAAAGATAGACTTCAAATCTTGCACATGCGAAATAACACCAATCATACGTCCCGTTTTTTGAATTTCAATGAGCGCGTCAATCGATTTATATAAAGACTCTTCATCCAATGAGCCGAACCCTTCATCAATAAACATCGTTTCAATAGAAATATTGCCTTGGTGACTCTGAATGACATCTGACATCCCTAAAGCCAAACAAAGCGAAGCAATAAACTTCTCTCCACCAGATAACGTCTTTACATCACGAGTTTGCCCGGTATATCCGTCAAAGACGTCAATAGTTAAACCACTTTGTTTTCCATAAGCTTCTTGTTTTTCACTGCGCAACAAATAAAACTGTCCGTTCATTAATTGTTTGAAACGTTCGTTCGCAGCATAGATGATTTGATCCAAATAATCAATTTGCAAATAGCGTTCGAAAGATATTTTTTTTGCATTTTGTCCTCGAATCATATCATATACTTCTATCCATTTCACAACGTCTTTTTCAAGTGCTGCAGAAGCTGTTTCTGTATCTTTTATATCTTTCATTAGCTGATGGAGATTTTTCAATACTGATTTGATTTGTTCCCATTTTTTTAATGCTCTTTCGTACATTTCTTTACTTTCTTGCAAGGCATTCTCAACAGCTTTAACATCTATTCTTTCTTTGCTTTCCAAAGTCGTTGTCAATTCTTTTATTTGTTCCTCTAAAGTTGCTGTTTTCTTTTGATACTGCATAAGCTCTTCTTTTCGCTTATCAAATTCTTCCGTACTCATTTTAGCAGCTTCATACACTTCGGCAGATGTAAATTGAGCTTTTTGTAATTCCTGTTGAAATGTTTGTTTCGCTTGTTCGGCGTTTGCTTGGATTTTGCTTTGCTGTTCTTTTGTATGATAGAGCGTTGTCTCTGCTTTTGTAACCGCAGCCTCTTTTTCTTTTAATTGCTTTTCAGCAAGCCGCCAAGCTTCTTCTTCTTCTTGAGCTATCTTCTTCATGTTGTTGATGGTTTGTTCCAACTCGTTTATATCTTGCAGCTCTTTGGGAACCCGATTCCATTTCTCTTCATAAGCAGCTTGACGCCGTGTATACTCCTCATGTTGTTTATAGTAAGTTTGAATCAAATCTTCTTTCTCTTTCATTTGTTTTTCCAGCTGCTGTTCGAGCTGCTCCACATTTTCCTTCTCTTTGTTTCGCGTCGTTTGAACGTTTTTTATTTTTTCTATCTGTTGCCGAACTTCTGTACCTTGCTCGAAAACAGCTTCTAACGTTCGTGCAGTTACTGCTGTATTTAAATTTTCTTCTGCTAATGCTTCGTTTGCTTGTTTATACTGGTTTTGACTGCTTGCATAATCGGATTGCGTTAGCGTGAAGTGTTTAAAGCGTTCATTTGTTTCCTGCTTTAAATTTTCTAGTGCTTCTTTCGTAACAGCCCCCTCTGTTTTTGTTGCAAGATAGGGATGATGGTCACTTCCACAAACAGGACAAGATTCTCCAACTGATAACTGTTCAGCAAGCACAACCGCTTGATGATTTAACCAGATGGCTTCTTTTTCTTTATATTGGATTTCGATTTCCTTATAATGCTTTTCAGCAGTTTTCATGTGCTGCTGTGTTTTCTCCATTGCTTCCTTTGTATCCAAAACTTTTTTAATTGCTTTATACTGATTTTGCAAATTCAAAACTTTTTGCTGCTTTTCCGGAAGACTGTCCACTAAAGATTCTTGCTGCTTGATGGTTTCTTTTTTTTCTTTCATCATCTGCTGCGCTGCGGTTATTTCTTCTGTTAGCTTTTGCATATGTTGAGACGTTGTTTTTAAAGCAGCCGCTTCGGTATTTATCCTTTTTTTCATTGTTTCTATTTCTTGAACAATGGGCAAGTATTCTTCATATTGTTTGATACTCAATTGGCGGTCTGCCCGTTCTGTTTCTTTAGCCTTCAACATATCGTACTGTTTTTCTGCTTCATCATACTGCTGTTTAGCTTGTTGCACTGTTTGCTGTACTCGACTTAATTGATTCGCGTTATCTTTTAATTCTTTTTGACGTTCACGGACCTGTTCTTCGTAAGGACGTATTTGATTTGCCTTTTCTGCCTGTTGCAAATGGGTTTCATACGTTTTAAACTTCTCTGCTTGTTGAAGCATCTCTTTGTATTCCTTTTTATACGAATCCAATTCGACGAACTTGTCGTTCAACGTTTTCGCTTTTCGGTACTCCTCTTGCTTTTTGTTATAAGCCTGCGATGCTTGGTGATAATTTATTTCGATTTCTTGATTTTTCTTCTGAAAATAGACTTGCTCGTCTTCTAATGCTTTGATTACTTGGAGAGCAGAAGGAGAATCATATTGTAAAACCTCATAGATAGCAGAGTCTTCCCGCTTTGGCAGCTGATTTTCAATCGATTCTATGTAATAGGATAAGCGTTGTTTCGACGCATTCAGTTCTTCTTTCTTTGTATCAATTTTTTCTTTCATGTTCTGATGCATTGCTTGATAGCGTTCTGTTTCAAATAACCGTCGCAGTATAGCTTCTTTATTTTCGGTATCTGATGTTAAAAGCTTTCGGAATTCCCCTTGTGGCAACATAATTATTTGTTTAAACTGATTTTCGGTTAACCCGACGAGCTCTTCCACCTTTTGATTCACTTCTGTGTTGATTTGTCGATCAACTATCGAGATAAATCCGTTATCTGTCCACTCATACAACTCATTTTTATCCCCTGTTTTTGATTTGTTTCCTGCTTTTTGATGAGCTAATTGCCGGAAAACGCGATAGGTTCGATTCTTTAATTGAAAAGTAAAATCTACAGAAGTGTGCATCTCATCTGTTGCAAAATGACTGCGCAGCATTTGACTGTTCTCGCGGTCAGCCCCGCTGGCACTCCCGTATAAAGCGAAACAAATAGCATCAAATATAGTCGTTTTCCCAGCACCTGTATTTCCTGAAATTACAAACAAGCGATTGCCATTCAAATCGTTAAAATCAATCTCTTCCTTCTCTTTATAGGCACCAAATGCTGTCATTACTATTTTTATTGGTTTCATGTCACATCTACCTCTTTTTTATTTAAGTCCTACCTCTCCTGTTCCTCTTTTAACAAATCAGCTAACACTTCCTGAAAAATCTGCTCCGTTTTCTCATCAGGTTCTATCCCTTTTATTTCTTTATAAAATCCTTCGAATAGTTCTTGTTGAGACAATTGTTGCTTTGACTTGCTAATCGCACCGCTTTCTTGATGGTTGTTCAGCACTGCATCAAGTTTTCTTTCTACATGCATCACATTCGGAAAAACACTGCGAATTTTTTCCATTGGTGATAAAACAGGTGTTTCATCAAGCAATGTGACGAAAACGTAATCATCGCTTCTCTCCAGCCTTAGTATATCTGCTAACAACCCTTCTACATGACGTAAATCCCGCGTTGGAGAAAACAACCTTTTTTCTATATTCACTTCTCCATCGCCAGCTAAGTCGACCACATAGTAACCTTTTTGATGGCCCGCTTCTGACAACGAATATTTTAAAAGTGATCCGGCATACCGAATATGGTGGTGTAAAACATAATGTGCCTGGTGGAGATGACCTAAGGCGACATAATCAAAAGCCGCAAATAAATGTGCATCGACTTGTTCAGCTCCTCCAATGGCTAAAGGACGTTCCGATTCACTAGTATTTTCTTCCACTTCTCCAGAAGGCGTGACAAATGCATGGCCCATGTATACATGCCGTGTATTAGTTGCTTTTTTCTGTTCAATATGTTCGACAATAGCTTCAGTCGCTTGTTGATGTGACTTTATCGATCCATCCTGAAACAGATAAGCCACCTTAGCCGGGTCGCTATAAGGAACTAAATGAAAATGAACGTCACCAGCTTCATCTTCCAGAATAACTTCTTCTATTTCTTGCTTCATTTCGCCAGCTATATAAAATCCTTGCTGCTGCATCATACTGCTCCCGAAATGTAATCGGCTCGGGCTGTCGTGGTTCCCCGCTATCGCCAAAACTGGTATATTCAATTTCAATACAATCTCATCCAACGTTTGGTTCAACAGAGTCACCGCTTCTGTTGGCGGAATCGCTCTATCATATAAATCCCCGGCAATCAGTACGGCATCCGGCTGTTCTTTTTTTATTTCTTCTATAAAAGCGGCTAGTACATCTGCCTGATCTTCTGTCATATAGACTCCTTGTACCAGTTTACCTAAATGCCAATCTGCTGTATGAAATATCCTCATCTTCTGCTCCTTTTCAATGTTTTTTAAATTTGAAACAACCTGTCATTTCTTCTGTTTTGCAGGAAATAACGTATAGGACCATGACCAAATGAAATCAATGGCGAACACTATTCCCCAAATCATTGACCCATTATATAATGCTTCACTTCTGTATGGAGTTAATCTTAGGTCTTCTGTGCCTACCCAATCCCAGTCTGTCAAATAGGGAATCATCGCATGAAAACTTCCTGTACCGTCCAACCAAAAACCAATTTGAACTGTTAAAAAAATAATCGTATGAATCAGTGAAGAAATACGAAACTTTTTAGCAATATATGCTGGATTTTGTTGTTTGGCAATCAGCCGTCTATCCTTATCAGACAGCATATCAATCTGACGCCAGCCCCCTATTTTCCATCGCATCCATCGATCTAATTTCAAAAAATCAACAATGCCAAATGTACACGCGTAAAGTAGAAAAATAATAATA
>Ga0079226_10000346_pt1 | contig 32038 bp, 35 predicted proteins | sample Poulit2014_FD_76345 | JGI IMG/M metagenome (GOLD analysis project Ga0079226, IMG submission 76345) | Agricultural soil microbial communities from Georgia to study Nitrogen management - Poultry litter 2014 | ecosystem: Environmental > Terrestrial > Soil > Agricultural land | place: USA: Georgia...
TTTTACTTATATGGTCAAATTCAGGGCTTCCTAGAAGTATTTATGCTATAGCTCTTATAGTAAATGCAGGTCTTGTAGGTGGCGTTAGATTTATATCAAGGGCAAGTAAAAATATAAAACTTACAGATAAAAAATGCAATAATTACAAAAAAACTATGATAATAGGCGCTGGAGAAGCAGGTGTATTAGTTGTAAAAGAATTAGCGAAACACGCTGAAATTGCATCAGTACCAGTAGCTTTTATAGATGATGATGAAGGAAAAATCGGTAAAAATATTATAGGTATACCAGTAGTTGGCAGTAGAAAAGATATTCCTGAAGCAGTAGAAACTTTAGAAATTGATGAAATAATAGTAGCTATGCCATCTATCAGTACGGAAAATCAACAGGAGATATTAAATATCTGTAATAAAACTTCAGCTAAGGTAAAGATGATTCCAGGCTATTATGAGTTTATAGACGATAAGGTTGATTTAAAACAAATTAGAGATGTACAAATTGAGGACTTATTGGGAAGAGATGAAGTACATCTTGATCAAAAAGTTTTAAAGACATTTTTAAAGGACAAAGTAATTTTAGTAACAGGAGCAGGAGGCTCAATAGGTTCAGAGCTATGTAGACAGATTATAAAATACAATCCTAAGCTTTTAGTTATGTTAGATATATATGAAAATACAATATATGATATACAAAATGAAATACTTAGAAATGACCCTAATGCGAAGATAGAAGTAATAATCGACACCATTAGAGATAAAGAGAGAATGGATATATTATTTAATAAATATAGACCTAATATAGTATTTCATGCAGCAGCTCATAAACATGTTCCATTAATGGAGGATTCTCCTGTTTCAGCAGTAAAGAATAATGTGTTTGGAACTTTAAATTTAGTTAGATGTGCAGATAAATACGGAGTGGAAAAACTTGTAAATATCTCAACAGATAAAGCAGTAAATCCAACATCTGTAATGGGTTGTACAAAGAGAGTTTGTGAGATAATAATTCAAACTATGAACCAAAAATCAAAAACTGATTTTGTGGCAGTAAGATTTGGAAATGTCTTAGGCTCTAACGGTTCAGTTATACCTTTATTTAAAAAACAAATATCCGAAGGTGGACCAGTAACTGTAACTCACCCAGATATAATAAGATACTTTATGACTATACCAGAGGCTTGTCAGCTAGTAATGCAAGCTGGTGCCATAGCAGAAGGTGGAGAAATATTTATTTTAGATATGGGCGAGCCAGTAAAAATACTTGATTTAGCAGAAAAACTTATAAAACTTTCAGGTTATACTCCATATGAGGATATTGAAATTAAATTTACTGGTCTTAGACCTGGAGAAAAACTTTATGAGGAACTATTACTAGATAAAGAAAATGCTACTGAAACTCAATATAATAAAATATTTATAGAAAAACCAATAAAACATGACACAGAAAAATTCATGGAGAATTTAGACAACTTAGAAAAAGCAACTCATCAAAATGAGAAATCAGTAGTAGTAGAGGCTTTAAAGGAAATAGTACCAAATTTCACACCAGATAAAGACTAAGGGGATAAACTATCATGAAGAAAGATAAGGCATTACAGGTTTGTTCCTACTATATGGGGACAAGGCTATACCAAAATTTATTCGACGAATTTGAAAAAGAAGGTATAGAGCACGATATATTATATTTTGCATCTAATACCACTAGAATTGATAATCCACCGGATAATTTTATTTTTTCAAAGGCTTATAATCCAATTGATAGGTTTATATTTTCAGTAAAACATAGAAAAGTATATAATGATATAATAAAAAAAATAAATCCGAATGATTACTATTTGACGCATGCGCATTCTCTTGTGTCAAATGGATATATTTCCAATAGATTAAAACAAGACTATGGAATACCATATATTGTAGCTGTTAGAAATACGGATTTATTTACTTTTTTTAAAGTTCTACCTCATTCAATATTACTCGGAAGAAAAATAATGAATGAGGCAGAGCGAGTTGTTTTTTTATCTAAAGCTTATAGAGATTTAACTATAAATAAATATGTTGCTGAAAAAGATAAAGAAAATATTATGAAAAAATCTCTTATAATTCCAAATGGTGTAGATGATTATTACTTAGAAAATAAAAGAACTGAAATAAAGGATATAAGTAAACCTATAAAGTTGATATATGTAGGAAGAGTAGATGATTTAAATAAAAATGTTTTAACAACTATTAAAGCTTGCGATTTATTAATAAAAAAAGGTAACGAAATAGAACTTACATTAGTTGGAAGATTTGAAAGTAAGATATTTAAAAAAATTATACCAAAAAGAGATTATATAAAATATATAGGCAAGACTGATAAAGTAGGAGTAAGAGAACAATTATTAAAAAATGATATATTTGTTATGCCCTCGAAAAGAGAGACTTTTGGGCTTGTATATGTAGAGGCTATGAGTCAAGGATTGCCTGTTATATATACAAAGGGACAGGGGTTTGACACTCAATTTAAAGAGGGAGAAGTAGGATATCATGTTCAGTATAATGATGCAGAAGAAATAGCTGAAACTATACTGAAAATAGCAAAAAATTATAAGAAAATGTCAGAGAATGCAATTAAAAAATCTGAAGAATTTAATTGGGAAGATATATCGAAAATCTATATAGAAAATTATAATCAGATTAGAAAAGAGGAAGAAATAAGATGAAGGTAATGATAGCTTCACAGGGGTATCCTTCAGAGAAATACCCTATGAATGGTATTCATCAATTTGTCTATGCAAAGGCATTACAGAAACAGGGGATAGATGTTTTTGTTGCCTGTCTTGATATGCGTTCAATAAGACGTTTTAGAAAGTTTGGTTATGAAGAAAAAATAGTAGATGGCATAAGAACTTATGCGTGGAATTTACCGGTAGGTGGCTTGGGAGCAAAAGCCGAAGGAAAATATTCTGTATGGGCTATGAAAAAACTTTATAAAAAAATAATAGCTAAAGAAAAAAATATAGATTTAATTCATTCGCATTTTACAGAAACTTCTTATGCCATAGCAAAATTTAATAAAGATTATAATTATCCGTACATAATATCGGAGCATTCTTCTTCTATAAATAAAGAAAATATTTTAGATATAACATATGCAAAAAGAGAGATGGCAAAATATGCTTATGAAAATTGTGATAAGTTGATAGTAGGAAGTCCGTTTTTTAGAGATAGAATACATAGAAATTTTCATATAGAGCCGATAGTTATGCCGACTATATCAGAAACTGATTTATTTAAAGTAGGTAAAGAAGATATAAATAAACAAGGTTATAAAATTGTATCTACTGGAAATTTAAAAAAATCTAAAGGCCATAGAGAAGTTATAGAGGCCTTTGGGAAATCTTTAAAAAATAAAGATGCTAAACTCTATATTTTTGGTGGTGGAGAAGATTATAATTATTTAAAAGCTTTGATAGAGAAACTAGATTTAGAAAAGCAAGTTTTTTTAAGAGGCTATACATCGATAGAAGACATAGCTGAAGAATATAAAGATGCAGATTTATTTGTACTAGCATCTCATTCAGAAACTTATGGAAAAGCCTATATTGAGGCGATGAAAGCGGGTCTTCCAGTTATAAGTACGACCAATGGTGGCAGTGAACATTTTATAAATGAGGATAACGGTTTAGTGGTTCCAGTAGAAAATGTGGATAAACTTAAAGATGGCTTAATATATATGTTTAATCATAGAGATAAATATGATAAACTTAGTATAAGTGAATTTATTGAAAATAATTTTTCGGAGTTAGCTGCAACGAAAAAATTAATAGAATTATATAAAGATTTATTAAAGAGGTGAGAGTATGGGGAATAAAAATAACAAAAAAACTAGAAGTTATAGAGATATAAATAAAAAATATGGTTTTGGAAGTAGTGGAGAGGGAAATGGTCAAAGTGATGGAAAAAACACGAAATATAATAAAAGACCAACTCAAGCTAGAAGACAACCATCAAGACCTTCTAGTCCTAAAAGAGATGAAAGAGCAAGAAGACCAAAAGAAGATAATTTAGATTATACTAGAATACTTAGCCCTGCAATGATTGAACAAGAAAGAAGAAGAATTGAAAGGGCAAAAAAAGAGGCTAGAGCAAAAAAAATCAGACGAAATAGAATGATTTTTGGCATAGGCTTATTAGTAGTAATAATACTTATAGTACTTCTTATTAAAACATACTTGGTGGTAAAAAACAGGTAGAAGAAGAGCCGAAAACACCAGTTGAAGATGTTCAAGAAGAAGTAAAAGATGAAGAAGTAGGCGTACTTCAAAAATTTAGCGTAGCTACAAAGACAACTGACATATACAAAGATCCTAAAAAGAAAGACGAGGATGAAAGTATAGGAAGTGTACCTACTGATGGATATGTAAAAAATTATGGAGTAAATGGCGACTACACTAGAATTGCATATCAAGATAAAATAGGATATGTAAAAACTGCAGACCTTAAAGATGCAGGAAATGAAAATGAATTTAAAGTAGTAGAAGGCATGCTTATTGTAAATGATGAGTTTACATTGCCTAGCGATTATAATCCAGGAATAGATCAAGAAGCTCAAAAAGCTTTCGATATAATGGTTGCTACAGCTAAAAGAGATAATATAGTTATAAAAAGTGCTAGCGATTATCGTAATTACGAGCAACAATCAAAACTTAGCGGCCAAAGCAAAAATCAATATGGTGAATATAGTGCCACTACAAATAAAAGTGTAAAACCTGGAACTAGTGAACACCAAACAGGTCTTGCATTTGATGTAATGGGCGAAGACTATGATAATAAATATGATGAAAACTTTGGTAACTCAAAAGAAGCTAAATGGTTAGAAGAAAATGCACATAAATCTGGCTTTATATTAAGATATCCAAAAGGAAAAGAAAATATAACAGGCAGAACTTATGAGCCGTGGCATTATAGGTTTGTAGGAGTAGAAGCTGCGACAGAAATTCATGAAAAAGGCTTAACTTTAGAAGAATTTGCTGGAATAGAAAATAATTCTTTACAAAATACACAACAAAATACGCAACAAAATACAAATAAAGATACACAAAATAATCAAGATAATAAAAATGTAGAGAACCAAGAAAATAAAGAAAACTCTCAACCTAATAATAACCAAAACAATACAAATCAAAATACACAACAAAATCCAAATAATACTACACAAAATAATACAAATAGTGGAAATACACAACAAAATACAAATAATACAAATAGTGGAAATACACAAAACTCCACAAATAAACCTGTACAAAATAACACAAATACTGGGAACACACAAAATAATACAAATACACAAAATAATGTAAATAATCAACAAAATACAAGCAACACACAAAATAGTCAACAAAGTACAGGAAATACACAAAATTCCACAAATAAAAATCAATAAATTAAAATGAAAAGGTGAAAAATTTCACCTTTTTATTTTTTTAGGTTTAAGAAAAAATAACTGGGTATATAAGAACCATATGATTAAATTAAATAACGGAGGTTTATTATGGATCCTATAGTAATTACAGAAAGTAATTTTGATGAAGAAGTATTAAAAGCAGAAGGAAAAGTATTGGTAGATTTTTGGGCTACATGGTGTGGACCTTGTAGAACTATGACACCTATAATTAAAGAAGTTGCAAATGAAGAACATGAAGGCTTAAAAGTTTGTACTTTAGATGTTGATGACAACCAAAGTATAGCTATGAGATATAGAGTTATGAGTGTTCCATCATTTTTAGTATTTGAAAATGGAGAAGTTGTAAATTCAGGTATAGGTGCTATGCCAAAAGCTTCAGTTTTAAAACTAGCAGGAATTGAAGAATAATAGCTTTTAAAAGAACTAATTTTCAATTAGTTCTTTTTTTATATAAAATTGTAGAAAAATCTTAATTTTATTGTAAGTTTTTTAATGCATTACTTATGATATTATAATATTAAAAGATTGGTAAATAATTTTTTATATTATAATAGAGGTGATAATATGTTAGCAGGAATAATAACTTTAGTTATAATTTGGGCGTTTATGGCGATTATAGGAAAAGCGATAAAGATATCTTTTCCAGTAGTGAAAAAACTTATAATAAACGGTATCCTAGGGGCTATAGGGCTTTTTATATTTAATATGTTTGGCAGTTTAATTGGTATAAATATAGATTTTAATGTAATAAATGCACTTATAGCAGGATTTTTTGGCGTACCAGGGATTATATTATTGTTGATTTTATCTTAATAATTAGAGTTTAATCTGTAAGTATGATATAATAATTAAGTATAAAATATTTATTGAATACAAGGAGGTAAGTTTATAGATGGCAAATTTGAAGCTAAACGTTTCTAAGAGAGACGGACTTGGAAAAAACAAAGTTAACAAACTTAGAGAGGAAAAATTAGTTCCAGGGGTTATATATTCAAGAGGTATCGACACTATAGCAATAGAAGTGGCTGAGAAAGAACTTGAAAAAATATACCTAGAAGCAGGAACAAATAATATAATTGATTTAATGCTTGATGGTGAAAAAAAACCAGCATTAATTAAAGAAGTTCAAAGACACCCATTTAAAAATCAATACCTACATGTTGATTTCCATGGTGTAAGAATGGACGAAGTTATAAGAGTTATGGTTCCGATAGTAATCGAGAACAGAGAAAAAATAAGTGCTCAACCTTCAGTTCTAATGCAATTATTATCAGAAGTTGAAGTAGAATGTCTTCCAGGAGATATACCAGCAGAAATAATATTAAACGTTGAAAATATGGAAATTGGAGACAATATTTTTGTTGAAGATTTAGACATATTTAAAGATGAAAAAATAAATGTATTAAATGAAGCTGATGAACTTATTTGTAACTTAACAGAACCAAAAGAAGAAGTTATCGAAGAAGAAGTAGAAGTTGACGCTGCAGAAGTTCCAACTGTAGAAGAAACTGAAGAAACAGAAGATGCTGAATAATAATTAATTAAGCGAGGGCGTACCTCGCTTTTTTTTTATTTAAAAACATTTACATATGGTTTATGTCTTTAATAAAAAACTATTTTAGTGTAAAATAATAGATAGTGGAGAAATAAAAAATAAAAAACCACTTTATAAAAATTAGAAAGGAAAATAGATAGATGTCATTATTTATTACTTTCGAAGGACCTGATGGTTCTGGGAAAAGTACACTAATAGCGAAGGTATCGCGATACCTTTCAGAAAAAAATATAGATTTTATACAGACGAGAGAACCAGGAGGAACTTATATTTCTGAAAATATAAGAGACCTTTTACTAGATAAAGAAAATAAAAATATGTCATATAGAACAGAAGCTTTATTATATGCAGCTAGTAGAGCACAGCATGTCGATGAATTAATTAGACCTAGTTTAGATTTAGGTAAAATTGTACTCTCTGATAGATTTGTACTTTCAAGTTTAGCTTATCAAGGAGCTGGAAGAGCTTTAGGAATAGAGCAAATTGAAGAAATTAATAATTTTGCAACAGGTGGCTTAAAACCTGATATAATATTTTTCCTAAAAATAGATCCAGAGACTACATTGGAAAGAAAAAGAAAATTAGATACAGTTGATAGACTTGAAATGGAATCAGTAAATTTTCATGAAAAAGTATATAAAGGATATTTGGATATACTAGAAAGATTTAAAGACGATAAAAATCTTCATATTATAGATGCTACTCAAGGGGTAGAAGAAGTCTATGAAGATGTAGTAGAAATACTGGATAGATATTTGTAGGAGGTATAATTTATGAAACTTTTAATAGCCATAGTACAGGATCAAGATTTTTATGTTTTGAATGATGAACTTACAAAAAAAGAATTCAGAATTACAAAACTTGCGTCTACAGGAGGATTTTTAAAAGTAGGAAATAGTACATTACTTATAGGTGTTGAAGAGGAAAGAGTACAAGAGTGTTTAAATATAATTGAAGAAAACTGTAAATCAAGAGAAGAAACTACCTCACTTTTAAATGTAACTATGCCAGGCGATGCATATGTTCCATATCCTATGGAAGTAATGGTAGGTGGCGCTACAGTATTTATTGTAGATGTAGTGGATTTTGTAAGATTTTAAATAAGGAGTGGAGAAATTGAAACTAATAACAGCTATTATAGAAAATGATATGATTTATGATGTGGTAAAAGCTTTATCTGCGTATAATTTTAGAACTACTAAACTATCTTCAACAGGAGGTTTCCTAAAAAAAGGTAATACTACACTTTTGATAGGGGTTGAAGATTATGAGGTACAAAAAGTACTTGATATAATAGAAGAAATTAGTAAAAATAGAGCTGAAAAACCAGAAGATGATCATTCAGCAAATGCGAATATATTTATTTTAGATTTAGATGATAGAAAGAGATTCTAAAAAGTGTCTTATACAGTAGAAAATAAAGTTTTAAATAGACAATTAAAAGAAAAAAATATTTCCCATGCTTATTTATTAGAAGGCGAAAATAGGGATGAAGTGTTTAAAGATGCTCTAGCTTTTTCTAAAAATATTTTAACGAATTTTGGAGAAAATAAAGCAGTAGAACATAAATTTGAAAGTGAGTCATCGGCGGATTTTTTATATATTCAACCTGAAAAAAATAATATCTCTATAGATAAAATCAGAGAAATGATAGAATATTTTCAAAATCGACCTTTAGAATCTAAGTATAAAATAGCGTTGATAGATGAGGTTGAATGTTTGAGAAAAGAGTCGGCTAATGCACTTTTAAAGACCTTAGAAGAGCCTCCTTATTATGGAGTGATAATACTTCTTACAAAGTCAAAAGATAGGGTTTTAAAGACTATATCATCGAGATGTCAAATAGTAAGTTATTATAAATCAAAGGATATAGATACCGATTTTGACATGGATACTCTAGTTGAGATTTTATATAAATCTATGAAAAAAGATTTATTACAGTTGCTTGATAGTAAGGATTTTTTTGATGAAAACAAAGATAATAAAAAAATTATGTTTGATAATATAATTTGGTTTTATAGAGATATATTGATATATAAATTCACAAATTCAAATGACAAGCTATATTTTCCTAAATATGAAGATATATATAGACAATTTGTACATGTAGATATTAAGACTATAGAAAATACGATATCTAAAGTTGAACAAATTGAAGAAAATTTTAAAATAAATGCAAATTTTCAGCTCTCAATGGAAGAGCTTTTGTTATTTATAATGGAGGAAAAATATGATTGAAGTTATAGGGGTTAGATTTAAAAAAGCAGGAAAAATTTATTATTTTAATCCGAATAATTTCGATATCCAAGTAGGAGATAATGTAATAGTTGAAACAGCTAGAGGAATAGAATATGGTAAGACAGTAATAGGTAAAAGAGAGATTTCTGAAGAACAGTTGGTATCCGACCTTAAACCAGTTATTAGACTAGCGGATGAGACTGATGCATATATTCATATGGAAAATCGAAAAAAAGCTAAAGACGCATTAGATATTTGCGATATAAAGATAAATGAACACAACTTAGATATGAAATTAGTTGACTGTGAATATACTTTTGATAATAATAAAGTAATATTTTATTTTATAGCAGATGGAAGAGTTGACTTTAGAGATTTAGTAAAAGACTTAGCATCTATATTTAGAACTAGGATAGAACTTAGACAAATAGGTGTAAGAGACCAAGCTAAAATGGTTGGTGGACTTGCAGGATGCGGTCAGGAATGCTGCTGTAAGAGATTTCTAGGGGAGTTTGCACCTGTATCTATAAAGATGGCAAAAGACCAGTCTTTATCGCTTAATCCGACAAAGATAGCGGGCTTATGTGGAAGGCTTATGTGTTGCTTAGGATATGAAGAGGATGTATACACTGAAAAATTAGCTAAAATGCCATATGTAAATTCTCAAGTTCTTACTTGTGATGGAAAAGGATATGTAGTAGACGGTCATACTCTAACAGAACTTATAAAAGTAAAGGTAACATTAGAAGATGGCAGTGAAGATATAAGAGTTTATCCTTTAGAAGAAATTAAAATATTAAAAAAAGTAAATAAAAAAAATGACAGAGAAGTCGATGAAATAGATGGTTCTATAAAAGAATAAATAACGGTATAGATAATTAACGTTTTCCTAAGGCATAAAAACTTGAAATTTTAACTGTTTTGTGTATAATTGATTATGTATGGTATAATCTTATCAAATAGAAAAAATTTAAAGATTTTATGCATACATAGATTTTAATTTGATAGTAGATTTTATTTGTGATAAAATCATTATAAATAATTTTATTAAAAAGGAGGAAATTTAATAATGGCTTACATAATAAATGATTCTTGTATAGCATGTGGTTCATGTCTACCAGAATGTCCAGTAGATGCAATTGAAGAAGGAGATATCTACAGTATAGACCCAGATCTTTGTACTGAATGTGGCAGCTGTGCTGAAGTTTGTCCTACTGAATCAATCCATCCAGAAGACTAATTAAATTAATTTGAAAAGAGACCCTAGGGTCTCTTTTTTATTTAATAAAAAAGCATCTCTAAGAGATGCTTTTAGGCGGTTTTATTTTTTTATAGTAAAGGGATTATTTTTTAGTCTAGGACATCTTCTCCATAGTAAGATTTTTCATATAAATCTTTAACTATTTCAGGATTTGATTCTCTAGGGTTAGTTAAAGTACATGGATCTTCATAAGCATTTGCACTCATTCTATCAAGTACTTCTTTGAATTTAGCTTCATCTTCTAGATTAAATCCTTCTACATCTTTAAATCTTAAAGGAATGTTTAATTGTTCGTTTAATTTTTTAATTTCTGTAGGATAGTCTTCAAATTCCATTATTTCTTCTAACATGTCGATTTTATTGCTTGCTTTTCTATTGAATTGAACGATATATGGTAATAAAACTGCATTTGCAAGGCCGTGAGTTACACCAAACTCTCCACCAATCTTATGAGCTAATGAATGTATTAGACCAAGAGAAGCAGAAGTAAATGCCATACCAGCCATAGTTGAAGCGTTATGCATTTTTTCACGAGCTTCCATATTATCTGGTTCATTATAAGCTATTGGTAAATATTTAAAAACAAGTTTGATTGCATGTATTGATAGAGCATCAGTTAAATCAGAAGCAGCTGAAGAAACGAGAGCTTCAGTAGCATGAGCTAAAACGTCCATACCAGTATTAGCTGTAATGTGTTTAGGCATTTTAGAAGGTATAACTGGGTCTACGATAGCTACATCTGGAACCATATATTCTGAAACTAGTGGGTATTTTATATGGTTTTTTGTATCAGTAATTACTGAGAATGCAGTAACTTCTGAAGCAGTACCACTTGTAGAAGCTATACAGCAAAGTTTAGCTTTATTTCTTAGTGGCGGTGTAGTACCTGGAGTTATAATGTCTTCAAAAGTTAGTTCTGGATGTTCGTAGAATATCCACATAGCTTTTGCAGCATCTATAGTAGAACCTCCACCTAAAGCAATTATCCAATCAGGTTCAAATTTAAGCATAGCTTCTTTACCTTTTTCACAAGTATCGATAGATGGATTTGCTTCTACGCCGTCAAAAACTTCTACTTCGAAATTACCTTCTTGTAATAGTTCAACACATCTATCTAGGAAACCATTTCTTTTCATAGAGTTTCCACCTGTTACGATCATTGCTTTAGAACCTTCTAGATTTTTTAGTTCATTTAAACTACCTTCACCCATGATAACATTTCCTGGGATTTGAAACTTAGATATTGTCATTATAAAATCTCCTTATGTAATATATTTATTCAATTAGTTAGCTAACTTATGTTAAGTTTATTTTAAAAAAAATATTAAGTCAATGAAAAAATACAAAAAAAGAAAATGATTTCATAAGTTATATTATTAACATTTTAGAAGATAAAAGAATTGTAACATTCAAAGGCTATATTATATAAAAGTTACTAAAACTTAAAATTTAGAATAAAATTATTTGTTAAAAATAAGACTGATAATATATAGTTATTGTGCTTTTTAAATAATAAATTATTTAGTTTTTAACAAACATAGTCTATATAATAATTAAAGCTATAATTAAAGTTTTATTTAGAAGAAAAGCCAAATATAATTAAAAAAATTTTAAAATGATGTTAGAATATATATAGTTAACAAATAAGTAATAAAAATTAGGAGGATTTTAATGGGAATAGAAGTTAAAATAAAATATTATAATAAAGATTATCCAAGACTTGAAAAAATAGCTAAAGGTGATTGGATAGATGCAAGAGTAAATTCTATAAGATTTTTAGAAAGAGATAATATAAAAAATAAAGATATCGACTGGTCAAAAGATGGTGAAGGAGGAGAATATCTAGATTATAAAAAAGGAGATGTAATTCAATTTGCTCTAGGTTTTGCAATGGAATTTCCTAAAGGATATACAGCTTATGTACTTCCTAGAAGCAGCACTTATATAAACTATGGATTTTTACTTACTAATGAGATGGGGGTAATAGATCAATCTTATTGTGGAGATAAAGATGAATGGTTAGTAGTTTATAAATGTGATAAAGATGCCAGAGTTTATAGATATGACAGGATTTGTCAATTCGCTATAGAAGAAAGTCCGGTTGAATGTGAATTTATAGAAGTTGAAGAACTTAAAAATAAAGACCGTGGTGGACATGGTACTACAGGAAATAAATAAAAAATAAAAAAGACCTCTATGGGTCTTTTTTATTTAGGTTAATAATATGTTAAGTTTTAAGGTTAGTTTTATATATTAATCTTCGATATCTTTTCCGTAATAAGCATGTTCGAAAATCATTTTAACTATTTCAGGGCTTGATTCTCTAGGGTTAGTTAGAGTACAAGGGTCGTTGTAAGCATTTTCGCTCATTCTATCAAGAACTTCTTTGAATTTAGCTTCGTCCTCTAAGTTAAATCCTTCTACGTCTTTAAGAGCAAGCTCGATGTCTAATTGTCTGTTTAATTCTTTAACAGCTGTAGGATAATCTTCGAATCCCATGATTTCTTCTAACATATCGATTTTATCAGTAGCTTTTCTATTGAATTGAACGATATATGGTAATAAAACTGCATTTGCAAGGCCGTGAGTAATTCCGAATTCTCCACCTATTTTATGAGCTAGTGAATGTACTAGTCCAAGAGAAGCAGAAGTAAATGCCATACCTGCTATAGTTGAAGCGTTATGCATTTTTTCACGAGCTTCCATATTATCTGGTTCGTTATAAGCTATTGGTAAGTACTCAAATACTAAGTCTATTGCTTGTAGAGCAAGAGCATCAGTTAAGTCAGAAGCAGCTGAAGAAACAAGCGCTTCAGTAGCATGAGCTAAAACGTCCATACCAGTATTAGCTGTAATGTGTTTAGGCATTTTAGCAGGGATAACAGGGTCTACTATAGCTACGTCTGGAACCATATATTCTGAAACTAGTGGGTATTTTATATGGTTTTCAGTGTCAGTAATTACTGAGAATGCTGTAACTTCTGAAGCAGTACCACTTGTAGATGGTATACAGCAAAGTTTAGCTTTATTTCTTAGCGGTGGTGTAGAACCTGGAGTTATAATGTCTTCAAAAGTTAATTCTGGATGTTCATAGAATATCCACATAGCTTTTGCAGCATCTAGTGCAGAACCTCCGCCTATAGCAACTATCCAGTCAGGTTCAAATTTAAGCATAGCTTCTTTACCTTCTAAACAAGTTTTTACTGATGGGTTAGCTTCTACGCCATCAAATACTTCTACTTCAAAGCCACCGTCTTTAAGCATATTAACAGCAGTAGCTAAGAAACCGTTTTTCTTCATTGAGTTACCGCCTGTTACTACCATTGCCTTTGATCCTTTAAGGTTAGCTAATTCTATTAAGCAACCTTCTCCCATAACTATATTGCCAGGGATTTGAAATTTTGAAATTGCCATAATTAAAACCTCCATATATAATATAATATATTTTTTAAGTGTAATATAATTTTGTTAAATTGTGATATAAATTATATTTTTTTCGTTTAATGTTTAACTATGTTCTTATTATAGACAATTATAACATATTAGTCAATTATTTCAAGGAAAAATGAAAATGATTTCTCAAAAAGGGAAGATATTATATAGTTAGATTATTAAAATTTCAAGGACAAAAAAGATTTTGTATTATGGTATAATTATAAAGTGAGGTAATTATGAAGAAAAAAACTATTTATAAATGCAAAGAATGTGGATATGAGAGTATATCCTGGGCTGGGAAATGCCCGAATTGTAACAAATGGGGCTCTTTAAAGGAAGAAGATGTTATTGAAAATAAAAGTAGTTCAAATATCTCTAAAAATAGAGACTCTATAAAAAAAGCTAAAAGATTAAAAGATATTAAGTTAGACTCTAGCAAGAGGATACTTATGAATATAGGAGAGTTAAATAGAGTGCTAGGTGGAGGTTTAGTAAGAGATTCTGTTACTATATTAACTGCAAGACCAGGTGCTGGAAAGTCCACTCTTCTACTTGAGATGGCAAACGATTTGTCTAAATTGGGTGTAAGTGTGCTTTATATTTCTGGTGAAGAAAGTGAGTCTCAAATAAAGGCCCGTGCCATGAGAACTATGGATAAAATCCCAGAAAATATTTGGATAGTTTCTACGACATCTATGGATATCGCTTTGGAAAATATAAATATTATAAATCCAGATATAATATTTTTAGACAGTATTCAGACATTTACTTTATCTGAATATACTTCTAGAGCAGGTTCTCCAGTACAGACTATTGAATGTGCAAATAGATTGGTAGATATTGCCAAAAATATTGAAAATCCAAAAGCAGTCGTGATGATAGGACATATGACTAAAGCAGATGAAATGGCAGGACTTAGAACTTTAGAGCATTTAGTTGATACTGTCTTATATCTTGAAGGTGAAATAGACGAGTCCTTGAGAGTTCTTATGTCTACGAAAAATAGATTTGGTAGGACAGGAGAAATTGGTTTATTTAATATGGACGAGGACGGCATAAAAGAAATAAAAGATATAAGCGGATATTTTGTAACTGAAAGAGAAGAAGTTGTGCCTGGCTCTGCACTAGCTATGATAAAAGAAGGCTCTAGGATGATGGTTGTAGAGATTGAAAGCTTAGTTTCAAAATCTTTTACTCCTTACCCGACTAGAATTGGTGATAGTCTTAGAAAAGATCAATTAAATACATTAATTTCTATTTTGGAAGAAAGAGCAAATATGAATTTATTTGATAAAAATGTAATTTTAAAGACCACAGGAGGCCTTAAACTTTCAGAGCAATCTGTGAATTTAGCTATAATCATGAGTGTAGTTTCAGCTATAAAAAATATAGGCATAGATAGCAGAACTGTATTTATCGCTGAAGTAGGTCTTACTGGAGAATTAAAAAGAGTGCCACAAATTGAAAATAGGTTAATGGAACTTTCAAGACTTGGGTATAAAGATGTATATACATGTAAATTAAATATCGATAAATCAAAATATGATTTAAATATACATGAATGTAGAACTCTCATTGATGTTATTAATGGAGTTTTTAAATAAAATTGAATAGAGAGGTGATATAATGCCTGATAACACATTAGATTTACCGATGGACTATGAATTATATAAAACTACTGAATTAAATGGCAATATTTTAAAATATTTAATGTTAAATGTAGTAGGTTTTTTAATATTCATACTATTATTTCTAATAGGTATGATTTTTGGTCCCAGAATATTTACTATGAATTTTATATCTGGATTTATTGGAATACTATCTATAGGTTTATATATAATTACACATTTATTTATTCATGGGAGTCTTATGAAAGTGTTTAGTGGCGTTAGACCTTATATTATGAAAGAGTTGCCCTTAGTGTTTATTGGATCTAAATCATATTTTAGTAAAAGAAAATATATTGAAATATTATTAGCTCCAATTATATTATTAGGAATTATACTTACTATTATGCTTATATTTATGCCAGAAAATTATTTTTGGAATATATACACTATATGGGTTTTAAATATCGTCTTATCGATAGATGATATTTATCTAGTTAATCAAATTAGGAAGATGCCAAAGGAGATCCTTATCCTAAATAAAGGAAAAGAAATAAGTTATTATATTAAAAAGCAAAATTAATTAAAAAGTCATAAATCATTCAAATGGTTTATGACTTTTTAATTATTCAAATAAAAAAAGGGTAAATTTAGTAGACAATATTTTAATTAATAAGAGAACTTTTAATTTTGATAAAGGAGTATTTTATGATAGCAGAAATTTGTTGTGGTTCATTAAAAGATGTAATAATTTCAGAAAAAGTTGGAGCAGACAGAGTAGAGCTGAATTCTAGCTTATCATTAGGAGGTTTAACGCCATCAATGGGTCTTTTGGTATCATGCTTAGAGAGAACTAGTATACCTATTGTAACGATGGTAAGACCTAGAGGTGGAGGTTTTTCTTATAATAGATATGAACTGGATAATATGATGGAGGATATAAATTTATTAGTAAAATATCCTATAAAAGGTATAGCTCTTGGAATTTTAAAAGATGATAAAACTTTTAATATAGAATATATGAAAAAAATCATAGATAAATTAAAAACTTATGAAAAAGAAGTTATAGTCCACAGAGCTTTTGACAATGTATTAAATCCGAGGGAAGAAATAGAAAAACTTATAAAGTTAGAAGTAGATAGAATTTTAACGGGAGGGCTTAATTCTAAAGCTCTAGAAGGTGTAGATATATTAAAAGATTTGCAAGATGAATATAAAGATGAGATAGAGATTTTAGCTGGTGGCGGAGTAAATTACCAAAATGTAGAAGAAATTTATAAAAATTCAGGCATAACACAATTTCACAGTTCATGCAGAGTTTGGAGAGAAGATATTACAAGTCAAGGAAATATATCATATAATTATAGTGGTATAAAGGGCTGTGACTATGAAGAAGTAGACGAAGTATTGGCTAGAAAATTTGTAGAAGAGATAAAAAAACTTTAGTAAATTTAGGAGGAAGAAATGTTATTTGTTTGTTACCCGAAATGTTCAACTTGTAAAAAGGCGATGAAATGGTTAGATGATAATGGATTTAAATATGACTTTAGAGATATAAGAGAGGACAATCCTAAAGCAGAAGAGCTGAAAATATGGATAAAAAAAAGTGGACTAGATATAAAGAAATTTTTTAATACCAGTGGAATAATATATCGAGAAAACAAAATAAAAGATAAATTACCGAATATGACAGATGAAGAAAAAATAAAATTACTTGCGACTGATGGAATGTTGGTTAAAAGACCGCTTTTAATTACAGACGACAAAGTGTTATTAGGTTTTAAGGAAAAAGAATATGAGGAGAAACTTAAATGAAAGTAAAATTTTCAAAAGGTGCTACAGAAGATGCCTACAATGTAAGAAAAACAGTTTTTATAGATGAGCAAAAATTTAAACTAGATAAAGATGAAATTGACGATAGGGCATATCATGTTGTCATATATGACGATGAAACGCCTATAGCTACAGCTAGATGCTTTAATAAAAAAGATAAAGAAGATGAATATATTATAGGACGAGTAGCTGTGTTAAGAAAATATAGAGGTCTAAAAATTGGACGAGAATTGATAATTTTATTAGAGGATAAGATTAGAGAACTAAATGGCAAGTCTGTTGAACTATCAGCACAACTTAGAGTAAAAGATTTTTATAAAAAATTAGGTTATGTTGAGTACGGCGATATATTTTATGATGAATACTGTGAGCATGTAAAAATGAAAAAAATATTATAAAACATGGGCAACTGCCCATGTTTTTTATCTCCAAGCCCAATCCACATCTAAAATTTCCACAGGTTGCTCTGTTTCAATTTCGTATATAATTTTTTCACCAACTTTCATTAGATAGGAGCCGTCGCTAGAAATCATAGCTATACTCAAAATAGCAATTTTGTAATTATCTGAATCTCCAACTTCAGCTAAGGAAACATTATATCGATTTCTCATTCTACCTTTGATAGAATTGATAACCATTCTTTTGTCTTTTAATGAAAAAGACTCAAGCATACGCATTTTAATGGTTAAACATAATATTTTACTTAAATTAAAATTATCCATGTAAATATTATACCCATTGGGAAAATGTTTATATAATAAAGTAGATATAAATTTAATAAAAATTTGTCAAACTTTTATTAGTATGTTATAATACTTTTATCGATATAAAGATAGATATATAACAAACAAACTATTATGTTTTCTATCCTTATTTGGCGTAGAGCAATCCGTTCTGTTTCTGCGTCAAAAAGGATTTAAATACTTATTATAATAGCCCTTCAATAATAATAATATGGAAGAGCAGCGTTACCTATGTAATGCTGCTCTTCTCTTTTTTTATTTGATTATATTAGATGTTTAAAAACCTCTGCAAGAGGACTTAAAAATGTATATATAAATCTTTTAATTGGCAAAGATTTTTTTGGTTCTACATTATCGCTTTCTATATAATTTTTCTTGGTTTTTGCTAATAAAGATTTATTTTTACAATACTCTAAAGTAGATTCTAGCTCTTTATTAAATTCGTCTCCGTTTATTACAACCATATTTTCAGTGCTTAAAAAGCTGGAGCGAGGGTCTATATTAAAAGAACCTATCATACTTATATCATCATCTATTAGTACGGCTTTTGAATGTATAGAACCAATAGATTGGTATTCATAAAAGTTACCATAATTTAGATAATCTTTTTTATTAAATAAATAAGCTGAAAATGCAGGTAGATTAGGACTGGATGCAAGGGAATTTGTAATTACATCTAAATCTATATTTTCTATATTTTTAAAATCTATAAATTTTTGCATATTACTGTCTAATACAAAATAAGGAGTTTGTATTAGAGCTCTTTTTTCTGCATTATTTAAAAATTTTGAAATAGTCTTCCATACATCTGGTTCTTTAACTAAATTATTTACTGGATTGTGTATTAAAGAAATTTTATTTGTAGCTATAAAATTTACTTTTTCTATTATATTTTTATTCAATAGATTATCCATAGATTTTTTAGCTAAATTATATTTTTCTTTTACAATTTTCTTTGAATTTGTAATTTTTTGTGGAAAATATTCGTCTATATTTTCAATAGGATAATAGGATTTTTCACAATTCCAAATTTCATCGAAATAATCTTTAGCTTCTTTTACTACTGAAGAATCTAAACTTTTATTTAAATCTCTTTTTATTAAAATATCCATATCAAAAACTATTTTTTCATTATGTCCTATAAAAAACCTATCGCTTATATTTCTTCCAGAAGTCATAAAGTATTCGTCATCTACAATAATAATTTTATCGTGGTTTATATTGTTAATAATCCATGGCTTTAAAAGATTTTTTTCTCCATAATATTTAAATTCGATATTTTCATGACTTCTCATGGCGACAGTTTTATAAATATTTTCTTTAGACCAATCACTAGATACTTTAGACATTAAAATTCGCACTTTGACACCTCTATCGGCAAGTTCGGTAATCTTACCTAAAAATAAATCTCCGCTAATATCATTGTCAATTAGATAATATGATATATCTACACTTTTTTTTGCTTTGTCTAAAAGCTCATATCTTAGAGAAAGGCCATCTTCTCTATCAGTTATAATACTGGCTTTGTCTACACCTTTTTCTTTACTATAAAATCTATTTATATTAATTTCTTTTGAAAGAGATTTTTCAGCTATTTCATTTTCTTTAAACTTAGGAATAAGAGATCCGGAAGTTATAAAATAAATAGCATAAATTATAATTAAGATAGAAAGAAATTTAATAAATTTTTTCATAAATTCACCTCTATTAATATTAAGCCATTCTAATATTCTAAATCTAATCTTATAATATTGCTAGTCTTGACAAAAATAAACATCGGTTTAATGCAAGAAAGCTATAAATATATATAATATAACTTAAATGTGGATAAAATTTAAGATTAATACTATACTGGTGCTATATATAGTTTTTAATAAAAATTATTAGGAGGGGTTATGAAAACTAGTTGTGATAGGAATACTTGTGAGAAACATCTTTTAAAAGCTTCTTTTAAAATAATGTTTGGACTTTTTATAATCGGTATTGGTTCAGCTATGATGTTAAAAGCAGGTATGGGAAGTACACCTCAAGCTACTATAATTGAAGGTACGACAAAATTTTTTAATTTAGATTATACTATGGGCGGTTTGATAGCAAATATTATTTTTTTCGTAATACTTATATTTTTAGACAGGGACTTGATAAGTGTAGGCACTGTCTTGCCGTTGTTTATGGGATTTTTAATAGAAGTAGGAACCTATATAATACAGCCTCTATATATAGAGAATATGGATATAGTATATAAATTTATATTTTTAGTTTTAGGCAGTATTATCACTGGAATAGGAACAGGATATTATGTAGGTCTTGACGATGGAGTAGGAGCTATTGACGCTATCGGAATAGTTTTATATAGAAAGACAAAATTATCTTTGCAATCATCCAGATGGATAACAGATATTTTAATATTTATAATCGGTGTGCTACTTGGCGGAACTTGGGGAATAGGGACTTTGGTTTCAATAGTTTTAGTAGGTCCAGTTATGCAGAGAACTATAAAATTTATGAAAAAGCATGAAATAAATTAATATAAAAAAACAGCCTTTAAATATTTAAAGGCTGTTTTTTTATCTATGGTGGAGATGAGGAGAGTCGAACTCCTGTCCGAAGATGTATCCAGAAAAATCTCTCCGAGCGCAGTTAGTTGAAATTTATTCCCCAATATATAACTCAACTGACAAAGAAAATATATTAGGTAGCTTCATAAATACGATGAGAGCTCAAAGCTTTGCAAACAAAGTTGCCCACTTAATTTGAAACCTAGTAGAAGCTGTGGGAAACAACTAGTAGGTTAAAAGCTGCTTAGGCAGCTAATGCAAAATTATTATCTTCTGCGTTTAAATTTAAGTGTCCTTTTTTTACGTTTATAGACGAAAACGGCTCGCTATTTGACATTCAACATCCCCGTCGAAACCATGTCATCCCCATATAATAAATATTCAGTTTTCTATTTGTATTATAGCATAAAACTGCATAAAACTCCAGTTTCATATATATTTTAAAAATAAAGCGAAAATTGGTATATAATTATTTTGTTTATTAAGTCTTTTATCGTTTAAATATATATATACTATTGTTTTTAAAATAAACAAGACTTAAAGCAGTTTAAAGTAAACGGAAGATATTGAGTGATTTTTCATGATTTATTTGCCATAATATGCCTTACATTATAGAATAAAGGTAAGTAAATATTTAAAGGAGAGAATGATATGAAAATAGCAATTGGATCAGACCACGGTGGTTATGAATTAAAAGGTAAATTAATAAAATATATAGAGGATTTAGGTTATGAAGTAGTAGATTATGGAACATATTCAGACGAAAGTGTTGACTACCCAGATTATGGCGAAAAAGTAGCAAAATCTGTAGTAGCAGGCAATGAAGATTTAGGGGTAGTAATATGTGGAACAGGAATAGGTATTTCCATAGCTGCAAATAAAGTAAAAGGCGCTAGAGCTGCACTTTGTTCAGATACATTTTCTGCATCAATGGCAAGACAACATAATAATGCAAATATAATTGCTTTAGGTGCAAGAGTAACAGGCGATGAATTGGCAAAAGCGATAGTAAAATCATTTTTAGATTCAAGCTTTGAAGGTGGCCGCCATGCTAGAAGAGTTGATAAAATTATGGAGATAGAAAATAGATAATAATTTATATTAAATCTTGACTATTCTTGTAAATTTAAGTCTTTTAGTAGACTTTGAATTCTTTACGAAAAAAGCAGTTTGTACTATACTAAAGTCTATGGAGGATATTAATAATATGAAGGAAAAATTTGTTTTAATAGATGGTTCTAGTTTGATTTTTAGAGCCTTTTATGCTGTTAGAAATCTTATGACAAAAGAAGGGATATTTACAAATGGTGTATATGGATTCTTAAGTATGTACTATAAGATAGTAGAAGACTATAATCCAGATTATATCTGTGTTGCATTCGACAGACCAGGCCCTACTTTTAGACATGAAGATTATGAAGCTTATAAAGGAACTAGAGACAAAGTACCTACAGAGATAAACTCTCAATTTGGTATATTAAAAGATATACTGGAATCTTTAAATGTAAAATATTTAGATCTTCAAAATTATGAAGCAGATGATATATGTGGAACTTTGGCAATGGCTGCTAGTAAAGAGGGTAAAGAAGTCTATTTAGTAACAGGTGATAGAGATTATTTACAATTAGTTGGAGATGACAGAACAGTAATACTTACTAAAAAAGGTATAACAAATGTAGAAGTATACACACCTGAAAAAATAAAAGAAGATTATGGCATTACACCTAGAGAACTTATAGAAGTTAAAGGGCTTATGGGTGATAGCTCCGATAATATTCCAGGGGTTCCAGGGGTCGGAGAAAAAACTGCCTTAAAATATGTAAAAAAATATGGAACAATAGAAAACTTATATGAAAATATAGATGATATAAAGGGAAAAGCAAAAGAAAAGTTAATTGAAAATAAAGATATTGCTTTTATGAGCAGAAGTTTAGGGGAGATTTACCTAGAAGCTCCTGTCGATACAAACCTTGAAAATTACAAAGTAGAAGAACCTGACTACGATACTCTAAGAGAAAAATATGAACGCTTAGAATTTAAGTTGTTTTTAGAAAAGCTTCCAAATAGTCAAGTAGAAGTTGAAGAGGACTTTAAATTTGAATTCATAGATGAAAAATTTAGAATGCAAGAAATAGCAAAATCTATTGTAGAAAGTAAAAAAATAGTCTTTCACTTTTTCTATGATGGAGATAAATATATAGGCAAGAAACCTCTATTTATCGGATTTATGGGGGCTAAAAGTAAAAGAGTATATATAGTAAATTTAGAGAAAAACTTTGATGATTTTATATATGTATTTAAAGATATTTTTGAAGATAAAGATATAGAAAAACTAAGCTATGATATCAAATCAGATATCTATTATCTATATGAAAAAGGAGTAGAAATTTCTCTACCATACGAAGATATGACTATCGCTGAATATATAATAGACCCTTCAAAATCTAAGTATGATATACACAAATCAGCTAAGGAATATCTAGGAAGAGATGTTTTAGATTTAGAGGATTTAGTTGGAAAAGGTAAAAAGATGAAAAGCCTTAAAGATTTAGATGAAAACGAACTAGGCGAATATATTGGAATGTATATTTCATTAACTGATGATTTAAGGAATACTTTGATTCAAATCATAGAAGATAGAGATATGCTCGACTTATACTTTAAAGTAGAGCTACCTTTAATAGAAGTCTTAGCTAGTATGGAATTTGAAGGTTTTAAAGTTGATAAAGAATATTTAGGACAACTAGGTGAAAAATTCCAAGCCGAATTGGATGAACTAGAAAAAGGTATATATGATTTTGCAGGTGTAAAATTTAATATAAACTCACCAAAACAATTAGGCGAAGTTTTATTTGAAAAATTAAATTTACCTGTAATAAAAAAGACAAAAACAGGATATTCTACAAGTGTAGAAGTGCTAGATAAATTGAAAGGTTCTCATGAAATAATAGACTATATATTAAGATATAGATCGCTTAAAAAATTAACTACAACATATATCGATGGTTTGATAAAATTGATAGGTGAAGATGGAAAAATACATTCTACTTTTAATCAAAATATCACAGCAACAGGAAGAATAAGTTCAACAGATCCAAATCTTCAAAATATACCTATAAGAACTGAAGAGGGTAGACTGATAAGAAGAGCTTTTGTTGCTGAAGAAAATCACTATCTATTAGATGGAGATTATTCACAGATTGAATTAAGGGTACTTGCACATTTAGCTGATGATGAAGTTATGATAGAGGCATTTAAAAACGATGCTGATATTCATACAAAAACTGCAAGCGAAGTATTTCATGTAGAGATGGATGAAGTAACACCGCTTCAAAGGTCAAATGCAAAAGCTGTAAACTTTGGTATAGTCTATGGTATAAGTGATTATGGACTATCAAAAGACCTTGAAATATCAAGGGCTGAAGCTAGAGAATATATAGATAAATACAAAGCGACTTATCCAGGTATAAAAAAATATATGGACGATATAGTCGAAGATGGAAAAGAAAATGGCTATGTAGAAACTATAATGCATAGAAGAAGATATATACCAGAGCTTAGTTCTAAAAACTTTAATATAAGAGGTTTTGGAGAAAGAGTAGCACTTAATACTCCAATACAAGGCTCTGCAGCAGATATTATAAAAATAGCCATGGTAAGAGTTTTTGAAAAACTAAGAAAAGGAAACTATAAATCAAAACTGCTTCTTCAAGTGCATGATGAGCTTATAATTGAAGCTCCAGAAGAAGAAAAAGATGAAGTAGTTAAACTTTTAAAAGATACTATGGAAGATGCAGTAAAATTAAATTTACCTCTTAAAGTAGATATAAATATAGGGGAAAATTGGTATGATGCAAAATAGCAAGATAATTGGCATCACAGGAGGAATTGCATCGGGAAAAAGTACATTATGTACATTATTATCTAATATGAGTTATACTATTATTAATACAGATAATATAACACATGATTTATACACAAAAGGAAATAAAGGGTATAAAAAAATCCTTGAAATATTTGGAGAAAAAATTCTCGATAAATACAGGAATATAGATAGAAAAAAATTAGGAAATATTGTATTTAATGACAAAAAAAAGATGCTTCAATTAGAAGATTTAATACATCCTCTCGTAATGGAAGAAGTTTTAAATAAGGTAGAAAAGACAGATGAAAAAATAATTTTTGTCGAAATACCACAGTTGTTTGAAGCCTATGATAAAGTAACTCAATATATAAATTTTTATGAAATTTGGCTTATATATGTAGATGAAAAAGAACAGCTTAAAAGACTTATCAAAAGAGATAATTTAAGCAAAGAAGAAGCTATTAAAAGAATAAATTCTCAGATGTCTTTAGAAGAAAAAAAATTAAAAGCTGATTTTTTAATAGAAAATAATGGAAATATTGAAGATTTAGAGTTAAAGCTAATTAATAAAATTAAGATGGAGACAGAAAAAATATGAAATTCTTAAAAGGATTGAAAAATATATTGGTTTTCATACTTATATTGGTGCTATTTTTAGGCCTTATAAGTTTTGGAATTGTAGCATATGGAACTGCTACTAGACCTGTAGCACATATGGATACTATTAATAAATACTCAGAAGAATATGGAGTAGACCCATTACTAGTATTATCAGTAATAAAAGTTGAAAGTAACTTTAGACCAGAAGCTAAAAGCCATAAAAACGCTCATGGACTTATGCAAGTAATCCCAGAAACTGGAAAGGCTATAGCAAAGAGTTTGAAAAAAGAATACTCAGACGAAATGCTAAAAGACCCAGATACAAATATACAGATGGGAACATATTATTTGGCATATTTAATAAATCATTTTAATGATGAAGATTTAGCTATAGCAGCGTATAATGGTGGTATGGGTAATGTAGAAAAATGGTTGTTGGATAAAAATGTTTCAAATGACGGTAAAAATCTTCACAATATACCAATAGATGAAACGAGAAATTATGTTAAAAAAGTTAGAAATAATTATGAAATATATAAAATGTTCTACGAGGGAAAAGAACCCCTTAAAGATAATATAAACAAATCTCCAAAGACATGGGTAGATAATTATATAAGAACTATAAAAACAGGAATAAAAAAATTTTAGATACCTTTAATAAATAGTAGTTTTTTAACTGCTATTTATATGCAGAGGTGGCGGAATGGTAGACGCGCTATCTTGAGGGGGTAGTGGGCATATGTCTGTGAGGGTTCAAGTCCCTTTCTCTGCACCATTGGGTATTTAATAATTATAGAAAAAGGGGTGGTATGATGAGTTTAGAAAACTTAACTTTTAAAGGCGGTTTTCATATGGCAGACAAAAAAGAACTGTCAAAAGATTGTCCGTTGGAAAAGGGGCCAGAGCCTAAATTAGTATCTATAGTTTTACACCAACACATAGGGGCACCATGTGAACCTTTAGTAAAGGTGAAAGACGAGGTAAAATTAGGGCAAAAAATCGGAGAATCTAAAGCAACTATAACTGCGCCAGTGCATTCTAGCGTAAGTGGAGTTGTAAAAAAAATCGACGACGTAATTACTCCAGATGGAGTAAAGGCTAAAGCGATTATCATTGAATCAGATGGCAAAGATGAAATAGGCTATGAAGAAAAAAATGATAATTTTGAAGATTTATCTGTAGAAGAAATAGTAAAGAGAGTAAGAGAAGCGGGTATTGTAGGATTAGGTGGAGCAGCTTTCCCGACAGCTGTAAAAATCACAAGAAACCCCGATGATAATATCGATAGTATTATTATAAATGGGGCAGAATGTGAGCCTTACTTAACAGCAGATCAAGTGAATATGGAGAACTATCCAGACAAGGTTGTAAAAGGTTTGCAGATAGTTATGAAAACCATGGACGCACAAAAAGGCTATATAGCTATAGAAGACAATAAACCTAAGGCTATAGAAGCCATTAAAAAAGCTGCTGCAAAGGTTAACAATGTTGAAGTAGCAGTATTAAAAACTAAATACCCACAGGGAGATCTAAGAAGAATAATTGATGCTGTAACAGGAAAGAGAATTCCATCAAGTGTAAGATGTACTAATATGGGAACTCAAGGGGTAAACTGTACTACCGCTATTACTATAGCAGATGCAGTTGAACACGGTAAACCATTGTATGAAAGAACCGTAACAGTAACAGGTTCAGCAATAAATACACCAAAAAATATGACAGTAAAAATAGGTACATCTGTAAAAGAACTGTTAGAATATTGTGGCGGATTTAAAGAAACACCGGGCAAGATAATATTAGGTGGTCCTATGATGGGGGCATCACAATATGGAATAGATGCAGTAATAGAAAAAGCTACAAACGGTGTCATTGTACTTAATAAAGAAGAAGCAAAACCTCCAGTAGTAAGTCCTTGCATTAAATGTGGTAAGTGCGTTGAAGTATGTCCTATAAACTTAATGCCACTTTACTTAGAAGCAAGAGTGTCTAAAGAAAGATTTGAAGAAGCTAATGAGCTAAATATAATGGAATGTATAGAATGTGGAACTTGTTCATATATATGTCCAGCTAAAAGGCCTTTAGTTGAAACTTTTAGACATGGAAAAAGACAAATAAAAGCTTTAGAAAGAAAGAGGAGGTAATTAGATATGACAAATAACGTTGAAGAATTAAAATTAGACGATGCATTATATGTCTCTGAGATACCTCATATAAGATCTAAAGAAAGCACTTCAAGAATAATGATAGATGTAATCATAGCAATGGTTCCGGCTATTCTTGCCAGTGTATATTTCTTTGGAATGAGATCTGTTGCAGTAATAGGGGTCTCTGTAATTTCAGCAGTACTTTCAGAGTATATTTATAATAAAATTATGAAAAAGAATAATACGGTTAAAGATTATTCTGCAATAGTAACAGGTATATTACTTGCATTTAATGTTCCTGTATCAATACCTTTACCAATGGTGGCATTTGGTTCATTTTTTGCAATAATTGTAGTAAAACAATTATTCGGTGGTCTAGGTTCAAACTTTATGAACCCGGCATTGGCAGCTAGAGCGCTTTTAATGATGTCATGGCCAGAAGAAATGACTAATTTCACAGCACCTATGTCAGATATGGTTGCAACTGCAACTCCATTATCTGGAGGAGAAGCTGTAAGTCTAATGGATGCTTTTATTGGTAAAATGCCAGGTTCATTAGGAGAAGTATCTGCATTATGTCTATTAATCGGTGTAGTATATTTATTAATAAGAAAAGTAATTACGCTAAGAATACCGGTTACATATATATTATCAACAGTAATTACATTATTTATTTGTGGTGTACCAGCCAATGAGCTATTAATGCATGTATTATCAGGTGGATTAATATTAGGTGCATTCTTTATGGCAACAGACTATGTTTCTGCACCTGTAAGTAAAAAGGCGCAGATAGTTTTTGCGATAGGTTGTGGAGTTCTTACAGCAGTTATAAGAGTATTTGGATCAATGCCTGAGGGCGTTTCTTTCTCAATTCTTGTAATGAACGTAGTTACACCATTCTTAGAAAAAGTTATGATGCCAAAACCATTTGGATTGGAGGGGGCTAAAAAATGAAAGAGACAGTATCATTAGCAGCAAGATTATTTATTATAACAGCCGTAGCTGCACTACTTCTAGCTGTTGTAAATGGCTACACATCCCCTATAATAGCTGAAAGAGAATCTATGGAATATCAAGAAGCGTTAAAAGTTGCTTTTGAAGAAGCAGAAGAATTTGAAAGAATAGATGAAGGTAAACTTAATAAAATAAAACAAGAAAATGATAATATCGACGATATATCAATAGCTAAAAAAGACGGAAAAGAAATAGGCTATGTAGCCAAAGTTATCGGTACAGGTGGATATGGTGGAGACATTATATTCGTAGTAGGTGTTGAAAAAGAAAATATGAGCATAGTAGGTTATGACATACTTTCTTCAAAAGAGACACCAGGCTTTGGTTCAAAAGTTGGAGAAGAACCATTTGTAAGCTCTTTAATGGGCAAAAAAATGGATAAACATTTAGATAAAAAAGATAAACCTGAAGGAGATTATGATATTCAAGCAATTTCAGGTACAACATATTCAGTAAATGCGATACTTAATGGTCTAAATGGCACAGTAGATGCATTACAGGCTATCGGACAGTAGAGGGAGGACATTATGAAAATAAAACAGATTTTTAAAGAAGGTCTTATTGATAATAACCCTGTACTAGTTCAATTGGTAGGTATGTGTTCAATACTAGGTGTAAGTACATCATTACTAAATGCACTAGGCATGGGAATTTCAGTAATATTTGTACTTACTTTATCAAATATAGTAATTTCTTTATTGAGAAATTTCATACCAGATAAAGTAAGGATACCAGCTTATGTAGTAGTTATTGCTACTTTTGTAACTATAGTAGATATGGGACTTAAAGCCTTTGCACCAGCACTATATAATGCATTAGGTTTATTTATCCCGTTAATAGTTGTAAACTGTATAATACTTGCAAGAGCTGAAAGTTTTGCTTCTAAAAATTCCGTTGGCCTTTCAATAGTTGACGGATTAGCAAACGGACTAGGTTATACTATAGTAATTTCTATACTTGCAATTCTTAGAGAGTTTTTTGGAGCAGGAGAATTTTTAGGAATGCAGGTTTTCGGCGAAACTATAAAACCTATAGGCATAATAGCTCAAGCGCCAGGAGCTTTCATAGTACTTGGTATAATGTATGCAGTATTCAATCATTTAAAAAGTAAAAATGAACTGAAAAAATTACAAGGGGGAGATAATTAATGTTAACTAAAATATTTCAAATACTAGTATTAAATATACTTGTAAATAACTTCGTCCTTGGTCAGTTCTTAGGAATATGCCCGTTGCTTGGAGTTTCTAGCAAGACAGAAACTGCAGCAGGTATGGGAGCCGCTGTTACATTTGTAATAACTATAGCTTCAGTAGTTACATATATAATACAACATGCTATATTAAATAGATTTGGTATAGAATATATGCAAACTATTGTATTTATCCTTGTAATAGCAGCACTTGTTCAATTTGTAGAGATGGCTTTAAAGAAAATGAGCCCTAATTTATACAGTGCATTAGGAGTTTTCTTACCACTTATAACTACAAACTGTGTTGTTCTTGGAGCTGCAATAGGAAATATTCAGTCAAAATATAATTTAATCGAAACAATCGCATCAGCAATTGGTGCTTCATTAGGTTTTCTTATTGCAATAGTTTTACTTGCAGCGATAAGAGAAAAATTAGAATTTGCTAATATACCTAAACCATTTCAAGGTGTACCAATAGCTTTAGTAACTATAGGATTAATGGCTATGGCATTCTTTGGTTTTGGTGGATTGGTATAAAGGAGGTAAAAAATGAACGGTGTATTAATTCCAGTAGCAGTTTTAGGAGTAATGGGAATACTGTTTGCGATAATCTTATCTTTTGCCTCTAGAGTATTTTATGTTGCAGTAGACAAAAGAGTTGAAGCAGTCAGGGGAGCACTTCCAGGAGCAAACTGTGGAGCTTGTGGTTTTCCAGGTTGTGATGGTTTAGCGGAAGCTATGGTTAAGGATGAAGCTTCAGTAAATGCTTGTCCTGTAGGTGGAGAAATTACAGCCCAAAGAGTTGCAGAAATACTTGGTAAAACAGCAGGAGATATGGATAAAGAAGTGGCAGTAGTTCTTTGTCAAGGAAGCAATGATAAAGCAAAAAATAAATTCGAGTATATAGGAGTACAAGACTGTAGAATAAATCAATCTGTACAAGGTGGAAGTAAATTATGCCCAACAGGTTGCCTAGGATGCGGTACTTGTGTTGATGTATGTGCTTTTGATGCTATACATATAATCGATGGAGTAGCTTTTGTAGATAAAGAAAAATGTACTGCTTGTGGTATGTGTATAGACATTTGTCCAAGAGATTTAATAGAGCTAGTTCCATATAATCAAGAAGTAATGGTAAAATGTAAAAGCCATGAAAAAGGTGGAAGCGTTAGAAAAGCTTGTTCTGTTGGATGTATAGGGTGTAATATTTGCGTTAAAGAATGTCCTGAGGGATTTGAAGTTAAAAAATTCTTATCTAGATTTACTCCAAATAGTGATATAGATGAAGAAAAATTAAGAAATGCAATAGAAAAATGTCCTACTAAATGTATATATCCTGGCCTTGAAATAAAAAAGGAAAAGGATATAAAGGCAGAAAAAGAAAATAAAGAAACAGTACAAAATTAATACTAAAACACTAGAGCAGAGATAATTTTATCTTTGCTCTTTTTTTATTTTTAACAGTAATAAATTTGTATTTTAAGGGCTCTTGAGAATGGCTAATTACTTGTAAACTCCTTGTTTTAATGATAAACTAATTAGAGAATAATGCATCGGAGGACCATATGACAAAAGGAGATAAAATTTTAATAGGGCTTGTAATTATGGTGTCCATGTTGATGTTTTTTACAATCAATAGAAATGGTCTAGACCACCAAAATAAATATGCAAGTATTCAAGTAAATGGAGAAGAGATTAAAAAAATCACTCTAGACAGTTCAACGGGTAAAAAAACTTATCCAATTAAAAGTAATTTTGGATATAATCTAATAGAGATTGACGGAGAAGATGTCAGAGTTATAGAATCGGATTGCAGAGATAAATTAGCTATAAAGCAAGGGAAAATAAATAAAATAGGAGATATCCTAGTTTGTATGCCTAATAGGATGGTAGTTGAAATAAAATCAGACACTAAGGATACAGGCTATGATATATTGAATTATTGATGAAAGATTTAAGAAAAATAATATATATAAGTTTATTGACTACAATAGCACTTGTTTTATCCTTAATAGAGTCTATGATACCAATACCTGTGCCTATCCCAGGAGCAAGGCTTGGTTTATCTAATCTAGTAATATTATCTACTTTAGTAGTATTTGGTTTTAGTTATTCTTTAAGTGTAGGAGTATTAAAATCATTACTACTTGTTTTAATAACAGGGTCTGTAACAAGTGTATTTTATAGTTTAACAGGTTCTATTATAAGTATAGTCGTAATGGCACTAGCTTATAAATATCTATCTAAATATTTAAGCTTAATAGGTGTAAGCGTATTGGGCTCTGTCGCTCATAATTTTTCACAAGTACTAGTGGGAAGTCTTATACTTAATAATTTTAAATTGTTTTTATATCTGCCATTACTTATGATAGTAGGACTATTTACCGGAATTTTTGTTGGATTATCATCCATATATGTATCGAAACAATTGAAGGTAGTATTAAAAAAAGAGTTGAGATAATTGAAAGATGATTTAAAAAAATTAGAAAAAGAATTATTAGATTTTAAAAATGAAAAAACAGAAAATATAGAAAAAGATAATTTTAAAAAA
>Ga0079226_10000347_pt1 | contig 31945 bp, 28 predicted proteins | sample Poulit2014_FD_76345 | JGI IMG/M metagenome (GOLD analysis project Ga0079226, IMG submission 76345) | Agricultural soil microbial communities from Georgia to study Nitrogen management - Poultry litter 2014 | ecosystem: Environmental > Terrestrial > Soil > Agricultural land | place: USA: Georgia...
GCCGACTTCCTTCAGATTCTAGGTCGCCCTAGACACCCTTGTCTTAAGCTAACCGCTACTACTGCCTCCACGGTTCGGGACTTCAACCCTATAGAATGTGCACATGCCTCGCACACAAAAACGACCGGACTTAGCAACAACTAAATCCGGTCGTCTTCGTTACGTCAGGCTTAAAGGTGGCGCCTACGTTTGTTTATATAATTAGGATTAAAACTGATCAGCTTCAGTCGATCCTTCAAGTGCTACTGTTGATGACTCTCCGCCTGCGATTACTTGTGCGACTTCATCAAAGTAACCTACACCGACTTCACGCTGGTGACGAGTAGCAGTGAATCCTTTCTCTTCTGCAGCAAACTCTTTCTGCTGTACGAGACGTGAGTATGCACCCATACCTTTGTCCTTGTACTCGTATGCAAGTTCGAACATGCTGTAGTTTAATGTATGGAATCCAGCTAATGTTACGAACTGGAACTTGTAACCCATTTTTGCAAGATCCTTCTGGAATGTATCCATCTCTTCAACTGACATATGCTTCTCCCAGTTGAACGATGGTGAACAGTTGTACGCTAACATCTTATCTGGATACTTCTCATGGATAGCTTCTGCGAATTCTCTAGCTTCATCTAAGTCTGGCTCAGCCGTTTCACACCAAATTAAATCAGCATAAGGCGCATACGCTAAGCCACGTGCAATCGCTTGGTCAAGACCAGCTTTTGTACGATAGAATCCTTCTACTGTACGTTCGCCTGTAAAGAATGGCTTATCGTACTCATCTACATCACTTGTAATTAAGTCAGCTGCGTTTGCGTCTGTACGTGCCATAATTACTGTTGGCGTACCCATAACGTCAGCTGCAAAACGAGCGGCGATTAAGTTCTTAACTGCTGTTTGTGTTGGGATTAATACCTTTCCACCTAAGTGTCCGCACTTCTTTTCAGAAGCTAACTGGTCTTCAAAGTGAACCCCTGAAGCACCCGCTTCAATCATCGCTTTCATAAGTTCGAAAACATTTAAGTGTCCACCGAAACCCGCTTCCGCGTCTGCTACAATTGGCATAAAGTAGTCGCGAGTAACATTTCCTTCTGAATATTCAATTTGGTCTGCGCGCTGTAATGCATTGTTAATACGGCGAACGACTTGTGGAACACTATTTACTGGATATAGACTCTGGTCAGGATACATTTCTCCTGCCATATTCGCATCTGCTGCTACTTGCCAACCACTTAAGTAGATTGCTTTAAGTCCAGCTTTTACTTGCTGTACTGCTTGGTTACCTGTAAGAGCTCCAAGAGCGTTAACATAGTCTTCTTCATTTAGAAACTTCCATAACTTCTCAGAACCACGCTGTGCAAACGTATAATCGATATCAATCGATCCGCGTAAGCGAATAACGTCTTCTGCTGAGTATGGGCGTTTAACTCCTTTCCATCTTGGATTCTCTTCCCAATCTTTTTGTAAAGCTGCTACTCTTTCTTTGAACATCTGATACTTCCTCCTTGGTTATATAAACATATAATGATAAGCAATTTATATAAAAATATTAAAATAGAAAACTAACTACAATCTCTTACACACATTGTTATAGTACAGAGGCTTCAGTTTCTTTAAAACATAAATACGGTTATTCTTCTCTTTTGGACAAGCAGTAGTCACATTCTAACGTATAACTAGTTTCAGAAATGCTTCTTCCACACTCAGGGCAAGTAGCATATTCGAATATTTTTTTCATGTCCAACACCTCCATTTATATAACAGACGAAGTAATTTTTCATCTGTTATAATACAGTATATATGCTTTTTATAAAAATGCAAGTGTTTTCTTAAAGTTTTTTCAAAAAAAATGAAGAAAACGAGCCTTTTCACATAATTTTAATAATTCTGTGTTAATACAGTTCGTTTTTCACTGTTTTTCCTTACATTTATAAAGTAGTTACGTAATGAAAGGAATTGTCTTATAATATAGAAGTCAGGTGCTTTTCCATTAAAATGAATTTGAGATAATTCAAATCATATAAGAGATATAGGAGCGTTAAAATGCGATTTCCGGGTAACAGAATAGTTAAAACTGCTGTCGCCGTATTATTGACAGCCCTTATATGTCAGGCGCTAGGCTGGCCTCCGGTTTTTGCTGTGATTACTGCCGTAGTATCGCTGGAACCGACCGTATCCGATTCAATAAAAAAAGGACTAGTTCGCTTTCCTGCTTCAGCAATCGGCTCTTTTTATGCTGTACTATTTATAGCATTATTCGGAGGTTCTCCACTCACTTATACGTTGGCTGCTACTTTAACGATCATCACATGCTATCGACTAAAATTACATGACGGTTTGCTCGTTGCGACAATTACAGCCGTTGCGATGATCGAAGTTGTCTACGACGATTACTTTATGTCCTTTTTCATTCGTCTTGGGACAACGACGATTGGAATTACAGTTTCAACGCTAGTGAACTTGCTTATCTTTCCACCAAATTTTATGAAAGATATTCAGAAAAACTTATCTGCTATTTATGAACAATTAGGCTACACATTGTACACTCTCGTTGAAGGCAAACAAAAACAGAACGATTTACATCGTAGAAAAGTAAATCAATTATTAGTAAAAACTGAACAACTCGTTCATTATGAAACTAGTGATGTTGAGTATTTTCAACTGGAAGATGAGAAGCAACAGAAACTAATACAAGTGAAGGAAGAACTTGAACAACTCCGGATTATTCGTTATCACATAAATAATTTAGATGAAATCGAACTAGCTAATACAGCTTTTACTAAAGATCACAAACAAACAATTACTGAAACAATCACTCATATTGCCCAATATATGACAGGAGATCAAGAAATGATAACCAAAGAAAACGAACAAGCTCTGCGGGAAATTATGAAAACGTACTGGAATGAACGATATTTACCGGACGATACAGTTATTACAAAACTACCAACAGAACTTGTTCTTTTATATGAGTTGCTATCGATCATTTATTTAGTAAATGAATTTGAACAACGGAGGAAAAAGGGAAGTATATAAAGAATTCCACGTGTTAGGTTCGACATCCTAAGGTTAAACGAGCAACTAACTTGTGATGTTTTTTATTTTGTGCTTCCTAAATTAAAAGTTACGACTCCCTTCCTCAAACATAGTGGAAGTATTTGCACTATGATTAACTCGTACTTTTATAAATATCAAGAAATATAACTAGCTACTCCATGTTTTGAACTATCGAAAACAAAGTACAGTAGTTACTTCAAAGGAATAAAAACAACCCCTAAAGCAGACTGAATTAAGTCTAGCTTTAGGGGCGTTGTGTACAGCTTGAAGCAGCACACTATTTAAAAATATCTATTAAGGGTACACATTAAGAAAAACTAAATAGAATTAAATTAATCCCATTTTCTTTTTTGCTTCTAAACGACGACGCTGTAAAATTGGTTCTGTATAACCATTCGGTTGCTCCGTACCTTCAAAAACTAAGTCACGAGCAGCTTGGAAAGCAACAGAGTCATCGAAGTTAGGTGCCATGTTTTTATATAATGGATCTCCTTCATTTTGCTTATCAACAACTTCAGCCATACGACGCAAGGTCTCTTCTACTTGTTCTTTCGTCACGATACCATGGTGTAGCCAGTTCGCTACCATCTGACTCGAAATACGCAACGTTGCTCGGTCTTCCATTAAGCCAACATCGTGAATATCTGGTACTTTCGAGCAGCCAATCCCTTGTTCTACCCAGCGAACCACGTATCCTAACATCGTCTGACAGTTGTTATCTAATTCATCTTGAATTTCTTCTTCTGTCCATTCATCGACATTTTCTTGAACTGGAATTTGTAAAATTGTGTCACGATAATCTTCATCTAAACCTGCTTTAATCAGTTCATCCTGTAACTCTTGTACGTTTACCTCATGGTAGTGTAGCGCATGGATCGTTGCTGCTGTTGGTGAAGGTACCCAAGCGGTATTTGCTCCAGCTTTTACATGACCAATTTTTGTCTCGAGCATATCCTTCATCTTATCTGGCATAGCCCACATACCTTTACCGATTTGGGCACGATTTTTAAATCCAGTCTTTAATCCTTGTAGTACGTTGTTCTTCTCATAAGCATCAAGCCATGGCGCTTGCCTCATATCTACTTTTCTCAACATTGGTCCTAACTCCATAGACGTATGGATTTCATCGCCTGTACGGTCAAGGAATCCAGTATTGATAAAGATCGCTCGCTCTTTTCCTGCATAGATACAGTTTTTCAAGTTCAGGCTCGTGCGACGCTCTTCGTCCATAATTCCAATTTTTAACGTGTTACGCTCTAACTCTAGCATATCTTCGACTCGTGCGAATAAATCATTTGTAAACTTAACTTCTTCTGAACCGTGCATCTTAGGTTTAACGATATAGACTGAACCTTTTTTCGAGTTGATATATTTACCCTTTCCAAGTAAATTATGCTTAGCAATTACACTTGTGAAGACTGCATCGAGAATTCCTTCATAAGCTTCTGATCCATCTTCATTTAAAACAGCGTTGTTAACCATTAAATGTCCAACGTTACGAACGAGCATTAAGACACGTCCTGGTAAGGTTAGCTCATCACCCTCAGGTGTTTTATAGACGCGATCTTCGTTAAACTTTCGTTCGATTGTTTTATCGCCTTTTCTGAAAGTTGTAGTTAATTCACCTCGAATTAATCCGAGCCAATTCTCATAAACTTCTAACTTATCCTGTGCGTCTACAGCTGTAACAGAGTCTTCACAGTCCATTATTGTTGTAATTGCAGACTCAAGGACGATATCTTTTACAGAAGCTGCATCAGTCTTACCAATCGGATCGTTCGGATCGATCTGAATATCGATATGCAGTCCATTATTTTTGAGTAGAATTGAACTTGGGGAAGCTTCATCACCTTGATAGCCGACGAACTTTTCCTCATCTTTTAGGCCGACTTCTTTTCCATCTTTTAATGTAACGATGAGTTTACCATCTTCAACCGCATACTTCGTTGAATCATGATGACTGCCTGATGCTAATGGAACTGCACTATCGAGAAACTCGCGACTTTTTGCAATAACTTTGTTTCCACGTACTGGGTTATAAGTAGTCCCTTTCTCTGCTCCATCGTCTTCTGGAATAATATCTGTTCCATAAAACGCATCATACAGTGAACCCCAACGAGCATTCGCCGCATTAATTGCATAACGTGCATTATTAATCGGAACGACGAGCTGAGGACCTGCAACATTAGCAATTTCATCATCTACATTAGTAGTCGTAATCTCAAAATCTTCTACCTCTTCTTCTAAATACCCAATCTCTTCTAAGAAGGCTTTATATTTATCAGGATCGAAGTCTTTATTTTCTTTATGCCACTGATCGATTTGTTCTTGTAACTTTTCACGAGTTTCTAAAAGCTCTCTATTTCTTGGTGTAAAGTCGAGGACAATTTGTTCGAAATCTTGCCAAAACTTATCGACATCTAATTCTGCTTCTGGAACAACCTTTTCACTAAAAAAATCATAAATAATTTTTGCTACTTTTATTTTACCTACCGTAACGTACTCAGGCATTCCCTATTCCTCCTATCATTTTCTGTAAATATTTTGTTGAACACTATTATATAACAGATTCCTTTTAAATTACAACCGTTTTTATGAAAACTCTATAAATCATAGCCTTTAACTGTACTATAATAGTTGATTTGATGACTTTTTCACTCATTTTACAATTTTGTGAAAGTTATAATTTTTAATTTTAATAGGGTAAACCTATGTTTTATATCAAAAAAGACAGTGTTCAGTTTTTGTTAGTACTGGACACTGTCTTTCGTATAGTATTAGCTTATTCTATTAAATGTTTTTATAACTCACTTTTATCATTATCTTTGAGTAACCAGGTTTGTTCGATATCTTTCGCACTTCTAGGACGATCGAAAAGGAATCCTTGCACAATATTACAGTTTAATTTTTTGACAAGCTCATATTGTTGATCGGTTTCAACACCTTCAGCAACAACCTCGATATTTAAATTGTCAGCCATTGAGTTAATCGCCTTTACAATTGCTTCAATTTTTGCATTACTATCAAGTACTTTAATAAAGGAACGATCTATTTTAATAATATTTATAGGAAAGTCTATTAAATAACCGAGCGAAGAATAGCCTGTCCCGAAGTCATCCATCGCAATTGTTAAACCTAGTTCACTTAACTGTTTTAGTTTTATAATCGTATTTTCAACATCTTCACTAAAAGAACTTTCTGTAAGTTCAATATTAATTCGCTTTGGATCTGCTCCTGTTTTCAGAATTGTTTCTGTAATAAAATGAACGAGAAAGTCGTCTTTAAACTGGTTCATTGAGAGATTGACGCTAATAATTAAGTCATCGTAACCTTTTTCAGTCCACTCAACTTGTTGGCGACAAGCTTCTTCAAAAACAAACTTACCAATATCATTAATTAAACCTGTTTTTTCCGCTAACGGAATAAAATCACCCGGCGAAATTAGACCTTCCGTTGAATGATTCCAACGAACCAAAGCCTCAAACCCTACTAATTCATTCGTTTCCGCAGCCAAAAGAGGTTGATAATATAATTCAAATTCTCGCTCATCAATTGCTCGCATTATTTCAGATTCTGTTATAACAAAACTTCCCTGCTCATCCATCGAATCATCATAAAAACAAAAAAGTTCGCTTGTACTTTTAGCCCGAGTGAGGGCTTGCTTTGCATTTCCAAGCAAAGTAGAGACAGGCAGATCACCGTCTGCTTTACTATGTATCGTCACTCCGAAATTAACTGCAATCTCTAATGAAATTCCATTAATCACATACGGTGCAGTTAACACTTCTGATAGATGTTCAATCATTTGTTCAACATCTTTTTTATTAATATGACTTTCGATTACTAACGCAAAGATCGTACCTTCCCAACGCGATAACATACTATTAGATGGAATTTTTCTTTCTAATCGGTTTGCAATTCGCTTTAATAAAATATTTCCGAAGAGAAGGCCGTATTTTGCATTAATTTCATGAAAGTTTTTAATTTGAAAAAATATAAGCGTTATATAAGATTCCTTCTTTTTCATCAACTTCAAACTGGAGTGTAATCGCTTACTCAGTAATACACGATTGGGTAAATTTGTTAAAGAATCATAATATTCATCATCCAATTGATCGACATGACTAATCGAGTGTTGACCCGACAACTTTTCAACAAAGCCGATGAAGTTTTCAATTTTACCTTTTTTATTTTTTAAGGTATAAATTGATAATTGTTGTAAGTAAATTTCACCATCCTTCGTACGGTTCCAAAGCTTACCCTTCCACTTTCCGTTTTTCAATACTTCATTTCTCATTTCATCATAAAAGGATTCATTCTGGATTCCTGATTGAAGGAATTTAGGCGTCTTTCCCTTTATTTCACTTAAGGTATAGCCAGTAATTTCAGAAAATTTATCATTAATATAAATAATTTTATTTTGTTCATTGGTAAATACGACGCCTTTATCTATATTTTGCAAAATATGAGTGAAGGCATCCTTATATTGCGACGTATTAGTAAAACCTACGTCGCTTTTTACTTCATGAGCCATCCTCGTCACCTTCTCTAAAGGTAGTATGAACTATACATCCCTATTACATATAATCCCTATAACCTTTTTACCATTAATAAGGAAGGTTGTCAATAATTTTGACTAAATTGTGACAGTTTTTTGACGGGGTTTTAATCGTTAAGTTGCATAGGATTAAGGCGCTTTAATCCTTCTTAAAAACTAAAGGTGAAGGATAAAGGTACTATTTAGTAAGTTTCAAAATGTAATTATGAAATTTTTATCCTACCTAATGACTGATCTTTCCAATGTAAATTTAACTCTTGACCAGACTTTAAAGGACCGACACCTTCTGGAGTTCCAGTAAAAATTAAATCACCTTTTTTTAATCCGAGGTTAGTACCAATATAAGTAAGTAGTGAATGAATTGGAAAAATCATCTTCCTAATATTCCCTTTTTGAACTATCTTTCCATCTATTTGTAAAGAAAAATCATAATTTCTGCAAACATCAATACCCGGGAAGGGGATAAATTCGCCAACAATCGCTGCATTAGGGAAGTTCTTCGCAAGTAACCAGGGATGGCCTTTTTCTTTTAATTTACTTTGTACATCGCGAAGTGTAAGATCTAATCCGACTGTCATTTCAGAAATAAGTTCATCAACTTCTAACGAAGAATTGTAGTCTCTTCCCATTTTCAAAACTAGTTCAGCTTCATAATGCACTTCACCACGATCCTTCGGTAATTCAATCTCTTGTCCTTTCGCCTGAACGATAGAATGTTTTGTTTTAGTAAATACAACTGGCTCTTCCGGAACAACATTACCTAATTCTTCAATATGTTTAACAAAATTCCGTCCAATACAATAAATTGTCCCCATTTTTTTGCTCCTTCTATACAAAATAAATTCGATTTCCTTATAAAAGTATAACGCAAAAAAACCACTCTTAACAAAATAATTCCAAAGAAAAAACGATATCCAGCAATACTGAATACCGTTAATATGTGGAATCCTGTTTTAAATTTATGCCCTTATATTTAATTGTGTCCTGCTTTTACCCATTTAGCAACTTGAACTGTACGTTTTGCTTGATGTTTGACCGCAGCTTCTACATCTTCAACAAACTCGCCATTCTGATCGACTGTTACACTTACACCGTATGGGTTACCACCAGCTGTAAAAATAGATTGATCAGAATAACCCGGTGGAACGATGATTGCCCCCCAATGCATCATCGCAGTATAAAGTGATAAAATTGTCGCTTCTTGACCACCATTTGGATTTTGTGCTGAGGCCATGGCACTAACGACCTTATTAACAGTCTTTCCACTCGCCCATAAGCCCCCTTGAGTATCAAGGAATTGTTTCATCTGCGATGGCATAACGCCAAAGCGAGTTGGTGTACTAAATATAATTGCATCTGCCCATTCGATATCTTCAGATGTAACTACTGGAATATCCTTTGTAGCTTCAATAGTTTTTTTCCATTGTTCATCACTATCGATAACAGATTGAGAAGCTAGTTCTTCAACCTTAAATAATTTTACATTGGCACCTGCTTCCTCTGCCGCTTCTTTTGCCATTTGAGATAGCTTTAAATTAGTACCACCTTTTGTATAAAAAACAATTGCTAAATTTAATTTAGACATACCAATTCTCCTTTTTATATAATTGGTTATAGTTTGTTCAATACATTAAAAAAGATAAGTCCAATTTAGTCCTGTTACGACTCCACCTAATATAAGTAGAACAATTGGCATCGTCATATTCTTTAACTCATCTTTAATTTTTACATGAGTTAAGATTGCCCCTATCATCGTAACAACAATCATAATTCCTGCTAAAGTCGCTAAAACTTTAACCCAAATACCGATTAGCATTAGTAATCCTGACATCACTTCAAAAAGTCCCGTAAATATTCGGAAGCCTTCGCTATATCCAAAGTATTCAAAGCCTTGTTTCATCTCTTCGGATACAAACTTCTGATACCCGAACATAATGAATCCTAAACCTAATAAAACTTGTAAAATAATTGACAACATTACTGAAATACACTCCTTTCCTTTTGCACGAATTAATATATCTCTAATTAGAGGTTTATGCTTAAAAAAATATTTAAGCCGGCTCAACCATCTACAACCTTACATTCCTCAAAGAGAATAGTCAATTTAATTGCTTAGATAAATGATTTCTTATTCTATAGAAAAAATAAAACTTATCCTATATACTTGGATAAGTTTTCCTATAAATTGATATTTACTCAATATTGATTTATTTTCAATAGAGAACTTCTCTCTTTTTTTATTATTTACTCTATTGTAATTATCAACTTCTAGACATATAATGCTCAAAACGATTAGGTTTTCCTAAATAAAACCCTTGACAATAGCGAACACCTAAGTTTTTGGCAGCTTGTAAATCTTCGTCTGTCTCAATCCCTTCAACAATAAACTTAGTTTTACCTTGTAGTAAAAACAACATATTATCGATTAAAGTTTTCCGTTCATAAGATTGAGCTAAATCTTGGGAATAATACCGATCTAATTTAACGATATGTGGTCGCAGACGTTGGACATACTGAATCGTTGAATCACCTTTTCCAAAATCATCAATTGCAACGCGAAATCCGTTCTTTTTTAACCGAGTTATATTGGTACAAATCGATTGTACACTCGATTCTTTCGCATCTTCTGTAATTTCAAAGACAATCTGATCTCGCTTTACTTTTAATTTGTCAATTAAATTATGTAACGTTTTAAAATATAGCGGACTTGTCACGGTCGTAGGCAATACATTAATAAATATATATTTATCCCGGAGTAAGTAAGCGTGAGCATTAATAAAAGAAAAAGCCTTCCTAATCGATGTTAAATCGAGTTCGACGCATTTATTGCAAATTTTCGCATAGTGGAACAATTCTTTTGGATTTTTATATTTTTCACAACGTAGTAACATTTCATAACCAATTATACGTTCTGTTAATATATCAACGATTGGTTGGACGACATGGTACAATCCCAATTTACTTACATCTAAAGTTGGACGATTCGTTGCCATATTAACTCCTCCAGATTGTAAGACGTAAATGCAACACTACTTATTATTTTATCACCCTTCTTTATGGCATGGTACTTTAAAGCTATTTTCCATTAATAGAAAAGTAAAATGTACGTATTTCGTAACAAAAAATCCATTGTTTTCCACTACTTTTTATGCAGTTATACTGGCGCTTACTTCAATTTAAAATTAACTCATCTGCAAAGTAGTTCTATTAACTAAGAGTAACTTTTACCTAGTTTTTTGCCTAATTATGTTATTTTATATTGATAATTTTTTCGAATGAATATACGATATATTTATATTTAATTTTTAAAGTGGTTCAATAAACGTTTAACATTTTATTTAATCGATGCGGTGGTAGAAAGGAGACATTTATGGAGATAATTGCGCTACTTTTAATGTTATATGGTTTATATTCTTTAATTAAAAGATTCTCAAGACGAGACAACGTTGAAAAGCACGCGCATCATTCCTATAACAACTCATTAATTCAAATCGTTTGTCCCAACTGTAATTATAACGTTACAATTCGAAATGACGAAGGAAATTGGAGTTGTTACAATTGTGAAAAAGCTTTTATTTACTATAAAGGCTCTACGTATCAGGGAAATAAATACCACTCAATTTTCGCAATGTATGCTACTGCTGTATTAGCGCAGTTTTCTAAGTTGGATGGTATTGTAACAAAAGACGAACTCAGAATTGTAGAAAACCAACTTAAACAATATGTAAATCCAACAGGAGAAGAAATGCGTAACTTGAAATCCTTGTTTAATAAAGAGTTGATGCTAGTATAGTTTCGTGGACACATCTTAGTTAAGTCTTTAAAATAAAGTCCACGAGGACGTGCTTTGGACAATATTTTCATAGAACGTTTTTGGCGCAACATAAAGTATGAAGAAGTATATCTAAAAGATTATGAAAGTCTAAGGGAGGCTAGAATAAATATAAGAGATTACATTGATTTTTATAATTACAATCACCCTCAGCAATCGCTAGATTATAAAACACCATCATCAGTTTATTTAATTAAACAGGTTCGTCATTGCCCTTCCCATCTTTGAGAAATTATCTTTCATGCGACAGAACCTGTCAAGGGAGAATACGCCCTTGACAGAACCTGCCACATGAAAGGCTTTGTTGGCAAGATGGGAAGGAGCAAAACTCAATGCACCTTAAATTTATAAAAAAGTTGTCTTGACGATGGGGTCCACTTTATATTTTACACTCTCATTATTTGATTCAGAGCTACAAATCCATCGAAGTGATTGATAACAGTCTTCTTGTTGCTATTGTCCTGCACATATAATTTTTTGTGAGGAAGAAGATTAAAAATGTAACGGATACCAATAACATTAATAATAGTTATATTTATATAAAGGAGAATGCTATGATGCTAGAAAATGTAAACGTATTATTGTTTGATTTTACGAGGGAAAATTTGGATGAACATGAAGAAGCTAAAGTAAATTTAACTTCAGGTAAGAATGTTTTAGAAGACCTCATTCAATTTGAAGATGGTGAATTTTGTGAATCACCCTTTGTTCAGTGCATACAAATACCAACTGATGATCCTTATAACCAAATTCCGGATGAACAGATGAGTGATATTCTAGGAATAGAAAAAAATAATCTTTTATACTATCGGATTTTTATTACTTCCTTTAAAAAATCCTATTCATTTACACATGGCTATTTAGATGAAGGAGCAAGGGATATAAAAATTTTGGCAAATAAAAAAATGATTGAAGAAAATTTTCCTATCTTTGAGATACGTTATAAAGTTGGGGAAAAATGGTCATCTTGGCAAGCAATTGCTGGGAAATTTATTGTTGCTCACGATTATAGATTTGGTCCCGGAGGGGTAAGGGAAGTTTATAGTTCAATAACTGAAAGGGAAATATCGATTATTAAACAAAATTTTCAAATTAGGTATAGTGGCAATACAGTGAATGAAATTTTGGAGCCAAATACGCTATATAGAATAATCAATGATCCTTTTGATAGTGTTATTAGAAAAATCATTGATCCAAGCACCTTTCAAATATTATTTGATTCACAACTAATTCAAGAAGTTTCTAGTGAAAAAAGTTTTGAGATTTGGAGGAAATTTGAAGAACGTTATAGATGATAAAAAACTTCACTAGCATTGCATAAATATAGTTGGAATATTCCGTAAATAATTTTCTCATAAATTAAGCCAAAAAGTCAAAGTCCAACTAAAGGTGGCTTTATCCATTTTTTGAAAATTATATACAGTTCATCCAAAAGGGACAACGACATTTGCCTTTGTTATGGCACGGCTTTTTTCTCAAACCTTCGCAGCCAAATGTAAGCTGGCTTCCATAATACTGCCTTTAACCAGAGGCTAATTCGAAGCAGCGACTTTTTACTTTTTGTTTCTAATTGAATCAGTACATGTAAACAGTAGGTGATGAGTGCGATGTAAATTTGATTTTGTAACGCCGTCTTACTCATTCCGTAAAAATGTTTGATTTCCACGTGCTGTTTCAGCCATTTAAAGAACAACTCGATTGCCCAGCGGGAGCGGTAAATATCACTGATTTCATCTGCGCTTAAATCAAATCGATTCGTGATTAAACGAAGGATATTCCCTTTCGTATCGGACACTTCCAAAAGGCGAAAGACGTTCTCTGCACGATTTTGTGTGGAGCCAATATAGACCATTTTATCGGATAAAACAGTCGATTCAGGTGGTAGAGAAAAAGAATAAACATCTCGAGTGACGGCATTTTTCTTGATTCTTGAAACGAAGAAATAGCCATCATCTGTCATTCGGTCAAAGCGCTCATAATCTACGTATCCTCGATCAAACACATACATGGCTTCTTTGTCATCGACGAGAACTTCTAATTGGTTTCGGTCGTGTTCTTTTGCTGGTGTGATGGCTGCTTTTTCCGGATAAACGGTGTTTTTATCCATGAATGCAAGCCTTAAATGAAGTTTCACGCCAGCTTTTGTTTTGCGAAACGTTGCCCATTTGTAATTCGTTAAATTAAGAGGCAATGTGCTAGAATCAATGATCTTCAATGGCATGGAAGAATTCAGTCGCTTTTTGTGAAATCCCTGGATCTGATAGACGAGATCCAGAAACAAAGTTGCCAAAATCGTTGGGTCTACTTCATTGTTTTTACGCGAAAGCTGAGACGCACTAATCGATTCAAACCCGAGTGCTTTTTGAAAGTCCTCATCCAGGAGCGCATCGCTCATCGCCTCGAGGCTTTCGGTTTCATGAAGCTGCGCAAATAGTAAAATTTTAATATAAGCTTCTGTCGTAAGTTTCTTTGTGTAATAATCTTGTTTCAGATTTTCTGCTTGTTCATAAACTTTTTTAAAATGTATAGGTGCAATCCATTTACTAAATGATGATAATCGTGTATTCTTGTCCATAATGAGTTCCTTTATATTGGATTTGGACAGGAAGCCACCCGTCCTATTCAGTATAAAGGATTTTTTTATGGACAAACCACTAAATAATTGAACATTCTTAGTATTTTTTGTTTTTAGATTTAATTTATGCAATGCTAGTGATTCCAACTGATTACTATAATTATATTCCAGGAACAAAAAAAGATTGTTGGTATTATATGGAAAGAAGGATTGAAAGAGTTTATTGTAATTTAAACTCAATGGTTTTTTTAAACGACGATGAATATAATCGAGTACTGAAAATAATTGACACAGTACATGCTTTTGTTAAAGGGTTTAGCGGTGTTGATTCAATTAAAGACCCACATTGGTTTGAATTGAATCCGAATTTGCTTTTTTTCCATAGTTGTTATTCTCTAGAATTTGAACCAGATATGAAAGATTGGACAGAAGATGACTTCGAAGTTGCGCAACATTTGCCATTTAGCTATATGCCAAAAAGTTTAGAAGAAGTAGAAAAGCGCGAGCGATATATTGAGTATTTACATTGTTATTCGAAGGAAAGGAATTTTAAGTGGGATAAATATGATACATCACAATATAGTCATGAAGATCCAGAATCCATCATGTTAATGCATGAAATCGCCTATACATTAAGACTAGTGTTTATCGATGCATTTCCTGAGTTATGTAATGATGAGTCGTAAATATTCAAGCGATTTTCCGGCACCTGCGCAAGGTTGCCGGAACTTAATAAATAAAAAACGAATATCTATTAATGTATGCATAAAAAGATAAGGATGTGAAGTTAAGTGACGTACAACAATGTTGATTCATTGTTAAATTCAGGTAAAAGTGTAGATGAAATCATCCATTACGATTTTAAAAAGGAAAATGGTAATTTTAAAAGTGTAGATCATATTGAGTTATGGCTGGAATATCGTAACACTGGTAAAGGCTGGGACTGTGACGGAAGCGGTAAAAATAGTAATGTGACATGTGGATTATCACGTGATATTTATAAAGTGCTTTGGGGTTGGGATAGTGAAAAAGATAGTCCATTTAAAAACACAAAACAATTCGATAATATGCGCATGGGTCCGGATACGATGAATTCCTTTTTTAAAGTATTAACAGACGTGATTGAAATTGTAAATCCAGAAGGGAAAAAAGAGTATTTTAAAACTGTAGGAAAAACTTTAGGAAAAAAGAAAATGTGGTGGAGTAAAGAAGATTTTGAAAGAGAGGGCTTTTTAAAAATAATTGAAAATGTACGTCATAACAATGAAGTAGGTGTTTTAATCACAGAATATGCAAAGTTGACACATACGATTGGAAATTTTGTATTAGTGCCGAACGGTTTTAATCAAGGTAGGGCATTTAAAACCAATGACTATTGGGACTTGAGTCTTATGTTAATAGAAAAAGGTATAAAATGTAAAGGAAATATGCCATCTGAATTACTCCCAAAATATATAAATACATTTTTCCTATGGGATTATGTTGATGAAAATTATAATATTAAACCTTTTTTTACATCGCATAGTTTACAAAACAAAAAACCAAAAACGATTCAAGAAGCCGTAATATTGCTTCAATCAATAACGAATGCAATCGTACGAAGAGGGTATTTTATGGTTGCTATTCTGAAGGTGGCGACAAATTATTCGGAACAATACAATCAAATCCTAAATGAACTAAAAAATATGGAAAAGGCAAGCATGGAAAAAGCAATAGATATCATTAAAGCCTCAATAAATGAGGATTCAGAAATTCTCGGTATTTTAAATGAAATAAGCATTGAAAGAAGATGGCCTCAGCTCACCTAGTTATCATTTAAAAAATATATTTTTTCTTTTGACCCGGATTTGATTAAAAAATGAATTTATCAATTCCGGTTTTTTATACCTAATTTTTTAAAAAATATTGAAGCCTTATCCACGTCAATCCCGAGTTCGACAGTAAATAGGCACAAATTCACTTTTTAATAAAATGTATTTCCTATAATATCAATCTTTTCGTGGATTTGTGCTTAAAATTTTTTGAATTTTTAGTAGGCACACGTTTAATAAAATTGATGTTTATATTATAATGTTTATGAATTATAATATAGGCATGTATATTAGAAGAGTGACTCGCAAAAACAAAGATGGATCAAAAGTTTCGTACATTCAGCTCGCTCATAACGTGTGGGATCCGAAGGCCAAATATGCGAAAGCGAAGGTGATCTATTCATTCGGCCGCGAAGATGAACTCGATATGGCCGTACTCGAACGACTGGCCCAAAGTATCAATCGGTTCCTCACACCGGAAGAGGCGATGAAATCGAAACAAAAAATTAAGAATACAACTGACTTTTTGTTCGAATCAGCCAAAAAACTGGGTGGAATTTGGCTTTTTGATCAACTTTGGAAAAAATTAGGGATGGATACGATTCTCGAAGAGATTTTTAAGGATCGTAAGCACGAAATCAATTTAGAACGTGCCATTTTTGCGATGGTCGCAAACCGTGCGCTTGAGCCTTCCAGTAAATTGAAATTGGAAGAATGGATATCCCAGGAAGTCTATCTTCCGGGGCTGCCAACTGTTCAATGCCATCAGCTTTACCGCGCTATGGATGAGCTATTGAACGCCCAAAGCTTGTTGGAAGATCGTGTATTTGACAATGTTTCCAACCTGTTCAATCTGGAAGTTGATCTTCTTTATTTCGATACGACATCCAGTTACTTTGAAGTCGCTCCTGATGAAACACCGGAAGACGACACCTTCCGGCTTCAAGGCTATTCAAAAGATAAACGTCCAGACCTTGTACAAACCGTGATCGGACTTGCGGTTACACGTGAAGGCATTCCCATTAAAGTGTGGTCTTGGCCGGGAAACACGATGGATATGAATGTGATTGAGGAAGTGAAGAAAGATTTGATGGGTTGGCGCCTTGGGCGCATTATACATGTGATGGACCGTGGGTTTTCCTCGGAAGAAAATTTACGCATCCTACAACGGGGAGGCGGACATTACATTATTGGTGAACGGATGCGGGCGGGCAAAAAAGATGTGGAAGCTGCGCTCAGTAAACGTGGGCGCTTCCATACCATTCGCGATAACCTTTTGGTTAAAGAATCAGTCGTTGGAGACGGTGAAGCAAGAAAGCGTTATGTGGTCGCCTATAATCCGGAGGAGGCCGAACGTGACCGCCGTCAAAGAAAGGAAATCATCTGTGCCGTTGAGGAACAGCTTGAAAATTTGAAACAATTACCGAATGAAGCCCACCACAAACGGGCATGTGCTTTACGGGCGCATAAAGTGTACGGGAAATATATCCGCCAATTGAAAGATGGTACCTTGAAACTGAATAAGCAAGCCATACGGGATGAAGAGAAATACGATGGCAAATACTTAATCCGGACATCTGACGACACCTTATCTCTTGAAGATGTTGCTTTAGGATACAAACAGTTGCTTCAAGTCGAGAGCGCTTTTCGAACGTTAAAGTCCACATTAAAAATTCGGCCGATGTACCATCGGCTGGAGAGACGGATTCGCGCTCACATCATCATAAATTGGCTGGCGCTCTTACTTGTAAGGTTGATTGAAAATGAAACCGGCTCGAGTTGGGATTCAGTACGTCGTGAAATCCAAAGGCTTTACGTTGGTCATTTCTCCACAAATGATGGAGATCTTTATCGGACAACGACACCAACCGCCAAACAGAAAGAGATATTCAAGAAAGTGGGCGTGGATCTGCCTCCTGAAATTTTGGAAATCAAGCCAAAAAGCTAGTAACACAATAAGTATGCCATTTTTGTCCCGAAAACCCTTGTAGTATAAGGGTTTTCGGGACATTTGTTTGCCTAGCAACTGTCGAAGACGGGTCTGATTGTATCAATCTTTTTGTGGATTTGTGCCTATAATTTTTCGAATGTTTCATAGGCACACGTTATATAAAATTTTCATTTACATCACAATCTTTATTCGATATAACATAGGCATGTATATTAGAAGGGTGACACGCAAAAATAAAGATGGTTCAAAAGTTTCGTACATTCAGCTCGCTCATAATGTGTGGGATTCGAAGTGTTTTTGGCAAGTGAAAAATGCATAGAATGGCCATCAAAAATGTACACTTGCCAAAAACATAAATGAATTAACGAGAGTTGTATCAATATATTTGATGGTTACAAAAATGGACTTGATTATAAATTTTTTAATAAGAAAAGATATTAAAACAAAATTAAACGGCCTTAGCCCTGGAGAATGAATGTATAGCTAAAGCCGTATAACAAATTTTATTATTTCCACTGTCAACTTGATGAGAGAAGTTCATTCATATACTTTGTAGAAACCTTTTTATTTTACTTAAAATATTCTAAAATCGCATCCGCAATCCTTCTTGACGCTTCCCCATCACCATAAGGGTTTTTCGCTCGCGCCATTTTTTCATATTCCGTTTTGTCCGTCAACAATTCATGCGCCAAATTGAAAATGGTGTCTTCGTTCGTGCCTGCAAGTTTGAGCGTCCCGGCTTCGATGCCTTCGGGGCGTTCCGTCGTATCCCTTAACACGAGGACAGGCTTGCCCAACGAAGGTGCTTCTTCTTGGATTCCACCGGAATCGGTGAGGATCAAGTACGATTTTGCCATGAAATTGTGGAAGTCGATGACATCCAATGGTTGAATGAGCTGGATACGCTCATGGTTGCCCAAGATTAGATCGGCCGTTTGTTGCACGATTGGATTCAAATGCACCGGATAAACGACATAGATGTCATCGTGTTCATCGACGAGCCGTCGAATCGCTTTAAACATTTGCCGCATATTATTGCCCAAGTTTTCACGGCGGTGTGCGGTAACTAAAACCAATCGTCTGTCGCCGATGTCATCCAAAATTTGGTGTGTATAGTTTGGGTCGACCGTCGTTTTCAACGCGTCGATGACGGTGTTTCCTGTGACGAATATGCGCTCTTTTGGCTTGTTTTCTTTAAGCAAATTATTTTTGGCTGTCTCTGTCGGCGCAAAGTGCAAGTCGGCCATGACGCCGGTCAACTGGCGGTTCATTTCTTCCGGATAAGGCGAGTATTTGTCCCACGTACGCAGACCCGCTTCAACGTGGCCAATCGTTATCTGGTTGTAAAAAGCGGCTAGTGATGCGGCGAATGTCGTACTTGTATCCCCATGGACGAGCACGATATCCGGTTTTGTTTCCTTCATGATTCTATCTAAACCTTCCAACGTCCGCGTAGTGATGTCGACCAATGTCTGTTTTTGCTTCATGATGTTCAAATCGAAATCAGGTTTGATTCGGAAAATGTCCAGGACTTGGTCAAGCATTTCGCGGTGTTGAGCTGTGACCGTTACGATCGGTTCGAATTCGTCAGCCCTATTTTTTAATTCAAGGACCAACGGTGCCATTTTGATTGCTTCAGGCCGTGTCCCGAAAATGGTCATAACTTTGATTCTTGGCAATGTCATTCCTCCTGCTATTATGAAAATAAAAAAGTAACCATTGTTGTATATTTGGGGAAACATTCTTTAATAAATGTTACCACAAAAAGCATAGATTCATAAAACATCTGTTTATTGCAAAATAAAAGTACAGAGTAATGCAAAGAAAAAACACATAACTTTGCACTCGTCTTTAAAATAAAAAAGGACCTTGCCAGCTTTCCCAAAATTACCTACTGTAATGTTTGAGAGAAACTTACAGTGGGAGGTAAGAAAGGAATGCTGACAATGTCAGAAATTAATTGTATCAAATTTTTACGAAATGAGAAATCCTATTCTATAAATTCAAAAAGAACTGGTTTTTGTTGGTCAACAGTGAAGAAATACGCTGACAATGATCAATTACCAGAAGAAAAAGTGCCTGTAAAAAGAGGCATGATGTATGAAGAAAAATGGGGAGAAATTGTTATTGATTGGCTCATGGAAGATTTTGCACTTAAAAAGAAATTAAGAAGGAAAAATACAACTATATTTGAACAATTACAGGAATTGGGTTTTCCAGGTTCTTATCGAACCGTTTGTAATTTTATCAAAGAATGGAAAGATAAAATGTTAGACGAAGTTGAAGAAATAAAAGAGGAGTATGAAAGACTAACACATCCTCCTGCAGAAGCTCAAGTAGACTTTGGTATGACAGAGGCCGTCGAAGATTAAAAATTAAAAGATATTCATTGTTTAGTTATGAGTTTCCCATATAGTAATGGTGGATTTGTTGTTCCCTTACCTGCGGAAAATCAGGAGTGTTTTCTTGAAGGACTCAAAGTGCTCTTTAGACAAGCAGGCTTTGTTCCCAGAAAACTTCGTTTAGATAATTTATCAGCAGCAGTCGTTAAAGCAAGAAGTCAGGGGAAAGAAACTATTTTCACGGATGCTTTTCAACGGTTTGCTATTCATTATGGATTTGAGCCGCTAGCATGTAATCCAAGGAAGGGAAATGAAAAAGGTCATGTGGAGAATAAAGCGGGATATGTACGTTATAACTTTTTCACCCCATCTCCAGTTATTCAAGATTTAACGCATTTACGTGAATTATTGTTTGAGAAATGTCAAAAGGACCATAAACGCAAGCACTATAAAAAGAACGTCGTAATTGCTGATTTATTTGAAGAAGAAAAGAAGTATGGGTTAGCATTACCTGATGAAGATGATCCAGTATTTAAACAGTCGATGGTAACTGCCAATAAATATGGAGAAGTGCGGATTGATGGAACGCTTGTTCATGTACCTCAGAGTTATCATTACAGTAAGTTACATTTGATTCAGTATTGGAATCATTATAAGATTTTATCACCGAACGGAGAAATACTTTGTAAAGAGCCAAGACCATATATGAATCAAACTAGAGAAATTCCTTGGTATTCCATATTACAAAATTGGAGACGGAAGCCACGTTCAATAGTGTATTCTAGGTATTTCCCTTACCTACCTGGAAGAATAGCTCATTACTTAAATATCGAATCCATGAAACTAAGAAAAGAACGTGTAGAGTGGCTATTAAGCATTATTATTCATCATGATATGCAAGAAATAGATGAGCGGTTTTATGAGTTATTACCCGAAGAAAAACAATTTGAAGCGAGTTCTACGAACCATCCTTATGATGTTAACTGAAATATTTATGATTCCCTCCAACCTAACAACGATAAGACAACTATTAAGGAGGGAATACAAAGTGTCTAACATGATCAAAGAGAAGTGTAAGTTGCTTCGCCTAGCGTACGTTGCCGACTTATACGAAAAGATACCGTTCGAGAATCCAGAACAATACTTGATGGATTTATTACAAAAGGAAATAGAGTTAAGGGAATTCGCAAAAGGTGAGCGTTTAATCAAAAAAGCAAAGTTTATGTATGAAAAAGAATTAGATGACTATCAATGGGGAGAGCATATTCATTTTCCACCTAACCTAGACCAAGAAAGCCTAAAAACTCTTTCTTTTATCAAGCAAAAGGAGAATCTCATATTAACGGGTGCACCAGGAACGGGAAAATCACATTTAAGTATAGCGTTAGGAAGAAAAGCTTGTAGAAACGGATTTGAAGTCCGTTTCTACCGAGTCGCTGATTTAATAGAGTTATTGGAAAAGTCATGGTCCGAAGGACGATTTCAAATCCTACGTAATCGATTCAGTAAAGTAGATTTAATTATACTCGATGAAATGGGATATGTGCCTTTCAGTAAGACAGGTGCTGAATTATTATTTCAATTAATTTCTGACTGGTATGAACAGAAAAGTCTAATCATGACATCAAACCTAGAGTTTAGCCAATGGCATAAAGTGTTTGTAGATGCACGTTTAACCGCTGCGTTAGTAGATCGAGTTATTCACCATGCACATATCTTAAGTTTTACAGGAGATAGTTATCGAGTGAAATACGCATTATCAAATCGTTAAATATGAAAAATATGGGCTGGCAATGTTCTAAACTTTTCGTTGCAAAGTTCTAAACATTTTGCTTGCAAAACACACCTTATAGGGGGTTTTTCAAACACAGTATCATTATAATAATTGGATTCATCGCATAACCAGCTATATTATGTTATGTCTTTTAATTTTTACTCCATCTGGTATATAAAATCAAAAATTGAGTAGACTAATCTTATTATAATTATATTCTCGTTTGTGTTTTCCTCTCTGCATTAAATTCTATAATTGTTCCTGAACTATTTGTTTCAACAAAAACCTTTTGATAACGAGTAGTGAATATGACCGAATATCTATCCTCATCATTATTATTTTTAAATGAAATTAATTCAAGGTTCTGTATATTTTCCTCTAATAAATTGGCTACATTCTCTTTTAACTTTTGAATATTAAAAGTACCAAACTGTATATCTCTATTATTATTAAATTTTTTTAGTAAGTTATTTATGGCAGGTTTTATTAATTCGATACTAGCAGAACTTGCAATTCCTAATAGGTATGCTTCCCATAAATCACTTGCCCCTCTTTCATACTTATAAGTTGTCATACCTATCTTTTTAGGATTTAATCCGTAACTTTTAAGTAATTCTATTATTTCTTCTAGCTTATCCGTATCTTTAATATAAATAAAACCTTGGAATTTGGATAGATCCTTTGTAGTATCTGGAATACTTTCTAATTTCTTAAATTGACTTAAAAAGTCTATAATATAACTAATGTCATATGTATCTCCTAGTTCTCCTAAAAAAAGATCAATTTCGACAAAATGAAGTCCTCCAGAAGAATTCACCTCAAGAGTCATTCCATCGTTTTTATTCTTCATAATTAGTTCATATAGTTTGTTTTCAAGTTTTGATATATCAATATCTATTTCAAACAGTTCTTCAAAAACTAACTTTTCACCTACTCTAAAGATATCAGTATTAAAATCCCAAAAAGAAAATATTATTCTGACTGAAACTACATTCATATTAAATCCCTCTACTTTTAATATTATTTCTTGTGTAATTCTCGTATAACATTATTAGTAAAATATAAATTGACCTATCCTTGAATTGTTATTCAAAAATTAATTTTCCATTCTTCATACATTCTAACTGATATCTAAGATATCCTTCTTCAAACTTCTTTGTATTATTAATAATATCTTCCAATAATTTATTAAATTCTTTTAAATAATGTAAAAATCTTTTTTTAGTAAATATGCCAATAAATTTTTCAACATCTCTTTTTGGTTCCGCTTTTTCAAACATAAATGGTAGATATGAACTGGTTCCATACAAATAGGTTGTATTTTCTTCCCAATGTGTAACAGTATTTCTATGTTCTCTCAGTTCAATACAGGCTGATAACGAAACTAGATTAGTAATAACCTTTCTTTCCTTCAACTTATCTAAACGTATATAAAATTTATTCCTTTCATTATCAAAACTCACCTCTTTATTAATATGAAATTTATCTGCTAAATAGGCAACCAATGATTCTAAAGCAGCATTAAGTGAGTATAATGCTAGAATTCCATGCTTGATATTTTCTACAAAGATTTCTTCTTCCTTTTCAGTATAGTTTCCATCTTCATTTTTTACTCTATCAACATTAAACATGCTATTAACTTCTTTTTCTGCGTTTTTTATATGAGCTCCTATAATAGAAAATGTGAAGTGATGTGACAATTCCTCTCACCATCCTATGTATATTTTTATTTACTACTATATTATCATTGAAATTAATATATAGAAAACAATCGTATTCTTATTAAATTATTTAAAATATAACCATAGTTCTTTTAACTGAAAAAGTGAAGATGTTATAATATAAAAAATTGAAATAACAGTGACGAGTAATACAAATATTAAAAAAATGAAGGAATAGAACACATTAGGGATAATAAGTAAAACAATAACTTAATAGCCCCATTTTGGTTTTTAGTCAGTGAATTTTTTCAATATTTATAATAAAAATATACTCATTTCTTAAGTTTTACCAAAAACTGATAACAATTTATTTAGAGCTTTTATCCATTGCCAAATAAAAAATAAAATATACATTTTACAAAATTTAAACATAGTATAATGAGGTTAAGCGAAAGGAGTATATAAAAATGTATCAACTAAAATATGATGAAAATAAAAAAGTTATTATACAAATTGATCCTAATGGGAAAAAAACAACAATTGCTGACGATTTTCCTTCAAAACCAATTTTATCCCCAGATAATAAAAAAGCAATCTACATTAGTCCCCTCGAATGGGAGTGCCTCGGAAGTCTATATTTGTATATTTTAGAAACTGGATATATAACAGAGTTAATATCACCTGATAAAGAACAAAACATTCCTAAATATGCTGACTGGATTGATGATGACAACATTGTCGTTATCATTGGCCACGGTATGGGGACCATAGAGGTAGGTGGGAACGTATTTATATATAATATAACCAAGAGAAAACTGAAACAAATTACGGAATACCCACCAGAAGTTCAAATCTATCAAATAAATATAAACAATGAATTTATGGAACTAATAGGGATAAAATATACTGATGAAAACTTTAATGAGTATATAAAATTCAAAGAAAAAATTCAAATAAATCAAACAATTTAATTTTAACTCAATACAAAAAGGATAGAGATTTAAAAACTAAACTGTGTCATCTATTGTAATCGTCAAGTAAAATTCAACAGTTTTCAACAAATAATTTTAAACAGTTTTCATCAATTAAGATTCAACACTTTGATATTATCGCCCCACCTAATTTTTATCAGTTAGGGGAATCTTTTTATTCCCAATATGATGAATCGATTTCCAGTTGAGCTTCCAAAATAAGTTTTTCGCTTTTTAACTGTTCTACTTGTTTTTTAAGCGATGCTACTTCCTCTAATAGTCTTGCTATTTTTGTCTTATCATCGATACCTTCCTCATAGTGGGTACCTTTAACCCTACACCAATCATTGTTTCTATATAAATCATCTTCAATTACTTGACGCTTATAGGCTGCTGATTTTCTTATTGTTTTCTCTAACCCATTCATTTACAGAGTTTTCGTCCACTTTTAATCCGTAGGATGTTTATTGCAAAATAAAAGTACAGAGTAATGCAAAGAAAAAACACATAACTTTGCACTCATTTTAAAAATAAAAAAGAACCTTGCCAGCTTTATTTTATCTTGATAGTGCATGGGTAACTCTATAACTATCTCCAGTAAAACTTAGAATATGGGCGTGATGAATGACTCGATCAACTAATGCAGCTGTTATTCTTGAATCCATAAATACACGATTCCATTGGCTAAACTCCAAATGGGAAGTGATTATAATACTTTTCTGTTCATACCAATCAGAGATTAACGGTGGCGATGGCATTGTTTTGGCACGGTATTTGCACATGAACCATTTTGATGTTGAATTAGTTATTCCCTTTGGACTGCCGCAATCAAGGACAAGTATGGAGCATTTTCAGTATTACCGCAGCCTGCGATTTCCCTATTGCCAAGAAGTTGATTGCTCCCGTGAATTTACCGTGATCATCGATGCGCTGCTTGGTGTAGGTGCACGCTTATCCCTTTATGGGGAATATCGTGAACTCCTTCACTGGTGTAACCAAAAAAATGCGTTACGCATTGCCGTCGATATGCCCATTGGTGTTCTTGCCGATACAGGGGATGCGGATGAGGGGACGTTTCAAGCGGACTATACATTCTCGCCTCACGGATACAAACGTTCGGCATTTTTACTTCCTGCTTCCCACAATTATGGAAAAGTAGAAGCGATGGAAATCGGCATGCCGCAAACGGGTAAGTGGCGGGTCTGGACGGTGGAAGATACAAAAAGGACCATTTCCCGCCGGGCGGCTCATTCCCATAAAGGTGGTTTTAGGACCGGTCTTTTAATCACGGGAACCGATGAAATGCCAGGATGTGCTTTACTGTCCGGTTTAGGCGCAATGCGATTGGGCATCGGTAAACTCGTGATCGGTACAACGAAAAATACACAAGCATTTATCGGTAACACGTTACCGGAAGCCACATACCGGCTCGATGCCCTCAAGCGGTGTGCTGAAGGTGAGTTGCTTGATGATATAGCTGCAGTGGCAATCAGCTCGGGATTGACCGAACGATTATTGATAAAAAGAGCGCTGGAGCATCTGTGGAACACGGACCTTCCATTAATATTGGATGCTGGAGCTCTAATACCCGGCGTTTTTAAACCACGTAAGGCCCCGGTCATCATCACGCCTCATCCCGGAGAATTCAGCCGGTTAACTGGTTACTCCATTGAAGATAGCCAAAAAAATCGTCTGGAACTTGCCGTGCAATTCGCATCACAACATCAAGTTATTGTTGTTTTGAAAGGTATGTACACTGTAATCGCCTTCCCGGATGGAACCGGGTACGTAAACAGTTCGGGGAATGCCGCCCTGGCAAAAGGTGGCTCAGGCGATACCTTGACCGGGATGTTGCTAGCCTTGGTCGCCACAGAAAAAGATATAAAGTATTCGGTTACTAATGCAGTGTTTCTACATGGATTATGTGCCGATGAATACGTTAAACAAAAAGAAGAGCGAACGATGCTCGCCAGCGATATCACAGAATATCTTGGCTTTATCTTATAATCCGCTGAACGCTGGTGCGAAAATTGCGGCAAGACCAACACCGCTTCGGCAAAAGCCATCGTTTTTCCGCTTTTTTTTACTTTTGGAATATAACGTCAAATACGTAAATGCGGCCGGTGTCAAAATACCGGAAGTGAACCCATTGATGAGGCGGACAACAAACATTTGCAATGGAGTCTGCAATAAAGAATAACTGAAAAAAACAAGTCCGTTTACCAGGAAACCAATTGATAAGACTTTTTTCATACCGGTTTTATCCACAAGATAACCGGAAAAAACATTACTAAACAGATTGGAAAATGAGTAAGCACCGGCGATAAAGCCGATAAATCCAGTGGCAGCACCTAAAGTTTTAGCATACGTGCTCGTGATCGGCAATTGCACGAATAGATCCCAAAACGAGACGAAAATGAGTAAATAAATTAAAAGCATCATCTAAAAGCATCATCGCGAATCACCTCTGGTTAATAGCAAGGAAATCTATTATAAACTTATTTCTGCCAATGAGCTTTAATGAATTCATCTCGTCCAGATTTAGCCCGATCTTCTAAATATGCTTTTGGATTCTTTTTATAAAAATATTGATGATCCTCTTCGGCGGGATAAAACTCTTGTGCGGGTAAGATTTTTGTCACGATCGGTTTAGAAAAAATTCCACTGGCCTCTAACTCCTGTTTGGAGCGTAAGGCAAGTTCTTTCTGCTCCTCAGTATGATAAAAGATAGCTGTTCGATATTGACTTCCGCGATCGTGAAACTGTCCATCGGGATCGGTGGGATCAATCTGTTGCCAGTAAATTTCAAGAATCGTTTGATAACTTATTTTTTGTGGATCATACGTAATCTGCACCGCTTCATAGTGGCCGGTCGTTCCGGTTTTTACCTGTTCATACGTTGGATTTTTTACATGGCCACCAGTATAGCCGGATATAACGGAATAGATTCCATCCCATTCGTCAAAAGGTTTTACCATACACCAAAAACAGCCGCCAGCAAAGGTGGCTTTTTCCATTTTTTTCATGAACCGATCACTCCAGTTAGATAAATACCGTATGTAATGTGGTTGCTTAAAATTTTATCACTGAAGTCTTGTGAAGTTAAATAAAACATATTCCGTCAGGACACGATTTTGTACCGATCTGTAACAGAATGTTCAACGTTCAAGAGCCCGTATAAAAATATGTTGGAGCGTAACCTAAGAATAATTCCTGAGATAAAGGATGATCTTTATCCGATTCCTGAAATCACTCCACGAGTTTCACCACCACTTTATCATAAACAGGAAAACCAAAAATGAAGTCGAGACGATATATAAAATTGGGTGCCCGTCAAAAGGCACCCTTTTGCATTTCCGTTAAAAAAATCTTTCGTGCGTGGAAGTGAAGTTTAAACGACTATGAACCGGTTCGTAAAAGTTTCGACATATTGATGTTTGCCATTTGCTCACGAATTCGGTTCATCATATCGGTCATACCGCCATTGTTTTTCATACGAACAAGTCCGTAAGCGGTCGCACCACTGAAATGGCCTAAACCAAGTAAGGATATGAATCATTGTAAACGGCGTCGCCGTCTGACCATCGGTAAATATTGTTGCACCATTCCCATCCAACGCATTCTCCGGATGAAACGATTCATCCTTAATCACTTCACAAAAAATTGTCAAGACATGTCGACTTATAACCTTATTTTTTGATAAAAAGCTCTCGCTATTCTTAACATTCCTGGTTAAACAGTGAATTTTTGTTATTGTTCTTTTTTTCGGGGGTACCGTCAACAATTTTGTGTAATGTAAATGGGGTAGGGTTTCTCTGAAATGGATTTGAATTGATAGGGGACTGATTTTCTCTTCACAAAAGGGAGAATCCCCTTATTTTGTTTATTTACAATATTTGGTTTACAATAACGTTTTTCAAACATTCGCTCGAGGGCTTCCTGCGCTTCGGCAAATCCTCTTAACTTTCGCCCTGCCCATTTCTCATTAAAATCTTGGGTGGTCAAATACACGATTTTTTCCGCGGCTTCTAAACTATTCAAACTGTTCATCGGTTTTAGGCGTTTCCGAATCTCCTTGATCGTTCGTTCGATGGCATTCGTCGTGTAAATCACACTTCGAATACTGCTTGAATCATCCATACATGTAAGGAGGACATCCAACTCATTGGCCAAAGATTGGACTTCTCTTGGATATTTGCTGGACCATTTCGACTCAAACTGTTGAAACATCTGTAACGCCATCTCCTTGTTCGGCGCGCGATAAATCAGTTTGAGATTCTCTGCCACTTCAAATTGATCTTTTTTCCGAACACGGCTGAGGTTGTTGCGGACTTTGTGCACGACACAACGCTGTACATCGGCTTTCGGATAAACCGTCTTAAAGGCTTCCTCCAACCAGCCGGTGTGGCGTTGATAAGGGCAAACAACGGTGTTTGACATTCCCCGTTTCGGTCCCTTGGAACCAAAAGACCCTCAATCCGGCCATATTGCGTATCTAGATTTCTCTGATAGTAGCCGTTTCTCATATTCGGCGTTCCAGTCTGTTCGATTTCGAGGAAATGTTTGACTTCTTCCCGCATGATCAGCTCTAATTTTTCCTTCACAAACTGACGAATGACACTTCCTAGTTAATTTGCCCAGTCGACATTCGGTATACATTTAGACATAGGTAGGGTACTCCTTTCTCTGGAATGTGTTGGTCCAAATCAGAGAATACCCTACCTTTTTTCTTTTGGCCTAGTAAAATGCTTTACACAAAATTTTATACATCTTCTCAAAATTATAGTGATCAAATTATCTCCATACCTAAAACACAAGTTTAACACTAATTTATTATCTTAAACAAAAAAGAAAGGGTTTACAATCTAAAGTTCTTATGTTATTATATTAACAAAACAATAATAACTGCCTAACTTATTCACAATTACAGCCCGTAATTGTACCAATAAGTATAAGCCAGTTCAAAATAACTTACATTGCTAAGTTTATTTTGAACTGGCTTTTTGCATTTTAAAAGGAGGTAAATGAATGGCTGGAGCATTAAACGGTATTAAAATTATCGATTTATCACGTGTGTTAGCTGGGCCTTTTTCAACTATGATATTAGGTGATTTAGGAGCAGAAGTGATAAAAGTAGAAGGCCCAAAAGGAGATGAAACACGAACATGGGGTCCGCCTTTTAAAAATGATGTAAGTGCTTATTTCTTATGTGCTAATAGAAATAAGGAAAGTATCATAATCGATTTGAAAACGAAGGACGGAATAGAATCACTTCATACCTTGCTTGAGGACGCTGATGTACTGATTAACAACTTTAAAACAGGAACGATGGAGAGGTTTGGTCTAGGTTATGATGAATTATCAAAAAAATATCCGAAGCTAATTTATTGTTCTATAACAGGATTTGGAGAAACTGGACCTTATAAAAATCGCCCGGGTTATGATTTTATCATTCAAGCAATGAGTGGACTTATGAGTATTACAGGTACAGAAGAATCCGGTCCACAAAAAACGGGTGTTGCTATTACTGACATTATTACGGGACTGTATGCAGTGATTGGTATTCAAGCTGCTTTGCTTGAACGTACAAAGTCAAATAAAGGGCAAAAAATTGATCTTGCTCTTTACGATGCGGCAGTTAGTACTCTTGTCAATATCGGCAGTAATTATTTAATGACTAGGAAAATTCCAGAAAGGCTTGGTAATAGCCATGCCAATATCGTTCCCTACGATTCCTTCCAAACGGCTGATGGAGAAATCGTCATCGCTGTAGGTAATGATGCGCAATTCGCCCGTTTTTGTGACATTATCGGACGAAAAGATTTAAAAGAAGACGAGCGCTTTAAAACGAATAAAGAAAGGGTCACAAATCGAGAACTATTAATACCATTAATCAACGAACAACTTACCAAGCGTTCTACCCAGTACTGGTATGAACAATGTGAGGCAAACAACATTCCTTCTGGACCAATTCAAAACCTAGAACAAGTCTACCAGGATGAGCATCTAGCCCATCGGGAAATGTTCATTGAAATGGAGCATCCGAAAGCTGGGACGATCGAAATGATCGGTAACCCTATTAAACTATCTCGAACCCCGGTGACCTATCGCAAAGCACCACCGGAACTAGGCCAGCATGCAGAAAAACATATAAAAATAAAACAGTAACAGCAAACAGATCATTATTTTACTAGATGTTTGAAAACGCTCACGAATCATTAGTATAAAGGAGAGATAAATATGGATTTCAATTTTTCAGAGGAACAAAAGATGTTACGTCAAACGGTTAGAAACTATGTGGACAAGGAAATTATGCCCTACATCAACGAATGGGATCGCCAAGGAAGCTTCCCGGATAAAATTTACCAGGACCTTGCTGAACTTGGTCTAATGGGTGTTTGTATCCCTGAAGCCTATGGCGGTAGCGGGATGGACTACAATTCCTTAGCAATCGTTTGTGAGGAGCTTGAACGAGGAGACACCGCGTTTCGTACAGCTGTATCGGTACACACTGGCTTAAATAGTATGACGATCTTACAATGGGGAACCGAGGAGCAAAAACAAAAATACTTAGTCCCCTTGGCTAAAGGTGAAAAAATCGGTGCCTTCGGTTTAACGGAACCTAATGCCGGTTCAGACGTTGCAGCTATTTTAACAACAGCAGAAAAACAATGCGATCACTATATCCTAAACGGACAAAAAACATGGATTTCCTTAAGTGACGTCGCCGATTATTTCCTCGTCTTTGCCTATACAGATAAAAGTAAAAAACACCATGGAATTTCAGCCTTTATCGTTGAAAGGGAGTGGGAAGGCTTCTCCTCTCGCCCAATCGAAGGAAAGCTAGGAATCCGGGCAGGAAACACGGGAGAAATTTTCTTCGACAACGTCAAAGTGCCAGCCGAAAACCTCTTAGGTGAAGAAGGTGAAGGCTTTAAGATTGCGATGTCGGCCCTAGACAATGGACGTTTTACCGTTGCGGCGGGAGCGGTAGGACAAATTATGGCCGCCCTTGAAGCTAGCGTAAAATACTGCCACGAACGAGAAACCTTTGGTAAACCGATTGCTAGACACCAACTTGTCCAGCAAAAAATCGCTAACATGGAAGCTGGCTTACAAATGAGTCGACTCTTAGTCTACCGAGCTGGTGAATTAAAGAATGAAGGTGTACGCAACACCCGGGAGACTTCCTTAGCTAAATGGCAGGCTACTGAGTTTGCGAATAAGGCAGCAAACGATGCGGTACAAATCCACGGAGCCTATGGCTTCTCCGATGAATATCCGGTCGAAAGATATTTACGAAACTCAAAAGCCCCTGTTATTTACGAAGGTACAAGTGAAATTCATACGATTATGCAGGCTGAATATGTACTCGGATTTCGCGAAGACAAACCTTTAAATAAAATGTTACCCGCTTGGAAA
>Ga0079226_10000348_pt1 | contig 31921 bp, 31 predicted proteins | sample Poulit2014_FD_76345 | JGI IMG/M metagenome (GOLD analysis project Ga0079226, IMG submission 76345) | Agricultural soil microbial communities from Georgia to study Nitrogen management - Poultry litter 2014 | ecosystem: Environmental > Terrestrial > Soil > Agricultural land | place: USA: Georgia...
AATGCTGGCGACAGGAGGATCTGCCAACGACGCAATTGACTCCTTGAAAAAACGAGGAGCAAAAAGTATTAAATTAATGTGTTTAGTCGGAGCCCCAGAAGGCGTGGAGCTGATCCACAAGAACCACCCAGACGTAGACATTTACCTAGGAGCCCTCGATGAAGGACTTGATGAAAAAGGTTATATCGTCCCTGGTCTAGGTGATGCTGGTGACCGATTGTTTGGAACGAAATAAGAAGATAAAGCTACGGTTAAAAGGAGTATACACATGTCGAAGAAAATTAAAGTCATGACAATCTTCGGAACGAGGCCAGAAGCCATTAAGATGGCCCCTCTTGTCTTGCAATTATCGAAGCAAAAAGATAGATTTGAAACGATTGTTACGGTTACTGCCCAACACCGACAAATGCTCGATCAAGTATTAAGCACCTTCAAGATTAAGCCGGATTATGATTTAAACATTATGCAATCTGGCCAATCCTTAAGTGATATAACGACGAGAACGATTTTAGGCCTTGACCAGGTCATTCAAGAAACGAAGCCAGACATAGTGCTTGTTCATGGTGATACAACAACGACCTTCGCTGCTTCCTTATCCGCCTTTTATAATCAAGTATTAATCGGACACGTCGAAGCAGGATTAAGAACCTGGGATAAGTATTCTCCTTATCCTGAAGAAGTCAATCGTCAATTAACAGGAATTATGGCTGATTTCCACTTTGCACCTACGAAAAAAGCAAGCCAAAATCTGCAAGTCGAAAATAAATCGGAGAAGACCATTTATATCACAGGGAATACGGCAATTGATGCCTTAAAAACAACGGTTAAAGAGGATTATACCCATCCTCTCTTTCAAGAAATAGGAGATAAAAGGCTTATTCTAGTAACCGCACATCGAAGAGAAAATCTCGGAAATAAGATGGAGCAAATGTTTCGAGCCATTAAAAGAATCGTCCAAAACTTTGACGATGTACACGTCGTCTATCCGGTACATTTAAATCCCGTCGTAAAAACACTAGCAGACGATATTCTCGGAAATGAAGACAGAATATCCCTAATCAAGCCACTAGACGTTATCGACTTCCATAACTTCCTAGCTAAATCCCATCTCATTTTAACGGATTCAGGAGGCATACAAGAAGAAGCACCCTCCCTAGGAGTACCCGTGCTCGTGCTAAGAGACACAACAGAACGCCCAGAAGGAATCGAATCGGGAACCCTTAAATTAGTCGGAACAAAGGAAGACACAATCTATCAGATCGCCAAAGACTTATTAACAGACAATGGCCTATATAAGAAAATGGCTAAAGCTAAAAATCCCTATGGAGACGGAAATGCCTCCGAGAGAATCACAGAAATACTATGGGAAGAATTAAAATCTGAAAATAAATAAACAGCCTATCCACCTCTAAAGTGACTTCAATTCAAGGAACTTTAGGGGTTTTTTATGTATGAAAGCCGAATAACCGTTAAAGCTATACAAAACAAGTTTAAAAGGAGCCTTCCTTCGATGAGACAAGAGACCATGATCATCATTACTATCCTTTCCATTTTTCTATTCCCTACTGAAGAAATCCAAGCAGAGAATTCTCTGACCCCAATCATTATTCAAGTTGAGGAAAATCCCTATGAAATTAAGAAAAGAATTGAAAAAGAATACCCTAGAATTGAAGTCGTGGAAGTTTTTGATCGACTATTAAAAGGAATTGGTTTACTTCTCCCTAGCCGGGATATCCCATCCTTTTTAAGTGAAGAATATATTACTATTTCTTATCCCGTTCGGAGCTATAGGCCCGCAACAACTGGTCAGACAAGAGTAAGAATCAGTCAGCCCAAGGAACTTCATTCGACAGTCTATACGGGAAAAGGAGTGAAAGTCGCTGTTATAGATACAGGAATCGATTATAACCATCCAGATTTAAGCCATAATTATAAAGGAGGCTATGACCTTATCGATTTAGATGATAATCCCATGGAGACGACATCGAAGGAAGGTGTGCCAACCAATCACGGAAGTCATGTAGCAGGAATAATCGCTGCGAATGGCCAGCTAGAAGGGGTAGCAAAGCATGCTGATCTCTATGCTTATCGAGCGCTTGGTCCTGGGGGACAAGGAACATCTATTCAAGTCATTGCCGCCCTGGAAAAAGCGGTAAAGGAAAAGGTAGATGTGATTAATCTTTCCCTAGGTAACACAATTAACGGTCCGGACTTTCCAACAAGCCTTGCTGTAAATAAGACTGTTGATTTAGGGATTGCTGTCGTCGTTGCTAATGGTAATGATGGTCCAGACTTCTGGTCTGTTGGATCCCCAGCAAGCTCAAGTAAAGCTCTGTCTGTTGGTGCTATGGAAGAAGAAAGTAGACAAGCCTACTTGCATGACTCCTTGGAAGAGAAGAAAATCCCTCTTTCGGAACTACCCAATCAAGCCTTATGGAATTTAAAAAAAGACTATGAAATACTTCCCTATCAAGAAGCTAAAGGGAGCTTCCATCAAAAGATTATTCTCATAACAAAGGAGGGAAAGAATCTCTCAGACCAAATCAAACAAGCAGTCGACAAGGAAGCTCTAGCCCTCCTACTAACTGATGAGCTGGTCAAGGACTTCCTTGAATTTAATCAAGAAGAAAGCATAGATATCCCCCTTGGATTTATAAAAGAAGAAGATGCCAGCTGGCTTCTCCAGCAGACGATGAGTAAACCCTACTATATCGAGACAATCTATGAAAAGCAGCCTCAAGGAGTAGCTACTTTCAGCTCCAAGGGTCCTGTAACAAGTAACTGGCAAATTAAGCCGGATATTATCGCACCAGGAGCAAATATCTTAAGTACAATTCCAGGGGACTATGGAGTTTCCAGTGGGACAAGTATGGCTGCTCCTCATGTTGCTGGGGCAATTGCAGTAATCAAGGAGGCAAATCCAGAATGGACAAACAAACAAGTTGTTCAGTCAATCAAGACAAGTGCCCTTCCCCTAAAGGATTCGGATGGAAATCTCCTTGCACCCACCCATCAAGGCATGGGACTCATCCAGGTTGAAGAAGCAATATCAACACCTATTTTAATAGAGAACCCCTTATTAGCCTTTGGTAAGATATCGAAATTCAAAGAGGAGCAAAGAATAGATCTTATTCTTGAAAATGTATCAGCAGAAGAGCAAGACATTTCCTTTTCTACACCTAAAAGAAAAAAGGGTTTATCATGGAAACTACCTATAAATCAAAAGATTGGAGCACGGGAAAAGCTCCACTTACCAATCGAGTTATCTATTACGACAAGCTTGCTTGAAGAAGGCATTCATCAGGGTTGGCTTCCCTTAAGGATAGGGGCTAAGTTCTACTCATTACCCTACCTATTCATTAATAAGGAAGATGACTACCCCAAAGTGATGGGCTTTACAGTCGGAATAGATCCAAAACAAAAGGACAAATTTTCCTATCAATTTTATACGGCTGAAGCTTTATCTTCAGTTCAGGTTGACATATTTCACCCTATAACCCTCCAACATGAACAAAAAATAGTTAATGAAAAAAATATAGAGTTAGGTTTACATGAAGGGGAGATTGAAGGAGATGCAAATCAGTTACAAGGGAACTATCTAGCAGTCATTACATTAATTACAGAAGAAGGCAAAGTAGAAACTGAGGAAATGAATGTATCTTTTTAATTAATTTTTAATTGAAACAGACGGGTTGAAAGAAGTCACAGAAATGTCAAAGTTTCCCCTAGGAAAATGTACTATAATAGGAAGGATGTTTCCTTGAAGACATGCTGTTTTATATAGTAAAAATAAACACTAGATAAAACAGATAAATAATTGACATACAACTATAGCTAATGTAAACTTGTTTAGTGTAGTATTATTAGGTAGTTATGGCCAAAATTATGCCATTTAAAGAAGAAATTTTTTAGCGAGGAGTAGGGTGAAATGGAAGATTTTGCGCGTATGGAAGTACGCCAACGAAAGTGGATGCTCTATCTCTTAGCAATCTTTATCTTAGGCGCAGCTATAACACCTTATGACCGCTTTTTTCTCGGCTTAGCTTTAGGCCATATCGTCAGTTATTACGGCTTACGTTTATTACATAATCGGGCAAAGGCCTTCACTGATGCAATCATCGAAGAGAAAAGAAGCTTAGGTCTGGGTACATTTTTACGTTTGATTGGAGCAGGACTAGCCGTCTGGTTGGCCCTGAAGTACGAACACAAAATACATATTATTGGTGTCGTGTTAGGTCTTACTACTTCTTATATCGTTATGATGATAGACTACGCATACGAATCAATTCGACAATCGAAGGTAAAATAGCCCATTATTATTACATCTTTTCCAACATCCATCTGTTGAAAAAATACTAACTATCTGAAGCAAAAGGGGTGATAATGTGGATACTAAAGCACCAGTTATTGAAAATTTATTTGGTATATCTTGGCTTTCCGTTGATCTAACCAATGTTTTAATGATCACCCTATCCGGGATTATCGTGTTTTTAATCGCAGTTTTAGCAAGTCGAAAATTACAAATGAAGCCAACAGGTGCCCAAAACTTTATGGAATGGATTGTTGATTTTGTAAAAGGATTAATCAACGATGCAATGGATTGGAAGACTGGAAAAGTATTTTTACCACTAGGATTGACGCTGATCTTCTTCATTTTCATAAGTAACGTTGTTGGAATGGCAACAACAATTGTCATCGGAGATGTGTCATGGTGGAAATCGCCAACGTCTGATCCAGGATTAACATTAACTTTAGCAGGTTTAATTGTTGTTCTATCCCATTACTATGGAGTTAAGGTCAAAGGCTTTTCCGAATATGGGAAAGATTACTTCCGACCTACACCAATTATGTTCCCATTCAAAATTATGGAGGAATTTACGAACACCTTAACATTAGGTTTACGTTTATTCGGTAACATATTTGCTGGTGGAATGTTAACATCAATGATTGTAGGATTAGGACTTACAAGTGTAACATGGTTCGTAATTTCCGTACCACTTATGCTAGTCTGGCAAGGGTTTAGCTTGTTTATTGCAGGAATCCAAGCCTTCATTTTCACTCTGTTAACAATGATTTATATTTCAAACAAAGTAAACGAAAGTATGTAACACCAAATGAGTTAGTTACAGTTTAAGAAATTATATTTCTTAACATTTTAAATATACAATTTTAGAGGGTAATTATAAAAGGAGGAAATATTAATGGAAGCATTAGCAGCAGCAATTGCAGTAGGTATCGCCGCTTTAGGTGCAGGTTTAGGAATTGGTAACATCGCAAGTAAAACAGTTGAAGGGATTGCACGTCAACCAGAATTAAGAGGACCATTAACAATGACAATGATCATTGGTATTGCGTTCGTTGAAGCGATTCCAATTATGGCTGTAGTTATCGCATTTATGGTCTTATAATATTGTCTATTTAACAGAACATGGCGGAGTTCGGTCCTAAGAAACTTCGCCATTCCTTTATGAAAAGAGAAGTTCCTGAATATAGACAGTTATCGTGAAAGGAGTGGGGATAGTGCATTCACTAGAATTAGTCGTAGGTGCCGTAGCAAATTGGGACCTTGGTAGTATGATTTATATGCTAGTATTCTTTGTTGTTCTCTTAGCATTACTTAAAAAGTTTGCTTGGGGTCCTTTAATGGATGTTATGGAAGAACGAGAGAAGCATGTAGCTAATGAAATAGAAGCTGCTGAAGAAAGCCGAAAGGCAGCAGAACTTGCTGCAAAAGAGGCAGAAGAGCGATTACAAGAAACAAGGCAAGAAGCAATGTCTATTGTAGAAGAAGCTCGCGAAGCAGGTACACGCCAAGAAAGAGAAATCATTCAGGCAGCAAGAGAAGAAGCTGTAAGATTAAAGCAAGCAGCAAAAGAAGATATTCAAAACGAAAAAGACAAGGCAATTCAAGCACTCCAAGATCAGGTTGCCTCATTATCCGTGCTTATTGCAAGCAAGGTAATTGAAAAAGAAATTAACGAGCAAGATCAAGAAAAGTTAATTAATGACTATATCAAAGAGGTAGGAGAAGAGCGATGAGTGTAAACGTAGTAGCAAAAAGATATGCTGAAGCTCTTTTTCAAATCGGTGTTGAGAAAAATACGCTAGATACTCTTGTCGCACAAGGTAAGCAAGTAAAGGAAATCTTCGATCAGAATGAAGACCTTACTGTTTATTTAATGCATCCAGGACTAACAGAAGCGGATAAGAAGTCTTTCATCGATCAAACCTTCCAAAATGTAGAAGCTGTCATTGTCAATACATTGAAGTTACTCGTTGAAAGACAGCGAATTGAATTAGCTCCTTCCATCATTGAGAACTTTATTCAACTCGTAAATGATGAGCAAGGAATTGCAGAAGTAGTCGTTCAATCTGTTCGTGAGCTATCCGAAACAGAAAAGAAAGATTTAGAAGGAAAGTTAGCAAGTAGATTCGATAAAAAAGCAGTTCACATAACAAATGTAGTTAACCGAGACCTTTTAGGCGGTTTACATATTCGAATCGGAAACACCATCATCGATGGAACGATTGTTAATAAACTCCATCGAATCGAGCGACAAATTACAACTGCAAACAAACAATGATAGGGGTGAAATGGTATGAGCATCAAAGCTGAAGAAATTAGTGCATTAATCAAGCAACAAATTGAAAACTTTGATTCAGATATAGAAGTAAGTGACGTAGGTACAGTTATTGAAGTTGGTGACGGTATCGCCCGAGTTCATGGACTTGATAACGTAATGGCGGGAGAACTCGTTGAATTCTCTAACGGTGTCATGGGAATGGCAGAAAACCTTGAAGAAAGCAACGTCGGAATCGTTATTTTAGGACCTTATGTCGATATTACGGAGGGAGACGAAGTTCGTCGAACAGGCCGTATTATGCAAGTACCTGTAGGAGAGGAGTTATTAGGTCGAGTCGTAAACCCATTAGGTCAAGCAATTGATGGCCGTGGTAAAATTGAAACGACAACAACAAGACCAATCGAAGCGCCTGCTCCAGGAGTTATGGATCGTAAATCTGTACACGAACCACTTCAAACAGGAATTAAAGCGATTGACGCCCTAGTACCAGTCGGTCGTGGTCAGCGTGAATTAATCATCGGTGACCGTCAGACAGGTAAAACAACAGTAGCGATTGATACAATCATTAACCAGAAAGAAGAGGATATGATTTGTATTTACGTAGCTATTGGGCAAAAGGAATCTACTGTACGTAACACAGTAGAAACCTTAAGAGAGCACGGCGCTCTAGACTATACAATTGTAGTCGCAGCTGGAGCATCTGACCCAGCACCATTGTTATACATTGCACCTTATGCAGGAGTAACAATGGGAGAAGAGTTCATGTATAACGGTAAGCATGTATTAGTCGTTTATGATGACTTATCCAAGCAAGCTGTAGCCTACCGTGAACTTTCATTACTATTACGTAGACCACCGGGTCGTGAAGCCTTCCCAGGAGACGTATTCTACTTGCACTCAAGATTATTAGAGAGAGCTGCTAAGTTAAGCGATGAACGTGGTGGAGGATCTTTAACAGCTTTACCTTTCGTAGAGACTCAAGCAGGAGATATTTCTGCATATATTCCAACCAACGTAATCTCGATTACGGACGGACAGATATTCTTACAGTCTGACCTGTTCTTTGCAGGGGTTCGACCAGCGATTAACCCGGGACTTTCTGTATCCCGAGTAGGTGGAGACGCCCAGGTCAAAGCTATGAAGAAGGTTGCAGGAACCTTACGTCTAGATTTAGCTGCCTTCCGTGAACTAGAAGCCTTCGCTCAGTTCGGATCTGATTTAGATGCAGCAACTCAAGCTAGATTAAATCGTGGTGAAAGAACTGTAGAAGTACTAAAGCAGGACTTACACAAACCGTTAACAGTAGATAAGCAAGTTATGATTATTTACGCATTAACTAACGGTTACTTAGATGATGTAGCTATTGATGACATCACAAGATTTGAAGAAGAATTCCATATCTGGTTATACGATAACCATAAAGATTTAATGGATGAAATTCGTTCAACAGGTAATCTACCAGACACAGATAAAATGAATAATGTTATTGAAGAATTCAAAAAGACATTTATTCCAACGGATGTAAATTAATAGATGAACGTCAACCTTTTAATTGAAAGGGTGGTGAAGAAGCTTGTCGTCACTAAGAGATATTAAGGATCGTATAGATTCGACCCAAAAGACAAAGCAAATAACAAAGGCTATGGAAATGGTATCTGCCTCCAAGATGTCCAAAGCTGAGGAGAATACTAGAGCATATAAAGAATATGACCATAAGATGCAAGAGGTTGTTTCAAATATTGCAAACAGTAGCATAGATATTACCCATCCTATGTTAGAAAAAAGAGAAGTTAGAAAAACTGGATATGTAGTAATTACTTCTGATCGAGGATTAGCAGGAGCCTATAATAGTAGTGTCCTACGCCACTTACAAGTAACTCTTGAAGAAAATCATAAATCCAAGGATGAATATACAATCATCGCAATTGGAAGAATGGGTTATGATTTCTGTCGAAAAAGAGATATACCTGTTACAAGAAGTGTGATCGGCTTAGCAGATCAGCCAAGTTTTTCCGACATTCAAGAATTAACTTCAGAAACAGCACAAATGTATATTGATGAAGAAATTGATGAATTAGTTATCGTCTATAACAAATATATTAGTGCGATTTCACAAGAAGTTTCAACAAGGAAATTATTACCAATTGATAATTTGCAAGAAGAATCTGATGCTGTTCAAGAGTACGAATATGAACCTGATCAGGAACACATTTTAGAAGTACTTTTACCCCAGTATGCCGAGAGTTTAATTTACGGTACAATACTGGATGCTAAAGCAAGTGAACATGCTGCACGTATGACTGCTATGAAGAGTGCGTCAGATAATGCTGATGAAATTATCGGAGACCTTACTTTATCTTATAACAGAGCACGTCAAGCAGCGATTACTCAGGAAATCACCGAAATTATCGGTGGAGCAGCGGCCCTTGAGTAATATCGTTAACATTGTTAGGAGGGAAAATGATGAGCAAAGGATACGTTACACAAGTAATGGGACCAGTCGTTGACGTTAAGTTCGGTGACGACAATCTCCCTGAAATTTATAACGCCCTAACTGTAAATGTACAAGCTACAGAAGAAGGCGGAGAAGCTACAGAGCTAACTTTGGAAGTCGCTTTGCACTTGGGTGATAACTCCGTCCGTACGATTGCTATGGCTTCTACAGATGGAGTCCAACGAGGAATGGAAGTAACGGATATGAAAAGTACGATTACTGCCCCAGTTGGAGAGAAGACCCTCGGACGTATTTTCAACGTATTAGGTGAAAATATTGACCATGGTGAACCTCTTGAAGATTCAGTTCGAAGAGACCCAATTCACCGTGAAGCACCAAAGTTTGAAGACTTATCTACAGAAACAACAATTTTAGAAACAAGTATTAAGGTTGTTGACCTTTTAGCTCCATATATAAAAGGTGGTAAAATTGGATTGTTCGGTGGAGCCGGAGTTGGTAAAACCGTTCTAATTCAGGAATTAATTAACAACATTGCTCAAGAGCACGGGGGTATTTCCGTATTCGCAGGTGTTGGAGAGCGTACACGTGAAGGTAATGACTTATACTTCGAAATGAAGGATTCTGGGGTTATCGAACGTACAGCCATGGTGTTCGGTCAGATGAACGAACCACCAGGTGCTCGTATGAGAGTTGCCCTAACAGGTCTTACAATGGCTGAGTACTTCCGTGATGAAGAAGGACAGGACGTTCTTTTATTCATTGACAACATTTTCAGATTTACTCAGGCAGGATCTGAAGTTTCTGCTCTACTCGGTAGAATGCCATCTGCGGTTGGTTACCAGCCAACACTAGCAACAGAGATGGGCCAATTGCAGGAACGAATTACATCTACAAACAAAGGATCAGTAACATCCATTCAGGCCATTTATGTGCCAGCGGATGATTATACTGACCCGGCACCAGCAACAACTTTCGCTCACTTAGATGCGACAACAAACTTAGACCGTGGATTATCTGAGCAAGGAATTTATCCAGCTGTTGATCCCTTAGAGTCTACATCTAGAGCCTTAGACCCTAATATTGTTGGAAAAGAACACTATGATATTGCAAGTGAAGTCCAGCGTACATTACAGCGATATCGTGAATTACAAGATATTATCGCAATCCTAGGTATGGATGAATTATCTGATGAGGACAAGTTAATTGTAGGTCGAGCAAGAAGAGTTCAGTTCTTCCTGTCTCAAAACTTCCACGTTGCGGAACAATTTACAGGTCAGCCAGGTTCCTACGTACCAATTGAGGATACTGTCCGTGGATTTAAAGAAATTCTAGAAGGTAAGTATGACCATATTCCAGAAGACGCCTTCCGACTCGTCGGAACAATCGAAGAAGTAATTGAAAAGGCGGAACAAATGGAAGGATAAAAGATATAAATAAGTAAACTAATACAATCACCGTTTACTTATTCATAGACTGAGGAGGGTGACAATGAAAACACTAACAGTAAGTGTTGTTACTCCAGATGGACCTGTTTTAGAAGAAAAGTACGATATGGTTAGCTGTAAAGCTGAAGATGGAGAACTTGGGATTTTACCAGGTCACATTCCTTTAGTAGCACCTCTCGATATTAGTGCGGTTCGACTAAAACGAGGAAATGAAACAGACTTATTAGCCGTTAACGGTGGCTTTCTTGAAGTACGCCCGGACAAGGTAACAATCCTTGCTCAATCTGCAGAAAATCCATCAGAAATTGATTTGGAAAGAGCAGAAAGAGCCCGCGAACGTGCAGAAAGCAGATTGCAATCTGCTCAAGACGATGTCGACTTCAAAAGAGCCGAATTATCATTAAAACGTGCAATGAACAGAATAACTATTGCCCGTTAAAACTACACAATAAAACCTCTTATGACAAATTTGTTATAAGAGGTTTTATCTTATCTATGAATAAAACAAGGAATAACTTTCAAGAAGTAACAAAATACCCATGTAAAAACCTATTTCCCGGGAAATTATCCTAAAATCTAGTTTTATTCCTTAGTAAAGCACAGTTCATTGTGAACCTTGAAGGAAAAACTGTTATTCTTATTTTAAAAATGAAAGCAGGGTGAAAATGATGCAATCTATTGCTTATACTTCTCTCATTAGTATTTTCTCTCATATTCTTTTTATCTATTTAACCTGGAGAGTGCTGATCGCGGTAAATGTAGAACCCCTCATTAGGAAAAATAAAGTAACTGAGGCGAGGTTATTGTTAATCTTAGTTACAATTGCAATTGGTACAACGGTAAGTAATTTTGTCTTAGATATCCTTCAATGGTCTCAGAATTTAGTTTACCTCTTTTAAAGTTTTCTAAAGTACAATATTTCTTTGATAAAAATAGGAACTTCGAAGGCTCAGAAGTTCCTTCCTAACAAAATGTTTTAGAGGCTAGCAATAGTGCCTGCCTTTTTTTATTATTCCTTTTCCGATAATTTTTTTTGCAGTTGCCTGGCTTGGCTAGGAATCAAAAAGACGTCCCTCTATCCACACCATTACTTGATCAACAGTACTGAATTTCCCCGCATCTTCATATGTGATACTCAACAAGCCCAGGCTTCCATCACCTTCAAAGTCTTCTTCCTGTATTTTTTCACTGGCTTAACCTTGATTTTTTCATAGTCCTAAGGAGAAATATTCTCAGCAATTAATAGACTGTTATCCTTTGCCTCCAAAATAATACCATCAATATCCGCTTTCCCATCACTTGTGCTACAAGCAGCCAATAACATACACAAAATGATGAGAAACAAAATCTAGGATCTTCTCCTCATAATTTCACACCTTAATAAGTAGACGGTATTTCTTTATTACCTGCTTGAAATTCCTTTTTAAAGGCTGTAAAATATTTGTTACTATTAGCATATGATACTTAGTGTTATCAAAAGACTAATAAACTATAAAACTCATAAATGAGTATATAAATTCACCATTTTGTTCACAATAATTAAAAAGGACAAGGTGGTATTTTTTATGAGGAAAATGATTTTGCTCATTCTTTTATTACTGAGCACAGGACCTGAAAAGTCAGATTTCATTAAAGAGACTCAAGAATTACAAGATATGATCCATTTCACTGAAGAAAATAACTTAGAAGTAGCTGAGTGGGAAATGACTTTTAGAGCAAATGTTTCCGAAGGAACTTTCTATGAATTTCTGGATGAGAAAAATGGAAAGAATCAAGTAATGAAAAGGGAAGAAGATGACATAAGTATTTATACATTCATTGAATGGATAGAAAAGCCTCAACTTGAGATCAAATATGACCTACACTTGGTCAAGGACCCTTTAAAAAGATATGACATTATTGTTACAGTAAAATCACAAGAAACAACAGAAACTGCTATAAATCAATACAATGAACTTATAAAATCCAAGATTTTTAAATATATCCTTGACAATGTGAATATATACACTTGTCTAAGGGTAGAAAAAAATGATATAATGAATAGGATTAATATTGAAGAAAAAATTGTCAAGATGTTTAATTTAGAAGATGTTGAAAAGTATAATGATGATTTAAGAAAAGAAATTAATGTAAAAGAAATATACGGTTATAATAAAAACTGGAATGATTACTTGGTCGTGCTAGAAGAACCAATTAATTTTCATGCCGTTTTTTTAGAAAAAGAAAACGGAAGCGAATTGATCATAGGCACACCTATCCTCATTCATGAATACTAATACTATGAAATGGATTTTAAGGAGATATCAGAAATGGATAAAATTATCGTTAAGAGTGGAAATAAATTAACTGGAAATGTAAAAGTAAGTGGTGCTAAAAACGCTGTACTACCATTGATAGCCGCAAGTTTAATTGCAAGTGAAGGAAAAAGCATTATCAAAGATGCTCCTGAATTAGCAGATGTTTATACAATTAATGCTGTTTTACGTAATCTACAAGCAGATGTTGAATTTGAAAATAATACAATTACAGTAAATGCAGCAAAAACCTTACTTACAGAAGCTCCTTTTGAATATGTACGAAAAATGAGAGCATCTATCCTTGTTTTAGGACCATTATTGGCAAGATACGGCTATGCCAAAGTAGCCTTACCAGGAGGTTGTGCCATTGGTTCAAGACCTATTGATTTACATTTAAAGGGTTTTGAAGCTATGGGAGCAGAAGTTAATTTTGGAAATGGTTTCGTCGAGGTAAAGACAAAGGATCGCTTGCAAGGAGCAAAAATTTATTTAGATGTGGCAAGTGTAGGAGCTACAGAAAATATTATGATGGCTGCCTCTCTTGCAGAAGGAAAAACAATTATTGAAAACTGTGCTAAAGAACCAGAAATTGTGGATTTAGCAAACTTCTTAAATAAAATGGGAGCTAATATTATCGGTGCCGGAACGGAAACGATTCGTATTAAAGGTGTCGATAAACTTCGTGGTGCTGAGCATACTGTTATTCCTGACCGAATTGAAGCGGGTACATTTATGGTTGCCGCAGCAATTACAGAAGGAAATGTCCTGATCGAAAATGCTATGAGTGAACATTTACGCTCCGTAATTTCTAAGTTAGAGGAAATGGATGTTGAAATTATTGAGGAATCTGGCGGCCTAAGAGTGATTGGTCCAAGGAAGATTGTCGCTACCGATATTAAAACCTTACCCCATCCAGGTTTCCCGACAGATATGCAGTCTCAAATGATGGCCCTTATGTTAAGGTCGACAGGCACAAGCGTCATTACAGAGACCGTTTTTGAAAACAGATTTATGCATGTCGAAGAATTTAGAAGAATGAATGCAAATATTAAAATAGAAGGCCGCAGTGTAATAATTGATGGCCCAAGTAGATTACAGGGTGCCGAAGTAGCCGCAACAGATTTACGTGCTGCAGCTGCGCTTATTCTAGCAGGTCTCATTTCTGAAGGAACGACAAGAGTCACTCAGTTATACCACTTAGACCGAGGATATGTGAACTTTGTTGAAAAGTTAGCCTCCCTTGGAGCAGATATCCAACGAATTGATGAGCATGGTAATGTAGTTAGAAAAACATCACCAATAACAGAAGATATCGCAACGAATTTTTAAATCAATATCAATAGTTTCTTAAATATAAAACGCTAATGAAATTTTTCAGCGATGCCTACAAGACAATAGGTATCGCTGATTTTATATTCATTAGCGTTTTTTCTTTAGCTTACAATGATTCTCCAAGAACAAGGAAGGAAAGGATAAAATTCATTCTTTTGTTCTAATCTATTAGATAGCTGTATAGATTTAGTAGTGAACTAGTAGAAGAAGGAGGATGTATGTGAGTAACAAATTTTCTTATAAAAACACAATACCTAGACATCTTGTTCGGAAAAAACCAAAGAGAATTCGATTTTCGCCAAAACGAATCCCAACCCTATGGACCATTAGGAGTTTCCTAACTATCGGCTTGCTATTAACGATTATATTAGTCTTACCTAGCTTAATTGTTATTCCTTTTACTAGGGATGAGGATCCTTTGCAGGCCATTACAGAGGAAAATCCAATCGTGCAAGTGGAAGAAGAAGGCCCCTCTATCACTGTATCCGTATTACGTTCTGAAACAAAGGAGACGGAAAAGGTAGATTTAGAAAGCTATGTTTCCCGAGTAGTCGCCTCAGAAATGCCGACAGAATTCGAAATAGAAGCTTTAAAAGCTCAAGGATTAGCCGCTCGCACATACATCATCAATCATATGCTCAATCAAGAAAATACGAGCGTATCAGATATTGAAAGTGATCAAGTTTATAAAGACGAATCAGAATTACGAGAAATGTGGGGAGATAAGTTCCATGAAAATATGGAGAAATTATCCAAGGCTGTTCAAGCGACAAAAGGTAAAATCATTACCTATGAAGGCAAACCGATTACAGCTGCTTATTTCTCAACAAGTAATGGCTTCACAGAAAACTCAGAGGACTATTGGGAACATGAATTACCCTATTTACGCAGCGTTTCCAGCCCTTGGGATGAGCAATCACCAAAATTTAAAGAACAATTTATTTTTCCAATAGGAGAAGTTGAAAAAGCCCTAGACCTTACAATAAATCCTGATTCTAGCTTCCATCTGACAAGAACAGATAGCGGTCGAGTGTCAGAGCTTACCATTGTTGGGAAGAGCTTTACAGGACGAGAAATTAGGGAGAAGCTTTCTTTACCTTCTAGTGATTTTTCAATAAAGAAGAATGATGATCACATCATCTTTATGACAAAGGGCTTCGGTCACGGGATTGGCATGAGTCAATACGGTGCCGATGGAATGGCTAAGGAGGGAAAAACCTACCAGGAGATCATACAGCACTACTATAAGGATGTCGAGATTCAGCAAATTAATGAAATCGATTCATCCTTTATAGAGAAAGAATAAACAAAGTTTGTCTCTATATGTATATAATTCCTTTTTTGTGCTCACAATGATTGTGAGGTGATAACATGAAAAAGGAAAATAAAGACGGCACTACTTTTAAGTGGCGTCAACTATTCAAAAAAAGGTGGTTTTTCCCGGCCCTTTACATTACGCTAGCAGCCTTACTCTTAACAGTAGTTGTTTGGTATCAAAATTTAGACAATAGGATACCAATGATTGACGATCAAGCAGTAGAGGTTTCAGATCATTACACCCCTGTTGATCAAACAGGAGAAGAACCGCCGGAAGTAGAAGAAGAGGAAAGCATCTTAAAGCCCGTTTCTAAGGACACAGATATAGAAATTGTAACTAAATACTACGATTACGATGCAGACGAAACGGAACAAGAGGATGCGCTTATTCTTTTTGAAAACCATTACTCTCAAAGTAAAGGAATAGACATTGTACAGTCAGATGGAGAATCCTTTGATGTACTGGCTTCCTTAAGCGGGACCGTTACGACAGTCAAGGATGATCCTGTACTCGGGACAGTCGTCATTATTTCTCACGACGATGGGGTAGAAACCTACTATTCCAGCTTAACAGATGTTCAGGTTCAAGAGGGTATGGAAGTCAGTCAAGGTGATCTTCTAGCTAGCGCCGGAAAAAATGTTTATGGAAAAGACCACGGATACCACCTTCATTTTGAAATTCGAAAAGATAATGTAGCTCATAATCCAGAGGAGTATTTTAACGAATCAGTTGCAAGTCTAATGCTTGCTAATCAAGATGCAGACGATAATGAAGAAGTTGACGATGAAGTAGATGACGAAGAAGATCCTATCGAAGATGAAAGGGATCAATAATCCTGTGAAAACCAGCCCTATCCTTTAGGGTTGGTTTTCCTTTTCTTAGTTAAACCCTAATGCCTATGGCGAATAATGTCGAACGAAACTCTCTCTATATATATAGGCTTAGCTGTGCTATGATAATATAAAAAGCATATAGAGGTGAACTTGGTATTGACTTATTTTTGCTCAACTAGGGAAAAGAATTCAAACGAATTTGCAAGTGTGTTTTTATCAGATTTAAAAGGAAGTACAAATGTTGATTCAAGAATTGAGGTTATTTCGAAAAGTTTTTTGAAATCCAGGTGTTTACAAACACTTAAGCTAGGTATGGAATTTATGTTTGTTCATAATCAGTTTCGAAGTTTACAGCAACTAATTATTAAAAATAAACATACAAAAAACAAAGAAAATATTGAGTGGGCTGAGGTTTATCAACTTATGTTAAATATTCACTATAGAAAATCCACATTTTTTGAATTGATGAATAAAATTCAGCAATTTGAAACTCAGGATCCAACAGTAAAAACCTTGTTAGAATTCTCAAAACTAATGGTTTACAATAATATGAAAGATTATAAATTTTTGGGAGAGTCTATTGATAAAATAAATAAGTTTGTTGAATCTATCCAAGATGTATTTTTAGTAAGCTGTTTTAGACGAAGGATTGATCAGGTAATGTTTTATTACTATCGGTCAAGAAACGAATTAATTCTTGCCCGTAAGATTTCTTATCAACTTTTAGAGGTACCCTTGGATGCTAGAACCAGGGCCTGGATTCATTCATCGCTTGCCTTTACTTATCTTTTTGATACCTATGAACAAGGAATTTATCATTTAGATCTAGCCCTTAAAATTACAAAGAAACATAAGATTAAAGAGCATTATTATCATTTGTGCCATTATTCAATCCCCTTTTACTCGGCACACTTTGGTGAAACTAAGAACTTAGAATCTGATGCTAAATGTCAACAAGCCCATATTGAAATCCAAAGAGGAAATAAAGATAAGGCCATAAAGTTATTAAGCGAGATTCAACTAATTAATCCTTTTCAATATTACTTTTTAGGTCTCGCCACAGAAGATATTAATATCCTAAATCAGTCCTATCATATGTTTTTAAATGAACGGAATGATTATTTTCATAGTCGTTTACCTCTCTATGCGATTAAGAAAGCTTAGGGATTTCTTTGAATTTTTTAAATGATTTATAGAAGATGGACAGAGAAAATGTGTGTAGAAATCAATCCAGCTGCTCCGGTTGGATTTTTTTCTGATTTAAAATCATAAAAGCTGTAGACCAATAATAAACTCATAATAACACTAAACTTAAACCATCTGAGGTGAAGCGCATTTTAATTACTTTTAAAAGAGAATAAATTTAGTAAAAAACTAAATAAAACACCTAGTCTCAACATACACCTCAGAGCTAAATTCAGCTTAGGAGGCGAAAGGTGTGCACGACTACATTAAAGAAAGGACGATAAAGATTGGCAGGCATGTCATAGAAACGAGAAAAACCGTCCGAAGAATTGCTAAGGATTTTGGAGTCTCAAAAAGTACTGTTCATAAGGATTTGACCGAAAGATTACCGGAAATTGATCCTAGATTAGCCCTTCAAGTCAATGAAATTTTGCAGTACCACAAATCGATTCGCCATATACGTGGAGGTGAAGCTACACGGTTAAAATATAAACAGGTTTCCCTAGAGAAAGAGTTGGAAACGAAATAAGTAAACCTAACCTATTTTCAGACGAAGTGTGGGTCTTCGGATGGAAATAGGGTTTTTTAATCTTAATGAAAGAATAAATTTATGTATTCCTGCAAAAAACTAAGGGAAGGGGGATGGCTATATTAAATAGAAAATCCAGCTTGGAAAACACACAAAAAAAGGTCGAAGAAAGCTTTGTAAAAAGAAGTCATCTTCCAGCATTTGTGGTATGATATAAGGTAACAAGTTTGTGTCGAATTTTATGATCGAATAATTTTAGGAAAAGGCTAGGGGGATCATTAATGTTTTCGCGGGATATTGGTATTGATTTAGGAACTGCAAACGTTTTAATTCATGTGAAGGGAAAGGGCATTGTGCTGGATGAGCCGGCGATTATTGCCCTTGATAAGGGGTCTGGTAAGGTGCTTGAAGTGGGTGATGCGGCCTATCGTATGGTTGGTAGAACTCCGGGTAATATTCAAGCCATTCGTCCTTTAAAGGATGGTGTAATTGCTGATTTTGACTTAACGGAAGCTATGTTACGTCATTTTATAGAGAAAATCAAAGTGAAGGGTTTTCTGAGTAAACCACGAATGCTTATTTGTTGTCCGACGAATATTACCAAGGTTGAACAAAAGGCAATTAAACAAGCTGCTGAGAAGTCTGGTGGTAAGCGAGTTTACCTGGAAGAGGAGCCAAAGGTTGCCGCAATAGGTGCTGGAATGGAAATTCATCATCCAAGTGGGAATATGGTCATTGATATTGGCGGTGGAACGACGGATGTTGCTGTCTTATCCATGGGGAATATTGTTACAGCAGAATCAATAAAGATGGCTGGAGATAAGTTCGATACGGCAATTTTACAGTTTATTAAGGATAAACATAAGCTTTTAATCGGTGAACGTACGGCTGAAGAGATTAAAATCAATGTAGCGACCGTTTTTGAAGGTAGCCGTCAAGAAAAGATGGATATTAGGGGGCGGGATATGATTTCTGGTTTACCTCGAACGATTACTGTAACTTCTGAGGAGGTTGAAGGGGCTTTGAGGGATTCGGTTTATGAAATCGTTCGTGCAGCCAAGGCGACCTTAGAGCGCACTCCTCCAGAGTTATCAGCGGATATTATTGACCGGGGAGTCATTTTAACTGGTGGTGGAGCCCTGATCCACGGAATTAGTCAATTACTAGGTGAGGAATTAAAGGTGCCTGTATTTGTTGCTGAAGAGGCGAAAAGTTGTGTAGCAACAGGAACAGGGCTTTTATTAGAAAATATGGGCAGGCGTCCAAGGCGAGAGGTATTCTAGGAAGGGGGACAAGCAAATGTTGAGGGGGGTTTTATACAGCTGCAAGTGGGCTGATTGCCCAGCAGAGGCAACAGGAATCTTTAGCGAATAACCTAGCCAATCTGAATACCCCTGGATATAAAGCTGATCAAGCAGTCCAAAGATCTTTCCCGGAGTTACTCTTACTATCTTCTTCAAGTGAGGGAGAATGATTTGATAGAGACGAGATATACGAGGGATGGATCCTTTTACATAAACCCTACAAATGATAGCTAGGTCGAATTAACAACGAGTGATGGTCATCAGGTATTGGGTAGGGATGGAAGTCCAATTATGTTTTCAAGTGAATTTGATGATGTTACAATTACTTCTAATGGGATTGTAAATATCTATCAAGGAGAAGGAAGGCTGCCTGTGGGTCAAATAAATCTCTTAAGAGCAAGTCAACCACAGGTCTTAGAATCTGTCGGTCATAATCATTTTAGATTACTGGATCATGATGGCTTTGGTCTGACAGAGGCAGAGATTTTTCAGAACACTGCGGATAATGATAGACTGATACAAAGTAAAGTTCTCGAGCAATCCAATGTAAACTTATCCGAGGAAATGACTGAAATGATCCTAACACAGCGTTCCTATCAATTTAATGCCCGAACGATTTCGATGGCAGACCAAATGCCTGGTCTAGTAAATCAATTACGGTAAGCATGTTGAGCTAAAGGGCAATTAAGGAGAAAGAACTTATGCAATCAAAAGAAAGTCAAAACGACAAGAAAAACCAAACAAAAACAGAAGAAGAGAAAGTTATGACTCGCAAAGAGCAACGAAAAGCAAAGAAGAAAGAAAGAAAAAAGAACCGTAGACCAATTCGTAGAATATTTCCAATCTGGTTACGGATTATTGTCGTTCTTATCGGTTGTGCCGTTGCGATTATTGGTGGAGTAATGGTCGGTTATGGCATTCTTGGTGAAGGCACTCCAGCAGATGCCCTCAAGAAAGAAACATGGGAACACATTATCGACATTGTGAGAAAACGAGAATAATGAATTGATAGTTTTCAATAATATACTTATTAAAAAAGGAGATACTTACTATGGATATCCAAGAAATTAAAAATACCATTCCACACCGTTATCCTTTTTTACTCGTCGATCGAGTGACTGAAATAGAAGAGGGTAAGCGTGTCGTTGGCTATAAAAATGTATCAGCTAATGAACCTTTTTTCCAGGGCCATTTTCCGGATTACCCGGTTATGCCAGGCGTACTCATTGTAGAAGCCTTAGCTCAATTAGGAGCGATTGGTGTCCTTGGGATTGAAGAGAATAAAGGCAAAATTGGCTTTTTAGCAGGTTTAGATCGTTGTCGCTTTAAAAGACAAGTAAAGCCAGGTGACCAGTTAAAATTAGAAGTAGAAATTACTCGTATGCGTGGTGTGATTGGAAAAGGTAAAGGAATAGCGACTGTTGATGGGGAAGTAGCCTGTGAAGCGGAGATTATGTTCGCTATTCAGTAGGACTAATAAAAACTTATATAAACGTTAGTGAAAATGATGACTTTCTACATATACTAGGAAGGAAGCTAATTTTCACTAACGTTTTTGCTTGGGGAAAAGGAATGAAAACCTCCTTCAGTTTTAGGAATTCAAGTATGCTTTTCCAGCTATTGGTTAAGCTAAAAGTGAGAAACTGATCAAGGAGGGAATTTTATTGCTAAGTAAAGGATTAAAAAGGGTAACTAGCATTTTAATCGTCGTTATGTTTATTGCCGGCTGTGGAACGACCCCGAATAATCACGATATCGAGGAAAATAATCTCAATCAGCCACCGATCAATGATGAGAATAAAGATCTTGAAAATGAAGGTAATGAATTTAACGATCAAAATGATTTAAATGAAGCCCCCAACGGAGAAAATCAAAACAAATAAAAGAAATCCCCTGATTTTATATGGACTCCTTTGCTAAAGAATGACTATCTTTAATTGTAAAGGAGTAAACCATGATAAACAGGGGATTTTTTCTCCTCTTTGACTATCCCTTCCTGTCTCGGCTTTTACTCTTCGACTTCCTTAATATACATAGGAAACCCTTCATTTATGAACTTTTTACCTTATTCATAATTGGAATAACTTATATTCCTAAAATAGCTTCTCTTTTCCTTGCTTACTATTAATCATTGTCTGTATGATAATAAGAAGGATTAAAAAATGTAGAAAGCTTATATAAAATATATAAAGACCATGGACAGAAAGGATGTGTCAGAAGGAAGAGAATACGAAAGCTTCCTTTGAATAAATGCGTAAAAAATTACTAGTTTTTACAGTTGTTTTACTATCCATATTTATAGCAGCTTGTTCCAATGATACGGAAAATGATGAAGAAGTTGAGGAGCGTGCGATACCTGTTGAAGTAACCCAGGCAGTTATTGATGATTTTATTGTGGAAAGATCGGTAACAGGCCGGATAGAGCCCAAGGATATTTCACCAGTTCTTCTCCAAATGCCGGGGGATTTAACAGAATTAAAGGTGAAAAATGGCGATAAGGTTGAAAAAGACGACGTCATTGCCCGAGTACAAACCGAAGCAGGGACAGTTGATATTAAAGCATCTGAAAGTGGGGAAATTATGGAACTGTCAGCTAAGGAAGATGACATCTTATCCGGAGAAGATCCCTTAGCAATGATTACAAACTTTGATGAATTGAAAATAGGCTTTACGGTTACCAATCATGTCCGTAAATTATTTGAACTTGATGAGACCTATGACGTTAGGATTGAAAAAGAAAACTATTCATTAACCATTGATAAGATTGGGAAAATACCAGGTGAAACAGGGCTATACCCAGTAGAGGGAACAGTTAAAAATAAGGATGAACAAGTTTTACCAGGGATGATTGGTATGGTAAAGCTGCCTGAAAACAAAGTTGGCCAAGCCATTATATTACCAACGGAAGCGATCGTCGAAGAAAATGATGGATCCTTTGTGTATAAAGTCGATGGAGACCAGGTAAAGAAACTGGAAGTAACTGTTGTCGAGACTCAATCAGATTTATCGGCTATAGAAGGTGACATAACAGAAGATGATGAGATTGTTATTAATGGTCAACTAATGCTTTCGGATGGAAGTAAGATTGTCATCGAAAAAGAGGAGAATGAATCTTGAAACTCGTTAACGTTTCTGTAAAACGCCCCGTCGGCGTAATCATGATTGTTTTAGCCATATTAGCTTTAGGATTCGTATCTTTAAGGGGATTAGTCGTCGATTTATTTCCTCAAATTGACTTGCCAATTGCAGTTGTAGCAACGTCTTATGAAGATGCAGCACCAGAGGATGTCGAAAACGGAGTCAGCCGTCCCATTGAAGGGGCAATCAGCTCGGTTGAAGGAGTGGAAATGGTCCAGTCCCAATCCCAGTCCGGATCATCTCTAGTTGTTATGATGTTTAAGAATAATGTTGATCTAGACCAAGCCCTGCTTGATGTTCGAGAACGTATTGATCAAGTTAAGGGCTTTCTACCGGAACGTGCAGGCGATCCCAGCATTATTCGATTTAGTCCGGACCAATTACCCGTTGTTTGGGTAAGTTTAACCGGAAAGGATGCTGAAGCATTAACAGAGATTGCCGATCAAGAAGTTGTTCCTCATTTTGAACGACAAGAGGGAGTCGCCTCTGTAACTGTTGAAGGAGGTAAAGAGCGAGAGGTTCAGGTCATGCTCGACCGAGACAAGATGCTCCAATACGGGGTAGGGCCTCAAGAGATTGCTCAATCTCTAAACAGTGCTAATAGCTCAGCTTCAGTAGGAACAGTCAATAAAGGAAATCAAGATTTACATTTAAGGTTAATCGGAGAATTTGAATCCATTAATGACATTAAACAAACGATTGTTCAATCGGAATCAGGGGTTTCTGTCACGGTAGAAGAACTGGCAGAGGTAAAGGATACCTTTAAGGATAATCAATCTCTTACCCTCATTAATGGTGAACCGTCTGTCGTTCTATCTGTCATGAAAAAAACTGATGGAAATACCGTTGATGTAGCTGATCAGATTAAGAGCGCCCTTGCAGAATTAGAGGATACAATTCCAAGTGATGTCAACTTAGAAGTCGTTATTGATACGTCTGAGTTTATTGAGATGTCTGTGGACTCTGTCATTCAAAACATTCTCATCGGGGGAGCCATCTCAATCTTTGTTTTATTACTCTTTTTAAAGAGTATTCGTGCAACGATTGTTATTGGTTTGTCCATTCCAATCGCTGTAATATCGACCTTTACCCTAATGTATTTCACAGGGGAAACTTTAAATATCTTAACCCTTGGTGGTTTAGCCCTTGGGATTGGAATGATGGTTGATAGTTCGATTGTTATTTTAGAAAATATATATTCTTATAGGCAAAAGGGATATAGTTTATTTGAATCCGCAACAAAAGGAGCTTCGGAATTAACTCCAGCTGTTATCGCATCTACAACGACGACCCTAGTTGTATTTTTACCAATCGTCTTCGTTCAAGGGATTGCATCGGATTTATTCACACCCTTAGCCTTAACCGTGTCCTTTTCTCTGATTGCATCCCTAGTAGTAGCGATTACTTTAGTGCCGATGTTGTCTTCTAAGCTTTTATCAAAGGCTATGGGAGATGAAGGTAGAAGATATTGGTTTAATGTTCTTTTAGAAAAGCTGGCTAATTTTTATCAGTCCATCTTAAAGTGGGTTCTTGGTCACCGGAAGACAATGGTCTTCGGTACGATTATTTTAATTGTAGCTAGTTTAGCCTTAATCCCAAGAATTGGGGCTGAGTTTATTCCAGCCGCAGATCAAGGCCAATTACAAATTGAAGTTCGAACGACACAGGGAAGCTCCCTTTCTCATACGGAGTCAGTCGTAGAACGAGTAAATAAAGAAATCAAGCCCTTTGAAAAATATATTAAAACAAACTTCGTAAGTGCAGGTGGTGATGATTTCGGTGGAGGTATGGGAGGCTCTACAGATTCAGCATCTTACATGATGGAGCTTACTCCGATTGATGAGCGAGATAAGTCGGATCAAGAAATCGCTCAAGAATTAGATGAAGCCTTACAAAAAATACCGGGAGCTGAAATTACCGTAAGTGCTATGCAAGGTGCCATTGGTTTTGGGGACCCTATTTCTATTGAATTAAATGGACCGGAGCATGAGGTTTTACGAGAGTTATCAGAAGAAGTCGTAGATGCTATTTCTACGGTAGAAGGTGTGCACAATCCAGAATCTGGTGCTTCAGACGGCGTTCCGCAAATGACCATTAGGGTTGATGAAGACAAGGCCTTAGCTTACGGATTAACCCAGGAGCAAATCAGCGGTCAAATTCAACTTCAATTCACAGGCCAGATGGCCAGTATTTACCGTGAAGCCGGCCATGAGATGGATGTTATGCTCATGTATCCAGAGGAAGAGCGCTCAACGATTAGTGATTTAGAAAACTTACAAATTCAAACAATGACAGGTGGCATGATTCCTTTAGAGGAAGTTGCTGAATTGAAAGAAGTCCAAGGAGCAGTTACCTTATTAAGACAGAATCAACAACCGCAAATGAACGTTTCTAGTGATGTGATGAATCGAGACCTAGGTAGTGTTGTGAACGATATAGAGTCTATCCTTGATGAGATGGCTCTTCCAGAAGGATATAGTTATAAAATTGGTGGAGAAGCCGAAGATATGGCTGAATCCTTTGGTGATTTAACCCTAGCCCTTATCTTCTCCATATTCCTAGTTTACGCGGTCATGGCCGTACAGTTTGAGAACTTCTTGTTCCCATTCATTATTATGTTCTCCATGCCAGCAACGGTTATTGGAGTCATATTAGGATTATTCCTAATGGGTCTGCCCCTAAGTATTCCAGTCTTTATCGGGATCATCATGTTGGCAGGAATCGTTGTCAATAACTCGATTATTCTCGTTGATTATATAAATATCCTAAGAGACCGTGGAATGGATCGCTTTGAGGCGATTATCGAAGCGGGGAGAAGTAGGTTACGACCTATCTTAATGACGACATTAACGACTATTTTAGCTATGGTTCCTCTAGGCTTAGCCCTAGGAGAAGGGGCGGAAATGCAACAACCCCTTGCAGTAACCATTATATTTGGGTTAGGAATTTCAAGTATCTTCACCCTCTTGCTAATTCCAGTCGTCTATACACTTTTTGATGATTTAACGGCCAAAATTACAAGGAGAAATAAAAAAGAAGCAAGATAATAATATCGGGGTAAATACTGCCTGATTAAAAAGAATAAGTCCCATGCTTGAGAAATCTACCTTACTTCCTGCAGAAAAAATCTAGTCACTAGTTATTTTCCGCGAAGGCTAGGTGGATTTCTTTCCTATTATTTAAATTTCGATTAGGATATAATTTATTTTAGGGACAGGTCTGGTTCTACTTTATAAATTAGTCTTTTGGGGGAATTTCCTTGCGATTTTTTAAAAGTTATTTTTTCCTGTTTCTCATGCTTATCTATAGTAAATTGCTCATCTTAAAGTATGCCCTTTACAATGAGACATATCCATTATTGTCCTTAGGGTACGACTTAACGATGATCGCAATTATTTTTTTAATCATAGAATTATTGAGAACAAGGTATAAAGCATATTTGTATCTGCTTGTGAATCTTGTTTTATCCTTTAGTTTCTTTAGTATTGTCGTTTATTTTAAATATTTTGAGACCATACCATCTTATTTTGATTTAGCTCAATTAGATCAAGTATCATCAGTCAGGTCTAGTATCCTTAAACTGATTTCTAAAAAGGACTATATATTTTTTATAGATATCATTCCCCTTATTCTACTTTTATTTTACATGAAAAAGGCTAAGAGAATATCCAATCCTTTTTCAAAAAAGTCCACCCTAATAGCTATGACATCCTTGATTCTAATTGGTGGGTTTAACTTTTTTATACATAAGGATAAGCCAATTCTTAATATGACTTTATTTGTTAGAGATCATGGATTCGTGAACACACAGTTTGTCCAAATGTATGCTAACACCTCTATGGCAAAGCAGAAACAATTAACAGCCTACTTAGGAGAGGATCGACATATTTCTCCAGAGAGTATTGAAAGGGTGAAGGGGAATGAATTTGTATCCTACGAACTTCAGGAGGCTTATGGTTTAGCAGAGGGTAGAAACCTGATTGTTTTACAAATAGAATCCCTGCAAAACATCATGATAAACCTAGAGATAGATGGTCAGGAAGTAACCCCGAATTTGAATCAATTATTAGAGGAAAGTTACTATTTTTCAAATGTCTACCAACAAATTGGGGCAGGAAATACTTCTGATGCGGAGTTTTTAATGAACACGTCGATTTATCCGATTGGGAATCGCCCGACATCGAACTTTTTACCCGATCATGACTTTATGACCTTGCCAAAATTATTGAAAGAAGAAGGTTACTACACTGCGACCTTTCATGCTGATGAAATCGAATATTGGAATCGAAAGGAACTATATCCCTTTTTAGGCTTTGATGATTATTATGATTTAGATTTCTTTGGTGAAGAGGATATTATCGGCCTCGGACCTTCTGACCAGGTTCTCTATGATAAGAGCTTTGGTGAGTTATTAAAATTAAATGAGGAATATGATCAGTATTATCTTATGATTAATTCAATGACAAGCCACTCTCCCTTTGAAATGCCAGAAGACAAGCAGTGGTTAGATTTACCAGAGGAATATGAGGATACTTTAGTCGGTAATTATTTGCAATCCGTTCATTACGCTGATGCTACTTTAGGGGACTTTTTTGATAGGTTAAAAGAAGAAGGTCTATGGGAGCAGTCCATGATTGTTGTATATGGGGATCACTCCGGTTTACACGGGACATTAATGACTGAAAAAGATAATGAATTAATGGCGGACTTAACGGGTAATTACTCTTTACTTAAAAGGTTTAATTCGCCCTTTATTGTCTCTATACCTGGAATTCTAAAAGAGGAAGAAAGGATAGAGGTTACGGGAGGACATATAGACATGATGCCTACCATCACCAACTTATTAGGTCTTCATCCACCCTCTATTATGTTTGGTCATAACTTACTAGAATATGAACATAATTTAATTGGAATGCGCTATTATCTACCGACAGGCTCCTTTATCAATGATGATCTGATGTATTTAACTGAAAATCTGGATAATGATGTTCGAATTTATAGTTTGGAAGATAACAAGGCCATCACAGATGACTTCGATAAACCGAAGAGGGAATTTAAAGCAGAGATTGAAAAAATGCTTCAGCTCTATCATTGGTCGGACTATTACTTTTTCGAAGGGGAAACGGAATTTTAAAATAAAAACTTGGATCCAAAGGGAACTTTAAGACCCTTAGTATCCAAGTTTTTTAATGCTCTCTATTACTCCATCATTAAGAATAAAAAAACTGCTGACATGAGTGGAATGGAGAAGATAAATGGTAAGGCAAGGTTCACCAATGTATTTACAGCTAGTTTCGGATCACCTTTAAGCGGAAGTCGTTTAAAGGATAAAATATAATAAATTCCATAAACTAAAATGAATAAGATAATAATCCAAGGAATAATCAACTGGTCTACAGCAACTTTATTCATTTGTGTAATCCCCATAATGATTAATAAAGCAGGAATGATCTTGCTAACGGATACACTAATGAAAAATCGCTTTTGTATTTCATTAAAGTTGTCTGGTTCTTCTTTAACTTTCTCTGCATTGATTTTAAATAGTACTAATAAAGGTGCGACGGAAAAAAAGGCCGCAGCTGTGAAAAAGTATGTCGACATGAACAATCTCTCCTATCTGAAGCAACTAGAATACCCCTCTAAATATACCAAAAGCCAACCTATAGAACAACATAATGTACTGAAACATATTATTTACCTTAAAATACCTAATATAGTATATTAAGAATAGAGGATATACCCTAGAAAATGAAAGTATTCATAGAGAGGTCAGAGGGGTGAAGCAAATGCCACCATTAGAAAAATTATCTGTATCAGACAATCTTAAGCAAATCTTCCTAGAAATCGGTGAGGAGAAGGAATTTGCAAAGGATTCCATGTTATTTTCAGAAGGTGAAGATGCTACACACATATATATAGTTAAAGCCGGCTTGATAAAAGTTGGGAAACTCTCACAAGACGGAAGGGAAATATCTATAAGGCTGTGTAGGGAAGGAGATTTCGTTGGAGAAATTTCCTTGTATTCCGAGCTCAAGCGCCTATTAAACGCTCAAGTTGTTAAGGATTCGAGGATACTAGTCATTGACAAGAAGTCCTTAGAAGAAAAGCTACTTAAGAAAAGCAAGCTTGCCATTGAACTCATCCAATTAATGAATGATATGAGTCGTAGGGATCAGATGAGGATTTATGATCTTATTTCCCACGGGAAAAAAGGAGCCCTATTTTCAACCCTCATCCGACTTTCTAATAGCTACGGAAAAATAACGGAGGATGGAATCTTAATTGATATGCCTTTAACAAATCAGGAAATCGCGAACTTTTGTGGAAAGGCGAGGGAAAGTGTCAATCGTTCCTTGAATCAATTAAGGAAAGATCAAGTCATTTCGATTGATAAAGGTTTTATTACGATCAAGGATTTAGAATACTTACGGGAAGAAATCAATTGTGAGGTTTGCCCTGTTGGAATTTGTACCATCCATTAACTGAATAAAGATAAAAGCACTAGTTGATGAAAATCAACTAGTTTTTTTATGCCCTTTTTTAACAAGGAAGTGACTAAATAATGACAAAATTTCCAGGTGTAACATATGTCACATCTTTACTAGAAAGCCTTCTTTATACTAAGAGATAGTAGAAACTTTAACAGAAAGGTGGAATATACATGCTAAAAGCAATGCTTGAAGAAAAAGATTGGAATAAAATTTTAGATGACTCTTTACCTGATCCGATTGAAGAGCTAGACCAGTCCCAATTTGATTCGGAGCTCGGGTTTAATATGGCAGAAGACGCTAGAAAGGTTGTTGGCGGGTCATTAAACATTAGAGATTTCCATAAAAAGTATCACTCTTCCTTAATGGCGGAATTTGGAGACTATTATACAGAAGAGGAAATCGAGCAATCCGAACAAAAGGGTGTGAAATGGGGGATGGTCATTGACTTGCAAAAGTGTATTGGATGTGACTCCTGTACAGTTGCCTGTAAAGTTGAAAACCGAACACCACCAGGGATTTCCTATAACGTCGTCTTAGAGGAGGAAATTGGTGAATTCCCACATTTAGCTAAGGTTAACCTACCAAGACCTTGTATGCAGTGTGATAACCCACCTTGTGTACAAGTATGTCCGGTTCGAGCCACCTTCAAATTAGATAACGGAATTATTACCATTGATAATGACCGTTGTATTGGATGTAGGTACTGTATCGTAGCTTGTCCTTATGGTGCAAGAAGCTATGATTTTGGTGAAACTTATGAAGATGAAATGCTTGGTTTCAACGAATTGACAAGTCCAGAGTACGGAGTAGCAAGGGGAGAAAGAAAAGCACGTAAAACACCAATCGGAACAGTTAGAAAGTGTAACTTCTGTCTCCACCGATTAGAGCGTGGAGAAGAACCAGCCTGTGTCGAAACATGTATTGGAGATGCAAGATTCTTTGGAGATTTAAATGATCCAAACAGTACGGTATCAAAATTAGCAAATAGCCCAAGAGCCTTCCGCTTAAAGAGCGAATTAGGAACTGGGCCAAACGTAATTTACCTAAAATAAACATAAGGATTGTTAGGAGGGGAATCAACCATGTCGAAGGAATTATCTGCAAGTAAGCAGACAAGCACAATTTATAAATGGTGGATCGGTATTTTGCTCGCCTTATTTCTTATAGGTGGCTACTACATTTTTGAAAGGCTCTTCGTTGGGTTAACAACAACCAACCTATCATCCATTACTCCGTGGGGAGCATGGATTGCCTTTTATATTTTCTTTGTTGGATTAAGTGCCGGATCCTTCCTTTTATCTTCTCTCATTTTCGTTTTTGATATGAAGGAATTTGATAAATTAGGAAAGATGGCTTTATTTACAGCAATTATTAGTATGATTGTCGCCTTAACCTTTGTCTTGATGGATTTAGGGCGTCCAGAGCGAGCTTTCTCCGCGCTATTTCATTGGAACGTGACGAGTATCCTGGCTTGGGAAATGCGGTTTTATGTGGTCTACATAACCCTTCTCGTCGTCGAACTTTATATCGCCATGCGGGGAGATTTAGTCAACCTTAGAGGACATGACAGTATAAAAGGAAAAGTAGCCAGACTACTCACCTTTAAGAAAAGTGAAGTAACAGAGGAAACAGAGAAGCGAGACAATCGCTGGCTCAAACGTCTCGGAATTATCGGGATTCCAATAGCGATTCTTGGTGTGCATGGAGGAACAGGAGCGATTTTCGCAGTTGTAAACGCAAGGGCAACTTGGAACTCTGGATTATTCCCAATCATCTTCGTCGTATCTGCAGTTGTTTCAGGAACAGCCTTATTAATGGCTATGTATATTATTAAACAAAGGGTCACCAAGCAACCCGTTGATTTGCCAATGATCTCTAACCTAGCCAAAATTATGATTGCCTTTTTACTCATTGATCTCGGTTTACAATTTTATGAGTATTTAGTAGGTGTCTATAGTTTAGAGGACAATCAACTTCAAGGATTAGCCACCATGGTCGGTAGTGCATATAGCTGGTCCTTCTGGGGTGTTCAAATGTTCCTCGGAGCGGTTGTGCCGATCTTCCTGATGTTTTGGAAGCGGACCAAAGAAAGTATAAATATGATTTTACTATCAAGTATTTTAGTCATCATCGGAATTATCGCCGTACGATTTAATATCGTCGTACCTGCTCAGATTGTTCCATTATTCGAAGGGTTCCCAGCCGGAGACTACTTCCCAACCTTTAAAGAATGGATGGTAAGTATCGGAATTGGTTCAATGGGTCTACTCTTATACACAGCTGGCGAATATCTACTTCCTATTGATGACGGTATAGAAGGGACGAAAGGGACATGATGGAAAATAAAACATTAGATAGAAGGAAATTCTTAAAAGCCCTCGGAGCCTTTGGAGCTGTCGCAGCAATAGGACCAGCCTTTGTCGGTCCAGTAAAGCAGGTAGTAAATGGTGTATGGCTTGATGAAGGACGAGGCTTTGGGACAGATTATGAGGATTACGGTGCAGAAAATGTTATTTTTACAACCTGTGAGCAGTGTAACACCTTCTGTACGATTAAGGCCTATATAGCAAGCGGAAAGAATAAAGGACCTTATAGCTCACTCATTCGAAAAATTGCCGGTAACCAATACAGTCCACTTAATATGATTCCAGACGGCTCTATCGCCTATGAGACAAATATTGATGATGCGGTAAAGGGAACGGGAGACGTGACAGGTTACGGACGTGGAAATCGTGGAGGACGAATCTGCTTGAAGGGGCAAGCAGGAATTCAAACAGCCTATGATCCTTTCCGAGTCCAGCATCCCCTGCGTCGTGTAGGACCTCGAGGAAGTGGAAAGTGGAAGACGATTACTTGGGAAGAGGCCTATGATGAAATTGTTAAAGGAAGTAAGGAGCTGGGGACTCCAGGTTTAGAAGAACTAGCCATTTACGCTGATCAAGAAGAGGTAATGGGGGACTGGGAAAGTGTAAAAGAAGGGCAGATGGAATTTGATGAGTTTGATAAAAAA
>Ga0079226_10000349_pt1 | contig 31918 bp, 32 predicted proteins | sample Poulit2014_FD_76345 | JGI IMG/M metagenome (GOLD analysis project Ga0079226, IMG submission 76345) | Agricultural soil microbial communities from Georgia to study Nitrogen management - Poultry litter 2014 | ecosystem: Environmental > Terrestrial > Soil > Agricultural land | place: USA: Georgia...
CGTATCAAATACAGCAACTGAAGTAGCATTTGGTAGCAACTTTTGGAATACTCGAATTCCCAATGCTTCTGATGCATTATGCAATGGTGCATATGCAGCTAAACGTTCTATTTTGTCAAGAGCCTCATCGTCAACAATAACTGACTTGTTGAACCACTCACCACCAGCAACAATACGGTGACCAACACCAGTAATTTCTGTAAGGTCTGCGATAACTTCATGTGCTTTTAATTGCTCAAGCAACAAGTTGATTGCTGCTTCATGATCAGCAATTTCTTGCACAAGCTCAGTTTTCTCCCCATTAAATTTCAAAGTAAAAATTGCATCGCTCATACCGATACGTTCTACTTGCCCCTTTGCAATTACTGTTTCTGCTGGCATTTCAAATAATTGAAACTTTAATGATGATGATCCAGCATTAATCGCCATTGTCTTAGCCATATACACTTATCTCCTCTTTCCATACGGAATTCATTATTAACTCAAAATAGTATATCACAAATAAACAACTTTCGTGTACCTAAAGCCATTAACAAGATACCACTATCACTTAGTATATAAGCGATTTGCCTTCATCCAAGCTGTCAATTCTGTCACAAACTTTTTGTTTTCAGGTCCATCAGTTAATTCTGGTGCCTTAGCTAACATGACAGGTTTTGCCTGTTCAGCATTGTCTCCAGAACGTTGTAATACCAAGATTACTTTTCCTAATTTAGGATCTTTGAATAATTTGTCTGGTAGTTGAATGAGGGACTGAAAATATACCTCATCAGTTTGTATATAACTTAACAATTTTTTACTTTGATCACTCTCAAATAAGTTTGCTGGTACGGTTAAAATTGCCAACCCACCTGGCTTTAATGCAGCAATACTCTGTTCTATTAATAGGTGATGTACAAATGTCAAGCCTTCCTCAACTTTTGTTGCGAAATTATCCGCAATATTTTGCGGATAGTAACCAATAGGTAAATCACCAATAACAATGTCAGCATCAGCGGTCATTGATGTTGCGACACTATCTGCTAATGAGATTTGCCATGATTCATCTAGTAGAGCTGCAACACCACTGGCAACCGTCAACATCGTATCATCATTCTCAAATCCTTGAATATGGACCGCTTTACCTGCAGATTGTAATACTTGACTCGTTGTTGCTAATAAGTTTCCCGTACCAAGAGTTATATCTTTAAGTTGCACAGCCTCTTTTCCCTCAGTAAAAGTATCAGCAATAAAGGCAATCCACATGCCAATTGCATCAGGTGTTACCTGGTAATTAGCTTGTAACCCATCCTGATGAATCGTGCCAACTAGCAAAAATTGCAACACTTGGCGTCGATTAGCTACTTGTAAATCGGAAAACTTTGCTGATTGGACATCTGACTGAATAGCTTGCCTTTGTTCATCAGATAATGACTCCCAATCCTCATCAGTTTGTCCTAGCATCACTTCAAATAAAATAATTAAAGCTTCTATTGATGCAATATCCAGGAAATCTACTAATTTCTGTTGCGCTGCTTGTAGATTTTTAACACTGCTTTCAATTGATTCGTACATGTCGTTACCTCATCTTTCATTCTAGAGACTAGTTTAGCTAGTTTCTTGATAACTGACAAGCGCTATATCATTTATTTATCTGTGGCACCCTGACTGTTTGTAATTCCGTAACTTTTACGATGTAGTGTCCCCTGGCAATGGCAATGACACGTGGTAAAACAAACAATCGTTTATCAACTTTAATTTCCTTACAATTTCGGATATAGTGCACAGCTTGATAACGACCTAACCAATATTGATACTCTTGTTTTCTGACCTCTTGTTGTGTCATTTGTTTTCCTAACCAAACCGTTAATCCCATCAATAAGCAACAACTCAAGGTAACTGTCTGGACTAAAATGATTGCCTTACGTTTTCTGACCATTAATATATATTTCTTCCTTAAAAATTGCCCCATTTGTAAACTGCAAGGTCATGTCATATAAATGCGGCCTCAACTGTTTAAAATTCACTTTTTTCACTTGCAACATGTAAGATAAAAATTTACCGTCTTGACGATATAGGCACAAACAGTGCCCCCATAATCCAAGATGATACGTTTTATCTGTTTTCAAATTTTTGATTGTTAAAACTTGTTCAGTGGCCTTAATAATTTGATAGTTCCAAGCATCATTTTCTAAGCGATCAATTAAACGTGTCACCTGTACCTTTTGGATTTCATAATTATGTTGCTGATTAACGAGTTTGAACCCTTGTGTTGCGATGGCAAAGGTAAAGAATAGACCACTAAGAATCATTAGCGCCACCATACACTCAATTAACGTAAATCCGTTCCTGTTAACCATGCTTTACGTTCCTTATAATATTTTTCCTTTATAACATTGATGGCATGTTCATCAGACCAATTGCGTTGACTAACAGATTCAATCGATTGCCAACTGATCAACAACGTGCCCAAAACAACCACCATACTCACTAAGGCCTCCATTAAAATAAACCCCTTACGTTGTGAACCGATAAGCGCCACCTCCTAATTGAAAGATTAATGCAACCCGCTCATTGGTCATACGATTGTAAAAACGAATTGTTCCAGCAGTTACAGTGGTTGGTCGCCAATTAATATGCACATAATTACTAGTACACCACCCCTTAGGTAATTTAATTTCTTCATCACCTATACAAAGCGTATCGCCATCCCCATAGATATTAAAATCAAGTGCTCTTCCTAAAACAACTTTTTGCTGTTCTTTGATATACTTCTGGGCAAATTCCTGTTTTACATTTTGCCAATTTCGAGCATCTTCATACTTCGGTAATATTGCTGGTACAGTAAGTACGATACAGATAGCTAATACAATCATTGTTTCGAACAACATGATGCCTTTTCGGTTCATATCACTTGCCTTGAACTACCTTATCACCCTTAATTTCAAAATGTGCTTTCGTCATTTGCTGTACTTGTGCATTGGTTAAATAACCTGAATTCATTAAATTAGCTAGTGTAATTGCTTGGCCGTTACCATCCTCATGTGCAATATGGTACATATTGATTTGACTTTGCAATGTATGCATCGATGCCGTCCGTTGGCGATCTTCAGCTGCTTTACGAATACTAGCAACATTAGGATAAATTAACACGACTAACAGGCCAATAATGAATAACGTCGTCACAACTTCAATTAAAGTAAAACCTCGACGACGTGAAAATTGCTTCTTTTTCATGAAACGATTCCTCCCATATTTTTATACATCGGTACTAGCGTTAAGTAATATAACCCAATGACAATCAGACCGATAATAGCAAAACAGATTGGTTGAATTAGCGTTAGATACTTTTTGATGCGCTCATCTAACAATTCAAATTTACGACTCGCTAATATTTGGAAATTTTCACCAATTTGTTGTTGTGTGTGCCCAAGATTGAACAGTAATGCACATTCCTTTGGTAGTAAATCGACAGCTAGCACAAAATCACGAATATCTTCCCCGTTACTTAATGCTTGCCAAGCCTTATCACCAATATAAGAAAGCAATTCATTTTGTGAATTTTGGCGAATTCGCTCCATGATAGTCGCCAGTTGCACCCCACTAGATATTAAGAGACCTAATTGTAATGAAATATAATATTCGATACTAAGCCTTAATAGCGGGCCTAAAATAGGGCACCTCATCAGCAATCTCATCCGCATCGCCCACTGTTGCTTCGTAAACCACCACAAACTAAGTGAGCAGCTAATTATAGGTAGTGCACAACCTGTTATAATCCAAAAAGTATTTAAACGTAAATTTAAAGTTGATAAATTCATACCTGCTTGCCTAAACTCAGGCAGCAAAACAGTCAAATAGCCAACAATTAGTATAAATAAAAGAACCATCAAAACCATTGGATATAACAATATTTGACGTAGTTTACTAAATTGTGCTAATCTTATTCGCTCGCGAGCACCTAATTCTTGGAGCAATAAGGTCAATCGGCCATGAATGATTGCAAAGTCAAGCTGTTGTATAATTTCACTCCTAACATAAGGTGTCATAACTGCCGCAAAAGTCTTGCCAGCCGTTAAGCCAGCCATAATATTTGCCATATCTTTTACTGGCAAATTAAGTAACACCTGTAACATCTTTAATGAATTCTCTAAATCAAAACCAACCTTTGATAAGTGACATAGGTTTTCAAAAAACTCAACTTGAAGCTTGCGACGCCATTGCATGTGTTTCTGCATTTTTTAAATCCACCAATAATTCGTTTAACTGTTTGCCACTAGCCATTTTTAAATTTACATACGATTGGTTGTCGTGAGTCATCATTTCCTGATAACCCAAACCAGCCACCACCTGATTTAATAAATCTATTGGCACACCAAATGCTCGTAAGCGATACCAAATACCTTTGATTGACATGGCATGCACAGTACTCAAAATCAAGTGACCACTCAGCGCTGCTTGAACAACGATATGAGCAGTCTCGGCATCTCGAATTTCACCAATAATCATAATATCGGGATGGTGCCGTAATGCTAACTTCAGTAGTTATTCATATCCCATATGCGCAGCATTATTTACCTGTAATTGTAAAAATTCTGGTGCGACTAATTCGACAGGGTCCTCAATTGTTAGCACCATTTGATTGTCTAAATGATTAGTTGCAACATGATAAAGCGTCGTTGTCTTCCCAGAACCCATCTTCCCTGCCAGTAAAATTAATCCTTGTTTTAATTTTAGAAGATCAGCTAATTCATTTAATTGATGCTTGGGTTGCCAATCTAAAATGTTGTCCTGCATATCATAAATTAATCGAATGACAATTGATTCACGATTTAAAAAATCTGCCACACTTGAAACTCGTAAGTGCAATGATTGTTGGCCTATCAAATAGTGCCAACGTCCGAGTTGCGGTCGACGAACTTCACTAATGTCCATATGAGCTGAAAATTTGATATGGCGAATAAGCGCCTCACCGATTTTCATATTAAAATGATGTACTTTTTCAATACCAGTAGCCGAATAATAGATAACTTGAAACCCATCTGAATCTGGCCAAATATAAATATCACTTGCATGACGTTCTGAAGCAGCAACCATGAGCTTATAAAATGTTTCTTGCATTTGACTCTCACCTCCTAACATAAACAAAGACGTTGTTTCTATTGAATTGTCCACTTTTAATAAAAAAGAAGTTGAAACAAATTAAATGTTCCAACTTCCTGACGCTTAAAATATTCTATTTTAAATTAATCGATAGCCATTACAACAAAATTCAAAACGAACAATAATGACACGATCCACAAAATAACACTAATTTCACTAAACTTACGCTTTACACTCTTAATCAAGACATAGAAAATAAATCCAGCGGCAATTCCATATGAAATCGAGTATGACAAGGCCATGAATGCTGAGGTAAAGAAGGCCGGTATGGCAACTTCCACATCCTCCCAATCAATTGCCTTAAATTCATTCATCATTGTAATACCAACAACCACTAAAATAGGAGCCGTTGCAGCACTTGGAATCACATTAACTAATGGTGCTGCAATGATTGATAATAAGAAACCAATTGCAATCACAACCGAAGTTAATCCCGTACGACCACCGGCTTTAATCCCGGCTGAAGCTTCAATAAATGTGGTTGTATTTGAAGTTCCAAAAATTCCAGCAAACATAGTTGCAAAAGTATCGGCAACTAAACCACGATCCATTTTTGACTTGAATCCTTTATTTTCATAGAATTCTCGTTGATCTTCCTTTGAAAAGATACCACTGGTAATACCAGTTCCAATAAAGGTTCCAATCGCATCAAATAGCCCTGAAAGCCCCATTGAAAAGACTGTTAAAATAACTACCAAAATGTTTTTGGGTGACGTAAACATTGACCATAACCCATCAGAACCTAATGCTTGTCCAAAAATTGAACCAAAATCATGGAATGTTGAAGTAAATGATGATAATCCGCCAATATCAGTATTAGTAACTCCCATTGGAATACCAATTAAAGTTGTTACAAACACAGAAATCAAGAAGGCACCTGGTACATTCGAAACGACCAATAATACTAAGATAATTAGTCCAATCAATGCTAAAATGACAGATGGGTCAGTAAAGGTTGCAATCTCAGGGGTTGTACCACCATTACTCGTAAGGGTTTCAACAGTCTTAGCACCACCACCATTAAATGGTGTGTTATTCAACGAAATAATATTTTCTGCGTTCACCAAATAGTTGATAAAGCCAGCGTTCTTTAAACCAATGTAAGCAATAAATAAACCAATACCAGCAGCAATTGCATGTTTTAACTGGGCTGGTATTGACTTCACAATCAATGAACGAACTTTAGTCAAAGTGATAATGACATCAACTAAACCAACCAAAAACACCATTCCTAGCGCTTGCTGCCAAGTATATCCTAACCCAAACACGATGGTATATGTAAACATGGCTTGCATACCAATTGACGGAGCAAGTGCATATGGCAAGTTAGCAAATAAACCAGTAATTAACGTACCAGTAACTGCCGTTAAAATCGTTGCTAAGAAAACACCTTGGCTTGGCATACCTGTCAATGAAAGGACTGAGGGGTTTAAAAAGATGATATAAGCCATGGCCACAAATGTTGTAATACCCGCAATGACCTCGGTCCGTACTGTTGTATGGTTTTCCGATAGCTTAAAGAAACGCTCCAACATAATAAGTTCTTCTCCCTAAAAAAATCATGTTAACGTAAACTGCCAACATGACCAAAACACATTTGATATACCGAAAACCATAGTAGTTTCAACAAAAGTTGTCATAATCAAATGTTTAAGTCTGTGGCAGAACACGTTAACGACTCTATTCAAATAAATAACATTTTAACACTATCCCTAATTTAATTATTAGTCAATATTATTTTAAATAAAAAGAGAACTTGTCGACAAAACAAGTTCTCTTAATCGTTTTCGGAAAATAAAACGCCATTATTCAGCTGTTGTAAATACTGCTTGTACGTCTTCATTATCTTCCAATTCAGCAACTAGATTTTCCAATGATTCTTGCTTATCCTCAGGTACAGCCATTGGGTTTTGTGCAATCATTGTTACTTCATCCATACTGAATTCGTAACCCTTCTCTGCTAAAGCAGCACGTACTTCAGGGAATGCCTTAGGATCAGTGTAGATTTCAAATTGATCATCAAACGTCTTCATGTCATCTGCACCAGCATCTAACATATCTTCCAACAATTGATCCTCATCAATTTCCGTATCTTCATCACGTTCAATTTCAATGTAACCCTTGCGGTCGAATTGGAATGATACTGAACCTGATGTTCCAAGTTCACCACCAAAGTGCTTAAATGATGAACGTACAGAAGAAGCAGTACGGTTAGTATTATCTGTTAAAGCTTCCACTAAAATAGCAATACCTGCTGGTCCGTATCCTTCATAAGTTAATTCTTGATAATTGGCACCATTGGCTCCAGATGCCTTATCTAAGGCTCGTTGGATATTATCCTTAGGCATGTTTGCTGCCTTAGCCTTATCAACAACTAGACGTAATCCTGAATTTGTTTCTGGATCTGCACCGCCTGCTTTAGCTGCCGTGTACAAATCACGAGCTAACTTTTGGAAAATCTTACCACGCTTTGCATCTTGGGCGTTCTTACGTCCTTGGATGTTATGCCATTTACTATGTCCTCACATTTCAGAAACCCCTTTTCTATCGAAAATTTATCGTCTTATTTTATCATATAATTGATACAATGACTAGTTTATTTCACTCAGACAGACATAAAGTCTGCTGGTGTCAGCCCATCTAACCCAATATTAGGATCAATTTGATGACTCTCAATTAATTCATTTGTGAGTAGATAATTATCATGTATTGACTTTGGTATTGTTTTTTTAACCTCATCATCGGCTACTTCACGTTCTTTTTTCACATGCGAAACAGGCTGCTCAGCCACAGTCGTTGCAGCCACCTCTTGTGGTTCCTTTGGTCCTGCCTGTTGATTAGCATACTGCATAATCCGTGCCTGTAAGGTAGTCTGTCGATCAACGCCAGTGGTTAGGACCGCTTGTTGGTAAGCACTCTCCTGGCCCAATAAGACTAGCGACTCACTTGCTCTGGTTAAACCAGTGTAAAGCAAGTTTCTTTGTAGCATACGCGAAAAAGCACTCACCAACGGCATAATAACCAACTTATATTCCGTTCCTTGTGATTTATGAATTGTCGTCGCATAAGCTAACGTTAGATGTTGCCAGTTTTCACGAGTATAAATCACTTCACCAGTATCAAACGATACCGTAATCACATCTTTTTTATCTGTATTCGCTTTATCCTTTGCCAGTAGAATCGTCGAAATATAACCGATATCTCCATTAAAGACATTATTTTCTGGGTCATTTGTCGTCTGCATGACCTTATCGCCAACCCGGAAATTGAATGTGATTGCCCCATTTTTTACTGAAATAGTTTTCTTTTTACTCGACAAGGGATTAAATATATCTTGTGCAATTTCATTCAGGTGATTAACACCAGCCTGTGTGCGATACATCGGTGCCAATATTTGCATATCGGCCACAGAATGGCCTTTTTTTTGCCAACTCGTAGCAATTTTTTCTACTAGACTTGGCACCCTTCTTAAATCGGCTGCAAAAAATGATCGATCTAATTTTTGTTCTTTAAAGTCATCTGGTAAGTGACCGTTTTTAACGTCATTCGCTAAGGAAATAATAGTTGAACCCTTACCTTGGCGATGAATCGTCTCAAGTTCACGATAATTTAGAATGCCACTTGCCAATAAATCATAAAAAACGCGTCCTGGACCAACGGATGGTAGTTGATCTTTATCACCAACTAATATGACCTGCATATCAGGTCGTACTGCTGATAACAATGTTGCGAATAGCTGTGTATCGACCATCGACATTTCATCAACAACTAATAATTGCCCAGTCAATTCTTCAATATCAACATCATCTAAATTAGCCTCACGACCGGTTATCCCTAGTAAATGATGAATTGTGCTAGCAAGCATCCCCGTTGATTCTTGCAATCGCTTGGCTGCCCGGCCAGTTGGTGCGGCTAAATGAATCCCTTGATCGATTTCATCAGACTTCATACCATCTTGTCTGAGTAATTTTTTTAACGTCGCAACAACGCCACTAATAATCGTCGTTTTCCCGGTTCCTGGTCCACCAGTCAGAATAAATAATTGGTTAGTTAAAGCCGCGATAATTGCCTCGCGCTGGGTTGTATCATATTTAAAATCATTGGCCGATTCAACTTCATCCAAATATTTAACAACTTGTTTTCTCGAATAAGTATGCTGTTTTCTTTCAGTTAAATCAACGAGTTGTTTGGCAATTTGATTTTCAGACTCATAAATTTCCCTAATATAGAGGTAACTACCATCTGCAACAACAATACCTTCTTTAGTCAGTGCTAACAGTGCTTGCTTGATTAAATCATCATCCACTACTACCCGTTGTGCACGCTCAAGAATTTGCTTTGTGGTGGCTAATAAATCAGGTAATACCATATACGTATCACCCGACTCAAAAGTCTTTAAATTAATAGCAGCAATCACACCTGCATTAACTCGCCGTTCATCTAAAACATCAATTCCTTGTTGTAACGCAAATTGATCAATTCTTTTAAACGACACCCCATCAATATCAATAACTAATTGATAAGGGTTCTTTTTTAAAATACTTAACGTTTCTTGTTGATATTTTTGGTAAATCGTTGTTGCTAAATTAGAACCAAAGCCAAAATCATTCAATGCAATTATCGCCCGTTCCATACCGTCAGACTTCGCTAATTGATTAATAATGACCTGTTGCGCTTTTTCTGAAATATTAATGTTTGCTAACACTTTTTCATTGTCTAAAATTAGATCAATCGCATCCGTTCCTAAAGTATCAACAATTTTCGTTGCAGTTGCTTTACCAATGCCGGGAAATTTTTCACTAGAAAAATAGGCGACTAAGCCTGATACTGAACTAGCTGCTTGTCGATGATAATTTGTTGCCACAAACTGCACACCATAGCGGGGATGTTCTTTCAGCTGACCTTTAAATTCATAACTGGCACCTATTTGAATATCGCCAAAGTTGCCAGTAACTGTCATTTCATCATCATCAAATTCAAAATTTTTTTCCACGATGGTAATCCGCAACACCTTATAAAAAGAATTTTGCGCCGAAAAAACGATATTCGCAACTTGACCGATAACAGTTGGTTCGGTCGTTTCATCCGCCAAAAGATCAGTTTGAGTTTCGCTCATCACTTGTGCTCCCCAACATTACCTTGATTAAATCATCTAAACGACCTGCATCTGCTTGATATTGTTTTGGATTTATATTTTGAGCAGCCTGTAACCATTGATTATCCTGCTCATTCAAAGCTTCAGCCACGACACCTCGCCCAAAATTTGCTGAATAATTGACTTGATTTATTGCGAGTGCTGCATCAAAAGCTTCTCTTGCTGCTTTACTGTCACCTAAACTCAACCAAATATTGCCCAACAAAACCTGTGCACTTAAATCTTGGTTATCTTGTTGAACAGCTGTTAGCGCGAAAGCAAGTGACTGTTTAAATTTATTTTGTGCGTAAAAACTTTGTGCCTGCATCATGATGGCATCATGCTTTAATTTTTCATCCGTAATCTTATTGAAAAAGCTGGTTGCACGCGTGTAATCAGCCGCTGTGTAATAAACATTACCAGTTGCATAAAACAGCTCTTGTTGCGCATCTGCATTGTCTTTAAAAATAGACAAACTTTTTAACGCTAAATCTTCCGCTTCAACCAAGCTGTTAGTGACTGTTAAAGCATTTACTAAATCCACATAAGCTTGCCAATGATCAGGATGCTCAGTGATATCCTTAACCAACTGTTTGATATCTTTTTGAACTTCATCATCTATTTTAGCCATTTTCCCCTACCTAATCTAAATTGTATTTGATACATTAGCGGATACATTCAAATAACTTGTGTCATTCCGAATTAATTCCTTAAACTTAACACCATCATTCGTCTCTAATACTGAGGTACTCGTATTTCCTAATCCACCACGGTCACGTAAGTTCGCTAATGGAATGTCTAATAAGCCTCCCATTCCTGCCGTAAGGGCTGCGCCATGACTAAAGAATATTAAGTTTACATCAGGACCACCATATGCCTGAACAGCATAATAAACTGCCTTTTTAAAGCGTTCTTGAACATCCTCAAACGTTTCTGATCCTGGTACCTGACTAGCATCAAATTTTTCTGGGTGATGTCGTGATGCCTCATACATTGCTAGCCAATCCTGTTTAACTTCTTGAAACGTCAAACCTTCCCAAATACCAAATGAAAACTCCTTTAATCCATCCAAAACGGTTAATTCTGGTTGGTTGTCCATATAAGCAATTGTTTGTTCGGCTGTATCCATCGCCCGTTTAATCGGGCTCGTAAAAGCATGGGCAAAACTAATATCACTGAGAAAGTCACCCAATTCAGCAATTTGAGCCACTGACTCAGGTAATAATGGTGAATCGCCGCCGGAACCTTGAAAACGCCCTTCAGCATTCCACACAGTCTTTCCGTGGCGGATAAAATATAATTTCGTCATGCAGTGATTCTCCAATCCATTTTAAGTAGTTACTATCCATTATAATCAAAAAAAGAGGTTGGGACAAAACAAATGTCCCAACCTCTATATGCTTAAAACGCATTAATGATACTTATTCTAAACCTTCTGTTAATGCTTCTGGGAAGTATTCACGGACGATTTCTGCCTCATGTGCTGATAACATTGGGAAATCTTTATCTGTTCCCAAGTCAGTATGGTACATTCTATCTCGTGGTGAAACCTCACCAACGGCATGCGCTACTTGAATCTTATAGCCGTCGTATTCAATAACATCTGCAGGCGCATCTGCCGCATTAGCGAGATGCAACTGAGATACGAGCAATAATACTCGGATATCTTGATTCAATGATGTCACCACTTGTTCCTGTTCAGGGGTCAAGTATAACGTTAAGGCAGCCTCAGCTGGCTTACCAATCAACTTAGCGTTACGAGCCTCTTCCAAAGCTTTATTCGTGGCATTACGTAATGTCTTAAACGAAGTCCAGTTTTCGAACAAGGCTTTGGTATCACCCAAATCTTCTGTCTCTGGCATATCAGTTAAGTAAGCAAAGTCCTCTGTCTCATATGGCAAATACTCAAAGATTTCTTCCGCTGTATGTGGCAAAATTGGCAACATTAACTTGTCCAAGCCAACGACAATCTTGTACAAAACGGTTTGTAGCGAACGACGCAAATGTCCATCTGGTGCTTCAACATATAAAATGTCTTTAGCAAAATCCAAATAAAAGGCTGACAAATCAACGTTAATAAAGTTAACTAATAATTTATGCACTGCTTGGAAATCATAGGCATCATAAGCTGCTTTTAGCTCCCCAATCAACTGATTAAAGCGTGCATAGAAGTATTGATCAACTGGTGTTAGGTCATCATATGCAATCGCATCTTCATTAGGATTAAAATCAGTGGTATTAGCTAACAAGAAACGCATCGTATTACGAATCTTACGGTAGGTTTCTGAGGTCTGTGACAAGATGTCCATTGACACACGTACGTCAGCAGACGTATCTACTGTTGATACCCATAGACGAATGATTTCAGCGCCCATCTTCTTAATAACTTCATTTGGATCAATGATATTACCAATTGATTTTTACATCTTTTCACCGTTACCGTCTAAGGTAAATCCTTGTGAAACAACTTCCTTATAGGGTGCCTTACCAGTGACCGCTACTGATGTAATCAACGAAGAGTTGAACCAACCACGATATTGATCAGAACCTTCCAAAACCATTGTTTCTGGGAATTCTAGCTCTGGTCGAGTTGCCATAACTCCTTGATGTGAACTACCAGAATCAAACCAAACATCCATGATATCAGTTTCCTTGGTAAATTCTCCATTAGGTGAATGTTCATTCGTATAACCTTCAGGCAACAAATCTTTGGCCTCAAGCTCAAACCATACTGTTGAACCATGTTCAGCCACTAAATCAGCAACATGATCAATGACATCAACATCAATAATGGCCGTACCATCTTCGGCATAGAAAATTGGTAGTGGTACACCCCAGACACGTTGACGAGAAATAACCCAATCGCCACGATCACGAATCATGTTATACAGACGCTTCTTACCCCATGCTGGCTTGAACGTCACTTCATCTAATGCGTCCAAAATCTCTTGACGGAAACCATCAATTGATGCAAACCATTGTGGGACAGCTCGGAAAATAACAGGCTTCTTCGTACGCCAATCAAATGGATAGCTGTGTGTAATAGGCTCAGACTGCACGAGCGCATCAACATCTCTTAACTTCTGTAACGATACCTCATTAGCATCCTCATAGAATACACCATCAAAATCTTCACCAGCTTCGGCCGTTAAGTATCCACGATCATCAACATTCATAATTGGTTTGATATCGTAACGCTTACCAGTCATAAAGTCATCTTCACCAAAGCCAGGAGCGGTATGAACCAAACCTGTTCCAGTGTCGTCGGTTACATAATCAGCCAAAACAACCAAAATATCACGATCGATATAAGGGTGCTTCGTCACCATGTATTCAAGATCTTTACCTTCAAAAGTTGCCAAAATTTCTGGCTCTTCCCAACCAAACTTTTCCGACAATGTTGTTAGTAATGATTCAGCAACTAGATATTTTTTGTCTACATTCTTTGGTTGCACTTGAACATATTTAAAATCAGGATGAACAGCCAACGCCTGTGAAGCGGGTACTGTCCATGGTGTCGTTGTCCAAGCAACTAGATATGTATCTTCACCCAGTAGTCCTTTACCATCTTTGACTTGTTCAGAGATAAATGCTGACTCTGACGTTACATCATGATATTCAATCTCAGCCATGGCCAAAGCTGATTCTGATGACCATGACCAAAAGACTGGTTTCTTACCACGGAAAATCAAATCGCGCTTTGCCATGCTACCAAACACACGAAGCTGTGCAGCTTCAAAAGAAGGTTGCAAAGTTAAATATGGGTTATCCCAATCACCAGATACTCCCAAGCGCTTAAAATCAGCCATTTGTTTCTTAACTTGCTTATGAGCAAACTCATCAGCCATCTTACGCCAAATAACTGGGCCAACCTTCTTACGATCTTTACCAGCCTTAGTTAATTGTTGCTCAATGGGTAATCCATGGGTATCCCATCCTGGAACATATGGTGCATAATAGCCATTCATAGACTTATAACGTACAATGATATCCTTTGAAATCTTATTCATTGCATGACCAATATGAATATTACCATTGGCGTATGGTGGTCCATCATGCAGCATAAATGATGGCTTACCTTCATTCAACTTTTGACGACGTTCATAGACTTTATTTTCAAACCAAATATTTTCGCGTTGTAACTCTGTTTGTGGTAAATTACCACGCATTGGAAACTTGGTTTTACCAAGATTTAATGTTTTCTTGATTTTCATAAGTTTTTCCTTTCCTCAACCCATTGTTGATTACCAACAATAAGTTGGTAACAAAAAACCCGCATCAGTCATTTTTGACTAATGCGGGACGTTTTTAACCGTGGTACCACCCGAATTCACAATTTAACCTAATAAATTGCCTCTTCAAAATGTATGTGTACTGCTTTTCTGCTGATAGGTATAACTCGTTACTATCTTAGGCTCACACCATCTCCTAAGTCGCTGGTTAGAATAAACTATACTTTTTGGTCAGAAACTTTATGCTATCTATAATAACTAATTAGTTATCCTTATTCAAGAAATTTTCTGAATCTTCACTTGATTCTGGGAAAATAACAACCGTATCGGCATCAGCTTCCGAAACAGCTTCAGAAGCAGGTTCAGGCTCAGAACCAGCCACTGCTGATGGCTCTTGATATGAAGCAGGTTGTTGGAATGCGGCCCATTCGTCAGTTTGCACCATATCCAATTGTGCTTGTAGCATACCTTCAATTTTTGCCTTGAAAGCACCCATTTCCTTATCCAAGCCTTCTTTTTCAGCAACTAGTGCTTCATTCTTGTTTTGTGAATCAGTCAATAGCGCATTTGCCTTTGCATTTGCCTCCATCACGATTTTTTGTGCTTCAGTTTGTGCTTGTTGCAAAGTTGCTTCGGCCTCAGCCTCAGTTTGCTTCTTCAAACGGTCAGCAGCTTCTTGGGCAATTAAGATAGATGAATTTACTGATTGTTTCATCTCCTCAACTTGCTTAGCATTTGCATCAGCTTCTGCCAATTGCGTCTTCAATGTTTGATTTTCTTGCATCAAAGCATCATAATCTGTCACAATTTGATCCAAAAAGTCAGAAACCTCTGCCTTGTCGTACCATTTGCTGCGACTTGTCGTGAATTCTTTTGCATGTATTTCTTGTGGGGTCAATGCCATGAGATTTCTCCAATCTATTTTTTAATAACGGCCATTGTTATTCGCCATTTATTTTTTTTAGTTAAACCATTAAGTTCGTCAATTTTCAAACGACCATACTGTCGTACCGAAACCAAATCGTTAACAGCTAGGACATAATCAGGCTTATTAATATCAGTCCAATTAACTCGTACTAAATCATGTTCAATCATCTGCTTCGCATGGTTCCTAGAAATATTATACCCATTTGCGACGATACTATCTAGTCGTAAAGAACTCACCGTTGTATTAATGATTGTCCATTCATTATCAACCACGGTAATGTGGTCACCCGTCACTTCTTTAAAACGGACTTTCGCCTTACCAATGTGATCTAGCTGTTGTAAAATAAATGTCCCTATCGCCTTAGTGGCGACAAAATACCACGTTTCATTCTCACCCTTAATAATATCACCAATACTTTGCCGTGCAATACCATTATGCATGAAAGTACCTAAAATTGTACTATGATGTAACGTTGTAAATTTTTCAGGATACTTAATTTGAATAACCTTTAAATCAAAGTCGTCTAATACTGGCACATAATAGTTTGGTGCAATCAATAATCGCTGATTTTCGGCATTCGGATATCCGCCATATTGAAATACTTTTAAATCGTCCTGCTGATTGACCAAAGTTGTTAGAATATAAATTTCTCTTGGGTTCAAAAAATTCGTCAAGACTGGACTATATTCATCCAATACCTGACGAACCAAGCCTTCCGCTGAATTAAGAAACGTGGCTTCATTAGGGCGGAAATGTTGTGCTACATTATCAACCATAATCTTCTCTATATCATTGTTCGAGCAATTGCTTGCAATCCCATTTCAGCTGCTTGCAATAGAATCAACCCAACTAAAGGCGTTAAATCGATAATACCAATGGTTGGTATGAATCGTCGCAATGGGTTCAAAATCAAACCTGATACTCGACCAAGTAATTGACCAAATGATGAATGTTGTGCCCCGGGTAACCAAGACATCAACACCCAAATAACGATGATGAATTCTAATGCTCGGAGTAGCAAATTTAATAATCCAAGGATTGTTAACATATTACCACCTATTAATTAAATTGTTGTCCGAGATTCTGGGAAATCGTTCCTGAAATCTCGAAGTTATGCGGGGTTGCTAAAAATATGCGTTCACCAACTCGCTCAATCGTACCGTCAACTGCAAATGCCGTGCCACCAAGGTAATCTAAAATACGCTTACCAGTGTTTTCATCGATTGATCCTAAATTAACGATAACCGCTTCACCGCCAAGTAACTGGGTAGCAATCGTTTGGGCATCTGCATATGTACGTGGCTCATACAAAGCTATCTTAGCTGGATCATCTCTTGATCCATCCATTTTGAGAACATTTGCACGTCGCTCATTCGTTGGACGAGTGGCATTGTTATTTGATTCCGTGAAGTTTGCTGATTTTTGGTCTTCCTGACTATTTTCTGAATCATCGTCTTCATAATAATAGTTATCATCAACACCAAAAATATAATCTTTAAACTTAAATGCCATGACCAGTCTCCTTACTTATCACCACGCTTCATCCAATTGAAATAAGCTGGGCGCTCAATTTCCTCTTCAGATGAACTTGGTTGAGATGGTGCTGATTGTTGTTGAGATGGTGCAGCTGATTGGGCTGGCGCACTTTGTTGTGGCGCTTTAGGCTGCTCAGAAGGTGTACCCCAATCTGCAAAGGGATCATTATTAACAACAGGTTGTTGTGGCTGTGGTTGAACTGGTTGTTCTGAAACCGCCTGGAAAGGACTAGCTTGCTTGTTAGCACCTAAGTTGATTTCTGGGCGTGGTGTTTCTGGACGGTCAATGCCAGTTGCAATAACTGTGACGACCAAGTCACCTTCCATTTCCATATCAATCGTTGTACCAAAGATAATGTCAACATCAGTGCCTGATGCTTGGGCAATTGTTTCAGAAGCTTCTTGCGCTTCAAACAATGACATATCAGCGCCACCCTTAACAGAAAGCAACACATTTGTTGCACCTTCGATTTTTGCTTCCAACAATGGTGATGCAATTGCCTTACGTGTTGCTTCGGCTGCACGGTTTTCTCCAGATGCAGAACCAATTCCCATCAAAGCAGTGCCTTGACTAGCCATCGCTGTCTTAACATCCGCAAAGTCAAGGTTAATAATTCCAGGCTTTGTAATCAAATCTGAGATTCCTGATACACCTTGTAGTAACACATCGTCGACCATCTTGAATGCTTCCATGATAGGTGCTTTCTTATCAACGATTTGTAACAAATTGTTATTAGCAATGACAATCAACGTATCGACATTGTCCTTTAACTTTGCTAATCCTTCGGCTGCAGACTTACCACGTCTTGGGCCTTCAAAAGAGAATGGGCGAGTCACAACACCAATCGTCAATGCACCAGAATCTTTAGCAATCTTAGCGATAACAGGTGCAGCACCAGTTCCAGTACCACCACCCATTCCGGCAGTGACAAAGACCATATCAGCACCTTGCAGTGCTTCAGTTAGTTCTTGTTCGCTCTCTTTAGCTGCTGCTTCACCAACTTCAGGACGAGCACCAGCTCCAAGGCCGCGCGTAGCTTTTGATCCAATTTGAATTTTATTCTCTGCTGAAGAACGATCAAGAGCTTGTGCGTCGGTGTTAGCAACGATAAACTCTACACCTTCTACACCATCAGTTACCATTTGGTTGACAGCATTTCCACCACCGCCACCAACTCCGATGACCTTTATTGTCGCACCGTATTCTTGGTTCATGTCCATTTGCAAATCCATATTGAGCTCCTTTTTTGTTAATTTATGAATTAGTCAAAGAACTCCGCAAAGAAATTCTTAATCCTATTTTTCTTCTTAGGTTGTTCTTCATCAGTTACTTCAGTCGACTCGGCCTTTTCAGGTTCAATTTGAGGGGCACGTTGTTGTTCGACTTTTTGCTTTTTCTTTTCACCACGCTTCTCACGTGGTAATTGTGCTCCCATACTAGGCTGTCCGAGAACAACAAGTGGTAGCCCATACAAAGCTTGCTTTACAACCAATTGAATTGGTGTTTGCTGTGCTGCATAGTGTACTAATGCCCATGCACCAGCGTAGCCAGGATGGCGTAAGCCAATATCATCTGGCGCAAACAATTTCGTCTGCACATTATAAGCATCATGAATAGCTTCCGTCATACCACGCAACGCGGCACCACCACCAGTCACAATCACGCCACCAGGCATTTGAAATGCACCAACCAAGTCTAGTTTTTCGCCAAGCTTTCCTAAGATTTGCATGACTCTGGCTTCAATAATCTGTGCCAGTAATGTTTCCGAAATTTGTTCAGGCTCTTCAGCACTAACTTTCTTGATAACAAGTTGATTTTCGTCTTGCGCTAACTTTGATAATGCAAAACCAGAATCAAGCTTTAACATATCAGCATCATGTAGTCCTAATTCAAGAACTGTACTAATATCTCGAGAAATATTGTCGCTTCCTGCCGGGAATGATGACAAAAACTTGAGTTGGTGTTCATGGACAACGGTAGCTGAGGTTTGCCCAGCTCCCATGTCTAACAAAATTGTGCCAAATTCTTGTTGGCCATCATCCAGCAACGTTTTACTATATGCTAATGGTGCCAAAACAAAATCACGAAGTTGTAGACCAGACTTACTAATAGCCATGCGTAAATTACCCATGACATTTCTTGGTGCTGTATAAGCAATACCATGCATTGCTAGTCGCATCCCCACCATATCATTTGGATCTTGGATGCCATCAAAATCATCGACTACAAATTCTGTCGGAATTAATTCAACTACTTCACGGTCTGAAGGCAATTGTATCTTAACTGCTTCCTGTACAGTATTAGCCACATCTTCATATGAAATGTGTTGACTATCTTTAACTGTTACAGTTCCCTTCACGTGCTGAATTTGAATGTTGCTTGCAGGTAAACTTGCAACAACTTCTGTTATCGGTTGTTCAGTCTGCTCGTTTATTTGTGCTACTGCTTGACGAATATCAGTCGCTGTTGCATCAATGTCAACAACAACGCCCTTCTTTACACCGTGTGCAACAGATCGACCAACCGCTACAATATTAGCCTGTTGATCTCTAACATCTGCTGCTAGCACTTTAATGGTGTTAGTCCCAACATCAAGACCAACAATTAATCCATGGTTGGCCATCTTAATTCCTCCTTTGACTACCATACAAAATGTTTAAATAAATAAACAATTCTTTAAGAATAATACCATACTTTAGGGGCATTCTTCCAGACCTGCGCCTAGTTTTATTAATCATATGGTTTAAAATATGCTCCTACTTGCAAATCTGCTATCCCAGTTTTATTTAGTTGTGCAACCATCCCAGGATAGTACTTCATCTTCTTTGACATTTCGTCTGCACTAATCAACACTTGGTTACCATCATTCATGTAAATTAGTAATCGTTGATTATTTTGACTATTTGGTGACCAAACTATTTCTGATACTGCATGTCTTAATGGATCAGAAAGTTTGCCAAACTCTGACAATGTTTTTCGTAACTGTTTATCTGACGTAAAACCATCATATATCGGCAAGCCACCAACTTGTTGATTACTTAAACCGCGATTCAACATACTACCATTCTCTAATATCGGGTAGTATTTATTATCAACCTTAACATAACCAACTTTGACGATTTCATCAACTTTGACTTGTAGCGTATTATCTGACTTCCTCGTCAATTTTAAATGACGGATTTGAGGATTTTTGCTTTTTGCCATGTGACTAAAATAATCGCTTTGATTTAGTGTCGTTAGCAGTGGCTGCCCCGTTTTTAAGCTTGCAGCGTGCAATACTGTTTTATCCGACAACTCATGTGTACCAACAACCTCATATTTTTGCACTTGATTTGCTGGTGAAATCAAGTAAATCAATCCAGCAGCCATAATCAATAAAACAATCAGCGTTTTAATCGCTGCCTTCTCGTGTGAAAACAAAAACCGTTTCCTTTTTGGACGTTTATTCTTTGTTGTCTTAGCCTCGTCATCATCGGACTTAATTGCCTCATCTGAGGTATCGGTATCATGATTGTCTTTGGTGCCTTGCTTATCATCCGCTTGTTTGGGATTGGGTTGCGGCTCTTTTTTATCTGACTGCTTTGACCGTTTTGGTTTTGATGACTCAACCTTCCCTGATAATAAAGCATTTAAATGTGCCTGAATATCAGAGGAATTCGCATGGTCGTTTTTATTATGCGGATTTTCTTTTTTATCAGTCATCGTAACCTCCTACAGACTCCTCACAGAAATAATTTACTTTATAACACTCTTAATCAATGCAATAAATTGATCTGCAGCATCAGGAACACCCATCTTCATCGCTGCTTCTGCCATTAGTTGACGTTGCTTATCATCTGTCATCAATTGATCAATCGTACCAAATAGAGTTGTACCAGATAGCGATTCTTCTGTAATCATCTCAGCAGCCCCAGCATTTGCTAAACTACGCGCATTTTTCGTTTGATGATCGTTAGTCACATATGGGCTAGGAATAAGAATCATTGGTTTACCCAAAGCTGTTTGCTCCGCCAAACTTGTCGCACCTGCTCGGCCAACAACTAGGGAAACCCTTGGCATCAATTGCGGCATATTACTAATATATGGTACAACCGCTACATTTTCTGACGTTTCAACCTTTTTCGTAGCCATCTCTTGCTTAACGTCATCGAAACGTTTTGATCCAGTAACAAAAATAACTTGATATGGTTTATTGGCAAAACTTGATAAAGCATCAATCATTGACGCATTAATTTTAATAGCCCCTTGTGAACCACCAAAAACAAGCACTGATGGCTTATTAGGTGATAAGCCTAAGCCTTCCCAATCAAAGCTCCCCTGACCATCAACAACTTCTTGTGCTCTAGGATTACCAACAATCGTTGCTAAATTATCTTTAAAAGCTGGTAATGCTGCTGGAAAAGCCACCCCGACTTTGGTTACCTTGCGAGCCAAAAATTTATTCGTCACTCCCACGACTGAATTTTGTTCGTGGATAACCGTTGGAATTCCCATTTGTTGCGCAGCATACAAGACTGGACCAGAAACATAACCACCAGTACCAACAACCACATCCGGCTTAAATGCCTCTAAATATTTTTTAGCTTCACGAGTTGCCTTCAAAAAAAGGTAGATCGTTTTAAAATTGTCTAGCGATAGTGAGCGATGGAAGCCTTGCACCTTCAATGATTTGAAGTTAAAGCCAGCTTTAGGTACGATACTACCCTCTAAACCGCGTTCACTACCAATATATAAAACCTCTGTATCAGGTTCCAATGCTTTCAAGCGCTGGACTGTTGCTAATGCTGGATAAATGTGACCACCTGTGCCACCACCAGATACAATAATACGCATGTCTAATCCCCTCTAATCTTTATTGTCTAATTTTTAAAATTTTTTACGGCATCGACAAATAAGTTTCCTCTTGTTTCAAAATCTGGAAATTGATCCCAAGACGCAGCAGCGGGAGATAATAGAATAACCTCACCTGCTTCACTTAACTCAAAGGCTGGTTCTACCGCACTAGGTGCATCCTTGGCGTGAACAACTGGTATCCCAATCGTTTTACCAACTTCAGCCAACTTGTCAGCCGTTTCTCCGAATACAATCAAGCCCTTAACATGCTGCTTCATCGCAGTTAGAAGTCGCATTTGATCGTCTCCTCGATCTAATCCACCAGCTAATAATACTACTGGCACATTAAATCCAGATAAAGCCATTTCCGTTGCTTCAATATCAGTTGCTTTAGAATCATTATACACTTGACGATCGTAGAACTTACCAACAAATTGTAATCGATGCTCTACTCCCGAAAAGCTCTTTAATGCTTTCGCAATGCTCTCTGTATCAATTCCCATTAGTTTACCAACAGCAATCGCAGCTAGCGCATTTTCTATATTATGTGTACCAGGAACTCCTAATTCGTCAGCGGCCATAATAACTTCTTCTTGATAATATAAGTTGCCTGCTTTCAAATAAGCACCTGCTTCGCTGAAGTCTTCCCGTGAAAAAGGTATAACAGTTGCTTTTGTCTGTTCCGCTAAATGACGCCATTCTTCTTTATCATAATTAACAACAAAAAAATCATTTGCCGTTTGATGTTTTGTAATGTTCATTTTAGCAGCAACGTAGTTTGCCCGTGTCCCATGAAAATCCAAATGTGAGCCAAAAATATTAGTTAACACAGCAATATGTGGCTTGGGAGCTGGCATGCCCGTTAACTGGAAAGATGATAGCTCAGTGACCAACACATCATCCGCTGTCATTTGAGGAGCAACTTCACTAACTGGGGTCCCAATATTACCCGCAACTAGCACGTGACCTTTTCGTGGCTGCGTCCTCAACACAGATGAAATCATCTCTGTTGTCGTTGTCTTACCATTAGATCCCGTTACAGCAACCCAGTTTTTTTGCATATACTGTTGGGCAAGAGCCACTTCAACAACAATTGGAATTTGTTGTTCTTGGGCAGCTACCAATATCGGAATTGTGTAAGGAATACCTGGATTTTTGACGATTATATCAACGTTCTTTAATAGTTCAACTGATTGATCAGTGGTAAATTGCACATCATTTGCCTTCAATGCCTTTACTTTCTCATCCATAGTGTCTAGCTTAGGATCCGAAACAGTCACGCGGGCGCCTTCACTTTGCAATAAATTGGCCGCTGCTGCACCTGAACGTGCAAATCCAATTATTAATACGTGTTTATTCATTATTAAGAGCCCCTTTTTTAAGATATGTATACGGGGAATCACACCCCATGATTATTTTTATTTATGAGAACCAGAATACAAGATAAAGCACTGCCATAACTAGTCCAGTTCCCCAAAAGAATAGATTTACTTGCCATTCATTCCATGGTTTCTCCGTATTACCAGTTAGACCACCTTTTTCAAAACTATGGTGAATAGGGGTCATTAAGAAAATACGTTTCTTGAAGAAATGAAAACTAGTGACCTGAATAATGACACTTAGCGTTTCAATCATAAAGACGAAACCAATGATCAATAATGACCATTCATGGTGTAATACCAATGAATTCATTGCTAATCCAGCTCCCAGGGCAAGGGATCCGGTATCACCCATAAAGATAGTTGCTGGGTAATGATTGAAGAACAGGAAGCCAAGTAAAGCGCCAATTATTAATGCGTCCAACAAGACCATCGTCATATCACCTTGCACGATGGCAATCACTAGATATGCAACATACGCAATAATAGCTGTTCCTGATGCCAAACCATCTAAGCCATCTGTTAAATTAGTTGCATTTGACCAGCCAACTAGCCAGAAAATCGTAAACAAAGTGTAAGCAATCACACTATGCCATTCGCCTAACCCGAACGGTAAGTTTAAGAAGAAATCAAATTTACCTAAGGCTAGTACGATCACACCCAAAATAGCAGCCGCGATTTCAGCTAATAGCTTGGGTAAAAAGCGTAAGCCTTCATCACGATGGTTGAAGACTTTAATACTGTCATCAAAAGCGCCAACAATTGCGAATACAACAATCGCAATCAAAGTTGCCCAACCCGTTGAAGCAGCATTTTTAGTTACTAACGCTAAAATAATAAAACCGATAACAACAACTGGAATAAAACCAGCGCCACCCATTGTTGGTGTCCCTGCTTTGGCAGCATGATCCGGCTCATGTTCCCCAGTACGCATAACCATTTGAGCCACTTTAATTTTTTTAAACCAATCTCGTAGACGCGGCACTACCAGTACCGTAACAATTAGACTAAATAATAGTCCCACTAAAAAAGTCGACATTCGACTACTCCTCTCACTCACCTATATTCCTAGTTTGACGTCTTAGGCTCTTTAAATTCTACCGTAATTTCATGATAACCATCAGATAATTTTGAATCCGCCTTGATTGATTGAGTCGTCAGAAATCCATTACCCTTGATGTTAACCTTGATATCTGCCAACTCTGCCCAAGCTAATACATCACTTTTTGCCCAACCGGCCATATTAGGCACAGCAATATTCTTACCTGTATTCAAGAAAATGCGTTGACCAACAATTGATTTTTCACCACCAGTTATTGATTGACTTTTAATTGTTTTACCGTCACCCATGACAACCGGTGTTAGGCGATTAGACTTTATCTCTTTTGTAGATTCTTTCGTTACACCACCGACAACCGTTGGTACGCTCACCTCTTGATTAGCACTAACAACCACCTTATTGTCGCTTTCAGACATATCCAAAGCTTGTGCCATCACCTTTTTGAAGACATCTGACATATCTTTTGCAATATTATCTGTATTTTTTTGTGGCTGCTTTGTCACAATATACATCATATAACGTGGATTGTTTGAGGGTGCCATCCCCATCCATGAGTGAATTTCATTAGTGTTATCTCCTGGTGATGAATATCCAGAAGAAGTAGCCACCTGGGCTGTTCCAGACTTACCAGTTGTTCGAACATCCGGAATGGCATAATCTTTTCCTAATCCATGCTTAGAGTAGATAACATCTTCCAATTGTTTACGTGTCGCTTTCGCACTAGACTTACTAATTGGTTTAGAAACCGTCTTCGCCTTAGGTTGTGAAACGACTCGATTAGTATTTGGATCCACTACTTTCTCAATAATTTGTGGTTGTAATTCCTTACCATTGTTAGCAATTGCTGAATAACCTTGCATCATCTGTAACGGTGTCACAGATATGGCTTGTCCAAAAGCAGTGTTTGCTTGCTCAATTGGATACTTAAATTGCATGCCACCTTTGGCTTCATCACTAAAGCCTGAGTTCGTTGATTTCAAAAACTTGAATTTATTCAGGTACTTACGCCAAGTTTGTGCACCCATTTTTTGCTCAGTTAGGGCCATCGCCACGTTAGAAGAAGCTGCAATTCCTCTTCCATACGTGATACGTCCCCATCCTTCACCATCATTCCAATCAGTAACCTTTTTGTCGCCAATCTTTAACGTACCTGATTCATAAGTATCATTTTCATCCCAATTGTCAGAATCGATAGCCGCAGCCAGTGTGATTCCTTTCAAAACTGAACCTGGTTCGAACGCAGTCCCATATAACTGGTTCGTCCATAAATCTCCAATACCTTCACCTGTTGTGGCATTATAAGATGGACGTTGGGTCGTTGCAACAATTTTACCAGTTTTCGTATCCATGACTACTGCAAGTGCCGCCTTAGGTTTCATATCATCGGCAAGCGTTTGCATACTCTTTTCTAGAGTTGTTTGTAATTTTGTATTAATGGTCGTGTATATATCATAACCATTTTTAACAGCCAGATTTTTCTTTGAAACTGCACGATCATTGGTATCTGTTGAGGTTGTTTTGACACCATTGTGACCAGTCAATTGTTTATTCCAAGATTTTTCGATACCAGTTATTCCTGAAATGACTTTACCATCACTACTATTTTCATTTTTTGTTAAGCCAATTAGATCTGATGCAAAGGTCCCATTAGGATATAAGCGTGATTCGCTTGGCGTAAAAGTTAACCCTGGCACATTAAGTTTTTTGAGCTGCTTATACTTTTTAACATTCAAATTTGAACCATCTTGTCCAAACTGGACTTGCTTTAAGTTATTCTTACGACCGCTTTTAATTAACTTTTCGTACGTCTTGGCTTTACCACCAATGACATTTGCAATTTTCTCACTAACAGCCTTATCCTGGCCCTTCTTCACATACATTGGCTTACCTTTAGAGGACTTTTGACTGCTATCTAGTACAGCCGCCAATGTATAAGTTGTTGAAGATTCTGCTAGTGGATTACCTACTGCATCAAAAATTTCGCCTCGTTTAGCTTGAATTTCATTTTGACTACGGTAGATTAACTGGGCTGCCTTGTCTAACTTATGCCCCCGTACATCTTTTGTGATAGCGACATAAGAAAAACGGACCCCCAACACAACCAGCACCAGCATCATTAATATAAGCAGAATTTTGCCTGTATTACGACTGTTTTTATCCGGTTGATCACGTTTTGGCATCCGTCGTTTTTTTACCATGCTACTTTACGTTCCTTATATTTTGATTATTAAGTGTTAGTCCGTTCTTTTCAGCAATCTTATTCAACCGATCCGGATTAGATAAATCACTAACTTCCTGTTTCAGGTCATTATTCTTATCGCGAACCTGTTCCAACTGTGCTGATGTCGTCGACAACTGCGTATTTGCTGTTGCACTCTTATTGGCCATAAAAATGACTAAAAAGGCCATAACGATTACCGTTAGAACCGCTGCGCCAACCATCATGAAATCCACTGTATCCCACTTAGGTTTAACCATTTTCACATTTTTGACTGTTTTATGTCTCGCATTTGTCTTTGGACGACTAATTTGTTTTGTTACAACATTACTATCGTTGTATTTGGGCAATCCATCCATAGTGGGCTTCCTCCATCATTTTTACTTGATACGTTCTATAATTCGTAATTTGGCAGAATGTGCACGTCTATTAGTGGCTAGTTCTTCGTCTGATGGCAAAATTGGTTTTCGAACAACCAATTTAAAATCTGGTTGCATTTCTTCTGGAATAACTGGTAAGCCTGATGGTAAATCAGGTATTGTTACTTTTTCTTTAAACATCGTCTTAACAAGTCGATCTTCAAGTGAGTGGAATGTAATTACCGCAATCCGACCATGGACATTCAACATCTCCAATGCCTGTGCCAAAGACTCTTCTACCGCTCCTAATTCATCATTCACAGCAATTCTAATCGCTTGAAAAGTACGCTTTGCTGGATGTCCACCTTTTCTTCTCGCTGCTGCTGGAATGGCTTCCTTAATGATATTAACTAAATCAAATGTTGTTTCAATCGGCTTTATTTCTCGTTCACGTTCAATTTTTCTTGCAATCTGTTTTGCAAACTTCTCCTCACCATAACGTGAAAAGATACGCATCAACTCATGAAATGACCATTCATTAACAACAGTTCTTGCATTTAATGCTTGTGACTGATCCATACGCATATCTAACGGTGCATCATACTTATATGAAAAGCCACGTTGACCATCATCAAACTGTGGTGAAGAGACACCTAAATCATAAACGATACCATCAATTCCTGAGACATTCTGCTCAACTAGCGCATCATGTAAATGACGAAAGTTAGTCTGGATGAATGCGACTTTTTTAGCAGCTAATTCATCCGCTAGATGGGTTTCGTTATATTTAATGGCCGTGACATCTTGATCAAATGACCATAATTTACCATGATCCAACCGACTAGCTAATAATTTAGAGTGGCCACCACCGCCTAACGTTGCGTCAACATAGACACCGTCTGGTTGGACATTTAAGCCATCAATTGCTTCTTCTAATAATACTGTTACGTGTTTAAACTCCGTCATCGGTATTTAAGTTCCTTTCAATTCATATGAAGCTATTAAAATCCTAGTTCTTCTAAACCATCCGCAATATCGTCGAAGTTTTCTGCAGTTTCATCTTCATAAGCCTGCCACTTCTCAGTGCTCCATAATTCGAAGGTTGTGTCCCCAAGACCGAAAACAGTTACATTTTTTTCGATTTTTGCATAATCACGTAATGTTTGTGACAGGTTAATACGCCCTTGTTTATCAAATTCAACTTCAATCGCACCACCAAAAACAAAGCGCTTAAATTGACGTGCTTTTGAGTTAGTTTCTGGCAATGCATTAATCTTTTTTGAAAAGTCTTGCCATCCCTCAAGGGTATAGGCACGCAATGAATGATCCATCCATCGGGTGATTACAAAAGATTCACCTAACTGGTTTCGAAATTTAGCCGGAATAATTAGCCGATTTTTTGTATCTAATGAATGTTGATACGTTCCCATGAACATCAGCTAATTCCTCCTCTCTAAATTTCGACATGTCACAATAACAATTTACCAATCTATTCGACAATTCAATACATTTAATTTACCACAATATCCCACTTTCAACCACCTTTCCCCACCCATTACCACCTTGTTTTTTAAAACATTTATTGTTAAGAAGACTGACGTATCGGTACATAGTGACTTTTTTAACATAAAGTTTACAATTATGCGTAATTTTAACAACAAATTGAGCACCAAATGATTCATCCAAAAACGGTGGGAAAAAGTGGGCATTAAAAATGCAATTTAAACTATGAAATGCTGTAAAAGGCATTTGTTCATTGCAAAGTGGCAATAAAAGCAATAAAAAAGGAGTTTGGGATACTTTCCCAAACTCCTTTTACTTAATATAGTTTTGTAGCTTCCGGCTATTTCAATAACTACTTAATATAAATAACGCCCTTAAACTTCACTAAAGCCACCATCAACTGGAATTTGCTTATCAATATCAAGTTCTTCTTCTTGGCCACTAGTAAATGCAAAAACTTCTAAAATCAAATACAGCAAAGCAAGGTAATAACCGTAGAACATCGAATTTATGTGTAGCCAAACCGAAATTAAGAATACGATTGGCCAAACCAGTAACAACACCCAAAAAGCACCTGTATGACGTAGAAAACGACCAGCAATAACGCTAAATATCATATTAACAATAAAAAGTAATACGATAATTTTGAAATTAGCGGTTAGTTGCGTCAAGTTAATGACATATGGAAAAAGAATGCCAAAAATTGGCATTAAAATCCAAAAACGCCAATCAAAAGTTTTATTAAACCTTTTCATATAAAAACTCCTATTTCATGACTATATATTTAATTCTATAACATAACTTAAAGTACTCAAAGCATATAATGGCGCCGTCTCAGCTCTCAAAATACGAGGCCCTAATCCTACCGGCACAAAGCCCTGTTTCACTAATGTATCAACTTCTTGTGAAGATAAACCACCTTCTGGGCCAAATAAGAAACTGATGGAATCATCAGGCCGTAAGGTATTTAATTGTTGAACCAATTGGCCAGTTTCTCCTTGCTTAGCACTTTCTTCCCAAGCCACTAATTTTACTGTACTATCAACGACTAAATCTGCTAGTGATGCAACGTAACTGACATCAGGTATCCGTAGCCGATGAGCTTGTTCTGCTGCTGAAGTAGCTATTTTATTCAAACGAGTAATTTTCTTAGCCGCTTTCTGACCCCAATGAACAACCGACCACGCCGTCTCAACAATGATAATATGATGAACACCTAACTCTGTTGCCTTCTGTACAACCAACTCAGGTTTGTCACCTTTAGATAATCCAATAATAATTGTTGTATCAACTGGTAATTCAACGTGGGCCTCTTGTCGTGAGACAATCGCCATAATTGGACGATCTAGTTCAAATCTTACAACTTTAGCAATAATAATTTCCTGACGATTTGGTAATACAAATTCCGCCTGAGAACCTTCGCGACTTCGCAAAACAGTTATAAAATGATGTGCGACTTTTTCTGGTAATTGAAATTCTTCACCAGTAGGCACCTCATCCAAAAAATATCTCTGCATTAATCATCCTCATTCTTAAACTTTGCAATAATACCGTACCAGTCGCCTAACTTCATTGATTGTTCAACAACTAAGCCTTGCGCTGTTAATGCACTGATCATCTGATCACGTTTATCATAATAAATACCAGATAATAATAGGTAACCATCTGGTTGCAAAATATTAGTAACATCTGGAATCAACATATCTAACACTTCTGCTAGCATATTAGCAATTACTATATCATATTTTTTATCAGGAACATCTTTTAACAAATCACTAACAATCAACTGCATGTCAGCAGCCTTTGGATTTAGATCAACATTACCTTGTGCTGATTTTACCGCAACTTCATCAATGTCTGTTCCGAGAATATCGTCAGCGCCTAATAAGCGAGCTGCAATTCCTAGCACACCGGAACCAGTTCCCAGGTCAATAACAGATTCTCCACCACGTACAACAACTTCCAACGCTTGCATCATTAACTTTGTTGTCGGATGCGTTCCTGTACCAAAGGCCATCCCCGGATCTAAAACAATCACTTCCTCATCGGATTGCACTGGCTGATATTCTTCCCACTTAGGTACGACCGTTATATGACGTGTTACACGAACTGGATGATAATACTTTTGCCATTCAGTTGCCCAATCAGCATCAGCTACTGAATGTACACTAACTGTACCTGGATGTGCATCCAGTCCAAACTCGGCTAACTGATCAACTTCTGCTTGAATAGTCTCTGTCATCGGTTGTAAATCAATTTCATTCGCAAAATAGCCAGTCACAGCTGCGCCACTCAAACGATGAACGATATCGTCTTCTTTTACCATCACGGTAGCATCAGCTGGTTGATAATGTGCCAATTCTGCAGAGTCATCAATTTCAACACCTTCTGCACCATGTGTCATTAATATATTACTGATTGCTTCAATCGCCTCAGTCTGTGTCTCTACAACAATTTTTTGCCAACTCATGAATATCCCTCATTTACTATTACTTTGTTCTAATTACGTTTAGAATACCACAAAATAACGTAAACGCCCATCTTATACAAACAAACAAAAAATACACCTAACAATCAGCTATACCAATTATTAAGTGTATTCGTTTTATTTATATAATTTTAGTCAATTGTAACAATTGTCATTAAATTAGTCGTACCTGAAGTCGTTACAGGGATACCTGCAGTAACGATGATTGTATCACCCTTACTTGCAACACCGTTTTTAACAGCTTCGCGCTTTGCTAACTCAATCATTGCATCAGTGTCGCCCACTGGTTCAGCAATTGTTGGTTGTACACCCCAATAAATGTTCAACATACGTTGTACACCTTCTGTAAAGGTGATTGCCAAAATATCAGCATTTGGACGATACTTTGAAATCATCTTTGCCGTGTAACCTGAATTAGTTGCAGCAACAATTGCCTTAATATCCAAGTTACCAGCTGCGTTCGCAACAGCTGATGCGACTGACTCAGTGATGTCAGTTGTATCAAAGTGATCAACATCATGATGACCGTTCATTGCCAATGATGTTTCTGCCTTTTCGTCAATACGAGCCATAGTAGCAACAGCTTCAACTGGGTAAGCACCGTTAGCAGATTCACCTGATAGCATCGTTGCATCAGTACCATCAAACACAGCGTTCGCAACGTCAGATGCTTCCGCACGTGTTGGACGAGGATTCTCTTGCATTGAATCAAGCATATCCGTAGCTGTAATAACTGGCTTAGCAGCTGCATTCAAGCGACGAATCAAGTTCTTTTGTACCAAAGGAACACTTTCTGCTGGAATTTCAACACCCATGTCTCCACGAGCAATCATTAGTCCATCAGAAACTTCCAAAATCTCATCAAAGTTATCAATTCCCTCTTGTGATTCAATCTTTGGGAAAATCATAACTTCTTCGTGATGTGATTCAGTTAACAATTCACGAATTTCAAGTACGTCAGCAGCCTTACGAACAAATGATGCAGCAATATATTGAATACCATTCTTCAAACCGAAACGGATATCATCAGCATCCTTTTCAGTAATACCAGGTAGGTTAATTGCAACACCTGGGGCGTTAACACCCTTACGTGATCCCAAGATACC
>Ga0079226_10000350_pt1 | contig 31913 bp, 29 predicted proteins | sample Poulit2014_FD_76345 | JGI IMG/M metagenome (GOLD analysis project Ga0079226, IMG submission 76345) | Agricultural soil microbial communities from Georgia to study Nitrogen management - Poultry litter 2014 | ecosystem: Environmental > Terrestrial > Soil > Agricultural land | place: USA: Georgia...
CAAAATTTGATACAAATCAGACAATGAAAAAAACAAATATGTGGAAATCAAACACAGCTTGGCAAGTGACAGTTTTTATGGGATTACAATCATTAATGTTTTATACAATACTGACTTGGTTACCAGAAATATTGCAATTAAATGGCTATAGTGCAAGTGGTGCTGGTTGGATGCTTTCAATTATGCAATTTGGGATTATTCCAATGAATTTTATTATTCCAATTTTGGCAAGTAAATTAGTAGATCAAAGAAAGTTAGGTATGTTTGTTGGAGCAGCCTTTCTAGTGGGTGTTTTAGGACTTATACAAGGTCAAGCCACAGTTATTGTAATATCAGTTATTTTAATCGGTATTGCTTGCGGCAGTGCTTTTAGTTTATCGATGATGTTCTTTACATTAAGAACTAATGATGGCTATGAGGCATCTGAATTATCAGGCATGGCTCAATCAATTGGTTATATCTTAGCAGCAACTGGGCCAACGATATTCGGTGGTTTACATGATTTAACAGGAACATGGAATGCACCTTTAATCCTCTTGCTCATTATTTCTGTAATTATTTCAATTGCAGGAACACTGGCAGGAAGAGATGTCTTAATAGAATAAAGTTAAATAAAAAATAAACAATTGACAGAAAAAAGAATTGATGTTATATTTTAAATAGTTAAAAAATAATATATTCACTCTTAAAGTCATTCAACTTTAAATCCGTGAATAGTTAATTTTTTGTAGGGAAAATCTGCTTAATAAAATAACAAAACTGTTATATTACTCTGACTCTATTTAAAAATACTCAATAGAGCAACTAAAGTATATATGATCCAGTTGATTATTAATCCGTGTTTAAACATGGATTAAATAACCAACTGGATTTTTTTATTTAGAAGATTATTCACCTAAAAATTACCTAACAGGAGGAATATATTTATGAGTACACAAACAGCAGTAAAAGGTTCGTTTATACAAAAGCAAGCAAATTTCGAGGTTAAAGAGCATCCACAATCAGAGCGTCTTTATCATGTGGAGATTGCACCAGCTGCAATTGAAAATTTCTTAAAAGAAGTAAGAGAAAAAGATATTTCAGTAGAAAGACTAGAATATACACCTTATGAGCGTTTGATTATCGCATCATTACTAGAAGATCATGTAGGTGAAGGTTTTGGAACTATTTTAAGAAAAATCATTCATGATCGCGAAACGGGTGGATTTACACTTGGTTTAGAAGGTGTTACAAAAGATACGGATGAATATGTCATTTTTGCCACAGCTATTTCACAACATATTGGGTCACCAAACTTTGATGCTATGACTAATAAGTACTATGCACGTTTCCAAGTTAAAGATACAGATGATAGTGATTCATACTTACGTCAAGCATACCGTCTATTTACACTGCACACAGATGGAACATTTGTTGATGAACCAACAGATTGGTTATTAATGATGAAAATGATTGAAGAAAATGCAGTAGGTGGAGAATCAAGACTTCTACATCTAGATGATTGGGAAGAATTAGATAAATATGCAGATCATCCATTAGCTTCTCATAAATTTACGTATACAGCACCACCAAGTAAAAATGTGACACAAACAGTAGATAGAGCAACGTTCTTTAAAGTGAATGATAAGCCTTGTATTTGCTATATTGATCAGTTTGTTTACCCTGAGACAATCGAACAAGCAAAATACTTAAAAGGATTATCTGATTCAATGGAAAATGATAAGAGCGTAATTGAATTAGAATTACCAGTAGGAGATCTAGTTGTATTAAACAACTTATTCTGGTTACATGGTAGAGCAGCATTTGAAAAGAATAAAGATCTAAATCGTGAATTAATGCGTCAAAGAGGACGCTTTATAGAATAATATAAACATTTATGATAAAGCACCTTTAGATTATAAAGGTGCTTTATTTTTATCATAATTGTTAAAATTAGGAGGAAGAATAAATGTATGATGTAGTTATTGTTGGTGGGGGTATTGTTGGACTTTCAACAGGTATGGCTATTTATGAAAAATATCCAGGGATTAAATTATTAGTCATTGAAAAAGAATCTGAATTAGCTAAGCATCAAACAGGAAATAACAGTGGTGTGATTCATTCAGGTATTTACTATACACCAGGAAGTTTTAAAGCAAGATTTGCTAAACAAGGTAGTAAAGATATGCAAGAATTTTGTAAAAAGCATGATATAGCATATGATATGTGTGGTAAAGTAATTGTTGCTTCAAATGAAGAGGAATTACCACTATTGGATGATCTTTATAAGCGTGGTTTAGAAAATGAACTAGCTATTGAAAAAATTGATCAAAAGCGTTTAAAAGAATTAGAACCTCATATTGCTGGAGTAGCAGGGATACATGTACCACAGGCAGGAATTGTTGATTATACGCAAGTTAGTTTAAAGTTTGCAGAATTAATTAAAAACAATGGTGGAGAAATATTACTTGATACAGAATTAATTAAAATAAATGAACATAAAGAATCAGTGACGATAGAAACAAATCGTGGAAATTACGAAGCTAAATTAGCTATCAATTGTGCAGGACTACATAGTGATCGTGTTGCAGAGGCAACAGGTTATAAAACAGATATGAAAATTGTTCCGTTTAGAGGCGAGTATTATGTACTTAAACCTGAAAAACGTGATCTTGTTAAAAACTTAATTTATCCAGTTCCTAATCCTAAGTTTCCATTTTTAGGTGTTCATTTTACACGTATGATTGGTGGAACTGTCGAAGCGGGACCTAATGCTGTTTTAGGATTTAAACGTGAAGGTTATAAAAAGACAGATATTAATGTAAAAGATACCTTTGAATCGCTGATGTTCCCAGGGCTATGGAAATTAGGTGGGAAGTTTATGAAAGAAGGGATTTCTGAGTACGCACGTTCTTTCAGCAAAGCTAAATTCACACAAAGCTTACAAAAAATGATTCCAGAAATAACAGAAGATGATTTAATTCCAGCACCAGCGGGTGTGAGAGCACAAGCAATTACAAGTGATGGGCAAATGGTTGATGACTTTGAAATTATTGAAGGTAAGCGTTCAATTCATGTTTGTAATGCACCATCACCTGCAGCAACTGCTTCAATTGGAATTGGTAAAGAAGTTGCAAGTAGAGTTAAACTTTAATCATAAATAATTTTCTTGAGTCGGTTTACAGCTTCGGGGATATCTTCTATACGAATAGAAGAAAATCCGATAACGAGCGTGATTTCATTGTTTTTTTCTCTTGTTTTCGATTCAAATAAAAATCGTCGAATTGTATGAACGTCAAGAAGGTGTTTAGGCGCGGCCTGCTCAATTTGATCATATGTTTTATCAGTTTTAAATGAAGCAGTAAAATGTAAACCAGCAGGTACATCATTAATTGAAATATTATCTTTAAAGACAGAACTTAGTTGTGTAATAAGTTCTGTTCTTTTTTTTTCATACATAAGATTCATTCGTTTAATATGTTGTAAATAACTCCCATTTAAAATAAATTCATTTAAAGTAAACAAACTAAGCGTATTATTATAAGGCAATAATTTGTGGTGATGTTTACGATAAATTCTTAACAAGTCGTATGGTAACACCATATAACTAATTCGAAATCCCATTAATAATGACTTAGAAAATGAGCCCATATAAATAACTTTTTGATTGTAGTCCAAGCTTTGTAAAGCAGGAATATTATCTGTTTGATATTTAAATTCACTGTCATAATCATCTTCAATAATATAGTGGTATGGGTTTTGGGCAGCCCAATTTAATAAATCAAACCGCTTATAAACAGGCATAATCGAACCAATCGGAAATTGGTGAGAAGGCGTTAAAAAAACAGTGTTTACATCAGAATTTTTAATTTCATCAATGGAAATTCCATTTTCATCCACTGAAGTAGGATAAATATTTGCATCTAGTTGTTCCATTAATCCATATAATCTTTGATACCCTGGATTTTCTACTGCAATGTTTAATTGTTTGTTACTAGCTAATTTTAAAACGTATAAGATTTGCTTGATAAGTGCTTGAGTCCCAACACTAATTACAATTTGTTCTGGTTCACAATCAACACCACGTGTTAGGTTGATCATTTTTGAAAGTGTTTGTCTAACAATTAATGGACCTTGTTGATGGGTAATGTGTCCTAATTGATTTTGATGTTTTTGCAAGGCAAGTTGTTGTGCTTTAAACCACTCCTTAAAAGGAAACATGTCTACATCTGTATCCATATGGGATAAAGAAAGTTTATGAGGCTCATCTTTTGACAGTGTTTCTTTTAAATCCTCAGGAATTAATTGTGCTTTTTTTGAAAAAGTTTGAGGTAATTGGGTGATTTCTTCAACATAATAGCCACTTCGTTCAATTGTATAAATATAGCCTTCTACTAAAAGTTGTTCGTACGCACTTGTAATTGTGTTTACGCTTACGCCTAATTGTCTTGCTAATCGACGCTTCGAAGGTAATTTTTCTCCTTCATTAATTTTGTTTTTCATAATTTTTATTTTTATTTTTTCGTAAATTTCTCTGTATAAAAATTCGTGTTCTGAATTTTTGTCTAAATCAATAAAAAACATCCAACCACCTCCATCTGGTACCATTAAATATTCTATTTTGGTACTTTATATATTATCAAAGTGTTGCTACAATTGCCATATAAATTAAAAGGAGTTGTGTGAATATGGCAAATACAACAAAAATTACAAGAACAAAAGAGTTACAAGATAAAAGAGCTAAATACGTTACACGTGCAGTTGGAAACGGTAACTTAAATATAGCAAAAACAGCACAAGGAGCAACAATTACTGATGTTGAAGGAAGAGAATGGATTGATTTTGCAGCAGCAATTGGTACGTTAAATGTCGGGCATAGTCATCCAAGAATTACTGAAGCAGTTAAAAATCAAGTAGATAACTTTTTACATCCTGGTTTTAATGTCATTATGTATGAATCATATATTGAACTAGCAGAAAAATTATGTGAAATTGCACCGGTAAACTATGAGACAAGTGCGGTATTATTAAATACAGGAGCAGAAGCAGTTGAAAATGCAGTTAAAATTGCTCGTAAATATACAGGACGTAAAGGAGTCGTTTCATTCACAAGAGGGTTCCATGGTCGTACTAATTTAACAATGGGAATGACAAGTAAAGTTAAACCATATAAATTAGGCTTTGGACCTTTCACACCTGAATTATATCAAGCACCATTCCCTTATATGTATGAAAAACCTGAAGGGATAACAGAAGAAGATTTTATTGATCAAGGGATTGCTGATTTTAAACATTTCTTTATATCAACTGTAGCACCAGAAGATGTTGCGTGCGTTATTATTGAGCCTGTTCAAGGTGAGGGTGGTTTTATTATACCTCCAAAGAAATTCATTAAAGCAGTTGAACAATTCTGTAAAGAAAATGGTATTGTCTTTATTGCTGATGAAATCCAAACAGGATTTGGACGTACAGGATCAATGTTTGCGATTGAACAATTTGATATTGAACCAGATTTAATCACATTATCTAAATCATTAGCAGCAGGTTTACCATTAAGTGCGGTTGTTGGTCGTACGGAAATGATTAATGCACCTAACCCTGGTGAATTAGGTGGTACTTATTCAGGAAGCCCAGTAGCATGTGCAGCAGCTTTAGAAGTAATAAATGTGATTGAAGATGAAAATTTAGTCGATAACGCTGAAAAAATCGGTGCAAAAATTGAAACAGTATTAAATGAATTATCTGCTCAATATAACTTTGTCGGAGATATAAGAAGATTAGGTGCAATGGTTGCAGTAGAGATTGTAGAAAGTAAAGAATCAAAAGCACCGGATGCAGCTAAAACAAGTGCAATTGCTAAATATGCCAATGACAATGGTCTACTATTATTAACAGCAGGAATTAAGAGTAATGTTATTCGTTTCCTAACACCACTTGTAATTACTGATGAAGAATTAGAAAAAGGTTTTGCCATTTTAAAAGAGTCTTTTAAATCTGTAAATTAAGTTAATAGGAGCTGAAAAATAAATGTCTGAACAAATTATTGTAAAAAATCCAGCAACAGGTGAAGTAATTAAAGAAATTAAAAAAAATACAGTTGCTGAAATTAATGAAGCTATCGCTATTGGTGAGAAAGCATTTAAAACGTGGAAAGAAGTTAATGCAAATGAAAAATCACGTTTATTAAGAAGATGGGCTGATTTAATTATTGAAAATATTGATGAACTTGCAGAAATTATTACAACTGAAAATGGAAAGCCATTAGCAGAAGCAAAAGGTGAACTAAAATCAGGTGTTAGTTACATCGAATGGTATGCAGAAGAAGCTAAAAGAATTTATGGTCGTACAGTACCAGCAAATAGTGGTGATAAACGTATTTTAGTAAGTAAGCAACCAATTGGCTTAGTTGCAGCCATTACACCTTGGAACTTCCCAGGCTCAATGATGTTAAGAAAAGCAGCACCAGCATTAGCGGCAGGTTGTACTTTTATTGTAAAGCCAGCTGTAGAAACGCCTCTTACAACTATTCGATTAATTGAATTAGCTCATGAAGCAGGCTTTGAAAAAGAAGTTATTCAGTATGTTAATGGACGAGGCAGTGTTGTGGGAGAATTATTTACAAGTAATAAAGCGATTAAGAAAATTACATTTACCGGATCAACAAATGTCGGTAAAATTTTAATGCGTGATAGTGCTGCAACTGTTAAAAGTTTAACAATGGAATTAGGCGGTCACGCTCCAGTTATTGTTTGTGATGATGCAGATATTGATTTTGCAGTAGAACAAACGATTATCACAAAATTCCGTAATGCTGGTCAGACATGTGTGTGTGCGAATAGATTGTTAGTTCATGAATCAATTCTTGACGAGTTTACGGAAAAATTATCTGAAAAAGTAAGTGCTTTAAATATGGGTAACGGCTTAAATCAAGAGACTGAAATTGGACCGGTTATTAATAAAGATAGTTATGAAAAAATAATGAGTCAAATAGATGATGCGGTGTCTAAAGGCGCAGAAGTAACAACAAATAATCAAAATAAACATTCATCAGAAAACGAAGCCTATTTTGTTGCACCAACTATCTTAAAAAATGTTAGTTTAGATATGAATATTATGTATGAAGAAACATTTGGACCAGTTGCGCCAATTACACCATTTAAAGAACTATCAGAAGCAATAGAGATTGCTAATGATACACCTTATGGTTTAGCATCCTACTTCTTTACAAACGATTATCGTACAGCCATTTATCTACATGATAACTTGGATTATGGTATCGTTGGTTGGAATGATGGCGCACCAACTGCAGCTCAAGCACCATTTGGTGGTGTGAAAGAAAGTGGTTTAGGTAGTGAAGGTGGTATTGAAGGAATCGAACCTTACTTAGAAACAAAATATTTATCAATTGGTAACGTAGAATAATATCAATAAACAAACTCCTATAACAAAACAAAATATCAAAGTATCTGTTTTGTTATAGGTTGTTTTTTCATCGTAATTACGATGTTTATAAGTGTAAGCATTATTTTGAATTATCACTATGGTGTAGTCTTAGATATATATTACGGATTAAATAACTAGAGACGTCTCCAAAGCATGTTAGGTAATCATTTTAAAAGCATACAGTCTCGTATTGAGAATATTTAAAAAGTAGGTATATGATGCAATGTTTGTTATAATAATATAATATGACGCAACTAAGAGGTGATAATGATGTTAAACACAGTATTTATTGCAGGACATGCCCGCTTACCATCAGGAATGGCGGCACAAAACATGTATGAGGTACTTACAATTACCGCTGAAATTGATAAGAAGTATGGTGTTGTCATTGAAGCAAGTTGTACACTTGCAACAGATCATGGTAAACACTATATTGATCATTTATTAAAAGGTTATAGTTTAAGAGATGGTATCGAAAAGCCAATTGAAGAAATTCAAGCACATTATTTAGGTAAAGCAGGAAGTGCATTAACAACAGCTTTAAAAGATTTGTATAAACAATACGAAAATTATCATAAAAAAAACGATTAAGTATGTTAATTTAATTACATAATAAACAGTGTTAGGTCTAAAGAATAGGAGAAATAAATATGAATAAGTCAAAAAATTCAACAGTAATTCCTATCATTATTCCAACTAATTCAATGTTAAAAACATATAACTGTTTTTTAATTAAAACAAATAAACAAGTAACATTAGTTGATGCGGCAGTTGATGATGATGATTCATATCTTTTTTTCTTAGAAATTTTAAAAGAGAATAACCTAAAGGTAAGTGACATTGATCAAATTGTTTTAACTCACAATCATTCTGATCATACTGGATTTGTCAGAAGAATAAGACAGCAAACAAATGTAGATGTTTATGCACACCCCTTAGCATTTCTTCGCTTAACACGTAATAAAGATTTTTTAACTCGACGAATCGACTTTTTTTATGAATTGTATAATGAAAGCGATACCGGAAAGCGTGGTACAAAAGAAGTGAAACGTATGGAACAAGCGCTCATCGACAATCAACATCTAAGAGTTGATCTGCCGCTTCTACCACTAGTTGAAGGTGATATAATAAATGGATTTAAAGTGATTGAAGTACCAGGTCACTCAATTGATCATATTGCTTTATATAATGAGAACACGGAAGAATTAATTGCAGGAGATCTTATTTTAAAGCACGCACCAAGTAATGCTTTAGTGGAAATGGACGAAAATGGTGAAATGATTCCGAGTTTATATTTATATGAACAATCACTTAAAAGGTGTGAACACCTTAAATTAGCAGTAATTTATCCAGGACATGGAGAGATTATTAATGAGTCATGTAATGAGTTATTCAGTAAAATGATTCATTCAATTATTCGTAAAAGTAAGCGCATAAAAGATGCGATTATTCACCAAGAACAGACAGCTGCTCAGCTTGCAAAAAACTTTTATCAAGAGCGTTATGACAAGATATTTGTCCTGATAATGTCAGAAGTGATAGGTCACTTGGAACGTTTAGTCACAAAAAATGAACTAAAGAAAACTTATCAAAACTCAGTCTATGTTTATAGTGCAATAAACTAATCTGCTTACTAGTCATTAGTTAAGGTATTCTGAATTTTTGTATTATTAATATGACTCTTAATATTCTGGTAATAGTTATTTGAATCAGTCAAATCACAAAAATAGAGGATAGGTGGATACTATGGATTTTTCACATTCAGAAGAACAAAACATGCTGAGAAGTTCGGTTAGAAGTTTTGTTGATAAAGAAATCATGCCTCATATTGCTAAGTGGGACCGGGAAGGAAAAGCTGATCCAACTATTTATCAAAAATTAGCAGACTTAGGTTTGATGGGCGTCTGTATCCCTGAAAAATATGGTGGGAGTGGAATGGATTATAATTCACTTGCTATTGTATGTGAGGAACTAGAACGAGGAGATACAGCTTTTAGAACGGCTGTTTCAGTACATATTGGATTAAATAGTTTGTCTCTTTTGCAATGGGGAAACGAAGCTCAAAAGGAAAAATATTTAAGACCTCAAGCCAGAGGAGAAAAAATTGGAGCCTTTGGCTTAACAGAACCTGCTGCGGGTTCTGATGTAGCTGCATTAGAAACAACAGCCGTCAAAAAAGGTGATCATTATATTTTAAATGGTCAAAAAGCATGGATATCATTATGTGACATTGCTGATCACTTTTTGGTATTTGCATACACTGGTGATAAAAAATTGAAGCATAAATCAATTTCAGCCTTTATTGTTGAGCGAGAGTGGGAAGGATTTTCTTCTGTTGCTACAAAAGGAAAATTAGGGATTAGAGCAGGAAATACAGGAGAATTGTTTTTTGAAGATGTGAAAGTACCAATTGAAAACTTATTAGGTCAAGAAGGCGAAGGATTTAAGATCGCGATGGCCTCATTAGATAATGGACGTTTTACTGTAGCCGCCGGTGCGGTGGGGCAAATCATGGCATGTATGGAAGCGAGTGTTGCTTACGCTAAAGTAAGGGAAACATTTGGTAAACCAATTGGTGAACATCAACTCGTCCAGCAAATGATTGCGAATATGGAAGCGGGATACCAAATGAGTAAACTCCTCGTTTATCGAGCTGGAGAACTTAAAAATCAAGGTAAACGTAATACAAGAGAAACATCACTTGCAAAATGGCAAGCTTGTAACTTCGCAAATCAAGCTGCTGATGATGCTGTGCAGATTCATGGTGCAAATGGTTATTCTGATGAGTATCCTGTCGAGCGTTATTTACGTAATTCAAAAGCACCAGTTATTTATGAAGGAACACGTGAAATACATACAATTATGCAAGCAGAATACGTTTTAGGTAAACGTGCTGACAAAGAATTAACTAAAATGTTACCTAAATGGGAAAACAAATAAACCTAGTAATTTATATAAAAACGTATTTAAAAGGACAGTAAATGAATAACGTTTAAATTGAATAGGAGCGATATCATTATGGAAGATCAAAAGTTAATAAAGGTATTAGGAAATAAAGATACACTTGCACTTGCCTTTGGTGCGATGATTGGTTGGGGTTGGGTTGTTACAGCCGGGCTCTGGATAACTGAAGCAGGTTCTCTTGGTGCGATTATTGCCTTTATTATTGGTGGAACAATGGTAACGGTAGTAGGGTTAACCTATGCTGAATTAGCTTCAGCGATTCCACTAGCTGGTGGAGAAATGTTTTATGCTTATAAAGCGATGGGACGATTACCTTCTTTTATTACAACCTGGGCAATCGTATTAGGATACGTATCTGTTGTAGCATTTGAAGCGGTAGCCTTACCAACTGTTTTTGAGTATATTGTACCAAGTTATAGCACAGGCTATATGTATACAATTGCGGGATGGGATGTTAACTTTACATGGGTAGCTGTCGGAATGTTGGGATCAATTTTTATAGCGGCAGTAAACTATCGTGGGATTAAATTAGCAAGCTTTTTAACATTTATTTTAACAGCATTAATTATTGTTGCAGGAATTTTATTAATTACGGGAAGTTCAATTGCAGGTAATGTTGAAAATATGAAACCGTTTATTGAAAAAGGAACTACGGGAATTTTAATTGTTTTATTAATGACACCATTTATGTTTGTTGGATTTGATGTTATCCCACAAGCAGCAGAAGAAATTAATTTGCCACGAAAAAGAATTGGTCAATTACTAGTATTCTCTGTTATTCTAGCAGTTATCTGGTATATTGCGATTATATTTGGTGTTTCTCGCATTTTATCACCAAGTGAAATTAATGAATCGAATTTAGTTACAGCAGACGCGATGGCTAAAGCATTTGGTGATAGCAAAATGATGGGTAACATTTTAGTATTAGGTGGAGTAGGTGGAATTTTAACGAGTTGGATTGGTTTTTATGTAGGTGGAAGTCGTGCTATTTATGCTTTAGCAAGAGCAGGAATGTTACCAAAAGCATTGGGAGAATTACACCCTAAGTATAATACACCTTATAAAGCTATCTTACTTATTGCAGGATTAACAACACTAGCACCTTTATTTGGTCGTCCAGCACTTGTATGGCTTGTAGATGCGGGTGGCTTATCATTAGTTGTAGCATGGTTAATGGTTGCGGCCTCATTCTTAATTTTAAGAAAAACAGATCCGAATATGGCAAGACCTTTTTATCTTAAAGGTGGTAGTACGATAGGAATTATTGCATTAATTATGTCGATTGGTGTAATGATTTTATATATGCCAGGAATGCCATCTGCACTGAGTACGCCAGAGTGGATAATTATTTTAGTCTGGATTGTTTTAGGGTTTATCTTCTATACAACGTCAATCAATAAATTTGGAAAAGATGAATCAGATAGATATATGAATAGTGAAATTGAGCGGATTTTCAGAGATGAATAGTTAAATAAAAAAGCTGTGATGATTAGCATCACAGCTTTTTATTTTATTGAATTACACAAATTTACCTAACTTAAAAACTTGATAAACGAGTATTACTTATGTTTGAATAAGAGAGAAGAGTAAAGGAGAGATTATTATTTTAAACAAACGCTTGCTAACTATATTATTAGGAATAAGCTTAATACTAATCATTTCTGCTTGTGGTGATAAAGAAGCGGAAAAAGAGAATCAGGAAATGCAACAAGTTGAGATAACGGATGAAGAATTAATTGACGAAAAAGAAGTAATTGCAACTGTAAACGGAGTTGAAATTTTAGGTCGAGATTACAATCCAGCTTATCGTGAAAGGAAAGAATTAGAAAACTTTAATACAGATCCAAATGAAGAAATTGACACAGATAAAGTAAAAGAGATTACAATTGATGGTCTAGTTGGTCAAGAACTAATTAACCAAGAAACTAAAGAATTAGGAATTGATGTCCCTGAAGAAGAAATAGAAAAAGAGTTAGACATTTTAAAAGAACAACAAGGGGATATGATTGATTCATTATTAGAACAATTTAATTGGACAGAAGAAGATTTAAAAAATCAAATAAGAAACGATTTAACAAATAATCGTTATATTAACGAAAAAATAAAAGTTGATGTGACAGATGAAGAAGTTAAAGCTGAGTATGATCGTGTGAAAAAAGAGAGTGAAAAAGTACCTGAATTCGATGAAGTAAAAGAAAACATCGAAGTTCAAATGATTAAGCAAAAACAAAATGAAGAATTATTTAAGCATATAGAAAAAATTAAAGAAAAATCAGAGGTTAATGTTAAAATCTAATAAAATGGCTTACTCTAATTAATTAGAGTAAGCCATTTTTATTAAATAAAACTTTTTAAATATGTAACCAGACGTTTCATGTCAGCGTCCGTGCCAATAGTGATACGTAGATAATCGCTAATCGGTTCGGTATTAAAATGACGGACTAAAATATTTGCATCTTTTAATTGTTGATATAATTTTTCACCGCGATGCTTAGAATGTTTTGTAAAAATAAAGTTAGCTTGACTAGGTAATACTTCAAAACCAAGTTCAGTCATTTCTTTAACTGTCCATTCACGTGTGTTAATGATTTTTTGAGTAGTCTCTTTAAAATATTGACTGTCACAAATGGCTGCTTCAGCTCCTGCAAGTGCTAAACGATCAACAGGGTATGAATTAAATGAATCTTTCATCCGAATAAGTGCTTCGATTAAATCAGGGTGTCCTAAAGCAAATCCTACACGTAAGCCAGCAAGCGCTCTGGATTTAGAAAGCGTCTGAATAACTAATAGATTATCATACTGATTAATTAAACTTGCTGCACTCGTCTCTGCAAAATCAACATAAGCTTCATCAACAATAACGATGTTATGAGGATTATTTTTTAAAATAAGTTCAATCGCTTCAAGTTTTAAATAAAGACTTGTTGGAGCGTTAGGATTTGGAAAAATAATGCCACCAGGTGCATTAAAGAATTTTTCCGGGCTAATTGTAAAATCTTTATTTAAAGGCACTTCATCAACTGAAACGTTAAAGAGGTTAGCATAGACTGGATAAAAGCTATAAGTAATACTTGGATATTTAATTGTACTACCACGTTCAAAAAAAGCCATAAATGAAAAGGCTAAAACTTCATCTGAACCATTACCAACAAAGACATTTTCATGTTTTAAATCAAAGTTATTGGCAATTGCTTTACGCAAAGAATCCATTGTCGGTGTCGGATAAAGTCGTAAAGAATCTCCCGTTTCTTCGCTAATAGCTTTAATTGCTTTGGGTGAAGGTGGGTATGGATTTTCATTTGTATTTAATTTTAATAAATTAGGCTGATTGATTTGTTCACCAGGAATATATGGTTTAGCTTCTTTTACAGCCTTCGTCCAAAATTTATTCATTACGATCGCCCTTTTTTTCAATGTGTCTTTCGTATAAAACATCTTTAATATCATCTATTGAAACATTAGTCATATTCAATAAAACGAGTGTGTGATAAACTAAATCGGCAACTTCCCATTTAATTTCATCGCGGTCATTGTTTTTAGCTCCAATAATAACTTCACTGGCTTCTTCGCCTACTTTTTTAAGAACTTTATCAATACCTTCATTAAATAAGTATGTTGTATAAGCGCCTTCTTCCGGGAATTTACGGCGATGTTCAATTGTGTCAATAATACGATGGATCACATCATGAGAGTCTTTTTTATGTTCAATAATAGGTGTAAAGAAGCATGATTCTTCACCAGTATGGCAAGCTGGACCATGAGGGAGAACGCTAATTAAAAGTGTATCACCATCGCAATCAAGCGTCATATTAACAACAGTTTGTTTATTTCCAGAAGTTGCACCTTTATGCCAAAGCTCCTGGCGCGATCGACTATAAAACCACGTTTCTTTTGTTTCAATTGTTTTTTCATAAGCTTCTTTATTCATATAAGCGAGCATTAAAACTTTATTTGTCTTCGCATCTTGAACAATAGCAGGGACAAGTCCTTGTTCATCAAATTTAATTTTTTCTAACATATTAAAACTCCTAACTGGAATATCTTGCTTAGAAAGTGATTGTTTTAAATCCTTAATATTTATTTCATTGTAATGAAAGACTGAAGCTGCAAGAGCGCTTGTTACATTTGTTTCTGCAAAAAGAGTATGGAAATCTTCTAATTTACCTGCTCCACCACTTGCAATAACTGGAATCGAAACGGCATTACTCACTGCTTGATTTAATTTTATTTGATATCCGTCTTTAACACCATCAGTGTCAATCGAATTAAGTAAAATCTCACCAACCCCAAGTGATTCTCCTTTTTTAGCCCATTCGATAACATCAAGGCCGGTATCGTTTATACCACCTTGAGTAAAAGCGTGCCAAGTGTTTTCATCAACACGTCCTGCATCGATTGATAGAACAATTTTTTCTGAACCATATTTTTCGGCAGCTAATTTTAATAAATTAGGATCTGTGATCGCAGCGCTTGTAATGGATGCTTTATAAGCACCTGCATCTAACACTTCAGCAACATCTTCTAATGTACGAATTCCACCACCAACAATTACCGGAATAGAGAGCTCTGAGGTGATAGATTTAATAATATTTAAAAATGTTTCTCTATCGTTTCCCGTAATATCTAAAACAAATAAAACATCGGCTCCTTGTTTCTCATAGTTTTTTGCGAGTGCGATAGGATCAGCGACATCTTGAATATCTTTAAATTTTTTCCCTTTAACAACGCGGCCGTCTCGGATATCGAGACAAGGAATAATTTGTTTATTCATTTGAACCATTTCTTTCATCCATTAATGCTTTAAAATCTAACTTTCCATCATAAAGTGCCTTACCAATAATGGCACCGTACATTTTTAACTCATCTAAATTCTTAACATCTTCAAATGTTGTGATACCACCAGAAGCAATAACGTTAATTGATGTCGCGTGATTAATAGCGGCTTGTTCATCTAAGTTAGGACCTTGAAGCATACCGTCTTTGGCAATATCAGTATACACAATTGTTTTAACGCCAAGCATTTCCAGCTCAACAACTAAATCAATTGCTTTAACATCGCTTGTGTCTGTCCACCCTTCTGTTGCAACATAACCATTTCTTGCATCAACAGAAACAACTAAATGGTCTGCAAATTTTGACACAGCTTCTTTCAAGAAGGATTTATCATTAATCGCGGCAGTACCAATAATAACGCGATCAATACCTTGTTTAATATAACTATCAATTGTTTCAATAGAACGAATTCCGCCACCGACTTGAACAGGGATGCTTACAGCTTTAGCCATCTGTTCGATGACTGTTTTATTAACTGACTCACCTGATTTAGCTCCATTTAAATCAACGATATGAATGAAGTCTGCACCTTTAGCTTCCCATTCTTTTGCCATCTCAACAGGTGAATCGCTATAAACAACTTCTTGATTGTAATCGCCTTGAATGAGTCTAACACACTTACCATCTAACACATCTATTGCTGGAAAAATAATCATTTTATTCGCTCCTTTTATAGTAGTCCCTTAGTCGACGGAACTCCTTTTACTCGTGGATTTTTCATGCTTGCTGCATCTAATGCTCTACCAAAAGCTTTGAAGATAGCTTCAATCATATGGTGGGTATTTTTTCCATAAGGGACATTGATATGGAGTGTTACTCCAGCATGATTAGTAAAACCATGGAAAAATTCTTCAACTAATTCAGTATCGAATGATCCTACTTTGTCTTTTAATCCTTCAACGTTATAAACTAAAAATGGTCGTCCACTTATATCAATATCAACAGTCGCTTTTGTTTCATCCATTGGAACAGTAAAAGAAGCATAACGTGTAATACCTTCTTTATTTCCAATTGCTTCTTTAAAAGTTTGTCCAAGAGCAATACCAATATCTTCTGTTGAGTGATGATAGTCGACTTCAATATCTCCATCACAATCAACTGTTAAATCAAATAAACCATGTTTTGAAAAAAGAGTTAACATATGATCTAAAAAACCAATTTTAGTTTTTATATTGACCTCTCCTGTTCCGTCAATCGAAAAATCTAATTTGATTTTTGTTTCAGCAGTGTTTCGTTCAACATTATGTTGCCTCATTAAGAATCACCTTTCTTTTGTCTTAGTTTTATTGAATTAGCATGTCCTGTTAATCCTTCCATTGTCGCGATTTCAATAATATCATTTGACGCATTATTTAGAGCCGCTTCAGAGTAACGTATCACACTCGACTTTTTAGTAAAATCATAGACGCCTAGGGGGGATGCAAATTTAGCAGTTCCACTTGTTGGAAGAGTGTGGTTTGGTCCAGCTAAATAGTCACCCAAAGGCTCTGGAGAATGATTACCGATAAAAATTGCTCCTGCGTGCTTAATCTGTGGTAAAGCTTCTGTTGCATTATTCAACATTAATTGTAAATGTTCAGGTGCAATTTCATTAACTAATTCAAATGCCTTATCTAATGTTTCAACAACAATAATGACACCATGATTATCAATCGAAGCTTGAGCAATATCAACACGATCAAGTTCTTTTAGTTGTGAAGTTACTTCTTTTTTTATCTCATCAGCAATAGATTGTTGAGTGGTAATGCAAATTGCTCTAGCTGCTTCATCGTGTTCCGCTTGTGAAAGCAAATCGGCAGCAACATATTTAGCTGGAGCTGTTTCATCTGCGACAACACAGATTTCACTTGGTCCAGCAATCATGTCAATAGCAACATCGCCATATACCCATTTTTTCGCTCGAGCGACAAATTTATTTCCCGGACCGACAATTTTATCTACTTTTATGACAGATTCTGTTCCGTAAGCATATGCAGCAACAGCTTGAGCACCACCAATTTTATAGATTCTATCCACCCCGGCCAGTGATGCAGCGTAAAGAATGTGTGGATTGATGGAACCATCAGCTTGTGGTGGTGTAGTCATATAAATTTCAGCAACTCCTGCAATTTTAGCAGGCAACACATTCATTAACACAGTTGATGGATACGCAGCTTTACCTCCAGGTACATAAACACCGACACGGTCGAGCGCAGTTACTTGTTGGCCAAGCATAATACCATCAGGTTTATGATAGTACCAAGATTGTTCAACTTGTTTTTCATGAAATTCATTAATGTTTTTTGCAGCTTGTTGCATCGCTTGTTTAAAATTATCTGAAACAGTTTGATTAGCTAACTCAATTTCAGCTTGACTGACAATAAGTGAATCTAAATCTACTTTATCAAATTGCTTAGCATAATCGTAAACTGCTGAATCGCCATTTTTTCTTACATTATCAATAATATCTAAAACCAATTTGTCCGTTTCAAGGTCGAATGATTCCGAGTAGTTTTTTAAAGAAGCCAGATAATTATCATAATTAGTTATTTTCACTTAATTCACTCCACAACGTTTTTGAGTTTAGTAATAAATTCTTGAATCTCTTTAGTTTTAGTGGCAATACTTGCTTTATTTACAACAAGTCGTGTACTAATATCTGTAATCTCATCTAGAATAGTTAAGCCATCTTCTTTAATGGTCGTTCCTGTTTCTACAATATCAACAATTGCATCAGCCATATCGATTAAAGGGGCGAGTTCTACAGAACCATTTAGTTTTATTGTTTCAACATTGACTTCTTTTTCTTTGAAGAATTCTTCAGTTACTCGTGTATATTTGGATGCAACTTTTAAGGTGTCACCTTTTTCAATCGGTTGGTCATTTAAACTAGCTACAACGAATTTACAAATTCCTAGTTTTAAATCGAGTAACTCATAAAGATCAGCGTCCGCTTCTAAAATATTGTCTTTTCCTACAATACCAATATCAGCAGCACCTTGTTCAACATAAGTTGTCACATCAATTGCTTTAACATTAATCATTTTAATTTTTTTATCAGCACTATAAAAAACCAGCTTACGACTTTTTGAATCAAAATCTGGAAAGGTAATTCCAGCTTGATTGAGTAGTGATAATGAATCTTTTGCAGTACGTCCTTTTGCCATAGCTAAAGTAATTTGAGTCACTATATTCTCTCCTCTAATTCAGTTAACAAATTGATAATTTCTGTATAATCTTTAAACGATTGTTCTTGATTCGCCATTGTAATAACTTGCTTGGTGTCTGTTAAGGTAATCATACTTTTAGTTGGTTCATGTATTTCATCTATTTGAGTAATGGGGTACATTAGAATTCTTAATTTATTGTTACGTAAGTTATTAGCTAGTTTAAACGATTTACTTTGTTCTGATGGTTGATAATAAATGATTGAATCAACGCAATGGTGCTGTTTTAAACTGTTTTTTGGTGTGCTTTGTAAAAGCATTTCTGTATTAAATGCAAATCCACTTGCGGGAATTCGTGCTAAAAAATGATCTGCTAGGTGATCATATCTTCCGCCCATTAATACCGGACGTGATACATTCTCAGTAAACCCTTGAAAAATCATATCTGAATAGTAATCCATATAGTTAATTAAACCTAAATCAATCACCACGTGCTTTTCAACGTCGTATGCTGTTAAATGATCCATGATTTCAGTTAAATTATCTAATTTACTTATCATTATATCAGATAATGGTAATGTTTTAGCCCGTTTTATAACATCTTTAGATTCACCATATAAAAATGGGATTTCTTCAGCAATTAATCTTAAATCCTCATCTACATTTAAATTTTCGAGAAATGGTGAAATACCTGTGACATTTTTGGCTTGAATAAGTTTTTTTAATTCATTTGTATTAAATTCATCTAATTTTAATTCATCAGCCAAAGCTTGGAAGAATCCTGCATGACCAAGTTCTATTTTAAAGTTATTAATCTTTAAATCGTTAAAACTATGAATAGCTAATGCGATGATTTCTGCATCTGCTTCAGAAGAATCATTACCGAAATATTCAACACCTGCTTGAGTACTTTTACCATCTTCAGCTTGTTCATTAATTTGTCGGAATATATCAGCAACATAAAAGAATCTTAAGTCATCTTTTAAATGTGTGTTTACTGAAGCGATTTCTTTAGTTATTGGAATCGTTACATCTGGTCTTAAAACAAGCACTTGACCGTTGTTATCAATTGTTTTAATCATTTCTTGTTTATTAACTGTACCATTTAATTGTGTATATAGGTCATAGCGTTCAAAAGAATTTGTATTTATTTCATCATAACCATAAGATGAAAAGCGTTTTTTTAATTTAATAATAAGTTGTTGTTTTTCGTAAACAGCGTTAATATTTATAATCGGTTTAGTTTGTGTGTTATGATATAATGACATTTGAGAAAAATCTCCTTTCGATACAATTATCACTTCATCGCTTTACTTGGATAAAGTGAATGTTAAATATAGTTTAATCTTTATAAAAAAGAAAGTCAATGAATACATTTAGGAGGAATAATATGTTGTTTGATTATCATATGCATAGTAATTTTTCTGCAGATTCAGAAACGCCAATGGAAGAAATGATTCAATCGTCAATAAATAAAGGTTTAACAGAAATTAGTTTTACAGAACATATTGATTATGAATATCCAGATCCAACAATATCATTCGATTTAGATATTCCTGCTTATACAGAAGAATTAAATAGAATGCGTGAAAAATATAAAGATATTATTACGATTAAAAAAGGTGTAGAATTAGGTGTACAACCTTATCTATTAGAACGATATGAGACATTGATGAATGCAGAAGATTTTGATTTTGTTATTTGTTCAATTCATACAGCAGATAAAAAAGACCTTCATTCATGTGACTTCTTTGCTAATCGTACACCTGAGGATGCGTATCAATTATACTACGAAGAATTACTTTATTGTGTAAAAAACTTTAAACAATATAATATTTTAGGTCATATTGATTTAGTTAAACGTTATAAAGCACTTGATTCAAAAGAAAATTTTCATGATATCTTAAGTGAAATCTTTAAAGTAATTATTCCAGATGGAAAAGGAATTGAACTAAATGCATCAGGTTATGCTTATGGTTTAGGTGGTCCTATGCCTTCAAAAGACATCTTGGAATTATATAAAGAATGTGGTGGCGAAATAGTAACAATTGGATCAGATGCACATGTTCCTCATCATGTTGGTTATAATTTTACGGAAATTATTGAGTTAATCGAATCAACAGGCTTTAAATATATAACAACATTTGATCAAATGAAACCAAGTTTTCATCCAATTAGTAAATTAAATAAAATTCAAAAAGCAAATGAGATTTAATATAATCACACCGCAGTTTTGATTGTTAAGTGCTGTGTGTAAAAGGAATGATAATCGATGATTTATGAACAATTAGTAAGTATTTTAACTGAAGAAAATGTTGTTAAAAATAAACCGTTAAAACAACATACATATACTCGACTAGGTGGCCATGCAGATTATTTTATTACGCCTGAGTCGTATGACCAAGTTCAAGATGTTGTTCAATTAGCCGAAAAAGAACAAGTGCCATTTATGTTATTAGGTAATGGATCCAACTTAATTATAAAAGATGGTGGTATTCGCGGCATTGTGATGTATTTAGGTAAGTTGAATCAAATTGAGGTTACAAATGAATCACTCACTGCCCAAAGTGGTGCTTTAATTGTAAATGTATCACAAGCAGCGCTGGATGAAGATTTGAGTGGATTAGAATTTGCTTGTGGCATACCAGGATCTGTAGGTGGTGCTTTATTTATGAATGCGGGAGCTTATGGAGGAGAAATTAAAGACGTACTAGAATCAGCGCTAGTTGTGACAAAAAAAGGAGAAATTAAAAGAAAGCTTGCGAAAGATTTAGATTTAGATTATCGTACAAGTAATATTCCGAAAAAAGGGTATATTGTGCTTGAAGCAACATTTTCACTCAAAAAAGCAAAGCATCAAGCTATTAAAGAAGTTATGGATGATTTAACTTTTAAACGAGAATCTAAACAACCTTTAGAGTATCCTTCATGTGGAAGTGTCTTTAAACGACCATCAGGCTATTTTGCAGGTAAATTAATTCAAGATAGTGGATTACAAGGTAAACAAATTGGTGGTGCTCAAGTATCTCTAAAGCATGCAGGATTTATAATAAATAAAGATAATGCCACTTCGGCGGAATATATCGGTTTGATTGAACACGTACAAAAAGAAGTAAAAAAACAATTTGATGTTACATTAGAACGCGAAGTTCGGATTATTGGTGAAGATTTATAAAAACTAACTAATTTAATAAGGGTGTTTTAAAAATGATGACAGTTATGGTTATTAGTATTATCTTTACAATTGTTGTAGCAATCCTATCAGTTATGACATTGACTGAGGGGTACGGTTATAAACATAAAATTGATCCACCTATTAATAAAGATGAAGATGAATATACTTATCGATCAAAAGAAAAAGAAGAATCCAATTAGGGTTCTTTTTTTTATTAATTAAGAAAAAAATATAGTATGCTTATTTAAGTAGGTAAGTAGGACAAACGAGCTTTTTTTAAAAGGAGAGAGTAGATGGAAACATTATTATGGTTAATTGTCATTGTGCTATTTGCACTAAGTTTTATTGGATTAGTTTTTCCGATTATTCCATCTTCAATAGCATTATGGTTAGGTTTTGTTATTTATCACTTTTTTATTAATCAATCAGGATTAACGCTTACTTTTTGGTTAATGATGACAGTGTTAACAGCTATTTTAATTATTTCTGATTTCATAGCTAGTCGTTATTTTGTAAATAGATTTGGTGGCAGCAAAAAAGGTGAATATGCAGCGATGGTGGGTTTGGTGTTTGGTGTATTTATTTTACCACCCGTTGGAATTATTATTGTCCCTTTTCTGACTGTTATGCTTGTCGAATTAGCCGAACAAAGATCGTTTAAAGAAGCATTTTATTCAAGTATCGGTTCTTTAATTGGATTTTTAAGTGGGATGGCTATTAAAGTAATTATTCAATTACTTATGGTAGGAATATTTATTGTTTATCTTATAATTTAACTAACTGAGGTGAGGATTTTAATGAAACCATTAAGAGTATTGACTGTAGCCGGTTCAGCGGCAGGGGGAAGTGCGGGAATTCAAGCAGACCTTAAGACATTTCAAGAATTAGGTGTTTATGGTATGACAATTGTAACTGCAATTGTTGCTCGTCATCCAAAGACAAATCAAAATGTTCATAAACAAACAATTGAAGCGATAGAAGCTCAGTTCTCAACAGCGATTAATCAAGTCAATGCGTTTGATGGAATGAAAACAGGCATGTTATTTTCTAAAGAGATTATTGAAAAAGTAACAGAATTAATTAGTTATTATAATATTGAACGTGTTGTTGTTGATCCTGTGATGGTTGGTAAACATCAATCAAAATTATTAAAAGACGATGCAATTATTGCTTTAAAAAATAAACTTATTCCAGTTGCAAAAATGATTACACCTAATATGACAGAAGCGTCAATTTTATTAGGAGATCGTAAATTAAAAACAGTTGATGATTTAAAGCAAGCAGCGATTGATCTACATGAATTAGGTGCTGCATATGTTTTAGTAAAAGGCGGCCAACTAGAAGGCCCTGCGATTGATGTTTTATATGAAGGTGAGACATTAACTACATATGAAGCGCCTAGAATAAAAACTGAAAATACAAGTGGTGCAGGTTGTACTTATTCAGCAGCAATTGCAGCTAATCTAGCAAAAAACATACCGGTTACTGAAGCGGTTTATAAAGCAAAATCATTTATTACAACAGCAATTGATCACGGTTTTTCATATACAGAATTACCAGGTCCGACATGGCATGCAGCAGAACGAATGTTTAAAGAGTCTCATAAAATTGTTATGACTCAAGAAAAAATAAATTAAGTGATAATTGCGAATATATCTAAAAATGATTAATATAAGGAATAAATACAAAAAAGGATGATCATAAATGAAGCGTGCTTTAATTAATGTCGATTACACTTATGATTTCGTTGCAGAAGATGGTAAGTTAACATGTGGTGTCCCAGGTCAAGCAATTGAAAGTGCAATTGTTAAAATAACTAAAGAATTCATTGATAATAATGAATATGTCGCATTTGGTATTGATGCTCATGAAGAAAATGATACACTCCATCCTGAATCAGCTTTGTTTCCAGAACATAATATTGTCGGAACTTCGGGAATTGAGTTATATGGAGAATTAAAAACGCTTTATGAAGAAAATAAAGCAAATGAAAATGTGTTTTATTTTGAAAAAACACGTTATAGCGCTTTTGCTGGAACAAATCTAGAATTAAAATTAAGAGAACGTCAAATTGAAGAAGTTTATTTAGTTGGCGTTTGTACTGATATCTGTATTTTACATACAGCAATTGATGCTTATAATAAAGGATTTAAAATAGTAATCCCAAAAGAAGCAGTAGCAAGTTTTAATCAAGGAGCTCACGAATGGGCTTTACAGCACTTTAAAGATATTTTAGGCGCAGAAATTGTATGAAAAAACTAAAAATTCATACAACTGTCAAACTTGGGTGTTGAATTCTATTGACAAAAAGTGCTATTTTGCTATGATTGAAGTGTAAAATACATAGTAAAATATATTGCAAAAGACATGTTTGTTGAGTTTGAATTATAAAGAGAACTAGTGGCTGGTGAAAACTAGTAATTCAACCAATAAATAGCCCTTTTAAATAGACGATTTGAAAAAAGTAGAATCGTACGTTCATGTGCGTTAAGCATGGGACCAATAAGGCTATAATTATAAAATTGTAGTGAAAAAGGGTGGTACCGCGTGATTTTAAACTTTTCGCCCCTTAGTAAAATTAAGGGGCTGAAAGGTTTTTTATTTTTTATTTACAAATTAGCAAACAATTTCAAGGAGGATTTAATTCATGTTAAACGAATCAAGCATACTTAGAATTCCAGGACCTTCACCAATTCCACCAAGTGTTCAACGAGCGATGACTCAACCAATGATTGGTCATAGAGGTACAGAAACTTCAGAAATGATACGTCGTATTAAGCCAGAATTAAAGAAAATTTTTGGCACTAAACAAGATGTCATGATTATTACAGGTAGTGGTACATCTGGACTTGAAACAGCAGCTGTTAATGTTGCAGCTGAAGGAGATGAAGTATTAGTTCTTGTTTCAGGCTCATTTGGCGATCGTTTTGCTAAAATTTGTGAAGAGTATAAAATGAAAACTCACCGTATTGAAGTTGAGTGGGGTGAAGAGATCGTAGTTGAAGATGTCGCTAACTTTTTAAAAGAAAACAAGCAAATAAAAGCTGTTTTTATGACACATTGTGAAACATCAACAGGTATTTTAAACCCAATTGCAGAATTAAGTAAAGCAGTTCAAGAAAATTCAGATGCACTTGTTATTGTTGATGGTGTATCTTGTGTTGGTGGCGTTGAAGCTGAAATGGATGCTTGGGGTGTTGACATCTTCGTTACTGGATCACAAAAAGAGATGATGTTACCAGCAGGTCTTGCATTTATTGCAGTAAGCGATAAAGCATGGGAAGTTATTGAAGCAAATAAACAGTCAAGATTTTATTTAGATTTGCGTCGTTATCGTGATAATTTAGATAAAGATACAACACCGTTCACACCAGCATTATCATTAATTTTTGGTTTAGAACAATCACTTAAATTAATGCACGAAGAAGGTTTGGAGAATGTTTATGCTCGTCATACACTGATGAAAAATATGACTCGTGCAGCAATTAAAGCTTTAAACATTCCTTTATTAACAGAGGATAATGTTGCTTCAGCAACAGTTACAGCTGTTAAGCCAGATAATTTTGATCCAGAAGCATTAAGAAAATCTGTAAAAACAAACTTTAATCTATCGCTAGCAGGCGGACAAGCACATCTAAAAGGTAAGATATTCCGTATCGGTCATATGGGCTATTGTACGCCAGGTGATGTTTTGCAATATCTTGGTATTATTGAGTTAGGTTTACGTGATATTGGTGTTGATATTGAATTAGGCGCAGGTGTAAAAGCAGCTCAAGAAGTATATCTTAAGGAAAATAACTAGGAGGCAATGTAATGTCATTTAATATATTAATTAGTGATCCACTTAGTGAAGAAGGAATTTTCCCATTAAGGGAAGCAAAAGATTTTAATATAACACTAAAAACTGATTTCACCCCAGAAGAATTATTAGCAGATATCGAAAATTATGATGCTTTACTTGTTCGTAGTCAAACTCAAGTTACGCGTGAACTAATCGAAAAGGCGCATAATTTAAAAGTTATAGCCCGTGCAGGTGTAGGTGTTGATAATATTGACCTCGATGCGGCTACTGAAAATGGAATTATTGTAGTCAACGCACCAGATGGTAACACAAACTCAGCAGCTGAACACACAATTGCGATGTTGATGTCACTTGCTCGTAAAATTCCACAAGCTTACTTATCAATTAAAAATAAAAAATGGGATCGTAAATCATATGTGGGTGTCGAGTTACGTGGAAAGACATTGGGTATTGTAGGACTTGGACGAATTGGTGAGGAAGTAGCTAGACGAGCGAAAGGTCAAAGAATGGAAGTTGTAGCTTATGATCCATTTTTAACAGAAGAACGTGCTGAAACATTAGGGATAAAAATGGGAACTCTAGATGAGGTACTAGCGTCAGGAGATTTCATAACTGTGCATACACCACTATTAAAAGAAACGCGCCATATTATTGATGCAAGTGCTTTTGAAAAAATGAAACAGGGAGCACGCGTTATTAACTGTGCACGTGGTGGTATTATAGATGAGGATGCACTTTATGATGCGATTAAATCTGGTAAAATTGCTGGAGCAGCTTTAGATGTTTTTGAAGAAGAGCCGGCAATTGATCATAAAGTATTAGACCTAAAAGAAGTGATTGCGACACCTCACTTAGGTGCGAGTACAATTGAAGCACAAGAAAATGTTGCTATTGATGTCAGTCATGATGTTGTACGCATTTTATCTGGTGATTTGGCACGTAACCCAGTGAACATTCCGTCAGTACCACGTGAAGTTATGCGTAAGATTGAACCTTACTTCGATTTATCAGCTAAACTAGGAACATTCCTTGCACATACAGAAATTGATGGAATAGAATCGTTAACAATTAACTATGCAGGTGACTTAGCAGCGCTTAGAATTGCACCACTTACACAAAATATTGTTAAAGGGTTCTTACAACGCCGCTTAGGATCACAAGTAAATAACGTTAACGCATCATACATTGCCGAACAACGTGGCATTACAATTCAGGAAAATAAAACAACAGCTGCACGTGGCTTTACAAACTTAATTACAGTAGAGCTTAAAGATAAAAATGGTGTTAAGCGTGTAGCTGGTACATTATTAAATGGATTAGGACCACGAATTGTAAAAGTTGATGACTATAGTATGGATGTTGTTCCAGAAGGTCACTTACTACTTGTTTATCATACAGACCAACCAGGAGCGATTGGTCGTGTAGGTAGTTTACTTGCTGAAAATGATGTTAACATTGCAACAATGCAAGTTGGCCGTGCTGTTCTTGGTGGAAGTGCTATTATGATGTTAACAATTGATCGTCCGCTAAATGAAGCTGAGTTATCAAAAATTAAGAGCATGGAAGGATTCGATCACGTTATCGCAGTCGATCTTTAAATGGAAAAATCTTGGAGCATTCATTGCTTCAAGATTTTTTATTATCTGCAATCTTGACATTAGGCAATTTTACATATATATTTAACATAACTAAATCACACGAAAACGTAGATGGGACTAGTATAATTTACTTGTTTTAACAGAGAGGAAATGGTGGTGAAACATTTCTAAATCAGTAAATTAGAACCTGCCTATTCAGTTCATCAAGCAAATTGATGCGGTCGTTACCGTTATAACGTAAAAGTGTATATTAACTTATTTTAATATAAACAAGGGTGGTACCACCAAAACCTCGGTCCCTTATTGGATTCCGGGGTTTTTTTATGTTTAATTATCAAAGGAGAGTGTTTTAAAAATGAGTAAAGGTAAATTCGTAGAGAAGATTACAGCAATGGAAGATGATTTTGCTCAGTGGTATACAGATGTTGTAAGTGAAGCGGAGCTTGTTGACTATGGTCCAGTTCGTGGAACGATGATTATGCGTCCTTATGGCTTTTCCATTTGGGAATCAGTTCGTGATGAACTTGACCGTCAAATTAAGGAAACCGGTCATGTAAATGTATCATTCCCACTATTTATACCTGAAAGTTTACTGCAAAAAGAAAAAGATCACGTAGATGGATTTGCACCTGAAGTTGCTTGGGTAACACATGGTGGAGATGCAGAGTTAGGCGAGCGTATTTGTGTCCGTCCAACATCAGAAGTTTTATTTTGTGAATACTATTCAAAACATATTCACTCATATCGTGATTTACCAAAGCTATACAATCAGTGGAGTAACGTTGTGCGCTGGGAAAAAACAACACGCCCATTCTTACGTTCATTAGAATTCTTTTGGCAAGAAGGACATACAGCTCATGCAACAGAAGAAGAAGCAAAAGAAGAAACTTCACGCATGTTAGATGTTTATGCTGATGTTTTAGAAAACTATTTAGCTATTCCTGTACTAAAAGGAACAAAAACAGAAAGCGAAAAGTTTGCAGGTGCAGACTATACATTAACAGTAGAGACATTAATGCATGATGGTCAAGCCTTACAATCAGGAACATCACATATGTTTGGTGATGGATTTGCTAAAGCATTTGATATTAAATATCTTGATAAAGAAGGTAAAGAGCAATACGTATTCCAAACGTCTTGGGGAATGACAACGCGTGTTATTGGTGCATTAATTATGGTTCATGGTGATAATCGAGGGTTGGTTATTCCACCAAAAGTTGCTCCAACACAAGCGTTAATCGTTCCAATCGCTCAACATAAAGAGGGAGTTTTAGATAAAGCGTATGATTTACGCGATAGGTTAAATGATCTTGTACGCGTAGATATTGATGCAAGTGATCATATGCCTGGGTGGAAATTTAACCAAAGTGAAATGAAAGGTTATCCTGTGCGCATTGAACTTGGACCAAAAGATATTGAAAAAGAACAAGTTGTTCTTGTTCGTCGTGATACAGGTGAGAAAGAATTTGTGGCGATTGATGATTTAGAATCGCGCTTACCAGCATTATTAGAAGATATTCAAAAGAACTTATTTGATAAAGCTTTCGCACACCGCGCAGAAAAAACATCTGTAGCTACAAATATGGATGAATTTAAAACAGCATTAAAAGAAAATCCAGGGTTTATAAAAGCAATGTGGTGTGGGAAAGGGTCATGTGAAGAGCAGATTCAAGAAGATACGGGAGCGACATCACGTTTGATCCCATTTGAAAATGAACAAGAACATTTATCAGATACATGTGTTTGTTGTGAAGCTAAAGCAACAGATATGGTTTATTGGGCACGTGCTTATTAATAAAATAAAATGCTACTTCTCCTACAAGAGAGGTAGCATTTTTTAATATTTATAATTTGGGAATCAAAGTAAAAATCGTTGCAGATCCTTAGGGTGAGGTAGTTGGCATGAAGTTGCACGCCCGAAAAACTTATAACGATTATTAGCAATAAATTGATAAACATAGTTACGTAATTTCTTTGGAATAATTATCAGGCCATATAGGATAGGCCACGCTTTATTAAGTTTTTTACTAATCATTAAAGCAGCAGTCGATTGAATAAAATAATTATCATTATAAATAACAATTAAACTATCTTCATCGTTTGGAATGTTTAACTTGTCAATGATTTGTTTACCACTTTTACTTGATAAATGTGCAAACTTAAAGTGCATCTTTGGATCTCTTTTAATAATGAACTGAACAGCAAAGTTACAGAAGCGGCATTCACCATCATAGAGTACAATAGCATTCATGTATAACACAGTCTTTGAAGTCCAGGCCCTATTTCCTTGAGTTGTGAAGCAATACAAGATTTAGCAACTATAATGTTTTTAAAGCCTATCTGGTCTCGAAAAGTAAATATTACCAAAAGCTTATCAAAAGACATGTTAAAACCACCCTATTATCAATTTAGAAAAGACCTTACTACAACGTAGTAAGGTCTTTTAGTTTAGATAGATTTAGCTAAAGATTCTTCTTCAATGATGCGAAGTCGACGTGCAACTTCCTCTTCTGATAAATCATGTTCAATAATATAACGATTTCTAGGGTCCACTCGACAAGCGTGCGAACATCCGCGCATATATTTATGCTCATTTTCCTCTGAACATAAGAATTGTTTATTACATTCAGGTTCTGCACAGTTCACATAGCGTTCACATGGCGTCCCGTCAAAATGATCGCGTCCAACAATAACATGTTCAGTTTGATTAATTGGAACCGTTAATCTTTCATCAAAGACATAACATTGGCCATCCCATAACTTACCCTTAACTTCTGGATCTTTACCGTAAGTAACAATTCCACCATGTAATTGGCCAACATCTTCAAAACCTTTATCAATTAACCAACCAGTAAATTTCTCACAACGAATACCACCTGTACAATAAGTAAGTACGCGTTTGCCTTCTAAAAGTTCTTTATTTTCTTCGACCCATTCAGGCAACTCACGAAAAGTTCTAATATCTGGACGAATGGCTCCACGAAAATGTCCTACATCATATTCATAATCATTACGTGTATCTAACACGACAGTGTTTTCATCTTGCATGGCTTCATAAAACTCAGTTGGTTCTAAATATGCAGCAGTTAGCTTATTAGGATCGGTATCCTCATCTTCGTCTAAACGAAGTGTAACTAATTCTTTACGTGGACGTACATGCATTTTTTTAAAAGCATGTCCATCATGTTCGTCTGTTTTAAAGACAGTATCTTTAAAGCGTTCATCAGCATGCATCATTTCGATATATGCATCCGTCTGTGAAACAGGTCCTGACACAGTTCCATTAATTCCATCTTTAGAAACTAATATACGACCTTTTAACCCAAGTGCTTTACAAGCAGCTAAATGTTCTGCTGCAAAAGCCTCTTCATCCTCAATCGGGGTGAAGTTGTAATAGAGTAATACATGATACATTTCTTTTTCTTTCATTTTAATTGACCACCTATATTCATATTTGCAAGATACGAATATCTATGCATTTATGTGAAAAATATTTAATATTATTCACATAAGTCTCTATATTTTACCATAGCGAAAACTATCTGTCTAAATAATAAGCAGTAATCTCTAAAGAAATTAGCGATAAAAAACAAATGATAATCTTAGTACTATAATGAAGATAAAATAAAGTATTTAATATTTATAAAAAAATAAGAGTAAATCATTGCAATTTAAAATAAATGATGTAATATAAGTTGTTGTTAAGTCACTTGCAAAAAATACTTTATTTAAAAAACATTAAAGAAAAGTGTTGACAAAAACAGTTTAATGTTATAAGATATTTCTTGCTGTTGTAAATACATAAGCATATTCCGCAGTAGCTCAGTGGTAGAGCAATCGGCTGTTAACCGATCGGTCGTAGGTTCGAATCCTACCTGCGGAGCCAAATTGGGGAAGTACTCAAGAGGCTGAAGAGGTGCCCCTGCTAAGGGCATAGGTCGCTTACGCGGCGCGAGGGTTCAAATCCCTCCTTCTCCGCCACTTATAATTTGGCCCGTTGGTCAAGCGGTTAAGACACCACCCTTTCACGGTGGTATCACGGGTTCGAGTCCCGTACGGGTCATCATGTTTTAAGTTGTTGGAAAATTACAGTGTTAATTTTCTCTCTCATATAATTACTAATTAAAATAAAAGTTTTTAAATAAACAATTATTTTAATAAGGTATTTATATGAAGGCAGTTTAATGTTATCTTTTAAAAGATTATTAAAAATAGACAACCATTTACGTGAATTAAATATTATGTATGTACAATACAATATTTGAGCCATTAGCTCAGTCGGTAGAGCATCTGACTTTTAATCAGAGAGTCGCAGGTTCGATTCCTGCATGGCTCACTTTTACTAACACGATTTTAAAGAGTATGTTTGCAAAGAGAAGTGCACGCGGTCGTGGCGGAACGGCAGACGCGCTAGGTTGAGGGCCTAGTCGGGGTGACTCGGTGGAGGTTCAAATCCTCTCGACCGCATACATAAAACTTGCAAAAGTTTTTAGCCCATGTTACATTAGTAAACGTTGCTCTTGCGTTCAAACGAACAAGCAACACCTAGTGATAATAGTTAGAATCCTTAACGGGAAGTAGCTTAGCTTGGTAGAGCGCTTGGTTTGGGACCAAGAGGTCGCAGGTTCAAATCCTGTCTTCCCGACCATTTAATTAAATATTTCAATATGCGGGTGTAGTTTAGTGGTAAAACTCCAGCCTTCCAAGCTGATAACGAGGGTTCGATTCCCTTCACCCGCTCCATAACTTATTTTAAAAAGCAATAACCTTGAAATTGGGGCCTGTAGCTCAGCTGGTTAGAGCGCACGCCTGATAAGCGTGAGGTCGGTGGTTCGAGTCCACTCAGGCCCATTATTTGCTCCTTGAAAACTGAACAGAACAACTATTAAATGTCAAGAATGAATTTAAGTGACTTATGTTGTTAAGAGATATTATATCTTTTAGCCACATAACCTCTTAATCAATTCGAATAA
>Ga0079226_10000351_pt1 | contig 31911 bp, 27 predicted proteins | sample Poulit2014_FD_76345 | JGI IMG/M metagenome (GOLD analysis project Ga0079226, IMG submission 76345) | Agricultural soil microbial communities from Georgia to study Nitrogen management - Poultry litter 2014 | ecosystem: Environmental > Terrestrial > Soil > Agricultural land | place: USA: Georgia...
CTCCATACGGCAGTCAGATACGCCTGTATACTGAATAATTGTTTTTAATTTATCTAAATAAGCATAGGCTTCTTCCGGAGTACGAATGTCCGGCTCGGATACAATTTCGATTAAAGGTGCTCCTTGACGGTTATAATCGACTAGGGAATAGCCATCTTTGTGCTCTAATTTACCCATATCCTCTTCTAAATGAAGTCTAGTGATTCCAATTCTTTTCGTTTTCCCGTCAACCTCAATATCAATCCAGCCATTTTCACCGATTGGCTTTTCATCTTGAGAAATTTGAAAAGCTTTTGGGTTGTCTGGGTAAAAATAATGCTTCCGGTCAAACATGGTCTCCGTGGCAATTTCACAATTAAGGGCCATGGCAGCCTTCATAGCGAAGTTTACCGCTTCCTCATTCACTACGGGCAGAACGCCTGGATAACCTAAATCAAAAGGACCTACATTAGAGTTAGGGTCGTCACCGAAGGCATTAGGACTATCACTATAAACCTTTGCATTCGTTTTTAACTCTACATGAACTTCTAATCCAATAATGGTTTCAAAATTCATTATTCATCATCTCCTAACTCTGGTCGCTTTTTATGGTGGTTGGTTGCTTGCTCATAAGCATAAGCAGCACGGTATAATACACTTTCAGAGAAGGGTTTTCCAATAATCTGAAGTCCTAAAGGCAAGCCTTCTTCTTCGGTGTAGCCACAGGGTACTGAAATAGCAGGAACTCCGGCTAAATTCACGGGTACCGTTAATAAGTCATTCATATACATTTGAAGTGGATCTTCAATAATCGTTCCTACTTTATAGGCAGGAGTTGGTGTCGTTGGCCCGAGTACTACATCAAAATGTTCGAAAATCGAATCAAATTCAGCTTTAATTAGGGTACGGACCTTTTGTGCCTTTTGATAAATAGCTTCATTATTTCCAGAACTTAAGGCAAAGGTTCCAGCGATAATTCGGCGTTTTACTTCATCACCAAAGCCTTGACCCCTTGATAGTTTATAGAGCTCATCTAGATTTTTAGCACCCTCTGCTCGAACGCCATAGCGAATACTATCAAAGCGCGCTAGACTAGAAGATGCCTCTGCTGAAGCAATCACATAGTAGGCTGCCGCAGCATAATCAGAGTGTGGCATCGATACTTCCTGCCAGGATGCTCCAAGTAGTTCGAACATTTGCAGGGCATATTCGATAGATTCTTTTACTTCTGGATCAACTCCGTCACCTAAATATTCCTTCGGTACGGCAATTTTTAGCCCCTTAATTCCTTCCGTTAAAGATTCTGTGTAGGATGGGATTTCATTCTTTGTACTTGTCGCGTCAAACTGATCATGTCCAGCAATGACCTCTAAGACACGAGCATTATCTTCAACGCTTTGGGTAATCGGTCCAACCTGGTCTAAAGATGGAGCTAAAGCAATTAAACCATAACGGGATACGAGGCCATAGGTTGGCTTCATCCCGACTACACCGGAAAAGGATGCTGGTTGGCGGATGGATCCACCTGTATCAGATCCAAGGGAGAATAATACTTCTCCAGCGGCTACAGCAGCTGCTGACCCACCACTTGATCCACCCGGAACGTAATCCGTATTCCAAGGGTTACGTGTAATATGGAAACTTGAGTTTTCCGTTGATGACCCCATAGAAAATTCATCGAGGTTTAGCTTTCCTAAATTAATCGCCTTTGCGTCCTTGAGCTTTTTAACAACGCTGGCATCATATAAGGGACTATCAAAATTCCTTAAAAATTGGCTAGCACTTGTTGTTTTAAAGTCCTTGGTCATTAAGTTATCTTTAATAGCTACTGGAAGGGCAAAAAAAGGTGCATCCTTTTGCACACCTAATTTGTCTAAAGCCTTGGCTTGTTCCAGGGCATCTTCTTTATTTACAGTTATAAAAGCTTTTACATCATCTTCGACTTGATCAATACGATTGACTGCTATTTGAATGAGTTCTTCCGCCGAAATATGTTCTTTATGTAACATTGTCTCTAGTTTTTGAATGGAATATCCTAAAAGTGACATGTAATCCTTTCCTCCTTACTCCAAAATGGCCGGAACTTTAAAATGGCCATCCTTATGTTCTGGAGCATTTTTTAATGCTTCTTCTTGGGTTATTGACTGTTTTGCTTCGTCTTTACGAAGAATGGCGGTTTGTTCTGGGAAAATGTGTGTCGTTGGTAGGACATCATCTGTATTCAGTTCATTTAATTTGTCAACGAACTTCATAAAGTTATGTAGATGTTCCGTCATATCCTCCGCTTCCTCATCCGTTAAGGCTAATTTAGCAATGTCAGCTATATTCATGACTTCATCTTTATTAATTTCAGTCATGCTACACCTCCTATTAAGAGTTTTTCTTCATTTAAAAGTTTACATTCCTTTCTTTATAATACAGAAATAAACATGCTTTATCAAATATACCTATTTTATCAACTCTTTAGCCAAAAAAAACGTCTGAAATAGTATTTCTACTATTTCAGACGTTTGATTCTATCTTTTATAGCATTTCAGAAGTTGTCTTTCCTTGCATGTGGTGTAGCAAGTAATCTGGTCCTCCAGCTTTGGAGTCTGTACCAGACATATTGAATCCTCCGAAAGGCTGATAACCAACAATAGCACCTGTACACCCTCTATTAAAGTATAGGTTTCCTACGTGGAAATCCCTTCTTGCTTTTTCAATGTGATCACGGTTATTTGTGAGCACTGCTCCTGTTAAACCGTAGTCTGTGTTATTAGCAATATCTAGGGCTTCATCGAAGCTCTTAGCCTTAGCTAAAGCAACAACTGGTCCAAAGATTTCTTCTTGCATAATACGTGCTTGTGGATCTAGCTCACCGAATACTGTTGGGTTAACGAACCATCCTTTAGAATCGTCGCCTGTCCCTCCAACAAGTAAGTTACCTTCTTCTTTACCAATTTCAATATAGCTTGTAATTTTATCATAGGCTGCTTGATCAATAACAGGTCCAGTAAAGTGTTCACCTGTTGCTGGGTTTCCTGCTGTTAATTCCTTTGTAAGTTCAACGACTCGGTCTTTTACTTGGTCGTATACATCGTCTAAAATAACAGCTCGTGAACATGCAGAACATTTCTGTCCAGAGAATCCGAAGGCTGATTGTACAATCGATTGTGCGGCTAATTCTAGATCTGCACTACTATCTACAACGATTGTATCCTTTCCTCCCATTTCTAAAATCGTTCTCTTCAACCAAATTTGACCGTCTTGAATCTTGGCCGCTCTTTCGAAAATTCGTGTTCCTACATCTCTAGAACCTGTAAAGCTTACAAACCTTGTTCGTGGGTGATCAACTAGATAGTCACCAACTTCACTTCCTGGTCCTGGAATGTAGTTCACAACACCCTTAGGCATTCCTGCTTCTTCTAGTACTTCCATAAACTTATAAGCAATAACTGGTGTTGCACTTGCTGGCTTTAAGAGAACTGTGTTCCCTGTAACCATTGCTGCTGTCGTTGTTCCCGCCATAATCGCGAAAAGGAAGTTCCACGGGGAAATAACAACTCCAACTCCTAAAGGAATATAATGGAACTGGTTACGCTCGATTGGACGGCTCTCTACGTGCATGCCATCTTTTAACTTAAGCATTTGTCTTCCGTAATATTCAAGGAAGTCAATTCCTTCTGCCGTATCTGCATCAGCTTCATTCCAAGGCTTTCCACCTTCTTTAACGAGATAAGCGCTAAATTCATGCTTTCTTCGACGAATGATTGCTGCAGCTCTGAATAAAATATCTGCCCTTACTTCAGGGTCTGTCTTTCTCCAAGTTTCAAAGGTCTCATCAGCTACTTGCATAGCTTTTTCTGCAAGATCTTTATTGGCTTTGGACACATATCCTACAACCTCATCTTTATTTGCAGGGTTTACGGAAACAATTTTATCTTCCGTTGTAATACGCTCTCCATTAATAATGAGAGGATATTCCTTCCCTAATTCAGCTTCTACCTTCTTAATTGCTGCCTTTATTGCTTCTTTATTTTCTTCAACAGAGAAGTCTGTAAAAGGCTCATGTCTATAGGCTACTACCATAGTTAAACATCCTACCTTTCTTAAGGGTATATTTTTTATCCATCTACCATTCTACATGAATTATACATGGAGTTCAAAAATCGGAGCTTGTTCTCTTTTTTAATGGAGGATATGAGCAGTTGGCTCTTCGTCTCCCGGTTGCTGGAAAATAATACTTTCAATTTGTCTACTTGACTCAATCGTTACTTCGACATCGTAATTACCAGTAAAGGAACTTTTGACTAGACCATATACATATTGGGTAAATCCTACGATTTCACTTGATCCATTAAATTCAATAGGTATGGTTATTTTCAATCGCTTTAAATTCTTGTCTAAATAAAAACCATGACCGATATAGCCAACATAGTTTGGAAAGTATTCCGCAATCTTTTGGCCAAACTCCTGTAAAACTGTGTTAGTTTCTGAGTAGTTATCCTTGGCATATTCGGATGGGAATAGGACATTCTCTTCCTTTACATCATCCCAGTCTGATATAAGCATATCCGACCCTTCCACATAAGTTTTAGCTACAAAACTTCCGGGCACGGGAGAATTTCTCTCTTCTTCACGATAAAGGGCAATCATAATCGGGACATTTTGAATATCTTCATAGCCTCTTAAGGTCTCCAATATGGACTGGGCAATTTCCTTCCCTTCCTCTAACATAGCCTTCTCAGAAATCGGCTCGAAATAAGGTCCACCACCCGGCGTATCAAATCGATAGACAGACTTAAGGGCAATTCCTATCGATACCCCAGCAAGTTCAATATTATCATCTATTTGTACATAGTTTTGTTCTAAAATATGGGATAAAACTCTTGGGTTATCCCTATGTTCTTCCTCAGACCAATCCTTCTCCCGCTCAGGATTCAGGTCATCAATCAATCCAATCACTGTGTTTTCTGATAAGTATTGTCCCTCATCATAAAAATAGTCGTCCGTATTAAAGTATTCCATAGATAACCGGCGAAGCCCCTTTTCCATCTCGTCTACATCTAGACGGTTACCGACTTGCCTTGTAATGACCCCTCTTGCTGCACTTGGGCGAAAGGGAATAACTGGCCGATACTGTTCCTTTGTTAGTTGATAGCTTGGAACAATCGAAGCTTGCCCTTCCTCATCATGTTCTTCTTGCTGAATGACTTCCTCTTCCCCTCCTGAATCTGGGGCACAGCTCGTTAACAGTAAGAAAAGGGCCGCTGAAATTGCGATAATTTTTTTCATACTTATGATTCTCCTCATGGTGCTACTTCCTCAACAGCTTTTTGTAAGTCTTCTTCCGACCATATGGTCACTCCAAGTTCAACAGCTCTATCGTATTTTGAACCTGAACTTTCTCCGGCAATGACAACATCTGTATTCCCACTTACGCTTCCAGTCACTTTCCCTGCATGGGCTTCAATAATATCACTTGCTTCTTTACGCGTGAATTCTTCTAGCCGACCTGTTAGAACAAAGGTTTTATCCGCAAAGGGATTGTCCGCAGAAGACGCTTCGGTAGGAAGTGGACCAGTATAAGACATATTGACCTTTAAATCCTTTAGACCTTCAATTAAGGAGGTCACCTGATCATCACTGAAAAACTGCTCGACGGACTGGGCCATAATATCTCCAATTTCATCGATAGAAACTAAGTCTTCGTAGTTGGCCTTGACTAAATCCTCCATGCTTAAGAAATGCATGGCTAAGGTTCTGGCTGCCTTGGCTCCGATGTGACGAATACCGAGACCAAAGATCAGTCTTTCTAAGGAATTTTCCTTGGATGCTTCAATCGCCGCTAAGAGTTTAGTCACTGATTTTTCTCCCATGCGTTCTAGTGTAAGCAACTTCCCTTTTTCTAAACGATACAAATCAGCTACGGTCTTTACCAGATCATTTTCATACAACTGATGAATGATTCGTTCACCCAAACCATCAATATTCATAGCATTCCTAGAAGAGAAATGAATTAAGCCTTCAATTAATTGAGCTGGACAAGCCGGGTTCACACAGCGAATGGCGACTTCTTCATCAATCTGAAGCAAGTCATTTCCGCAAGCCGGACAATGCTCAGGCATTTTATAAGCTTGTTCGTCTCCCTTTCTTTTCTCCGTCAGGACTCGAACCACCTTTGGAATAATATCCCCAGCCTTCTTTAAAATAACCGTGTCCCCTATACGGACATCCAACTCTTCAATTAAATCAGCATTATGAAGGGAGGCACGGCCGACCGTTGACCCATCAATCAGGACAGGCTCTAGGATGGCTGTTGGGGTAACGACACCCGTTCTACCAACACTTAATTCAATATCAATTAATTTAGTCACCGCTTCTTCCTCCGGGAATTTATAAGCAATAGCCCACCTCGGACTGTTGGCTGTAAAGCCAAGTTCATTCTGGTCTTCCAAGGAATCTACCTTGACCACGATCCCATCAATTTCATAATGCAGGCTTGGCCTTTCAGTCATCCAATGTTGAATAAAGTCAATGACCTCATCAATGCTAGAGCATTTTTTCCATTCTGCATTCACCTTAAAACCTAGGGATTGTAAGTAATCCAACCTCTCGCTATGGGAGCTAATATTTTTTCCCTGCCATTCTCCATAACCGAATAAATAAACATCTAAATTACGGCTGGCTGCGATTTTAGGATTCAATTGACGAAGGGATCCTGCCGCAGCATTACGTGGATTTGCAAAGGCTGCTTCTTCCCTCTTTTCCCTTTCTTCATTCAAGGATAAAAAGGACTTTTTGGGCATATAAGCTTCCCCTCGAACTTCAATTAGACCTCCTTCATCAATAGATAGAGGGATACTATGGATTGTTTTTAAATTCCTTGTAATATCCTCACCGATCCTACCGTCTCCCCTTGTTGCACCTTGAACAAATTCCCCATTTTCATAGGTTAAGGAGATGGCTAAACCATCAATTTTAAGTTCACAAACATAGGTCACTTCTTTAGCAATTCGATCCCTTACCCTGCGATCAAATTGACGCAAATCCTCCTCATCAAAAGCATTGCTTAAGCTGAGCATGGGAATGCGGTGCTCAACCTTTACAAAGGCATCAAGAGGTTCAGCCCCAACCCGCTCTGTCGGTGAATTTGACGGCTTATACTCTGGATATTTCTGCTCTAAGGACAACAATTCCTCATAAAGTCGGTCATAATGAGCATCGGAAACCGTTGGTTGGTCTAGAACGTAATATTCATGACCATATTTATTTAATACTTCTACAAGTTCTTCGATTCTTTCTTTTGGATTCATTTTACTTAAGCACCTCCACCTTGCTTCGTAATAGGGGCAAACTTAGCTAGTAAATGTTTGATTCCTGTTGGACTAGGGAAGGCAATCTTTAATTCCATATCGTCGCCTGAACCCGTCACACTCACAACCGTTCCTGTTCCCCATTTTTTATGGGAAACCTTCTCTCCCACTTGCCATTCGGATTTTTCCGCACCTGAAGTGGCCTTTGGTTTTGGGACCCTTCTTGGCCGGCGTGGGGCCTGGTCTTTCTTTCTAGTTTGGAAAACCCCTTTTTCAAAAGGTCTCAGGAAATCACTAGAGGATTCCGATTCTAATCCTTCGATTAATTCTAAAGGAAGCTCATCAATGAAACGGCTCCTTAAATTATTCATAAAACGACCATACATTTGCCTGCTAGAGGCATGGCTAATATATAGTTTCTTTTCTGCTCGCGTAATTCCGACATAAGCTAATCGGCGCTCCTCCTCCATCTCTTCTGGATCATCCATAGATCTAGAGTGGGGAAAGAGATTCTCTTCCATTCCAATTAAAAAGACGATGGGGAATTCTAATCCCTTGGCCGAGTGAAGTGTCATTAGGGTAATGAGATCCTTCTCCTCCACCTCTTCCTCATCTAACTGATCAATGTCTGCAATTAAAGCAAGGTCTGTTAAAAAGTCGATTAAACCGGCTTCTTCTTCCTCTTCATTGTTGAGATCGTAGTGACCTGTAACTGTCAAGAACTCGTCCAAGTTTTCTAACCTGCTTTGAGCTTCTAAAGTTCTTTCCATTTCTAATGCTTCTCTATAGCCTGACCGATCTAGAACCTCTTCAGCAAGATCTGTGACGGTTAAAAACTCTTCCTGTTTTCTGAAGGTTTCAATCAGTTCATTAAACTTTGCTAAAGCATTGGCTGCCCTTGGTGTTACTCCGGTAAAATCAACTTCCTGTACCGACTGATAAAGGGTTATACCTTCAGCTGCAGCATAGGCTTGAAGCCTTTCAATTGTCGTTCGACCAATTCCACGCTTAGGTTCATTAACGACACGGATAAAACTAAGGTCATCATTAGGATTAGCAATTAAGCGTAAATATGCAATGATATCCTTAATTTCCTTTCGTTCGTAGAACTTGAGCCCACCAATAATTTGATAATCAAAGGTTGATTTCATTAATGCTTCTTCCATGGCCCTGGACTGGGCATTGGTCCGGTAAAGAATGGCAATATCATTCGCTTGATAGCCCTTTTCATCCATTAAATGACGAATAGTTTCAATAACAAAGGAAGCTTCTGAACGTTCATCATAGGCCTTAAAATAATTGATTTTTTCACCTTTAGGGTTGTCTGTCCATAAGTTCTTTGGTTTTCGATTGGGATTATTTCCTATAACTTCGTTAGCTGCAGATAAAATTGTTTGCGTAGAACGATAGTTTTGTTCAAGCAAGATCACTTCTGCTGTTAAATAATCCTGTTCAAAGTTTAAGATATTTTCGATATTTGCACCTCGCCAGCGATAAATCGACTGGTCCGAGTCTCCAACAACACAAATGTTTTCATATCGACTAGCCAATTGGTTGACTAAAACATATTGGGCATGGTTGGTATCCTGATATTCATCGACATGAATATATTGGAATCTTCTTTGGTAATAGGATAATACCTCTGGTACTCGATTAAACAAGTGAACCGTCTGCATAATTAAATCATCAAAATCTAAGGATTGATTACTACGAATCATTTTTTGATAAGCTTCATAGATTCGGGCATGCATTTCTTCCCTGAAACTATCCGCTTCTTCAGCAAATTGTTCAGGTGTGATCAACTCGTTCTTGGCCGCACTAATTCGATTCAAGACAGATCGCGGTTCATACTGCTTAGTATCTACATTTAAATCCCTTAATACTTGTCGGATGGCAGTTAACTGGTCTGTCGTATCTAAAATAGTAAAGTTCTGATCGTAACCAATTCGATCAATGTTTCTTCTTAAAATACGGACACACATGGAGTGGAAAGTGGACACCCACATTTGATCACTAGCCCTACCAATTAAGTCTTGTACCCTTTCCTGCATTTCCCTAGCCGCCTTGTTGGTAAAGGTAATGGCTAATATATTATAAGGAGCTACATCCTTTTCATGAATTAAGTAAGCAATTCGATGGGTAAGTACTCTGGTCTTACCGCTCCCTGCCCCTGCCATAATAAGTAGAGGACCTTCTGTATGTTGTACAGCTTTTTGCTGTTGTTCGTTTAAGTTTTTCAATAAGTGAGCAGTTTGTTGACTCACGTTGACACCACCTTTTATTCATTGGCTTTTACGGCTAATACTGTTCGTAAAGCTTCTTCAAAATGTGTATAGATACTATTTCCTACAATGATAATATCTGCATAATTCGCCATTTCCTTGGCTTGATCTTGGGTCCTAATCCCACCACCATATATAAGTTGGGTATTTGATAGTTCTTTCTTTACCTTTTCAATGAGTAGAGGATCTCCGTAACTTCCGCTATATTCAAGATAAAAATAAGGAAAGGAAAATACATGCTCTGCCATATAGGCATATGTTAAAACATCCTCTTCTGTTGGTAGGATGCTGTTTGTTTGTGAAAAGGCCTTCGATTGCTCATTCAAAATGCAATATCCTTCATAAAACAATTCTACTTGAGGAAGGAAGGGTCTTAATTGTTGAATCGCCTTATGCTGAATGTCCATCATCCATTTTTTATCCTTGCTATTCATTACCATTGGAATAAAATAATAATCAAAACTTGGAACGATGGAATGAAGGTTTGAAATCTCTAAAATAGTAGGTATTTGATAACGTCTTACCCTTGTTAATAGTTCATATACATTATCATATGTAATCTGATCCGTTCCACCGATGATAATTGCATCTGTTCCCGACTGGCAAAGTCGCCCGATTTCTTCATCTGTGATATTCTTTGCGGGATCAAGTTTAAAAATATGATTCCATCCTTTCATACATGAGCCTCCAATATTAAATGCGTTCTTTCATTATAACAAAAATACGCCTTTATATTGAATAAAATGATGAAAGAAAAAAGCCAAATTCAAATCCCTTGGGATGAATTGGCTCTTGACAGCTTTTATTAGTATGTAACACGTTCAAAAACGATTTTGTATCCATTGTATCCATAATCGATACTTCGTCGGACTCGTGAGATGGTTGCCGTTGAAGAGTTTGTTTTCTCTTCAATTGCTTTGTAGGTGTGTCCTGCTTTCAGCATCTTGGCCACTTCAAACCTTTGGCTTAAAGATTTCAGTTCACGAACAGTAGCTAAATCTCCGAAAAATCGATAACACTCTTCCCGTGTTTTTAGAGATAATATAGCGTCAAATAAATCATCAAGTTGTTCTTCGTGCAAGTTTTCTAAACGCATGGTCTACTCCTCCTAAACATTATTCACCTGAAACTTCTACGGATTGCTCCAGAGAAGGAACAACATTAATCCATGTCTTTCCAGGTGTAAAGGGTACAAGCTCCCCGTCTTTAACGGCTAGGATGACCCCGTCGCGATTTTCCCAGCGGACCTCCTGCTGAATTCCTTTTTGCAATAAGATTGCTGAACCACCAGATTGCATGTCTACCTTACGTCGCCCTTCATTATCAAATACTTCATGATGGGTCTCCATAATCAGCACATTATCAGCACGAACTGGAATCTCTCCGTTTAATTCCTGATCCTGGACACCGTCAGCACTGCGTATGTAGGATTCATTGGCTTCATCATATTGATACTCAACAGTATAGCTAGGCTGCTGGCCAATATAACCAATCTTGGCATATGTCCCCTTCTTGTCTCCAACGGGTTTCTCCTCTACTTCTAAAAAAGGTAAATTCTGAACAGTTCCCGTCGTCTCATAACCTTTTGCTTGAGCAAATTCATAGGCCTTATTCAATATAAAATAAGAATTGTGCGGAGCCTTTCTAAAGGACTCTCGTTTGAAAATCTTCTGATCATTATCGTGAACGGCACCATTTAAAAATTCAATCCCGCGATTCACAATCATACTATTTACAAATTCAGCTGCCCCATGATAGACATAGATGGCTTCATAATCCTTAGCCAGCTCAAAGTAATATTCCCTCGCACTCCTTACAGGCCCTACCAGATCAGGCATTTCGCTCTGAAATAGCGCCAAATATCTTGTCGTTGAACCTTCTGCTAAAATCTCAAAAACAAGATCAGCCTGGGAAAGTCCTGATTGAGGTCTTGCTGCTGGATGATTATTAATCATGACTCCTACAGCACGGTTATTTACCTCCTCATTCGTAGCCACACCCGTTAATGGATAGCTATAATCATAAGTAACTTCTTCATTCTCTTCTTGCTCATTTTCATTCATTTCTCCAATAGTATTCTTATTTTCATTATTATTTTCTTGCCCATTGTCATCCTTTTTCTTACAGCCAACAAGGCTAATCATCATAATAAGGATAATCATAAATGTAATTCTTAATTTCCTTTTCATACAATCCACCTTTTCTCTAGGTTTGCCCTTCTTAGTTGTAAGCGCTTTCGATTTGGTGATGTGAATTAAAATCTTCATCCATTTTAGCACAGTATCGAAAAAAGGTGAATACATTTCCTAAAGATCAAAATTTTAATCTGTTCTTTGCCAATTTTAAAAAAGGGTGGGGACAAAACTTTAGCTTCTTAATAAAAAATGAATAAAGCGACTAAAACGTTACAGAAATATCCTATCCTTTCACCCTCCGGTTACAAGGGCAAGATCTATAAAAGGCAATCAAGATGATGGCCCTTTATAGTGTTTACTTTGCCTGTGCACTCGGGCAAGTAGTGTGCAAGCGTCAGGAGCAAAGCTAGAAGTTAGCCTGCCTTCCGAATACTAGTTTTCGGAACCGTGCGGTGAGGGTGGGATGAATCTCACCCTTCCCCTAGGAGTGATTGATATTTCTTTCGCTTATATTGTTTATTTTTATTTAAATATAGTAGTTTTATCCCAGCCCCCTGTAATTAGTCTATTGTTATTTTACACTAACAAAGAAGGAGATTGACCCTCTAGAGCCAATCCCCCTTTATTTTACTTACCGATTACTTTTAATAGATCCTATATCTGTCCGGAAAAAGAAATCCTCACTCTTCCTTACATCTTCTAGAGCTATGTATACTTTCTCCGCTGCCTTTTCAGTATCCTCCGCGACCGCACCAACTAAAAGTACCCGGCCACCATTGGAAAGATGTAGATTCTTCTCATAAACCGTACCCGCTTCTACTAGGAAAGTATCTTCACTTTCAAGAAGGGCTGGAATTTCCTTCCCCTTCTCATAGCTCTCAGGATATCCCTTAGAAGCTACAACAATTCCTGTACAAGATGCATCCTTCCAACGCAAGTCTGGATCATTACCCTCTAATACATCCATGAACACTTGGAATAAATCATTTTCTAATAAGGGTAAAACAACTTGAGTTTCAGGATCACCGAAACGTGTGTTAAACTCGATAACCTTTGGACCATCCTTGGTCAACATGAGTCCAGCATATAAAATACCTGTAAAGGGACGACCTTCTTCTTCCAGCTTCTCAGCAACTACTTGTAGAACCTTTTCCACGGAGAAGTTATAATCTTCCTCTCTTAGATCTGGAACAGGAGCAAAGGCACCCATACCCCCTGTGTTCGGCCCCTTATCCTTGTCATAGGCCCGCTTATGATCCCTAGCCGCAATCATTGGATAAACAGAGCTTCCATTTACGAAAGCCATCAGGGAAAATTCTTCACCCTCGAGAAATTCCTCAATAACGATTCTTTCCCCAGCAGCCTTAAACTCCCGGCTGACTAACATAAGGTCAACAGCTTCAAAAGCTTCTGCCTCCGTCATAGCGACGATAACACCTTTACCTTCCGCTAAACCATCCGCCTTAATTACGATAGGAGCACCTTGTTCCCGAATATAAGCTTTAGCTTCTTCGGCGTCAGTAAAGCTTGCATAAGCTGCAGTTGGAATACCATGTCGATCCATGAAATCCTTGGCGAATTCTTTACTTCCCTCTAGGAGAGCCCCCTCCTTCTTCGGAGCAAAGGCCAGCAAACCTTCCTCGGCAAAACGATTGGCAATCCCTTCGTTCAAAGGGGCTTCTGGTCCTACGACAGTTAGGTCAATCGATTCTTCCTTTACAAAATTGACTAGCCCATCAATATCTAGTTCTTGAATATCAAGACAGCTTCCTAGTTTAGACATACCGCCATTTCCAGGAGCGGCAAAAAGCTTTGAAACCTGCTTACTTTTTGAAAGGTGGGTCATTATACTATGTTCTCTTCCGCCACGACCAACAACTAATACCTTCATAAAAAACCCTCCCTAAATTAATGTTTAAAATGACGTACCTTTGTGAAAACCATTGCTATTCCATAATCATCACAAACCTTAATCGAATCTTCGTCCCGCTTAGATCCCCCAGGTTGAATAATTGCCTTAATCCCTGCTTTTGCAGCTGCTTCAACCGTATCTGGCATTGGGAAAAAGGCATCGGATGCCAGTACAGATCCTGCCACTTTTTCCCCGGCTTGTTCAATAGCAATTTTCGCTGCTCCGACACGGTTCATTTGGCCGGCACCAATTCCAAGGGTCTGGCCATTCTTGGCTAAGACAATGGCATTAGATTTCACATGCTTGACGGCTTTTTGAGCAAAAATCAGGTCCTTCAATTCTTCCTCAGTGGGTTTCCTCTCTGTCACGACGCTTAAGTCTTCTGGTGTAAGGTCATAAACGTCTGTGGATTGAAGAAGTAATCCTCCATGGACAGATTTTAGGGTAAATTCCTTATTCTCTGGAGCTTCTACCCGCATTTCTAAGAGACGGATATTTTTCTTTTCGGTTAAAATATCCAAAGCCTCCTGAGAGAAGCCCGGGGCTACAATAATTTCTAAGAAGATTTCACTTAACTTCTCTGCAACTTCCTTTGTAACCTCTTCATTGAAGGCAACAATCCCACCAAAGATTGAAACCGGATCTGCATCATAAGCCCGGCTAAAGGCTATTTCGATTGTTGATCCCACGCCAATCCCACAAGGATTCATATGCTTGACCGCAACCGCAGCCGCTCCCTCAAACTCTGTCACAATTTCAATCGCCGCATTGGCGTCCTGAATATTGTTGTAGGATAATTCCTTCCCATGTAATTGTTTTGCCCCGCTAATGCTTGTTTCCTTACTGTCTAATTCCTTATAAAAGGCTGCTTCTTGATGAGGGTTTTCACCGTACCTCAGTTCTTGCACCTTTTCATAGGTGACTGTGTATTTCCCAGGAAATACTTCCCCTGTTTGCTCAGCAAAATACTCAGCAATCATGGCGTCATATTGGGCAGTGTGGCGAAATACCTTTGCTGCTAGTTTCTTTCGGATTGAAAGAGGAATTTCTCCATCGTGTTCCTCCAATTCCTCAAGGATTAACTTATAATCCGAAGGCTCAACAATAACAGCGACAGATTCGAAGTTTTTGGCGGAAGCCCTTAACATGGCTGGGCCACCAATATCGATATTTTCGATAATCTCTTCCTCTGTAGCAGTTTCCTTGGCTAGGGTTTCTTGGAAGGGATAAAGGTTAGCGATGACTAAATGAATTCGATGGATTCCTTCCTCCTTTAGTTGCTCTTCATGATCGGCTGTATCCCTAGCTAGTAGTCCACCATGAATTTTTGGATGGAGTGTCTTCACTCGACCGTCTAGAATTTCTGGGAAACCAGTGACTTCATCGACATCAATGACATCAATTCCAGCATCTCGCAATTGCTTAGCCGTACCTCCAGTGGATAAGATATCGAAATCATATTTCACTAATTCCTTTGCAAAAGATTCAATCTCACTTTTATCTGACACACTAATTAGGGCGCGTTTTCTCATTATAAATCCTCCATTAATTGTTTAATAACCTTTGGATATAGACGGTGCTCTACATCTTGAATTCTAGCCATCAAAGTCTCCAAGCTATCCTCTTCTTGGATGGCTACTTTTTCCTGGGCAATGATTGGACCTGTATCCATTCCCGCATCGACGTAATGAATCGTTACTCCGGTCTCCTTCACCTTGGCACGAAGGGCTTGACCAATCGCATCCTTCCCAGGGAAATTCGGCAGATCTGAAGGATGCACATTTATTATTTTACCTTCATAAACCGAGAGCAAGGTATGGCCGATTAATCGCATATAGCCTGCTAAAATAATAAAATTAATGGCCTTGTCCTGCAGGAGATCTTTAATTTCCCTTTCATAAGCCGCTTTATTTTCGTAATCCTTTGGGTCAAATGAAAAGAATGAAATCCCATATTCCTTAGCAGTTTGAATAGCCTTAGCATCCGGCTTATCGGACACAAGTAATTCAATTTTATCTTTAATCCCCTCGTCTTCTAGCATGGCTAGGAAATTACTTCCTGTGCCTGAAGCAAAGACGGCTAATTTCATCCTTTTATCCTTCATTTGTAAAATGGACCCCTTCTTCTTCAGTAACAAAACCGATGACTGAAGCTTTTTCCCCAACTTTCTCTAGTTCTTCTAAAGCTTTTTCAGCGTCCGACTCCTTGACAATAACAGCCATTCCAACCCCCATATTGAAAATCCCATACATTTCTTCCTCTGATAGATTTCCCTTTTCTTGTAAAAAGGAAAAGATCTTCGGAACTTCCCAGCGGCTTTTGTCTAATGAAACACCAAGTCCTTCTGGGAGAACTCTTGGGAAGTTTTCATAAAATCCGCCGCCTGTAATATGGGAAATCCCTTTAATTTTCATAGCTTTTTTAAGGGCTGAAATTTGTTTCACATAAATTTTTGTAGGTGTAAGTAAGGTCTCACCAAGGCTCTCTCTTAAATCTCCATAACTTTCATCATAGGATAAGTCTTCAACAATTTTTCTAACGAGAGAATATCCATTTGAATGAATTCCACTTGATGGAAGTCCGATAATGACGTCCCCTGCCTCAATATTCTCTCCCGTAATAATTTCAGATTTTTCTACGATTCCAACGGCAAAACCTGCTAGGTCATACTCATCTTCCTTATACATTCCAGGCATCTCTGCAGTTTCGCCGCCAATTAAGGCTGCACCAGACTGGACACAAGCTTCAGAAACTCCAGCAACGATTTCCTCAATTACTGCAGGTTCATTTTTTCCACATCCAATATAATCTAAGAAAAACAGTGGGTCTGCTCCCTGGGCGACGATATCATTCACACACATGGCGACAAGGTCAATCCCTATCGTGTCATGCTTATTTTCCTTAAAGGCAATCATTAATTTCGTTCCTACTCCATCTGTTCCGGATACCAAAACGGGTTCTTTGTAGGACAGGGAACTTAGTTCAAATAATCCGGCAAAGGAACCTAGACCACCTAAGACTTCCGGTCGCTTGGTTCTTTCAACATGTTCTTTCATCCTATTAACGGCTTCATATCCCTTTTCAACATCGACCCCGGCTCGTTTATATGCATCTGTCAAATTACTTCGTCCTTTCCTAGAAAAATTGTTTAAAAACTAGATTCTCCTGTAAAGCACTTCATACTCATCCCTTGTTCAAAGCTGCTCTTACCAACAACAGCACTTTCTAAACCATCAACAGACAGGAAGGCCAAACTATCTGCTCCGATTGTTTCACAAATCTCATCTACTGACATTTTTGCAGCAATCAACTCTTCCTCTACCGCCCCGTACTGACACTCGTACTTCATAGGAGGAGCTGCTATACGCACATGGACTTCCTTAGCTCCAGCGTCACGTAACATTTGAATAATTCGCTTGCTAGTCGTACCCCTTACGATTGAATCGTCAATCATAACGACCCGCTTTCCCTGAACGATCCCTCGGACCGGGGAAAGTTTTATTTTTATTCCCTGCTCCCTCAGTTCTGCTGAAGGTTGAATAAAGGTTCTTCCCACATAACGATTTTTTATGACTCCCATTTCATAGGGTAATCCGGATTGTTCAGCATAACCAATGGCTGCCGATATACTTGAATCCGGAATTCCAGTCACAACATCCGCCTCTACAGGGGCTTCCTTTGCCAGGGCAATTCCAGTTCTTTTCCTCGCTGCATGAACGTTGATCCCGTTAATATTACTATCTGGTCGAGAGTAATAAATGTATTCCATGGCATTAATTTTTCTACCCTGTCTTTCAGCAAATCTTCGAGATTTTATTCCCTGATCATCGATAACAACCAATTCTCCCGGCAAGACTTCCCGCTCATAGCTGGCCCCAATAATATCAAAGGCACAGCTTTCTGAAGCAATCACATAGGAATCTCCAAGCTTACCAATCGATAATGGCCGGGAACCATGAGGATCTAGGGCTGCATATAATTTATCCTCTGTTAAAATAATAAAACTATAAGACCCATCCAGTTTATTAAGTGAGTCGGCAATCGAATCCTCCGAAGGTAATGGATCAATACTTTTTATTAAATGGGCTAATACTTCAGTGTCAGTTGTCGTTTGAAAAATACTCCCCGTCTTTTCCAATTTCCCTCGAATTTCATGGGCATTAGAAAGGAGGCCTTGATGGGCCAGGGCCATACTCCCCGCTTGAGAGTGAAACAATAAGGGTTGGACATTCCCAACCGTCCCCTGATCATGGGATAAATTTCTAACGTGACCAATAGCACCGTGACCTGATAACTTTTTAAAATCAGCCCTTTGAAAGACATCATTCACTAAGCCTTGACCTCGATGAAAACTTAAATTCTCACCATCAGCCGTTACTAATCCCGCTCCATCCTGTCCCCGATGCTGGAGAGCATGTAAACCGTAATAGGTAATTTCCGCTGCTTGTTTATGACCCCATATACCAAACATAATTACTCCTCATCCATTAGTGAGTTTTCTAGTGAACCTTCCCATAACTCACATAGTGATTTCGTATTTTCTTTAATAACCGTCTTATCATTTACTTTTATAGATAAAACTTGATCTTCAGTTACTTTTCCTAGGAATTTTGCTTCTGGGAAAAGTTTTTCTAATCTTTCCCGGTCTTCCTCTGCAAGGGAGATGACGAACCTTGATTGACTTTCACTAAATAATTCAACAACCGGATCTCCCGAAAGCTCCACATCTAAACCTAAGGAAGTTGCTAGGACACTTTCTGCTAAGGCAATGCCTAGTCCTCCTTCGGAAAGGTCCGTTGCTGAACGTATAATTCCTTCCCTTATGACTTGAAGTAGAGTTGATTGACGCTCAACTTCAAGATCAAGATCTAGTTCAGGTGCCCTTCCTTCATATTTTCCTGAAAGAAGATGCTGTAATTCACTTCCCCCGAACTCCGGCTTTGTTTCTCCAAGAAGATAAAGAAGATGGCCTTCCTCTTGAACCTCATTTGGCGTGACATGCTCTAAGGATTCCACGAGCCCAACCATTCCGATAATCGGTGTTGGGAAAATGGCCTCGTCCTTGGACTGATTATATAAAGAGACATTCCCACTAACGACAGGGACGTCTAGTTTTACACTAGCTTCTGTAATACCTTTTATACTTTCTTCCATTTCCCAAAACACTTCAGGATTGGTAGGATTTCCGTAGTTTAGGCCGTCTGTAAGTGCTAGGGGTTTAGCTCCGGAAGCAACTAGGTTTCTTGCCGCTTCTGCAACAGCAATTTTCCCTCCCGTTTTTGGATCTAACTTTAAGTATCTAGAATTACAGTCTGCCGTCATGGCAACTCCCTTATCATAGTCACCAATTTGAAGGATCCCAGCACCCCTTCCAGGGGCAAGATAAGTATTTCCTTCAAACTGCTCATAGGCCCATTTCTTGCTGGCAATTGTCGGCCGACTTAATAAATCTTTAAAGATTTCATTCAAGTTTTCAAGGACAGGCCTTTCCAGTTTCCTTGCTTGATTTTCAGCAAAGATTGCTGGTTCTTTAGCAGGCAAATGGTATTCAGGCGCATCCTCATCCAGGCTATCGACAGGTACATCTGCCCATAGCTTTCCTTCATGAAGAACCCTAAAGGATTTTTCTTCAATCACAGACCCGATGACCGCTGCAGGAACATCATGCTTTTTAAAGATGGCTAGAATCTCATCTTCACGACCCTTCTCAGCAACGAGAAGCATTCTTTCCTGGGATTCTGACAACATCATTTCATAGGCTGACATATTTTCCTCACGCTGAGGCACCGTGTCTAAGACCAGTTCGATTCCTGTTCCTGCCTTTGAAGCCATTTCACTTGCAGAAGAGGTTAATCCAGCAGCTCCCATATCCTGCATACCAACTAAAGCTTCATGTTCAACGACTTCAAGACAGGCTTCGATTAATCGTTTTTCCATAGCTGGGTTCCCAATGGCAACTGCGGAGGTATGTTCTTCTCCCTCTTCAATTTCATCAGAAGAGAAGGTAGCTCCGTGAATTCCGTCTCGACCGGTTTCCCCGCCGGCATAAATGACTGGATTTCCAATTCCTTTAGCGACACCTGTCTGAAGTTTATCCTGATCGATTAAACCGACACACATGGCATTAACAAGAGGATTTTCTTCATAACAATCGTCAAATTGAATCTCCCCTCCAACCGTTGGTACTTCTAAGGTATTCCCGTAATGGGCCATTCCACGAACGGCTTCCTTCACTAGGTATTTTGTTCGGCTGTTTTCTAAGGAACCAAAGCGTAAGGAATTAAGTAAAGCAATAGGACGAGCCCCCATGGAGAAAACGTCCCTTACAATCCCACCGACTCCAGTAGCTGCCCCTTGAAAAGGTTCAATGTAGGATGGGCTGTTATGGCTTTCCATCTTAAAGACAAGCGCCTGATTGTCCCCAATATCGACAACCCCAGCACCTTCCCCAGGTCCCATAATGACTTGCTCGCCTTCAGAAGGAAGTGTTCTAAGCAATCTTTTAGATGATTTGTAACTACAATGTTCTGACCACATGACAGAGAAAATTCCCGTTTCCGTATAATTAGGCCTTCTCTTTAAAATCTTCCTAATAAGTTGATATTCCCCATCGGTTAAACCCATTTCCTCATATACCTTTTCTGATTCAATCTTTGCTGGATCCATCCTATGCATGATATATGCCTCCTAAATTGTTGATTTTTATTATTTCAAACCCAGTCTGTCAAAAACAAAGGCAACATTTTTCAGGTGATAAGTATAATCAAAACAATCTTCAATTTCTTCTTGAGACAGGCTTTCTTGAATGATACGATTTTCTTCTAATAGTCCTTTAAAGGATTTCCGCTTCTCCCAAGCTTCCATAGCCAAGGGCTGAACAATTTCATAGGCCTTTTCCCTAGCCATACCCTTATCAATTAAAGCAAGAAGCACCCTCTGGGAGAAAATCACACCATGAGTATAGTCAATATTTCGTTTCATATTCTCTGGAAATACTGTTAAATTCTTCACGACCTTCATAAACCGATTTAACATATAATTCACCGCAATGGTCGCATCTGGAATAATAATTCGCTCTGCTGATGAGTGAGATATGTCTCGCTCATGCCAGAGAGAAACATTTTCATAGGCCGTTAGCATATATCCCCTGACTACCCTGGCCATTCCTGACATATTTTCAGAGGCAATTGGATTTCGCTTATGGGGCATGGCAGATGATCCTGTTTGTCCCTTGGCGAAAAATTCCTCCACTTCTCTGACCTCTGTTTTTTGAAGACCACGAATCTCCGTCGCAAACTTCTCGATAGAAGTCGCAATTAAAGCAAGAACAGACATATATTCCGCATGGCGATCCCTTTGTAAGGTTTGAGTGGATAAAGGCGCTGGACTTAAGCCCAGCTCCTGACAAACGTAATCTTCTACGTAAGGATCTATGTTGGCATAGGTCCCGACAGCTCCGGAAAGCTTTCCAAATTGCACCCTATGAGCAGCCTCATTAAAGCGCTCCAGATTCCTCTTCATCTCTTCATACCAAAGGGCTAACTTTAAACCAAAGGTTGTCGGCTCAGCGTGAACACCGTGGGTTCTCCCCATCATAACTGTATTTTGATGTTCGATTGCCTTTTCCTTAAGAATGTCGATAAAGTTTTCTAGATCTTTTCTAATAATATCGTTGGCCTGCTTCATCAAATAAGAGAGTGCTGTATCAACCACGTCTGTCGAAGTCAGTCCGTAATGTACCCATTTCCTTTCCTCTCCTAGACTTTCAGATACGGCCCGTGTAAAGGCGACCACATCATGGCGGGTTTCGGCTTCGATTTCATAAATTCGATCCAGGTCAAAACTTGCTTTTTCCCTTAACTTTTTGATGTCTTCCTTAGGAATAATCCCAAGCTTTCCCCAGGCTTCGCAGGCTAGTATTTCTACCTCTAACCATGCCTCATATTTATTTTCTTCAGACCAAATCTTAGCCATTTCTTCCCTTGTGTAACGATCGATCATCCTAATGCCTCCCTAAACTGTCTAATCATTTGCTTTCGTTCATCCTCTGTCTGAGCGATAAAGGTGACATGTCCCATTTTTCGCTTCTCCTTAACCTCTGCCTTACCATATAAATGGACATATCCTGTCTCTAGGCTGGGCATTTCTTCTAATAAAGCTGGAAGGTCTTCACCTAAAATATTTTTCATAAAGGCTAATTCTTGTAAATGAACCTCGTGAAGGGCCAGTCCACAAACCGCTCGAATATGCTGGTCGAATTGATTCACATTACATGCCTCAATCGTATAATGACCAGAGTTGTGGGGTCTTGGAGCCATTTCATTAATATAAATTTCATCCGCCTTAACAAACATCTCAATCGCAAAGCTTCCTACAACTTGTAAATGTGTAGCTATTTTCTCAGCCGCTTCTAAGGCCGATTCCATTAACTGATCGCTGATGATTGCGGGTGCAATCGTCTCATCAAGTATATGATCCTTATGACTATTTTCCGCAATCGGGAAAAACTGAATCTCTCCTTCAAAATTCCGTGTCAGAACAACGGAAATTTCCTTATCAAAATCCACCCATTTCTCGATAATATATCGTTGACCTGTCTCTGTCATAAACTGCTTTACTGCAGCTATATCCTCTTCGGAATCAATCTTCAATTGTCCCTTCCCATCATAACCCCCTTGACAGGTTTTAATCACAGCAGGATAGCCAATAGAAGCTAGGGCCGATTCGACTTCTGATTCCTTGGTAATAACAAGAAAGGGCGAAACCGGTATTTGCAATTCCTTCATTGTATTCTTTTCCTGATCCCTGTTCTGTGTAATTTTTAACAGGTCAGCCCTTTGTGGGAGTTTCCCTTGTTCTTCAATATATCTTGCCGCTTGAAGATCTACATTCTCAAACTCATAGGTTACAACATCACTTACTTCTGTTAGTTTCTTAATGGCTTCTAAGTCATCATAGTTTGCGACAATTTGATCATCACTTACTTGGGCCGTGGGGCAATCTGACGTTGGATCTAGAACGACAACTTGATAGCCCATATATTTAGCTTCAATGGCCATCATTCGTCCTAGCTGACCACCACCGATAATTCCAATTGTTTGTCCTGGTAAAATCACTTTACTCTTTGGCAAGGTTTTCCCTCATTTCACTTACTTGATTTTGCATATTTTTTCGATATTGTTTAAAGTTTTCTCTCACTTCTTCATCAAAGGATCCAAGAATTTGTGCAGCATAAAGGCCAGCATTTTTTGCCCCGGCCTTACCAATGGCCATGCTAGCTGTTGGTACGCCTCCGGGCATTTGAACGATCGATAGTAAAGAATCCATCCCCTTTAATGCCCGACTTTCTACCGGGACCCCTATAACCGGAACAGTCGTTTGTGCCGCTACCATGCCGGGTAGGTGTGCAGCACCACCGGCTCCAGCAATAATCACCTTTAAGCCTCTTTCCTCAGCATCCCTTGCATACTCGGCCATTAAATCCGGTGTCCGATGTGCAGAGATCACATCTTTTTCATAAGCTATATTTAACGATTCCAATACTTCACATGTATGCTTCATTGTCTCCCAGTCCGAAAGGCTTCCCATAATAACGCCAACTTTTATCAAAAAAATCGCTCCTTTATGACTAATTTATATTAAAAAAGTCTATTCAAATCCCCCTAATACTCGTATAAGAGAAGATGAATAGACTCATTCGTAATCATTAGAGAATGTCTCTAAAAATTCGTCAATCCATTGTATTGACGGGTCATCCTCCCCATAGTCCAGTATTTACGGTACCGGGTAGAAACTTTTAAGCCTTATCCTTAAAAATATATGTGGGAATTATATTCTTTTTATCGTTTTAATCTTAACAAATATAGTAAATCCTTGTCAATAGAAACCGAATGTTATTTCTCGTCTATCTACTTATCGTTCGGATTTTGGGGATTTTCTGCTCTTTCACCCCTGTGATGTTTCCGGTAAAGCCTGCCACGACGGACTTGTTTCACCCAGAAACCTCCATTAATTTGGGTTGGCTCGAAGGAAATGATAAAGGCTTTATCATCAATCTTTTTAATTGTTTCGTATAATTTCACTTCATATTTTCGTGGTGTTAGTATTTGCATGGATAAGCGGTCTCCATCCCTACCAGAGGAAATCCAGCTGGTCACTCCATAACCCGCCTCCCTTAATCTATTGGTAAAGTTCAAGTCAGGATTTGAAGAGACAACATTGACTGTAATGTATCCGAGGGCTAATTTTTCCTCAATCATGGAACCAACGACAACACCAATCCCATAACCGGCTGCATAGGCTATAACATTTTGAATTTCATTTAAATTATCTAATACCAGTCCTAAACCAATCACGTATACTACGATTTCAAACATACTTACAAAGGCGGCGATATAGCGTCTACCCTTTAACATTAAAATCATTCTTACCGTAAAGAAAGATACATAAACGATATTAATGACTAAAATAATCAGAACCATCATGTAAGCATTCTCTAACATACAAATTCTCCTTCCCTAATGGGTATTCATAAGTGATTGAAAGCAGAAAAAGGTGTCCACTTCAGTAGCGGTCACCTTTTTATTCCATTTCTTTATGACGTTACCTTGCTGGATAAAATCTCCTCGATCATTGCCTCAGCTTCACGAAGATCCTTGGCACGCCATTTGGTTTCAATATGTTGATTGTAGGGCATATCAATTAAAATACACTTTTTACCTAGCTCTTCGAATTTCTCAAAGGTTGCTGGTTTATCATCGACTAGGATGTCCCCTTCGATTAACCATTTGTGGGAACAAATAATTATTTGATCCTGAGGAAAATAAGGAAAGTGCTCGGCTACCCACTTCCGTTTATCATCCGCTGGATTAGAGTGATTTTCTCCTAACTCAATATCGCAATGGCTTGTTCCTGCAGGAGAGTCCGTCACTAAATACACATTATATTTATCATAAATATGTTTCATAAACTCCTCAGCATACTCCTTTAATGGGAGATAACGGAAAAATCCAGGTGTTTTAAGCAATTCATAAGCGTCAACATCCGGACGGGCAAACTCTTGTAAATTCCAGGCGTTAACATTTAAATAGTTTTGATCTTCTCCGTGTTCCTTATTATATGTGTCCCAAAAAGATGGGGCAAACTTATTCAAGGTATCATCTAAATCAACTAAAATTATAGGCCTTTTCTCCAAAAGTAATTCCTCCTGTATCCTTAAAAACTTTTTTCATGTCTTCTCGTTAACTTATCGAGTTTTTTTAATTCTACCATTAAAGTTACAATACTTGAAGCAACAGGGAAGATTTCAATCCATTTCTCTAATTCGGATTGCTGGAGTTCATCAATAAGGTCGTTAATGGTTAGATTCATGGCTGTGAAACTATCTCGCTGAAGTCCTTTCTGAAGAGTAACTTGCCCTTCATAAGTTAAAATAATATTTTCATGGTATTCAACGATCTTGGCCACGAGCTTCTTCACCAAGTAGGATTGATTCTCGGAAATCACTTCGATTTCTTCCATTTTATCCTCTAAGTTTTCGATGAGTTGGGCCTCCATCTCAATGACCTTCAACATTTGCTTAAAGACAATAATATCTCGCATAAAGGAGGTTCGATCCCTAATAAACATTCTCCCCTTCTCATCGATAATAACATCTAAATAGTCATTCACTTCTTTTATTTGCTTTACTAATTCTTCTTTTCGTTTTTTACGTTCTCGAATTTTCATAGTCTTATTCGGAATCACTCGCAAGAGAAAACTTGTTTTGGCTCGGGCTGATGTTAATAAACCATAGAGCAACTTTTGATGATTCGGCGGAAAGACTAGCGTATTAATTAAAAAGGCCGAGGATATACCGATGAAAATAAGAGATAATCGGTCAATTAAATAAATAAAATGAATGCTCTCATCACCTGAAAGCATGATAATGGCTATAGTCAGGATGGTAATATTTACAGTTTTCACCCAACCAAGTCTTATGTTAACGGCAATCGCAAGTATAACAGTAATCCCAATAGATATGGGTTGTAAACCTAGTGTATAAGCACCTATCAAGGCGAAGAAAACACCCATTAATGTTGAAAGGGCGACTTCTTTTATATGTGAAATTGAGCGCATAATCGAAGGCTGCATGGCAACAACGGCTGTTATTACAGCTACCATACCGAGTTCAAGTCCTAGAGCTTCCGTTACAATGATCGACATGGCAACGGCTAAACCTGTTTTCATCATCCGGGGACCGATATTAAAATTCATTCGGCGACCCTCCCTTTAAATACTTTCATTTCAATATACATACCATTATATCATGAATTTGCAATTAATATAATACGTCTAATTTATGACAAATTAAAAAAGTTAAGTATTATACACAACTTTATCGATTAAAGTTGTGTATAATAAATACGAAAGTATGAGGTGAACATATTGACTCGGATTTTATACATTATTATTATCGTTTCTTTTTTAGATACTTTTATCCAACTACCTATTATAACCCCCTACGCACTATCTCTTAATGCTTCACATGTATTAACGGGTGGGATTGTTGCCATTTATTCATTGTCGAATATGGTAGGGAATATTTTTGGTGGTCATTGGATTGATACATATGGTCGGAAAAAGATGCTCCTTACAGGAATGTTGGCTGTAACAATTATTTTACTCTTTTATCCCTTAGCTCAAACCGGTGGACAACTCTTTGTCATCCGATTCATTCACGGTCTAGCTGGTGGAGTCTTAATTCCTGCTGCTTTTGCCTATGTCGGGGATCAATCGAGCGATAAGAGTCGTGGAAGAGTGATGGCTTATACCGGGGCAAGTATTGGAACAGCAGCTATTGTTGGTCCTGCCTTAGGAGGAGCGATTGCCGCTAATTCTAAAATTGAACATGTATTCCTATTAGTATCCATTCTTTTCGTTATTAGTTCCTTCTTAATTATGAAATATGTGAAGGAATCCTATGTGGGGACAGATCGGGGTAAATTTTCCATCTCAGAGTTCATACCCCTAATTAAAAACCCGCATATTTTAAAGGCTTCCTTAGCCGCCTTTGCCTTAATGATAAGTATGGGGACTTTATCTTTTGCCCTACCGATCAAAGTTGGTGAAGCCGGGGCGACAAATCCCGTCGCTATTACAGGAATGCTTTTAAGTATCTACGGACTTGTGACCTTAATTGTGTTCCTCACTCCGATGAACAGAATTTATGACCGACTAAACCCAAGCTATCTCGTTATTATCGGGATTAGCATCATAGGTTCCGTACATGTCATGTTAAATATTGTTTCAATTATTCCAGTATTATTCTTACTTATGATTGTTTATGGTTTCGGATTTTCCTTCGTCTTCCCATCTATGAACCGAATTGTGTCTGATGCGACGAGTAAGTTAGAGCGTGGAAAAGCTTACGGAGTATTTTACGCCTTCTTTTCTCTCGGAGCTGTACTTGGTTCCTTTGTTTCAGGTTTAGCTTCGGAATATCTAGGTATGCCCTTTTTCTCAAGTGCCTTCACGACACTTTCCATAGCAATTATATTATTCCTTATTGAAAGACAGATTTTTAAAAGAAGTAAAGCTTAAGTATCCCATCATTTCATGAAATTAATGAGGTTGTAAAAACTTTTAAATTTAAATAAAAGACGAATAGAGCAACTAAAACGCTACAGAAATATCCTGTCCTTTCACCCTCCGGGTACAAGGGCAAGATCTAAAAATGGCAATCAAATGATTGCCATTTTTAGTGTTTACTTTGCCTGGGCGCTAGGGCAAGTAGTGTGTAAGCGTCGGGCGCAAAACCCGAAGTTAGCTTGCCTTCCGAATAATAATTTTCGGACCCGTGCGGTGAGATAAATCTCACCCTTCCCCGAGGAGTGATTGTTATTTCTTTCGCTTTGCTTGTTCTATATTATTTAAACTAGCGACTTTATTCAAACCTCATTACTATTTAGCATATCTTTTAAAATGAATGAAGTCATTTTACTCCAATAAACTAATTTTCTTTAAGAGTAAAACTTAACGCATACCCCTTCAGGCACTGTTACGCTTGAACCCGTAGAGCTTAACCTACCTGTTTCCTCATCTCTTTTTAAGAGAACAAGGTTTCCACTATGCTGATTGGCTACTACAATAAACTTACCCGTAGGATCTAAGCTAAAGTCCCTCGGCCATTCCCCTTCCGTAGAAACGTGCTCTAAGAAGGTCAGCTCCTTGCTTTCCTCATCAATTTGGAAAACCGCAATACTATTATGTCCACGGTTTCCAGTATAGAGAAATCTTCCATCAGCTGAGATATGGATCGCACTAGCATCATTCACATCCGCAAAGTCATCTGGAATTGCTTTAATCCTCTGTTTTTCTGTAAAGCTACCGTCCGCTTCGTCATAGTCCAAGACGAGAACTTCTGAACTTAATTCAGTTAACAAATAAGCAAACTTTCCCTTAGGATGGAAGACGATATGTCTTGGTCCACTCCCCGGATCGAGCTTTAAGCTGTGCACCCGCTCAAGATGATCATTTTCTATTCTATAGCTTACAAGTTCATCTGTTCCTAAATCTGCTGCCAGGATATATTGTCCGTCTGGTGTAGCATCTGCATAATGAACATGGGGTTTCTCCTGTCTTTCATGAGGTCCATCCCCTTCATGCTGGGCAACACTTACTTCCTTTTGAATACTTCCTGAATCAGTCTTCTTATATAAATTCACAGTTCCCTTATGATAGTTGGCAGCCAAAATATAATCTTGATGGGAGCTAACATGACAAGGTGGCGCTCCATCTAGTAATTTACGATTTAAATAACGTAAATTTCCCCTATCTCGATCTAATTCGTAGGCTGCTACCCCGCCCTGTTCACCATTTTGGGCAACAGCATACAATCGATTATCATCAATTGCTAAATAAGTAGGGCTTCCTATCTTTTCCGCTACTTGAACGTTTTTTAACACTTCCTCCTCGTAATCTAAAGTAAATCGATAAATTCCCTCACTCGTTTCCCGGGTATAGGTCCCAACGAAACCAATATTTTCCTTTACCATCTACATCACCTTTCCTTATCTGAATCATATGATAGCATGTTCACCTATAATAATTAATTATTTTATATGTAGGGGTGCTCTGAATGTCTATTCTATGCAAATCCGCTCCCTTTAATAAATAAAACCGAGGCAATGTATCTTGCCCCGGTTTGTCATAACTGTTTCATTCATTAAGATAGCCATTGAGGTGGGTCATTTTTATCCCAATATATTTCTCCTAAAAGATGATGCTCTGAAAATTTATCTTCTTCCTTATGATAATGGAAGTTAAACCAATGCCCCTCAAGGGGACGCTGATCCCTGCGGACATGGAATTTAAGGATTGTGCGATTTTCTTCTAAATCATAAACATTGAATATCCTCTCTCCCGTACCACCGGAAGGGTTTTCTGTAATTTCTAAGTAGGACAATTTATGCTCATCCATATTATGAACAACTTCTTCAATAATGGAATGCACTTTCGGATAAATGGACTCAAAAACATCTGTTTCTATTTCTGATAAGATTCTTGAACCAAGCTTAACTTTGATTTGTTCCCTCGCCTTTTCGGATAACAATTGTAAATGTTGATCAACCGGATCAAGGGTCGTATAGTAATCCGTAAATCGATCCTTCTCCGTTTGAACCTGAGAAGTAAAGGAATCATTATAAAGATTTTCCGAATCCTTCGAACTATCATTTTCCGGATGGATATCTAGCGGCGGAACATAGAATCCTAAAGTTATAACCGTTATAATTGCAACAAATATTTTTCTCATCCACGTCTTCATCTTCACATAGTCCCTTCTATGTTTACTTATTCTTATTTTAACAATAATTTATGAGAATGTCTATACAATTTTAATTAGAATTAGAATATTCCTTTAATTCCCTTTGTAAGAGCTGACTCTTTTTTCTATTTTCCCTTGTTTTTTCTTCATCAAGATGGATTTCTTGTACTTCTTTGCCCTTCATTTTGACTCTAACAAAGCTAGATGCTTCAATATCCTTGGGAAGTAGTTCCTTAGAAACAATCATTTGATATCCTTCTTCCTCGATTAGGATAATTCCTTGACCTCTTGGTAAATAGCGATCTAAGTAGCCATAGACTGTTCTTAACTCTGAAGAGCTATCTGCTTGAAGTTTTGGAAGATGTTCAGCGGTGGGATCCTTCAAATGGTAGGAGATGGCTAGGAGCAAATAAAGGCAAACGATTATAAGGCGAGAAATTCTTTTAATCTTTCTTTTTCCTCCTCTCATATAAAGTTCCTTCATTATCTCATAAGTATAAAAATAGAGGATGGAAGAGCTTGCGATTATCTAGCTTTGTATGCCTTCTATTTATCTATTTTCCCGTCGTTCAATCTTTCTTTTAAGGATGTCAGACCAGGAGAAAAATGTTTTTTACCTAAAAGAAGATCATTCTCCAAGCAAAATTAACCCTTCACCTAAAAATTTGCTACAATTGTACTATATAGAACGATTCATTTTAAGGAAATGGGGAATAAAGGGTGCATAAAAAACGATATTGGATTATAGGTATATTCATTTTTATCGTTCTTTTAGGAGCTATTCTTGATGATGAACACGAAAAAACAGAAGAAAACATCAATGACAAGCAGACCGAGGAAATCGATCAAGATGAGGAAGAGAATACAGAGACGGAGAATATAAAGGAAAACCAAGAAGAAAATGAAGAAGACAAGCAAGGTGAGGAGGAAGAGGAAGAAAATAATACTTCTGAGGCTGAAAATGAAGAAGAAACACCAAAGGACAAGCCTAAACCCTTATCAGATTTAAAGGCTCATTTTATCGATGTTGGTCAGGCTGATGCCACACTTTTTCAATACAGTGACGGAAGCAAGGATTACCATATTCTCTTTGACACTGGTGATTGGAATCGAAAGGACGTCGTAAGTTATTTACAAGCCCAAGCAATCGACACTATAGATCTAATCGTCATCAGTCATCCCCATGCTGATCATATCGGTCAACTGGCAGACATTATGAATCAATTTAAAGTTCATGAAGTTTGGATGTCTGGAAACACAGCAAGCTCACAAACCTTCCAGAGAGCTGCAGAAGCCGTACTATCAAGTGAGGCAGGCTATGAGGAACCCAGGGCTGGGGAGATTTACGATATTGGGCCCTTAAGCTTGGAAGTTTTACATCCTTCCAGTTTATCTGGAGATTTAAATCAAGACTCGATTTCCATTCGCTTCTCTTATGGAGAGATAGCCTTTCTCCTTACAGGAGATGCCTATAAGCAAAATGAAATTGCAATGATAAATCAAAATGCAAGTGTAGATGCAGACATTTTACAACTTGGCCACCATGGATCGAACACATCAACAGATCCGCGATTTTTAGATGCAGTCAATCCGGATCTAGCCATCTATAGTGCAAGTAGTAATAATTCTTATGGACATCCCCATGCTGAAGTCGTTTCCCTTATTCAAAATAAAGGGATAGACTTATATGGAACCGACGTACACGGAACAATTGTCGTAACAACTGACGGAAAAGACTATGAGCTCTCAACAAACAAGCAAGGAAAAGTCACCGCAGGAAGCCCACCATCGTCAAAGACGGAAAAGAAGGGGAAAGGAAACAAATCAAAGGCTTCAAGCAAGCCCAAAACTGAGCCAAAGAAAGAAGAGCCCAAAAAAGAAGAAGCTAAAAAGGACAATCCGCCGACAAACAACAACTGCATTGATCTTAATCATGCATCCCTAGAAAAGCTTCAGGAAATCATTCATATTGGACCTGTAAGAGTAGAAGATTTAGTAGAACTTAGACCCTATCAATCCATAGATGACTTAACAAAAATCAAAGGGATAGGACCCGCAAGAATTATAGACATTAAAGAACAAGGATTAGCTTGTGTAGGAGGATAACCAATGATAAAAGGTGTATTAGATCGAATCGAAGACAATATAGCAGTTATTCTAGCAGAAGATATCGGAAAGCAGTTCACGATTCCTAAGGAGAAACTCCCATCCAAAAGTAAAGAAGGCACATGGTTCTCTTTAAAAGTAACAGGGGAAGAATGTGAAATTTTAGGGATTGACGAGAATTTAACCAAGGAAAAGGAGGCAGATTCAGCAGATCTCCTCGCCCAACTCAGGGCCAAAAAAGGAAGTAAGTATAAACGATCTTAAATTATACTCCCCCTGTAAAATTATGCTTACCTTTAACGGGTTTTAAAATCTGTTAATCGTTGATGTATCAACGGTTGTAAGCATAATTCTTTTTTTGTCTTTTTTATTTAAACACTTTAAAATATATTAA